>Ga0224512_10003154_pt1 | contig 14667 bp, 10 predicted proteins | sample SF_May12_sed_USG_4_FD_169103 | JGI IMG/M metagenome (GOLD analysis project Ga0224512, IMG submission 169103) | Sediment microbial communities from San Francisco Bay, California, United States - SF_May12_sed_USGS_13 | ecosystem: Environmental > Aquatic > Marine > Sediment | place: USA...
CGCGAGCGGAGCATTCTTGCGCCAATGGGTGATCGACGACATGGAATCCGTGCACTGTGTGCACCTGTCCAATGACGGCCTGGTCTATGTTTGTCACCGTCGCGGCTCCGAGATTCGTGTCTACGACAAGATGGGGAGCTTCCAGCAGCGTATCGAGATTCCCTGGACGCCCGTCACGCCGCCAGAGGATGGACAGATCATCCAGAGCGGCGGATCGGCGGTGGACATTGCCTTGTCGCCCGATCCCGAGGAAAGGCTGATGTACGTCATCAATCAGAACAATCAGCGGATCGACATCTTCGAGCGAGAAAACGGCAACTTCGTAACGAGCTTCGGCCGCGCCGGCAATTACCCTGGTCAATTCAACCAGCCGCACAGCATCGGTGTCGATTCAAACGGCAATATCTATGTCGCCGAGAATCGCGGCATGCGGGTGCAACGCTTCAGGCCAGTCGCCGAATAGGGACACCGTCGCCGGCTTTCGGACTTGCTCTATTCCATCTGACAAGACTGGTCGGGGTGAGAGGATTTGAACCTCCGGCCCCTGCCTCCCGAATCCAGATTGCGGATGTTAACCGATTGGCTTCAATAGCTAATCAGGAGGCGTCCACGGACAAGTTCGCGGGCCAGTAGCACGGAGGCGTCCCACGCCTTGTGGAAGGGGCTCCAAGTCCTTGACCGATGCCTTCAACGGCATGCGTCTCTGCGGACCCGGCCCCTCATGTCGCAGTGACGGTGCTGAAACTTCGCCGTGCGCGTTGGCGATTCGGACTAACCGCAAAGTGCTGTGTAGATGTCCGAATATACAGTGACGGTTTTTCCGAGTAAGTCTGTCAGCATCTACAGGCCGCGGCGCAGGCGGCCATGAAGACGCAGCCGACACGACGCGGGCGCGTTGCAGTCAGCGCCGTGCGCGCGGGCGTCACGGCAATCGCAGGGCGGTGGTGCGGTTTCTAGTATTATCTAGAGAGTCACGGGTGGCAGCCGCAACGGCAGAGAGACGCACAGCAGAGTTCTTGTCCCAGCTTCGAGGAGCGTATCGTTCTTGAGAACGCTGACCGGGGAGTGCGAGAGAAGGCGTTCTGCCGGACAAGATCTGGGGCCGGGGTAAACGAAGAAATCTAAGGGGGCTCAGCGATGATACAGTTCAGCCGAAAGACCATTGCCGGTGTCGTACTGGTCGCTGTTGCAGCAGTAGCTGCGATTCTCGCGCGGCAATACCTTCAAGAGCCCGGTCTGCCGGAGGCCATCGCCGCCGGGAACGGTCGCTTGGAGGCTACCGCGGTCGATATCACGACTAAGTTTCCCGGAAGATTGGCCGAAGTCCATGCCCGGGAGGGCGACAGTGTCGCCGTCGATGAAGTGCTTGCGGAAATGGACGTGCGCGAGACCGAGGCGGCGTTGCGTCAGGCGCAGGCGGGTATTCGCCAGGCGCGTGAACAGCGCAATGTCGTCCAGGCAGTGATCGTGCAACGCGAAAGCGAGGTTGCGCTTGCCGAGAATAACCTCGCGCGTGCCGGTGAGCTCTACGAGAATCGCAACATCTCTCTCGAAGAGCTGCAGCGCACCGAGACGGCTGTGCAGACAGCCGGCGCCGCGCTTGCCGCGGCGCGCGCTGAGCTCGCGCACGCGGAGGCGGCCATTGAGGCAGCGGTTGCGCAGACAGAGACGGTGCGCACGCGCGTCGATGACAGCATACTCGCAGCGCCGATCGCCGGCCGCGTACTGTATCGATTGGCGGAGCCCGGCGAGGTCCTCGCCTCCGGCGGCAAGGTGTTCACGGTGCTCGACCTGTCCGACGTCTTCATGACGATCTTCCTGCCGACCGCCCAGGCAGGCCGACTGCGAATCGGCGACGAAGCGCGTATCGTGCTCGACGCCTTTCCCGACTACACGTTCCCGGCGAACGTCACGTTCGTCTCGCCGGAGGCTCAGTTCACACCGAAGGCCGTCGAGACCGCAACTGAACGCGAGAAGCTCATGTTCCGCGTCACTGTTCGCGTCGATTCGCTTCAGCTTGCAGAGCACACGGATCTCGTGAAGACGGGCATCCCGGGTGTGGCCTACGTGCGGCTCGATCCCAATGTCGTCTGGCCCGAGCAGCTGCAGGTTCGCCTGCCGCCATGACCGTGAGCCCGTCGGTCGTCGCATGCGTGACGGGCGTCACCCATCGCTATCGCAAGGCCCTCGCGCTCGACGACGTCACGCTGGAGATTCCCGCCGCTTGCCGCGTCGGCCTCATCGGTCCCGATGGGGTCGGCAAGTCGAGCCTGCTTGCGCTCATCGCCGGGGCTCGCCGCATCCAGACGGGCAACGTCGAGGTGTTCGGCGGGGACATGCGCAACGTGAGCTACCGGGCCACGATCGCGCGTCGCATTGCGTACATGCCCCAAGGCCTTGGCCGCAACCTCTACGGGACGCTGTCGGTGTTCGACAACGTTGATTACTTCGGTCGCCTGTTCGGTCAGGCTCGGGCGGAGCGTCGCCAGCGCATCGACGCCCTGTTGCACGGCACGGGGCTTGCGCCGTTCCGCGATCGACCGGCCGCCAAACTGTCCGGCGGCATGAAGCAGAAGCTCGGGCTGTGCTGTGCGTTGATCCACGCGCCCGATCTCTTGATCCTCGACGAGCCAACGACCGGCGTGGACCCGTTGGCGCGCCGGCAATTCTGGGCCTTGATCGACGATCTGCGCGCGAGCCGCCCGGCCATGAGCGTCATCGTCGCAACCGCGTACATGGAAGAGGCGGAGCGTTTCGACTGGCTCGTGGCGATGAACGACGGCCGCGTGCTCGCGACCGGTAGCCCGACAGAGCTCAAGGCCGATACGGGCACCGAGAACCTCGACAGCGCCTTTATCGGGCTATTACCGGACGATAAGCGAGCCGGTCATAGAGCACCCGTCATGCCGGCACGCCCGAGTCAACCAGGGGACGCCGCAGCGATCGAGGCCGAGGATCTGACCATGCGCTTCGGCGATTTCGTCGCCGTCGATCGCGTAACGTTTCGCATCGAGCGCGGCGAGATCTTCGGCTTCGTCGGCTCCAACGGCTGCGGCAAGACCACGACGATGAAGATGCTGACGGGTCTACTGCCGCCGACCGCGGGTCACGCACGCCTCTTCGGCAAACCCCTCGATCCGCACGATCTAGCCACACGCCAGCGCGTCGGGTACATGACGCAGACCTTCTCGCTCTATGCTGAGCTTACGGTGCGGCAGAACCTCGTGCTGCACGCGCGCCTGTTTCATCTGCCCCGAGAGCAGATCGTGCCGCGCGTGCGCAAGCTTATCGAGCAGTTCGACCTCGGCGATTACGTTGATGCGCTGACCGCGTCGCTGCCGCTTGGCATTCGCCAGCGCCTGTCGCTTGCAGTCGCCATGGTGCACCAGCCCGAAATGCTGATCCTCGATGAGCCGACCTCGGGAGTCGACCCCGTAGCTCGCGATCAGTTCTGGGAGCTGTTGCTCGACATCGCCCGTCGCCAGGGTGTCACGATCTTCATCTCGACCCACTTCATGAACGAGGCCGAGCGCTGCGACCGCATGTCGCTCATGCACGCAGGCAAGGTGCTCGCAAGCGGCACGCCCGCGGAACTCAAGGCCTCGCGCGGCGTGGCCACCCTCGAGGATGCATTCATCGCCTATCTCGAGGAAGCTGAAGGCGGTCAGCCTTCGCCGGCGCCGCGCGCTGCAACGCCCATCGAGACCGACACCGGGCCCACACCCACGGGGTTTCGGCTGCCGCGCCTGTTCGGCGTCGCGCGGCGCGAGATGCTCGAGCTCTGGCGTGACCCGATTCGCCTCGCATTTGCGTTGCTGGGCACAGCGCTGCTCATGTTCATGCTCGGCTACGGTATGACGTTCGACGTCGACGAGTTGCGCTTCGCCGTGCTCGATCGCGATCAGACGCCGGAAAGCCGCGACTACGCACAAAATATCGCAGGCTCGGGCTACTTCATCGAGCGGGCGCCGCTGCTCGGTCTCGATGAGCTCGATGCGCGTATGCGCACGGGAGAGTTGAGCCTCGCGGTCGAGATCCCGCCGGGCTTCGGGCGCGACCTCAGGCGCGGCCGTCCGGTCGAGGTCGGTGTCTGGATAGACGGGGGCATGCCGTTTCGCGGCGAGACCGTGCGCGGCTACGTCCGGGGGCTGCACTACCAATACCTGGGCGAGCTCGCCATACGCAACGGCATGATCTCGCCGACTGCCGCCGCTGAGATCGAGCCGCGTTACCGCTACAACCAGGACTTCGAGAGCTTCAACGCCATGGTGCCCGACACGATCCCGATCCTGCTCGTGTTCATTCCGGCGATGCTCGCTGCGCTCGGCGTCGTGCGGGAGAAAGAGCTCGGCTCGATCACCAATCTCTACGTCACGCCGCTGAACCGTGTCGAATTCCTGCTCGGTAAGCAGCTGCCCTACGTCGCCGTGAGTATGGTGGCTTTCTTCGGATCGATGATACTCGCGATCCACTTCTTCGGTGTGCAGCTCAACGGCAGCTTTGCAGCCATCACGGCCGGCGCATTGCTGTACGTGACCGCCACGAGTGGGCTCGGCCTGTTCATGTCGACGTTCACGCGGACGCAGGTCGGCGCGGTCTTCGGTACGGTCGTCGCGACGCTGACGCCGGCGTTCGCGTTCTCCGGGCTCAGCTCCTCGGTCTCCTCGCTCCAAGGCATGGCTGCCGTCGTATCGGATATCTATCCGACGACACATTTCCTGGTCATCACGCGCGGCACGTTCAGCAAAGGGCTCGGATTCGCCGAGCTGACGACTCAGTTCGCGGCGCTGGCGATCTTCGTTCCGATATTGACCGTGCTATGCGTCATGATGTTGCGTACGCAGGAGAAATGAGCATGCGGCGGCTCGCAAACGTGCTGCAACTCGGCATCAAAGAGCTGCGCAGCTTGTGGTATGACAAGGTGCTTCTCGGCTTCTTGATCTGGACGTTGTCGTTCGGTCTCTACAACGCTGCCGTGAGCCAATCCACGGAGCTGCGCAACGCATCGATCGCTGCGATCGACGAGGATGGCTCGCCGCTGTCACAGCGTGTGCTCGGCGCGCTGCGCCCGCCCGAGTTCATGCAGCCCGTCTTCATCGAATTCGCCGAAGTCGATCCCGGACTCGATGCGGGTGAGTATACGTTCACGCTGCACGTGCCGTCCGGGTTCCAGCGTGACGTCGTCGCGGGCGGCCAGCCGGCGCTGCAGCTCAACATCGATGCGACGCGCATGAACGAGGCCTTCATCGGTGCCGGTTACATCCAGAATATCGTGACCGACGAGATCACGCGCTTCGTTCAGGGCTACCGCGGTGAATCCGTGCTGCCGATCGAGCTCGCGACGCGCGTGCAGTTCAACCCGAACCTCAATGGCGTCTGGTTCGGCGGCGTGATGGAGCTCATCAACAACATCACGATGCTGTCCGTAATCCTGGCCGGCGCGGCGTTGATACGCGAGCGCGAGCACGGCACGATCGAGCACCTTCTCGTCATGCCGCTCACGCCCGGTCAGATCATGGCTTCGAAAGTCTGGGCCAACGGGCTTGTCGTTCTCGTCGCTGCGGCCCTGTCGCTGATCTTCGTCGTGCAGGGTGCGTTAGGTATGCCAATTGCTGGCTCCAGAACACTATTTCTATCGGCTGCGCTGCTCCATTTGTTCTCGGCAACTGCGATGGGGATCTTGCTCGCGACCGTCGCGCGCTCCATGCCTCAGTTTGCGCTGCTCATGATCCTCGTCATCGTGCCGCTGAACATGCTCTCTGGCGGTAACTCGCCGCGCGAGAGCATGCCGCTCGCCGTGCAATGGATCATGCTCGCGGCGCCGACGACGCATTTCGTCAGCTTGTCGCAAGCGATCCTATTTCGCGGCGCGGGCCTATCGGTCGTCTGGCCACAGCTCATCGCTATCGCGTCGCTCGGTGCGGGGTTCTTCGGCGTTGCCCTTGCACGCTTTCGCAGGAACATTGCCGTGGGCTGAGTACGCGCAGCGCGGCCGTAGGGCGGGAGCGAAGTTCGCGGCCAGGCTGACGAACGCATGCGCCCGATTTCCTTATCTTGAATGAGACGAGCACAGGAAAACCAATACGATGAAACTTCTAGTCTCTCGATATGCTTTTTTTCTGGTCTTGCTGTATCCGTGGTCGAGCGCATCTTGGGGGCAAACCGTCACAGTCGGGCTCGTCACGGATGGGCCCGAGGCGCGTCCTGGCATCGGCGTTCCCGTCTCGGTCCTGGCACAAGAGATCGAGAGCCTCATCGGTAATGAGCGTACGGTCGTCTTTCCAGCCGACAAACGACTGGACGGGGGCTGGGCGCTCGAGGGCGTGCGTGACTCGCTTCGCCGGCTGCTCGCCGATCCGGAAGTCGACATTGTCATGGCAATGGGCGTCGTCTCCTCTAACGAGGCGGCCCGTATGAACCTGCAGAAACCGCTCATCGCGGCGATGACCGGCGATGCTCGACTGCAGGCGTTTCCAATCAGCGCGCAGACAGGCGGTAGCGGCAAAGCCAATTTCGTGTATGTCTCGAGCTTTCGCACGATCGACCAACAGCTCGAGACTTTCCGGGACGCTACGGGCTACGAGCACCTCGCAGCGCTCGTGGATCAGCTCACGCTTGACTCTATTCCGGCGCTTGCACAGGAAAAGGCCAGTGAGCTGGAGGCGTTGCTCGGGATTCGCATCTCGGTCGTACCCGTCACGGACTCGATCGACGCCGCCCTTGCTCGTCTGCCCGCGGACATCGACGCGGTCTACGTGACGCCACTGCTGCGGATCGACGATGCAGCGATGGTCCGGCTCGCGGACGGTCTGATAGAGCGCGGGCTACCGAGCTTCTCGCTGCTCGGGCGCGGCGAGCTCGAGTACGGGCTGCTCATGGCGACCGGTGGACGGGAAGAGGATCAAGTGCGTTACCTGCGGCGGCTCGCGCTAAACCTGCAGCGCATCCTGCGCGGGGAGCAAGCAGAGGAGATCCCGGTGAGTTTCCGGGAATCACAGCGGCTGACCGTGAACATGCGAACGGCGGCTGCGATCGGATACGTGCCGCGTTACGCCGTCACGGCGGATGCCGAGCTGCTCTATCTCGAGGAGCTCGAGCAAGGCGAGCCGTTGACCTTGGCCGAAGCGATGCTAGAGGCGTTAGAAGCGAACCTGAGCCTCGCCGTCGCCGAGATCGATCCGTTGGTCGCTCGAGAGACCGTCAGACTCGCGAGGGCTGCGCTGCGCCCGCAGCTCGGTGTCGGACTGCAGGGCACGGCCATCGATCAGGACCGAGGCAACCCGTTCTTTCAGGCCGAGCGCAGCACCGAAGTTCAAGTGTCTGGGAGCCAGGTCATCTACTCCGACGACGATCGCTCCAGAATCGTGGTCGCAGAACGTCAGGCGCTCGCCGCGGACCACGCGTACCGGATTGTGGCGCTCGACACGGCCCAGGTTGCGGCGCAGGCCTATCTGACCGTGCTTCGAGCGCGCGCGCTCGAGGCGGTGCGACGCTCCAACCTCGAGGTGACGCGCGCCAATCTGGAGCTCGCCAGTATTCGAGAGAGTATCGGTATCTCTGGGCGCGGCGATGTGTTGCGCTGGGAGAGCCAGCTCGCGACAGACTTGCGCAGGCTGATCGCGGCCGAAGCGGATCGTCGTGCTGCGCTGACGGATCTCAACCGCGTCCTCAATCGACCTCAGACCAACAGTTTCTCGACCCCGAGCCAGGACATCGCGAGCGTCATGGCGCTGTTCGACAATGAGCGCTTCCGTGTCTTCATCGAGGATCCGGCGGCCTGGGAGACGCTGCAGTCGTACTTCGTGGAGAGAGCACTCCAGGATTCCCCGGAGCTCATGGTGCTCGATGAGACTGTCATCGGACAAGAGCGTCAGGTGCTATCCTCCCGACGCAAGTACTACGTGCCCGAGGTCGCATTGAGCGGTACGCGGGGCAGTATCCTCAATCGAAGCGGCGTCGGGTCGGATCTGACCGGTCTGGGTCTCGACGACCTGACCTGGACGGTCGCGCTGACCGCGAACTGGCCGTTGCTGACGAGCGGTGCGTTGCGCGCGCGCCTCAACGGCAATCGCTACGTGCTCCGGCGCTTGCAGCGTCAGCGACTCGAGCTCGAGCAGCAGATCGAAGCCAGAATGCGCGTGGCGCTGCTTCGCACGGCGAGCACTCAGCCAGCAGTCGAGCTCTCGCAGGACGCGGCAAGGGCAGCGCAAGAGAACCTGACACTCATCACGGATGCCTACTCCGAGGGTGCTGTGTCGGTCACGGATCTCATCAATGCCCAGGATGCGGCGCTCGCGGCGGAGTTGCAGGCGGCCGATGCGCAGTATGCGTTCTTGGCCGATGCCGTGAATGTGTTCCGTTCTTCGGCCGATTTTTCGGTGCTGCTAGAACCCGAGAACATCGAGGCATGGTATCGAGAGCTCGAGGATTATTTCTCTGCGTCGAGGTAGCCGGCGTACGGATCAGAGATATATCCCGACAGAGGCATCGCTCAGTAGCCTCTGGAGCTATCGGGCCGAAGCGTTGTTGGATCGTTCGGCGACGACCGTGCGCGAGGACGATCCCGATACGTAGATCTCCGTACTTTTACGGTGCCGATTCGGCCCCACACTAGGTGTATTAAGAATCTAAGCTGTGGCGGGGGACGATGAGAGCGCAGCGTACGCCGAAGCGGTGGCACACGGGACCGGCTGCGCTCTGGACGCAAGCTGCGTTGGGGGCGCTCGCCCTGGCTGTCGGAGTGCTCGTCTACGTGCTCGATCGGCCTGCCGAGCAGCTGCCGCTTCTGAGCGCTTTCAATTTCGCCGACGTCACGCCAGTGGTCTTTGGCGTCGTAGGCGGGAGTCTACCTACGTTTGCTCATACGTTCGCGTTCAGCCTGTTGACCGCCGCATGGCTGTGCGGGGGCAAACGCGCGGGACTCTGGGCGTGCCTGACCTGGTTCGGGATCGATTCCGCCTTCGAGATAGGGCAACAGCCGCAAATAGCCGTGCACCTTGTCGAGATCGTGCCAGGCTGGTTCGAGTATCTGCCCTTCCTCCCGCAAGCCGACAGCTATTTCCTCTCGGGTACGTTTGACGCCTGGGACCTGATTTCGATCGCGCTGGGCGCTGTTGCGGCCTATTTCATCACGGGGCGCTCGCTTACAGGATATCGATGATATGAATACCAGAGCTGATTACAGATTCACTCGGTCACGTTCGTTAGGACTGATTTTTCTGACCGCGTTGGGCGTGCTCAGCACGTTAGCGTCCGGCGGCGGTGGAGGTGGTGGAGGCGGAGGCGGTGGCGGAACCGGGCCCGGCACCATACAGATCCTGGGGGCCACCTTCGATTCTCTCGAAGGGACCGTTGCCAATATCAGAGTTGCTCGTAGTGGCGGGAGCTCTGGCGCCGTGAGCGTGGACTATGCCACCGCCGATGGATCTGCAGTCGCGGGTTCGGACTACACCGCGGCGAATGGCACGTTGACTTGGGCCGATGGTGTTTCTGGTAACCGAACCGTCAGTATCCCGATCACCGACGACAACTTGGCGGAGAGTATCGAGTCGTTCACCCTGACACTGAGCAACGTTTCGGGGGCTGGCCTTGGCACAGTTTCATCGGCCACCGTCAATATCATTGACAGTGATTCGGCGACGCTTGCGGCCTATGGTCCGATTACCGATCTGAGCAGTGCCACGGTCAATGGAGTTCGTTACGACACGAATGCCACGGCCGTAATGGTCAACGGGCTGGCGGGAACTGTCACCGATCTTCAATTGGGACAGATTGTCGCGTTATTGGGCGAGGCGAACTTCAGCGATGCGACGGGAAGAGCCGACGCAATTTTCTATTCCGCGACGGTTGTTGGCCCAGTCGAAAACATTGATGCGACACTTGAACAGTTGATTGTCATGGGCCAGACGGTGCTGACCACCGTAGATACAGTCTTCGGTCCTGGTATCGACCCCGCCACGTTTGCAGGCATTGCGGTCGGTGCGACCGCTCAGATCAGCGGTTTTCACAACGCGAGCGGCGACATTGTTGCCAGCCGCATTGAGCTAGATACAACCAGTAGCGGCGTGCAACTCATCGGAACTGTTGCTGGACTGGATCTTGCGAACATGCTGTTCTCTGTCGGCCGAGTCACGGTTGATTACGGTAGTGCCGTGGTGATCGATCTTCCCGGTGGAATGCCGACCGAGGGTATGCAGGTTATTGTTCGCGGATCGTTGATGAACGGGATCCTGGTCGTCAACGAGATCGGAAGCATCGTCAACTTGACCGCCGCGCCAGGAGATCGGGTTCACCTGGGCGGCATCGTCACGCGCTTCGCATCTGCCACCGACTTTGATCTGAATGGCTTTCCGTTCACGACAGATGCGAGCACCGGCTTCGTCGGTGGCGTTATCGGCGATCTTCAAGCCGATGCGGAGATTACCATCGACGGCGAGGTCATCGCAGGTACCGACACAGTGTTGGCTGGCACAGTGTTTTTCGGTCCTTTGGTTAGCCCCAGAACGACGTTGCCGTTTAATTTCCAGAACTTCACCGACATATCCGTCTCAGGTTTTTCCAGAGTCAGGATCGTTCAGGGCATGGGGTTCTCAGTAGAGGTCACGGCCGATACGGCCATTATCAATAACATCCAAGTCACTCAGAACGGCAACACGGTCGCGATCGGAAACAACACCGGCCAGTTACTCGACGCCGTCATCACGATGCCGGTGCTGAGCCAGGTCGACGTGGCCGCGAATTCGCTCGCGAACGTCGTCCTCGAGGACTTCAATCAGGTCCAGATGTCCGTGAATGTTGCAGGCGTCAGTCTCTTGCGCGGCGAGGGACTGGTGATCACGAGCTTGACGTCAACAGTGTCCGGCGTGAGTCTGTTGGATTTCGGCAATGTTCAAGGAATCGCGAACGCGAACATCGTTATTAGCGGAGTCAGCCAGGCGACTCTCAATATGGCTGCAGGATCCTCGCTGGCGGGCTCCGTGACTACGGGGCAGGGGACTGGCACGTCGAAGCTCTATTATTTCGGTACGAACGTCACTGTGAACGTTACGACCGACAGTCAATCGAGCGTAATACGACTTGGCGACACCAGGCCTTGAGCTCACGGAGTTGCCGGTAGTTGCGGGGCGAGGAGGTGGGCTGGCGCGGCTTCCTCCTTCCCAGGCTCCAGCGACGGTGGAGTTCGTTGACGTTGAGCGCGCTACTCACGCCGATCTGGGCCGCTTGGCATCTGCCACTGTTCTTCCTCATCGACGGCTAACGAACGATGGCAGGATGGGCCATTATGGTTGGCTCTTTAGCGTGTTCGTCGGCGCAATCCTCATGACGTGGCTGTACAACAGCAGTCGAGGGAGCCTCCCTGTCGTTGCGGTTTTCCACGGGACGCTGGACAGCGTATTCAACTCGCCGTCTCCCGGCGATCTTGCTCTTGTGCTCGGGGTGCTGGTCACGCTGTGGGGGTTGGGGATCCCCGCCCTCCGGGGGCCGCGGAACCTTGCGACGATCCCGACACAAATCGAGCAGGCGTGGCCGGGTGAGCAACGTCGGGGAGCCGGGTGAACATGGCCGTCCTTTTGGCGCACGGATTCGTCGGGTGGGCGCTGTGTGGCGCTATCATGTTCATCGCACTCCGGCGTACAACGGCTGAGCGCGCCCTGGTCATACACGCTGCCGGCGCGCCCGTAGTGTTCGCGTTTCTGTCGGTCTCGTACTTCAGCGTGTTCGATTTCACCTCGCCCTTGGTTACCGCCACGACGTTCGCGGCGGTTGTGGTCGTGATGGACGTCGGGATCGTTGCGCCGTTCATCGAGAAGAGCTACGCGATGTTCCGCAGCGTTCTGGGGACCTGGATTCCGTTCGGGCTCATCTTTGTAGTCACGCTGAGCGTGGGAGCGTTGATGAGCAGAAGTAGCGGCTCAGCGCTTTCGGAGGCATGCAATTACGATTGCGAGGTCTGTGTAGCTGGAGTGCTTGATCAGCAGAGTGAGAGAACGGGGTCTCCGGGATATCCGCGGTGGTTCGGTGGTGCTCGGGGTTGCCTCCGCGTGGCTAGGTATCAACTGTAAGATTACGCTAGTTAGAACGCGATCAGCCTGTCTATGAATGACCTGCCGGCGTCTCGAGGCTAGCTCTGCTAGGCCGAGGTTTGCGCAGCCGGCAGATTATGCAGGAACGGGGCGGGGCATCACCGGGACGGCATGGCTGTGCGTTGACCTTGGACTTATCGTGGACCTACGTCTCTGAGACGGTCGGCGATCGCGAGAAAAGAACCCACATAAATGCTTGATATTACCGGTCGGGGTGAGGGGATTTGAACCTCCGGCCCCTGCCTACCGAAGGCTAAACTCTAGTGATAACGTGTTGATAGTATTGATAGTCGGCAGGGCGTCCACAGTGCCGAAAGCACGTTAGAGCACGTTAGAGCACGTTGAAGCACTCTGGTGTGGGGCAAGTATAGGGCAGGCCACCCCGGTCAAGGGCTTCCGGTGTAATGCTCGCGGACGATCGACTCCAGTTCCGCAAACGGGATCGGCTTGCGGAATACCGTGACGCCCTCCGGCACACCTCCGCGATCCTCGATCTCGGTGTCATCGAGTGCGGTTACGACAATGATTTGGAGATCGCGGAATTCCGGCGCCGACTTTAGTGTGCGAATCATCCGAAGACCGTCCATGCCGGGCATGCTGAGATCGGTGATCAGAAGATCGGGACGTTTCTCGCCAATCATGAGCAACCCCTCGTAGCCATCGGCCGCAGTGATAATGTCCAACGGCAGATCCCAGCCGCCCAGCGTATGCTCGTACAGCTCTTGCAGACTCCGTTCATCCTCGACGACCAGGATCGTCAACCGCTGATCCGCAGCCTCGATTTCTAAGGAAACCTCCTGTTCGCGAACCAGTCGGTCCACGGCCTCGCGCGAGATGCGACGGTGCCCGCCCAGGGTTTTCCACGCTGGCAAGGTGCCGCTTTCAACCCACAATTGCACTGTCCGCAGGGACACGCCGAGGCGTAGGGCGGCCTCCCGAGTCGTGTAAACATCATCCTGAGACATGGTTCACAAAACGGCCGCGCCTTGGTTGACCCATGCGCAGAAATATCATAAATTTCATTTTTACTAGATTTACTGTTTATATCATATTTTCTGATCTACGTTTTGTCAACTCGATGCAGTTAGCACTTGCGCCAGCGCGGCAGAGGCGCCGCTGGCGAGCCATGGCTCGCCCGGCAGGCCGAATGAGCTGGCGGTCCGTGCAGGTCCCTAGCAACCAGAGGTAGGAAAGCGATGAAAACGATACTAGTCGTGGATGACCAGCCGGAACTTCGTCAACTCGTCAGTCTCTCCCTCGGCGAGACGAATTTCCGAATCAGGCATGCAGAGAACGGAGAGGGTGCACTCGTCCAGGCAAGGATCGAGGTACCGGATCTCGTCGTCCTTGATCTTATGATGCCCGGGAGTCTCGACGGCTTTGGCGTTTGCTGGGAGCTCAAGACGGACCCCCGATTTCAAAGAACGAAGGTACTCATATTGAGTGGCCAGGCGATCAAAGGCAGCCATCGCGTCTGCGAGCAGTTCGGCGCGGATGCGTTTCTCCCGAAGCCCTTCTCACCGAGCGAACTGGCGGCTCGCGTCGAGCACCTGCTGTGCGACAACTCGGACGTCGATTCGACCGTGCGTAAGCGCGTCCTCATCGTCGACGATCGGCCCGAGCTCAGAAGTCTCATAAGCCTGACGCTCGGGGCCAGTTCGTACGAAATCGCCGAAGCGGGCAACGGCAAGGACGCCATCGAGCTCGCGCGCACGTTTCGACCACACGTGCTGGTGCTCGATGTCGTAATGCCCGGCGAGCTTAGCGGTCACGATGTATGTCTCGCAGTCAAGAGCGACCCCGCATTGGAGGGCACGCAGGTGGTCATGCTCACTGCGCGCGCTGAGCAGGGGGACCGCAAAGCGGCGGCACGCCTGGGGGCGGATGATTATCTGGTCAAGCCGTTCAGCCCGCTGGAACTGATCGACCGTATCGGTCGACTACTGGATCCTGCCTATCACATCAACACGGAGTGTGCGTAATGACTAACGCCGGCTATCTATTGATCGAGGAGAGTAACGCTGAAGCTCTGGCAGCCGATAACGTTGCGCTACGGGCGCAGCTCGAGCTCTACGGTCGGGATCTCAACAAGACCGTCCGTTCTCTGGGCGACACAGTTGAGCGTCTGGAGAAAGCATATCACCAGGCGCTTCTGAGCTTGTCCAGAGCCGCGGAGTTCAAGGACGGGGACACTGGTGAGCACATCGTCAGGATCGGGATCCTATCGGAGCGGCTAGGCCGCTTGCTCGGGCTCGACGAAACGTTTTGCCAGATGTTACGCCACGCCGCGCCAATGCACGACGTGGGTAAGATCGGCATCCCGGACTCGATTCTGAAGAAGCCTGGCGAGCTAACGGAGCCAGAGATGCAGGAGATGAGACGTCATCCGGAATACGGCGCACGAATACTGGGCAGCTCCGGTGTGGCTCTGTTCGACCTTGCCGCGGAGGTTGCTCTACATCATCACGAGAGATTCGACGGAGGCGGCTACCCGTGCGGACTGAGCGGTACGGAGATCCCAATCTCTGCGCGCATAGTCGGCCTGATTGACGTGTTCGATGCGCTGACGATGAAGCGCTGTTAC
>Ga0224512_10003155_pt1 | contig 14667 bp, 12 predicted proteins | sample SF_May12_sed_USG_4_FD_169103 | JGI IMG/M metagenome (GOLD analysis project Ga0224512, IMG submission 169103) | Sediment microbial communities from San Francisco Bay, California, United States - SF_May12_sed_USGS_13 | ecosystem: Environmental > Aquatic > Marine > Sediment | place: USA...
GATCTGCCCGGGCCGGCCGCGGAACCCACCGCTCTGTGCCCAGGCCTTGATCCGGGCCGGCTGGCGGCCGCACCAGGCATCGAACCCGTCCTCGGCCACCGCCGTGATGGGCACCGGGTTCCTGCCCGCCCGTGCCGTCAATCCTCCAACCGCCATATCGGCTCCTCCCCTCCCTGATCGCAAAGCGCCCGATGATCGCCCAGGGCCGGGCCCGAGGGAAGGGCTAATCGCGCCCTTGCCAGCACCGCGCCGCATGCGTATGTGTTGGCGGTTCTAACGCCGTCCCGGGAGACCCGCCCATGGCCGAATTCACCCTCGCCCTCGCCAACAAGGCCTATTCGTCCTGGTCGCTCCGGGCCTGGCTTGCCATGAAGCGGACCGGCGCTCCCTTCGAGGAGGTGGTGATCCCGCTCCGCCAGAGCGACACGCGGACGGAGATCCTCAAATATTCGCCTTCGGCGAAGCTGCCGGCCTTGATCCACGGTGACGTCAGGGTCTGGGAATCGCTCGCGATCATCGAATACCTCGCGGAACTGTTTCCCGACGCCGGTCTGTGGCCCCAAGATGCCGCCGCCCGGGCGCACGCGCGCGCGGCCGCGCAGGAGATGCATGGCGGTTTCCTCGCCCTGCGCCGCGCCCTGCCGATGAACATGCGCCACGGTTTCCCGGGCCTCGATTACGACGATGCGGTCGGCGCCGAGATCAACCGTGTCCAGGCGATCTGGCGCGATATCCGGAAGCGGTTCCCAGACGCCGCGGGCGACGGGCCGTTCCTGATGGGCGGCTTTTCCGCACTCGATGCGATGTATGCGCCGGTCGCCAGCCGCTTCGCCACCTACGCCGTGGAACTGGAACGCCAGGCCCAGGCGTATGTCGATGCGGTGCTCGATGACCCGGACATGCAGGAATGGCGCGCCGCTGCCAACAAGGAACCCTGGATCATCCCGGAATTCGAGCCCGACGAAAAGGCCGAGGAAAACTGAAACGCCGGCTCGCCGGCGTCACGGGATCAAGGTTTTCCCCCGGCACCGTCGGGGGCGCCTTTGGCGGGGGGACCCGGGATCTTCGACGGTGCGCCGCCTGCCGCACCATCGCCGTCGGCTTGAGGCTTGGGGGCTCCACCATCGAGCAGTTTTCGCTCCCGGTAATAGCGCGCAGCGCCCTTGTGAAGCGGGATAGCGAGCCCGGCCAGGGCATTTTCGAGCCGCATGCGCCGCGCCGCACGCGGGGCCTGGTCCAGGATCTGGCGCGTCGATGGATGCCAAAGGGCCCGGGTGACGCCGTAGACGACATCCTCGCGCACCGTCTCCGCCACCACCAGCAGCGCCCCCACCGCCAGCGTCTGCGTCGCCGCCGACCTGCCATAGACCGATGCCGGAAGGCTGACCGATCCCAGAAACGGTTCGGTCTTGCGGATCGCCGCCGCCTGGCGCCCGTCGATGGGCAACAGCCTGATGGGAACGTCCCGGGCAAGCTGGGAGATGACCGGCGCGGGGTATCCGCCGACAAAGAAAAAAGCGTCGATCTTGCCGCTCCTCAGCCGGTCGACCGCCGGGCCGATCTGGGAATTGAGGTGCGCCACGGCCTTGGGGCCGACGCCGTAACGCTTCAGCACCAGCCTGGCGATGGAGCGGGTGCCGGACCCCTTGAGATCGAGAGAGATGCGCCGTCCCCGCAGATCGCCGATGGTCTTGATAGGCGAATCCCGGCGCACCACCACATGAACCGCTTCGGGATAGAGGCTGGCGACGGCGCGGAGACCCGGCACCGCTTTCTTGCCGGCAAAGGGAGCCTTCCCGTTCACCGCGAGATAGGCGATGTCCGATTGCACCAAGGCGGATTCAAGCCGGCCGGCGCGGATGTCCCTGATGTTGGACAACGACCCCCGCGAGGCCTGGGCCACCGCCACCATGCCGGGCACGCCGCAGGAGCCGCCCTCGCCGCACAGGCTGGCCCCCGGGGGATGAGAGATGGCGCTGGCGATCAGGCCGCCGACGGGAAAGTAGACGCCGGAGATCGAACCGGTGCCGATGCGGAAAAACTTGATATCCTGGGCCTGGGACGGCACGACCGATCCCGCCATGAGGGCCAGCGCCCCCATGGTGGTCATGATCCAACGCGATCTTCGGTGCATCGTGAAATCCCTGCGTTCCAAAACGCAATGCCTGTCCCTACCCGATTGCCGGGTTGAGGTAAAGAGGCCACCACCCTATATGCCGGAAATGTCACAAAGAAGCCTTAATCCCCCGGCTGGGGGCTTCATCCCCGGGCCGGGCGTTCCGGATACGGATAAGCCGTCATGAACGAAATCCTGTTTCGCCTGGGCGCCGCCCTCGCCATCGGCTTGCTCATCGGTCTCGAGCGGGGTTGGCAGGGGCGTGATATGGCGGAAGGCTCGCGCATCGCCGGTATTCGCACCTTCGGCATCATCGGCTTGTTCGGCGGCGCCGCCGGCCTGATCGCGGAAAGCCACGGCGGCTGGGTCCTGGCGGGCGCCCTGGCCGCGCTCGGCGCGATCGCCGCGGCGGCGCATTTTCGTAGCCTCAAGGCGGAAAGCGACGTCTCCATCACCACGCTGACGGCGCTGCTCTGCACCTTCGCATTGGCCGCGCTGGCCGGCCTCGGCAACGCCGAGGCGGCAGGCGCGGCGGCTGTGGTCATGGCACTTCTTCTCGGCATCAAGCCGGAGATCCACGGCTTCGTGCGGCGTATTCGGCGCGACGAACTGCTGGCAACGATCCGCCTGTTACTGGTTTCCGTTGTGGTTCTGCCGATCCTGCCGGACAAGGGCTTCGGACCGGGCGCCGTGCTCAACCCCTACCGCATCTGGTGGATGGTGGTGCTGGTGGCGGCGCTATCCTATGTCGGATATGTCGCCGTCCGGGCGGCCGGCGCCCGGCGCGGCGTCCTGTTGTTGGCGCTGGCCGGGGGACTTGCCTCGTCCACCGCCGTCGCCCTCAACCTGGCGCGCCTGGGACGGCAAAAAGCCCTTTCCCCCGACCTGATTGCCGCCGGCACGGTAACGGCCTCGGCGGTGATGTTCCCGCGCATCTTTCTGATCGGTGTCGCCCTGGCCCCGGCATTGGCCCAACCGCTGGCCGCCATGGTGATCCCCGCCACCGGGGCCGGCCTGGCGGCGGCGTGGTGGCTGATCCGCAGGACCCAACGCTTAACCGACGACGCTCTGACAGAGGAAGGCTTCGCGGCGCGCAACCCGCTCGACCTACGCACGGCGATCCAATTCGGTGCGCTGCTTGCCCTCATCATGGTCCTGTCCCATGCCGCGCGGGACCTGATGGGGGGTGCGGGTCTCATCGCGCTGGCCGCCGTTTCCGGCCTCGCCGACACCGACGCGATCACCCTGTCCCTCGCCGATGCCGCCGCCAAGGAGGCGATCGCCGAAACCCTTGCCGCCGGCGCCATCGTCACCGCGCTCGCCGTCAACACGGTCTTCAAGGCGGGGCTGGTTGTGGCCATCGCCGGCTGGCCCGCCGGTCTGCGGGTATCCGCTTCCCTGGGCCTGGCACTGGCGGCGGGAGCGTTGGGCTACGTCCTGACTCTAATGACGTAAGAGGCGAATTGGCCGCCGCGCCCCGGCCGGCCGCGGCAGCCGCCGTCAGGCTTCGCCGGAGACTCCGGCGGCGGGATCGAGCACCGTATCCCGCGCCCCGGTCGGAAGGGGATCTGGATAGTCCAGGATGTAATGCAGCCCCCGGCTTTCGTGCCGAGCCAGGGCCGAGCGCACGATCAGGTCCGCGCAGTCGGCCATGTTGCGCAGCTCCAGCAGGGTCTGGCTGACCCGGAAATTGGCATAGTAGTCGCCAATCTCCGCCTTCAGGAGATCGGCCCGGTGGCGCGCCCTTTCAAGGCGCTTGGTGGTGCGCACGATGCCGACGTAATCCCACATGAAGCGGCGGAGCTCCGCCCAGTTGTGGCTGAGAACGACCTCCTCGTCGGAATCCCGCACCCAGCTCTCGTCCCAGGGGGCGATGTCACCCGGCGTGCCGATGTCGCCAAGATGGGCCGCGATGTCCCGGCCGGCGGCCCGGGCGAAGACCAGGCATTCGAGCAACGAGTTGGACGCCAGCCGGTTGGCGCCGTGCAGGCCGGTAAAGGTGCATTCCCCCACCGCGTAGAGGCCATCGCGGTCTGTGCGGCCGGCAAGATCAGTCATCACCCCGCCGCAGGTGTAATGAGCCGCGGGCACCACCGGAACCGGGCCCGCGGTCATGTCGTAGCCGAACTCCAGACAGCGGGCATGAAGGGTCGGGAAATGGGACTTGATGAAATCCGCGCCGCGGTGGGAAATGTCGAGCCCGACGCTTTCGATTCCGAAGCGCTTCATCTCATGATCGATGGCGCGGGCCACCACGTCGCGCGGGGCGAGCTCGGCGCGGGCATCGAACCGCTCCATGAACCGGGTGCCGTCGGGCAACAGAAGATGGCCGCCCTCGCCCCTGACCGCCTCGCTGATCAGGAACACGGAGCGGGAATCGGAGATCAGGCAGGAGGGATGGAACTGGGTGAATTCCATGTTGGCGACCCGGCAGCCCGCGCGCCAGGCCATGGCGATTCCGTCGCCGGTGGCGCCGGGGGGATTGGTGGTGTGCAGGTAGACCCGGCTGGCGCCGCCGGTGGCAAGCACCACCACCTTGGCACGGAACAGCTTGACGTGGCCGTCGGCGCAATCCAGCGCGTAGACGCCGACGCACCGGAGCCTTCCGGTGCCGGGATCGGGCCGATTGATGCAGTCGATGGCCACGTGGTTCTCGAACAAACGGACATCGTGCCGGGCGCGGACGGCGCGCTCGAGGCAGGCCTGCACGGCCCGGCCGGTGGCATCCGCCGCATGAACCACCCGGCGGTGGCTGTGCCCGCCTTCCCGGGTCAGGTGCGGCAGGCCCCGGCGCGGGCCTTCGGTCTCCCGGGTGATCTCCATGTCGAGCGATTCGAGCCAGGCGATGATGGCGGGGCCTTGCTCCACGGCGAAGCGGACCACGTGCGGGTCATTGAGCCCGGCCCCGGCGTTGACGGTGTCCGCGATGTGGGAGGCGAAGGAATCGTCGTCGCCGATCGCGGCGGCGATGCCGCCTTGCGCCCAGTTGGTCGCCCCCTGGTCCAGGGCGCCTTTCGACAGCACCCCGATGGACACGCCTTGCGGCAGCTCCAGGGCGACGCCCAAGCCGCCCGCGCCGCCGCCGAGAATCAGCACGTCTAAGGAATACTCAAAATCGGTCACGACCTGTCCGCCCGAGCGGCTGAGGCTCAATAGAGAGCTGCTTTATGGCACAGCAGGCCGGTGGCGGCAACGCGGGCGCCCGCGTCAGGCAAATTCTTGGCGCTGCCAGGCCTCGAGGCGGCGGCGCATCCGCGCCACGTGGCTGCCCGGCCAATAGAGCTTTTCACAGTCCGGGCACCAGGTCGCCTGGGCGGCCATATCGATCACCCGCGCCGGCAGGAGGGCGCGCGCCTCGTCGGGCGCCGCAGCCAACGGACGGTTACAGAGAAGGCAGCGGGGAAACGGGGCTTTCAGCCAGTCGATGGCAAGGTCCCGGGTGGTTTCCGCCACCCATTCCTTAAGACCGCGTCCCGTCAGCAACAGCGTCGAGGCGTCGGCATCGCGGATTTCCAGGACCTTCCGGTCGCGGGTGATCAGGACCCGGCGGTCGGCCCGGGCAGCCTCCAGCAAAGCGCGGTCGGAGCCCCGTCGCCGCGCGATGGCGGTATCGTACCCCGCCGCGCGCAGCCAGCGGCCGAGCCGGATCAGCATTTCATCGCAGCAAAACCGGTCGCATCCCTCAGGCGGCTTCGCGCGCGCAAGATCGCGCCTCCCCGGCGGCGCGCTCCGCCCCATCGGGCCTAACCTGCGGCCAGGGCCCAGGCGCCGTAACCGACCACCGGGCCGCCCCCGCCGGCGGTGTCGCCCGAATTGCGGAGGTCCAGGCGGGTGACCGACAGGCCATGGCGGCGCGCCGCCAGGAGCAGCCCCGCCACAGCCTGATAGCCGCAGGCATCATTGCCGGTCAGCCCGCCGCCGTCCAAAGCCTCGATGGCGCGGGCGGTGGCGCCATCGAGCTCCTCCGCCACCTCGGAGGCGTGATAATGGGAGAGATCGGTACTCGCCACGATCAGGGTTTCGGGCCCATCCCACAGCGCTTCCAGCACCGCGGCCACGGTTTCGGAGGACGCATCCCCCACCACCAGCGGCACGAGAGCAAAGTCCCCCAGTACGGCCATCAGGAACGGCAGCTGGACCTCCAAAGCGTGCTCTTCCCGGTGGGCGGCGTCATCCGGACGCGCAAGGCCGTCCGCCACCAGGGCATCGATCGCCGCGCGGTCCAAATTCACCGCTCCGGCCGGCGTGGCGAAGGCCTGAACGGTGGGCGCCGCGATGCCGAAGAAGGCCTTGAAGTGACTGGGGCCGATCAGCACGACGCGGCGCACCCTGCCCTTGAGCGCCGCAAGCGAAGCATAGGCCGATGCGGCCACCGGCCCGGAATAGACAAAGCCCGCATGGGGAACGATCAGCGCCTTGGGCGCCTGCGGCGCCGCGCCGGTTTCCGCCGCGTCGATAAGATCACGGACGGTCTGCATCAGGGATTCGCCTTCGCCGGGATAGAACGTCCCGGCGACGGCCTCGGGTCGGATGGTCTGTCCGGGGGATGAGTCCATGGCAGCCTCCTGATTGAACGTGGGCCTCTCGATCACCATATAGGTACGGATATGGACAAACCCAAGATCCAAGGCGTTCCCGGCCGCTATTGGCATACGCTCGACGACGGGCGGATCCAATGCGACCTCTGCCCGCGCCTGTGCCGCCTCAAAGCGGGACAGAGGGGGCTTTGCTTCGTCCGCCAACGGGTGGGCGAGGAGATGCGGCTCATGACCTATGGGCGGTCTTCGGGGTTCTGCGTCGATCCCATTGAAAAAAAGCCGCTCAACCACTTCCTGCCCGGAACCGCAATCCTCAGCTTCGGCACCGCCGGGTGCAACCTGACCTGCAAGTTCTGCCAGAACTGGGATATTTCAAAGGCCCGCGCCTTCGACCGCCTGCAGGATGAGGCAAGCCCCGATGAGATCGCCGCCGCGGCCCAAGCCGCGGGCGCCCGGGCCGTCGCCTTCACCTACAACGACCCGGTGATCTTCCTGGAATACGCGGTCGATGCCGCCGCCGCCTGCCGCGCCCGGGGCCTCAAGACGGTGGCCGTCACCGCGGGCTATATCACCGCCCAAGCGCGTCCCGAGTTTTTCGCGGCGATGGACGCCGCCAATGTCGACCTCAAGGGCTTCACGGAAGGCTTCTACCGCAAGCTCTGCGCCGGCGCCCTCGCCCCGGTCCTCGAGACCCTCAGCTATATCCGCCATGAAACCGATACCTGGCTGGAGATCACGACACTCCTTATCCCCGGCCAGAACGATTCCGATGCCGAGATCAAGGCGCTGAGCAAGTGGGTCTCGGACGAGCTCGGGCCCGACGTGCCGCTGCACTTCACCGGTTTTCATCCCGACTGGCGCATGCGCGACATCCCGGCGACGCCCTCGGCGACGCTGACCCGAGCCCGGTCCATCGCCCAGGAGCAAGGGCTCAATTTCGTATACACCGGCAACGTTTTCGACCCCGAGCGGCAGACCACCTACTGTCCCCAATGCGCCAAGCCCGCCATCGGGCGCGACGGCTACACCATCACCTCATGGGGCCTCGGCCAAGGCGGGTTCTGCACGTCTTGCGGAGCAGGCGTTCCCGGCGTCTTCGAGGAAAAGCCCGGCAACTGGGGCGAACGCCGCCGGCCGGTCACCATCCATCACGCGGCCTGAGGGGCCGCTTTCCCAGCCCCGGCGAGCGCGCTTGCGCTCAAGCTCTCAAGCGGACTTCGGCTTGATGGTCCAGGCGATGACGGGCTCGAAGCCGGCATCGGCGAACAGGTTGCCGACCGGACAGCGGTCTTCGGACAGCCCCTTGAGGCGTTCGACCCGCGCCTCCGGCTCATCGGTTTCCAGTGTGATCTCCAGGCCCGCCGCACAGAACCGCATCACTTTGTCGCCGCCCTTGCGGCTTTCGATCCGGTCGGTCGTGGTGGTTGCGGTGATCAGAAGCGCGCCGTGATCGAAGCGCATGGCCTCGGCCACCTTGACGATCTGCACCGCCTGGCAGGAGGCGAGCGACGCGGTCAGATGGGCCAGCGGCGAGGCGCCGGTATTGGTGCCGCCGCGGGCCTCGGGCTCGTCGGTGACGATGACGTGGCCGTCCTGGGTCGAAACCTCGCACCGCACGCCGGCGGTGCAGATCGCCTCAACACTGCGGGTGCTGGCCCCCGCCCGTTCCTTTTGCCGGATCGCCATGTTCTTCTCCCCTTCACCGCACGGCAGGTGCCGCGGTCCGGCTGCACTTCTAGCACGGCCCCGGGCGCGAGAGAAACCGAAGCCGTCCGGCCGGGGCCGCACCGGCCTTGGCCTGGCGCGTCCTTTGTGGCAAACATGGGCCGCCCCGCGCCGTCGGCGCACCGCAAGCGTGATGACCAGGCCATGAACACCGCAGAATCAGAGACCAAAGACGCCCCCCACGATTTCATCCGCGACATCGTGCGCGACGATCTCGCCGCCGGGCGGACGCGGTCCGTGGTCACGCGCTTCCCGCCGGAGCCCAACGGCTACCTCCATATCGGCCACGCCAAGTCGATCTGCCTGAATTTCGGGGTCGCCGCGGAGACCGGCGGGCGCTGCCACCTGCGCTTCGACGACACCAACCCGGCCAAGGAAGAAGAGGAATACATTACCGCCATCAAGGAGGACGTGCGTTGGCTCGGCTTCGATTGGGGCGAGCACCTCTATTTCGCCTCGGATTATTTCGAGCAGCTCTACGCCTGGGCCGAGCATCTGATCGAGACCGGCTTCGCCTATGTCGACGACCAGAGCGCCGATGAGATCCGCGCCAACCGCGGCACCCTGACAGAACCCGGCCGGGAAAGCCCCTTTCGCGGCCGCGGCGAGCAAGAGAACCTGGACCTGTTCCGCCAGATGCGCGCCGGCGCCTTCCCCGACGGCAGCCGCGTCCTGCGCGCCAAGATCGACATGAGCGCGGGCAACATCAACCTGCGCGATCCGGTGCTCTACCGGGTCTTGCGCGCCCCCCATCCGCGGACCGGCGATGGCTGGTGCATCTACCCGACTTACGATTTCGCCCACGGCCAATCCGACGCCATCGAAGGCATCACCCATTCGCTCTGCACCCTGGAATTCGAGGATCACCGGCCGCTTTACGAGTGGCTGCTCGACCATCTTCCGGTGCCCTCCCGGCCGCGCCAGATCGAGTTCGCGCGCCTCAACCTGACCCACACGGTGCTGTCCAAGCGGCGCCTGATCCAGCTGGTGACCGAGGGCCACGTCGGCGGCTGGGACGATCCGCGCCTGCCGACCCTTTCGGGCATGCGCCGGCGCGGCTTCCCGCCCGAGGCAATCCGCGATTTCGCCCAGCGCATCGGCATCGCCAAGGCCGACAGCACGGTGGAGATGGCCTATCTGGAGCACTGCGTGCGCGAGCATCTCAACCGCACCGCCGAAAGGCGCATGGCGGTGCTCGACCCGATCAAGGTGGTGATCGAAAACTACCCCGAGGGCGAGAGCGAGATGCTAACGGCGGTGAACAACCCCCAGGATGAAGCCGCCGGCACCCGCCAGGTCCCGTTCGGGCGCGAGCTCTATATCGAACGCGACGATTTCATGGAGGACCCGCCCAAGAAATTCTTCCGCCTGGCGCCGGGACGCGAGGTGCGGCTGCGTTATGCCTACTTCGTGACCTGCGAGGACATGGTCAAGGACGGCGACGGCCGGGTGGTTGAGCTCAAATGCCGCTACGACCCCGCAACCCGAGGCGGCAACGCGCCGGACGGGCGCAAGGTCAAGGCGACGCTGCATTGGGTTTCCGCGGCCGACGCGGTCGATGCCGAGGTGCGGCTCTACGATCACCTGTTCACGCACCCGGACCCGGGCGCCGAAGGCGACTGGCTTGCCGACCTCAATCCCGGCTCCCTCGCGGCCATCGAAGGATGCAAGCTGGAACCCGCGCTCGGCGGCATCGCGCCGGGCGCAGTCGTCCAGTTCGAGCGGCAAGGTTATTTTGCGGCCGACAAAGAGTCCGCGACTTCCCGGCCCATCTTCAACCGCACCCTCGGGTTGCGGGATAGTTGGGCCAAGGTCCAAGCCAAACAGACATAAAGGGCTGGATACAGGCGGCGCCGAAGCTAACCGTACTTAAGAACCGTCCGCCCCAATCAAACGATCCTAGGCGGAGAGGTTACGCCCGGGGGCGGTCCCCTCCTTCAGGGTGGAAGCCTCAGGCCTCCTGAAGGTTGACGGCCTTCGGTCCCCGCGCATCGGGTTCCACGTCGAACGTCACCTTCTGACCCTCGTTCAGGGTCGTCATACCGGACTGTTCTACAGCGGTGATATGAACGAATACGTCCTTCGATCCGTCGTCGGGAGAGATGAAGCCAAATCCCCGGGTGGTATTGAAGAACTTCACGGTACCAGTAGCCATGTAGTGTTTCCCATTCAATGTTTCGCCTTCGCGCGATATGCCCGAAGCGTGGACTTCCTTCACACTGATCAAAGGAGATTATTGGCGGTTGCAGGCAACCATCAGCATCTGCCAAGACAACTGCTCAGGCGTCACTTTTTTATCTTCCGATGATCAAGAGGAAGATACAATGATTTTTTGATCGAATTCGTTAACCCTGAAGCGGGGCCGTTCTCTGTTAAGTTTCTGATTTATAAGGAATAACCTCGGCATCGGTCGTTTTGGGGCAACGACTTTTCCGTGCATTCCAAGGGACCCGGCAGCGCCGATGGAAGGCGCGGCACCAGTGGGAGGAGAGCACCATGGACCAAATCACCGTCAGCGGATACTCCCGCCGGCCGCCCCATGTGGTGGCCGATGCCAAGGGATTCTTCAAGGACCAGGACCTCGACGTCGTCTTTCACCTGGTCAAGCTGGCGCCCCAGCACAACGAGGAAATGGCCGCCGGCATGTGGAACATGACGCTGTCGAGCGCCGATACCATGATCGCGCGCTCGACCAAGGAAGGGGTTGACTACGTCATGTTCATGCAGGCCGAAGAAGGCCTCGGCGCCTACCTGATCGGCCGGCCCGGGACCCGGTCGGTCGAACAGCTGCGCGGCACCTTGCTGGCGGCCGACCCGGTCGATTCCAATCTCGACGTCATCCGCATGAAGATCATGCGCAACCACGGCATCATGGAAAGCGAATACGACTACGAGGTGATCGGCACCACCCCGGCCCGCGCCCAGGCGCTGTTGGACGGCAAGGTCTCCGCCGCGATGCTGACCCCGCCGTCGTCGGACAAGGTGCTGGAAGCCGGCTGCGTCCTGCTGGCCAACGGCGAAGACCACGTGCCCGGCTGGCCGCTCGCCTGCGGCTGGGGGCTGCGCAGCTGGGTTGAAAGCCACCGCGAACTGGTCGTCCGCTTCATCCGCGGCTGGGCCAACAGCGCCGACTGGCTGCTGGACCCCGCCAATAAGGAGGAGACCATCGATCTCCTGATGTCGGAATCCGGGCTCAACAAGGAACGTGCGGTTCACGCCTATGACCGGGTGGTTCCCAAGGGCCGGATCAACCCCGATGCGATCCGCCGCAACCTGGAACTTCGAATCGAACTCGGCCTCTATCCGCCGCCCCACCAGCCGGCGGAGCATTTCTACGACATGAGCTATTGGTGCGAGGCCACCGGCCTGGCGGCGCCCAAGGCCGCGGGCACCCCGAAAAGCGCCGCCGAATAGGATCCTCTCCCGCGCAACCCGGGACGCGGTTCAGGCGGCGGCCCCGGCCTTGGCGTCGCGGATCAGGCGCCAGATCGCTTGCGCCGTCGCCGGCATGGGCACATGGCGGATGCCGAGCGGTGACAGCGCGTCGACCACGGCATTGGTGACCGCCGGCATGGCGCCCACCGATCCCGCTTCGCCGGCGCCCTTGACGCCGAGCGGATTGGTCTTGGTCGGCACCGGGTTGGCTTCCACCGTGATGGAAGAAAAATGGCTCGCCTTGGGCATGGCGTAGTCCATGAAGGTGCCGGACATCAGCTGGCCGGTCTCGTTGTCGTAATTGATGTTCTCCAGCAGGATCTGCCCCAGCCCCTGGCCGGCGCCGCCCTGGATCTGACCGAACAGCAGCAGCGGGTTCAAGACCACCCCGACATCGTCGACCACGCGGTAGTTGAGCACCTCGACCTCGCCGGTCTCCTCGTCGATCTCCAGTTCCACCACGTGGCAGCCATTGGGGAAGTTCGCGGCCTTGGCGCGCTGCACGCCAGTCGCCACCAGGCCGGGTTCCATGCCATCGGGCAGGTTGGCGGGATTGACCGCCGCGCGTGCCACCTCCTTCATGGTGAGCGACCGGTTGGAATTGGGGCTGGAAAACACGCCGTCTTCGAAATTGACGTCCTTTTCATCGACCTCCAGCATGTGGGCGGCCAGCGCCGTCGCCTTTTCGAGCACCTTGCCGGTGGCGATGGAGACCGCCGTCCCGCCATGGGTGGCCGAGCGCGAACCGCCGGTGCCGTGGCCGAAGGGGACCTTGTCGGTGTCGCCCCAGACATAATTGACGTCGTCGAAATCAAGGCCCAGCTGGTCGCAGACGATCTGCTTGTAGATGGTCTCGTGCCCCTGGCCGCCGGTGACGGAACCGGCCAGGATGGTGGCCGTGCCGGAGCGGTCGAAGCGCACCTCCGCGCCTTCGATGCCGGGACCGGCGGCGCGCTCGATGGTGTTGGAAATGCCGAAGCCGCGCAGCTTGCCGCGCTTGCGCGATTCCGCGCGCCGGGCCGCGAAGCCCTCAAAGTCGGCCGCCTTCAGCGCCAGGTCCAGGTTCTTCTGGAAATCGCCGCAATCGTAGGTCTGGTTCAACCCGGTCTTGAACGGCATGGCATCGGGCGGGATGGTGTTCCGGCGCCGGAGCTCGACCGGATCCAAGCCAAGCTCGTCGGCGGCGACGTCGATGATGCGCTCGATCATGTACGACGCCTCGGGCCGGCCGGCGCCGCGATAGGGCGAGGTCGAATTCGAATGGGTGAACACCCCGGTGATATCGACATGGATCACGGGCGTCCGGTAGACCCCGGCGACGCCGCCGATGTTGTTGAAGGCGGGATTGGGCGTCGAATTGGTGCAGTACGCCCCAAGATTGGCGATGCTCTTGACCCGGACTCCCGTGAAATTTTGATCGGCGTCGAGCGCCAGGCTGACATCGACCACGTTGTCGCGCCCGTGGTTGTCGCTGAGGAAGGCTTCTTCCCGCGTGCTGGTCCATTTGACCGGTCTGTGCAGCAGCTTGGACGCCAGCAGGCACAGCGGTCCTTCCGCATAGATGTTGGATTTCATGCCGAAGCTGCCGCCCACGTCCTGGGCGATCACCCGGACCCGGTTCTCCGGCACCTTGAGCACCCGGTTGGCGAGCTGGGAGCGGTAGGGATGGACGCCCTGCAGGGTGGTGTAAAGGGTATAGGCGTCCTCCGCCTTGTTGTAATCGCCGACGCAGGCGCGCGGCTCCATGGCGGCTGCGATCACCCGATTGATGACGAAGGTGTGGGAAACCACATGGGCCGCCTCGGCGAAGGCTCTGTCCGCCGCCTCCTTGTCGCCGCCCTGATGGACGAAACAGATATTGTCGGGGCAATCGTCCCACACCAGCGGCGCGCCCGGCTCGGATGCCTTGGCGGTATCGGTGACCGACGGCAATTCCTCGTAATCGACCTCGATCAGCTCGGCCGCGTCCTGGGCCTGGGCCCGGGTTTCGGCCACCACGAAGGCCACCCCGTCGCCCACCCGGCGCGCCCGGTCGGAAACCAGCGGATAGATCGGCGTGACATAGGAATCCGAGCCGTCGCGCCGCTTGCGGCCCTTGGCGTTGGGCAGGTCGCCGAAGCCCGAGGCCTGCCAATCGGCGTCGGTGAGGACGAGCAGCACCCCCGGCGCGGCCTTTGCCGCGTCGGTATTGATGCCGCCGATCTTGGCATGGGCATGGGGCGAGCGCAGGACGACGCCATAGGCCGTGCGGGGCAGCTGCACGTCATCGACATAGCGTCCCCCGCCCTTCAGCAAGCGCTGGTCTTCCGCCCGCCAAACCGGCTGTCCGATCGCGTATTTCCCCATTTCGTCCTCCCTAGAAAATCGCCGCTCCGGACCCGGAGCGGTCACCTGGCGCATGCCCTGTTAGGTTACTCGGATAGCAGAAAAACCCGTGCGACTGAAGTCCGCCGCGCGCCCCGGCCCGCCCGCGCAAGAACCGCCGGCCGCGCCGGGCCCCGGAGAGATATCCGGGGCGGCACGGTTGGTCTGGCGCCGCCCCCTATCGAGACCCCGGCCGGCTACTTGCAGTCCGCGGCGGTCACCAGACTGGTGACGCCCCCGATATACTTGATGGCGCAGTTCATGCCCTTCTTGAGGCTGCCCACCTTGGCCTTCTTGCCGGCAAGCTTGACCTTGGTGCGCTTGCGGTGGGTCTTGAGCGTCACGCTCTTGCCGGCGGCATCGGTGAGGGTGATCTTTTTCTTACCCAGGGCGGAAATCGTGCCGGACAGGCTGAGCGTCTTGATCTTCTTCACGTCCTTGGGGGTCAGGAGCTCCCTGAGCCGGTCCTTGGCGGCCGCCGGCGCGTTG
>Ga0224512_10003156_pt1 | contig 14664 bp, 11 predicted proteins | sample SF_May12_sed_USG_4_FD_169103 | JGI IMG/M metagenome (GOLD analysis project Ga0224512, IMG submission 169103) | Sediment microbial communities from San Francisco Bay, California, United States - SF_May12_sed_USGS_13 | ecosystem: Environmental > Aquatic > Marine > Sediment | place: USA...
TGCGCGAACCGCCTGTGTGATATGTGTCATCGGCCCGATGAGACGCCGCGTCGCCAATAAAGTGACCAGTCCGCATGTCGCCAGTGAGATTGTGGCGACAAAGAACAGCCACTTTGCCAGCGATCCACCTTCGCGCTGGCCGATCGCCACCATGGCGTCCTGCAAACGCTGCAACTCCGAAGTGGGCGCCAGCGAGCAGATGCGCCATTGTTCAAACAGCGCCGAACAATGACTGAGATAGGCTTCCGCGCCGTTATTGAAAACCGGCTCGCCATCCTGGATCGAAATTTCCGGCAATGGCAATTCCAGGCCGGCCCAGGCAATATATTCGCTGCCGGACATGACGGTTATCGATGCGTCTTGCACCTCGGCTAAATCGCGCAGGGTCGGTTCGTCGCTGCGAAGGATCCGGTGGGCGATCAAGGCGGCGGCAACGTCGCCGAAATCGTCGAAAACCGGCTCAATATGGATAACGGCAAACGGTGCTGTTTTCTGTGCGCCAACCGCCTTGGCGAGTGTCTCGTCAAGAGCGACGACCAGGCGGGCATCGCGATATCGAGACCCCTCGCCATCACGGTCGCGGCTCTCGCGCGGCTTGTATTCAAAACGCCCGGCGCGGTCGTTATCGGCCAACAGGGCGCCAACAATGGCGGGAATACCGGTCTTGGGAAGAAATTCGTTGGCCACCAGCAAATCGGTCGCATAGGAATTGGCGCCAATGCCGCGCATTTTTGTGTCGACCACAAGAATACCGTCGAGATTGCTCGTCCTGACGGCATGATCGAGGACTTCCGTTATGGCCACGACATTGTTGCTGCTGATGGCGGAAACAACGTCAGTGCGCTCGGCGATATGGTCGGCGTTGCGTTCGGCCACCGTAAACAGAAATTCAAGGCGGCTTCGTGCCAGACGCGCTTCGCCGGCCAGGGATTTCGTCAAATTCTGCTCGGCAAGCTCGCTCAGTTCAATTGTCTGCCGGCTCAGGCCGCGATCGAGACGCAGAATGGTCAGGCTGACAAAGGCCGTGAAAGCCACTGTTGCGATGACCAGAACGGTCAGGACAAGCCGCGCACCGAGGGAGGAATTGTGGAACACGGCCTGCGTTCATTCAGTGACTGGAGTGGCGCCCATAGCGTGCAGCAGGGCACTCGCCTTGCCCGATCTTGCGTAGTCGATAATCGCCAAGGCTTCCGGCGTGACCGTCGTCTTTTTGTGGATGTAAGATACGGTCACGGCACTCGGATATTGCGGATCCGTCGGATGCAGGCCGTCAATCGTCAACACCTTGGTTTCCGGCTCCAGCAGTCTGGTAAACGGTCCGAAGCCGATCGCGCCGCGCACCTGCCGCACGGTTTCAATCGATTCCTGCGTTGTCAGCGCCATTTTGGAGCGGCTGGTTATCTCCAGTTTGGCCCAGCCCGGCATGCTCTGGCGCAGCACCAGCAATGTGCTGTCGGCCTCTTCGCGGCGCACCACCTTGATGCGCATGTCGTCGCCGCCGACTTCGCTCCAGTTGATGATCTTGCCGGCATAAATATCCCTGAGCTGTTCGCTGGTCAGTCCGTCAACGCCGACGCTCGGATGCACATAGATCGCCGACGACAGCCGGAAGACCGGCGTGGCGACCAGGCCGAGCTGACGCTCTGTCGGCGAAAGGGGCCGGGCGATCCGCCCCAGAACCTCCTTCTCAGAACCAACCGAGGCAATGCCGCCGCCTGAACCGATGCTCGGAGGAATCACCACGATCGAGCCTGGATTATCAGCCGTATAGGCGGCACCAAGCGCGGTCATGACATCCATGCCGTCGCCGGTTCCAACGACCCGGTATTGTCCGCCAAATGCCGAAGACGCCGCCAGCGAAAAAGCCGCGGCGAGCAATGGCAAACGGATAAGAATCTTCATACCCAACTTCCCTCACTGAGACGCCCCATCTTCCCCACCGTTAACGCAAATCCGATAACACGCCCTTAACAGCGCAAAACCGCGCTCGCCGGCGATTCTCCGCCGGCGATTCTCCGATCAGCGCCGGCGTGGCGAGAAACGCCGCAAAGCGTCGATGAAATGGTGGTTAAGCCAGTTTTTGGATTCCCGGCGCCAATCTGACCGCCAGGCCGTCCATGTCAGGCGTCACGAGCAGCTGACAGGATAGGCGCGAATTGTCCTGCACGAAGAACGCTGCGTCGAGCTGATCGGACTCTTCCTCGCTCGGTTGCGGCAGGGCAGGCCCTTGTTCATTGACAACATGAACATGACAGGTCGCGCAGGCGCAGGCACCGCCGCATTCGGCCTTGATGTCCAGGCCCCAGTCGCGGATGACCTCCATGACGCGCCAACCCGCCAGCGCCGGCAGCCGGTGTTCGACGCCCTCGTGATCGAACACCCGGATGATGATGGCATCATCGTTTTCGCCCAGCCGACCGGGCAATGCGATTGGTGTAACACTGGGGCTCATCAACAATGCTCTCTTCGGTTAATTCTCAAACCGCCGGCAGGCGCGTCCACGGCCGCGTTCCAGCGGCAATCTCCGTGCTGGAGGCCGGCTGGTAATAGTGCCGGACTTCGACGATCCGCCCGGCCGCAAGCGCCTTTTTGGTCGGTTCGTGGCTGACCAGATAGGAATCGATGCCGCAGCGCCGCATCAGCGCGATCTGGTCGCTCAGGACATCGCCCACGGCGCGGATCTCGCCGCCATAGCCAAGCCGCTGGCGCAACAGCCGCGCGGCGGAATAGTTGCGGCCGTCGGCAAAGCTCGGAAATTCCAGTGCGACCAGCGCTATTTCGTCCAGGTGGCCGGCAAGCGCCCGCACATCCTCGCCCGGCGCCACGCGCACGCCAAGCCGGCCCTTGCGGGCAAGGAAGCCGTCCGGTCCGGCGATGAACCGGGCCAGCGGCACCAGCGCATCCTCGCTCTCGCCCAGCGCTCCCTCCTCAGGCCAGTCGCGCCAGCAATCGGCCCGAAAAGCACCATCCTTCCATAGCCGTGCCGCGCCGCCCTCGCTCATGCCGCCTTTCCCGTCCTGCCTTTGCCCGGCGCCGCCGAGGGTTCCTCCGGCCTGGCGCCGACGCCCAGGTGAATGCCGCATTCCGTCTTGCCGGTACCGCGCCAGCGGCCCTCGCGGCGGCCCTCGCCCGGCCGCGTCGGCTCCGTGCATGGCACGCAGCCGATCGACAGATAGTTTCCCGCCACCAGCGGATGCACCGGCAGGCCATGGCGCTCCAGATAGGCCTCAATGTCGCTGTGGCTCCAGTCGGCTAGCGGATTGAGTTTGACCCGCCGGTCGTCGGCTTCCACCATCGCAAGACCGCTGCGGTCGCCGCCATGGAACCGCTTGCGGCCGGTGATCCACGCATCGAAGCCGTCAAGCGCCAGCCTGAGCGGCGCAACCTTGCGGATGGCGCAGCACCGGTCCGGATCGCGGCTCCACAGCATCCGGTCGGCGTCTTCGCGCGCCAAAAGCGCGCCATCCGGTTTTGCCGTGCGAATGTCGCGCAGCCCCAGCCTTGCCACCAGTTCCTGCCGGTAGAGATGGGTCTGGGCGAACAGGTGACCGGTATCGATGAAGATCACCGGCGTAGCCGGATCGATCCGCGACACCAGATGCAAAAGCACCGCCGATTCGGCGCCGAAGCTGGAAACGAGCGCGACGCGCCCGGCAAATTCCTGCCCGATCACATTGGCCAGAAGGGCATGAGCGCGCACCTCCGCCAGGCGCGACGACAGGACGACGACATTATCATCCGGCCGGCGCGACGCCATGTTTTCGGCAACGCACGAAGACGCCCGGCCCGGGTCGCCGGGGCGACGCGTCGGGGCGGAATCACGCAGCGCCATAAAGCGCCTCCCTGAACGGCGTTGCACCGAGCCGCCGATAGGCAGCCAGGAACGTCTCATCAACGCCCGCGCGCCGCTCCAGATAGGTGTCAACGATCGTTTCCACCGCATCGACAATGTCGTCGGAAGCAAAGCCGCGGCCGACGATTTCGCCGACGGATGCCGTTTCGTCGCCCGAGCCGCCGAGCGTGATCTGGTAGACCTCCTCGCCCTTCTTCTCCAGGCCGAGAATGCCGATATGGCCGGCATGGTGGTGGCCGCAGGCATTGATGCAGCCCGATATCTTGATCTTGATGGCGCCGATTTCCGCCTGCCTTGCCGTTTGGGCGAAGCGCTCAGAAATGCGCTGCGCCACGGGAATCGAGCGGGCGGTGGCCAGGGCGCAATAATCCAGCCCCGGGCAGGCGATGATATCGGTGATAAGGCCGGCATTGGCGCTCGCCAGGCCGCTGGCGCAAAGCGCCTCGTAGAGCGCCTTCAGATCGGCGGTGGCGACATGCGGCAGCACCAGGTTCTGCTCATGGCTGACGCGGATCTCATCATGCGAGTAGCGTTCGGCGATAACGGCGAGGGCATCCATCTGATCGGCCGTGGCATCGCCCGGCGGCGCGCCGATCGGCTTGAGCGAGATCGTCACGATGCAATGGCCGGCGGCGCGGTGTTCGGCGACATTGTTCGCCACCCAGCTGTCAAAGCCCTGATCGCCCCGCCGCGCCGCCGCCAGAGCGGCCTCGCCGGGCAACCGGATGGCATAGTCCGGCGGCGCGAAATAGGCTTCGATGCGGCGGATTTCTTCGGCCGGCAGACGCAGCACGCTGGCGCGGATTTCGGCGAACTCCGCCTCAATTTCTTCCTTAAGCACATCGGCGCCCGTCACGTGGACGAGGATCTTGATGCGCGCCTTGTATTTGTTGTCGCGGCGGCCATGCTGGTTGTAGACACGCAAAATCGCCTCCGAATAGGCGAGCATGTCTTCCTCGGGCAGGAAATCGCGGATCTTTTTCGCCACCATCGGCGTGCGTCCCTGACCACCGCCGATATAGACGGCAAAGCCGAGTTCGCCGGCCTCGTTGCGTTTCACTTCATAACCGATGTCGTGGAACTGGATCGCCGCCCTGTCGCGCGCCGCGCCGGTGACGGCGATCTTGAACTTGCGCGGCAGAAACAGGAATTCCGGATGCAGCGACGACCATTGCCGCAGGATCTCCGCATAGGGCCGCGGATCGGCGACCTCGTCGGCGGCGACGCCGGCGAAATGGTCGGCCGTGACATTGCGGATGCAATTGCCCGAGGTCTGGATGGCGTGCATCTCCACATGCGCCAGTTCTTCCAGGATCGCCGGCACGTCATCCAGCCGCGGCCAGTTGAACTGGATGTTCTGGCGGGTGGTGAAATGGCCGTAGCCCTTGTCATAGGTGCGCGCGATATGCGCCAGCTTGCGCATCTGGCGGCTGTTCAGCGTGCCATAAGGGACAGCCACCCGCAGCATATAGGCGTGCAACTGCAGGTAAACGCCGTTCTGCAGTCGGAGCGGCCTGAACTGCTCCTCGCTCAGATCGCCGGCAAGCCGCCGTTCCACCTGATCGCGAAACTGGGCGACACGCTCGGCAACGAAGGCTTGGTCGAATTCATCGTAGCGGTACATGGTTTCAGGCCGCGTCCTTGTGCCGCCGCGCCAGCGAATGGCCGGTTGTCGGGCCGCTCGTGCGGATGCGCTCGCGAAGCCTTATCGGCACCGGCACCCGGCCGGTTGCCTGAATATCGACCTCGACGGCGTAAGGATCGACGACGCGATTGGCCCTGGCCTCGGCAAGGGCTGATTCCAGCGCCGCGTCGATCGCCGCCGCGTCGTCAAGACGTTCAGCCGTCGCGATGGCTTGGCTCCACCGGCCATCGCCGGTGCGGAACACGACAAGGCCGTCGGCAAGCCGGTTTGCGGTGATGACATGCATGGGTCTTTCTCCGGATTTCACGCCGCCAGCGTCTCACAGGCCGCCAGCGGCTCGGCATCGGCCAGCGCGCCCTGCGCGACCGCTTGCCCGATCAGGATCAGCGCCGGCCCGGTAACGTCGCGATGATCGGCAAGCGCCGGCAGATCGGCCAGCGCCCCGGCGAACAGCCGCCGCTCGTCGCGCGTTGCATTTTCGATGACGACAACCGGCGTGGTGGCTGCAAGACCGGCCTCCAGCAGCCGCCCGGCCACCTTGCCGGCGACACTGCGCGCCATGTAGACGGCGATGCTCGCGCCTGAAAGCGCCAGGCCGGCCCAGCCCGGCAGCGTGTCGCCGGCCTGGTTGTGGCCGGTGGCGAACACCAGACCGGAAGCGACGCCGCGCAATGTCAGCGGAATTTCCGCTTCCGCCGCCGCCGCCAGCGCCGATGTGACGCCCGGTACGATTTCAAAGGCGATGCCGGCTTCGCGCAGCGCCGCCATTTCCTCGCCGGCCCGGCCGAAAACCAGCGGATCGCCGGCTTTCAGCCGCACCACGCGCCGGCCGGTGCGGGCTTCGCGCACCAAAATGGCATTGATCTCGTACTGGCTTTTGGAATGGCAGCCCTTTGTCTTGCCGACATCGATCCGCGCCGCATCGCGGCGGCCAAGCGCGATGATGCCGGCCGGAACCAGCCGGTCATGGACGATGACATCGGCGGCAAGCAAAGCGCGCTGGGCCCTCAGCGTCAGAAGGTCCTCCGCCCCCGGACCGGCGCCGACCAGCGAGACGAAACCATCCGCCGCGCCGTCAACGTCGCCGAGCAGCCGGCTCGCCTCACGGCGGGCCAGGTCGGTGCGGCCGGCATAGACCTGATCGGCGACCCTGCCCTCAAAGAACCGCGACCAGAACCGCCGCCGCATGGCGCCCGCCGGCACGGTCTTTTCCGCCGCCGGCCGGAACGTTGCGGCAAGCGCTGCGAGCTGACCCAGACGCGGTGGCAGCAGCGCTTCGATCCGCGCCCGCAGTTTCTGCGTCAGCACCGGACCGGCGCCTGAAGAACCGATGGCGATGGCCACCGGCGCCCGGTTGATCAGCGCCGGGGTGTAGAAGTCGCAGAGCTCGGGATGATCGACGGCATTGGCCGGAACGCCGCGCGCGCGGGCGGCGGCGACAACGCTTTCATCGGTGGGCCGATCGCCGCTTGCGGCAAAAACAAGCACGGCGCCGTCCAGGTCGGCATCGCGGAAGCCGCGCGCATGGTGCTCAACGTCATGGCCGACGATAAGCGCCGCCAGTTCCCTCACCGGCGCCTTGGCGACCAAACGCGGCACGGCGTCCGTCTCAAGCACCAGCCGCAGCTTGGCCGCAGCCTCCGCACCTTCGCCGACAATGACGACGGGCCGGCCCGAAATCCTGAGAAATGCCGGGAATACACCAAGGCGGATTTTGGACATGGCACACGATCCACAATTTGAAATCTTTTTTTATTTTCGGAGAGTGCACGGCTATTTTACAGAAATTGTAGCGCATAAATGGCGATAAACACAAAATATTTTTCTACATTCATGCCATTTAAGAGGTGGGAGTGATCCTGCCACTGCCGCAATTGCCGGGAAAACGCAAAAAAAACGCCGATTGACGATTTGGTAGCCATAGACGAACGCACTTTCTTTACGCCTTGCCGCGATTATCGCCGGCGGCATAACAGATTGGTCGAGTGTTTCATGGCCGAGCCTACCAACAAGCAAACTGGATCGGCAGGCTTGGGTAAAACCAAGCCCTCGCGCGGCAGCCTGTCGACGTCGCGAATTCTTGCCGGCAGCGCATTGGCGATGCTTGGGTGCCAGACACTGCTCACCTATATCGCGCCGGGCGTGTCGGGCGACGCCGCGTCGGCCGGATCGCAGATCGCCGCTCTGATCGGCCGGCCTGAGCTTTCCCTGGCCGCGGTTGCGGCTTTGGCATTCGCCTTCATGCGCATCGACAGCAAAGGCAGGGCTGCTTCCGTTTTTGGTCTGGCGCAGCGCCAGCCAACCTGGGCAAAAGGCGGTAACGTTGTTTCCGAGCTGACTTACTCCGACCCGCTAACGGGTATGGCCAACCGCCGCCGCTTCATGATCAAGCTCAACGATCTGTACAAACACCGCCAGACCTCGAAGGAGCCGTTCGCGGTTGGGCTGATCGATCTTGAAGGCTTCAAGCAGATAAATGGCATTTACGGTTACACCGCCGGCGATGATGTCGTTCGCCAGGTGGCGCTTCGCCTGGACGGTTTTGCCGGCTCGCACAGCTTCATGGCGCGGTTTAGCGGCGGCCAATTCGCGCTTCTCGCTCCCGACGTCAAGTCGGAGGAGGAAGCGAGCGAACTGGGCAATATATTGTCGGAGGTCGTCAATGCGCCATACGATGTTGACGGCCGCAGCGTCCGGATATCAAGCTCCTTCGGATTTGCCCTGTTCCCCGATTTTGCCGAAACGCCCGAGCGACTGATTGAATGCGCCGACACGGCTCTGGGCCGCGCCGGCAAGAACGGCGTTCGCGAGATATGCGTCTATTCCGCAGCACTCGACGATTCGCTCAAGCAGGAGGCCCGGATCGAGCAGGCGCTTCGCAAGGCGATCGTCGAACGGACCATCCGCCCGCATTTCCAGCCGATCGTTGATCTGAAGAGCGAACGGGTGATCGGATTTGAGTCGCTCGCCCGCTGGCACGACGAGGAACTTGGCCAGGTGTCTCCGGCGGTCTTCATCCCCATCGCCGAAGAACGCGGCCTGATCGGCGAGATCACCGAACTTCTGCTGCACGAGGCGACATTGGAAGCGGCGGACTGGCCGAGCGACATCTTTCTGTCGTTCAATCTGTCCACCGAACAGCTTGCCGACCCGCTGACCAGCCTCAAGATCATGAGCGTTCTGGCAAAAACCGGGTTTGATCCCAAGCGCCTGGAGATCGAGATCACCGAAACAGCGGTGATGAGCGATCCGGAAATGGCTGCCGAGATTATCAACGCCTTGCGCCAGTCGGGAATCCGGATCGCGCTCGACGATTTCGGCACCGGTCATTCCAGTCTCGGCTATCTGCGCCGGCTGACGCTCGACAAGGTAAAGATCGACCGCTGTTTCGTAATGGATGTCGATCAGGAAAAGGAAAGCGCCCATATCGTCCGGGCCATCCTGGAAATGTGCGCCGGTTTGAAACTCAAGGTCGTGGCGGAAGGCATTGAAGAGCCGGCCCAGCTGACAAGCCTGAAATCCTTCGGCTGCGACGCCGGCCAGGGCTACATATTCGGCAAGGCGATGAGCGCTAGCCAGACCCAGACCTATCTGAGCGATTCCGGCGCCCAGCGCGCGCTCGCCTGATCCAGGCAGTTATTTGTCTGCCGTAGCGGCCGCATCACAGCAGCCATACACCGGATATTAACGACGTTGCGGCAATGTCTGCACAGGCATCGGGGATTGCCGCAGTAGAGTTTCGGGGAGTGCCGCGTTAATGGCCAGTTCAATCAAAATGATCGGCTCCGTTCGCATACGGTATGCTGTCTGTCTGCTGATTCTGGCCGCGGTCGGCGCCGTGTTTTTTGTTATCTCACAGCGAAATACCAATGAATTGCTGATGGCCAGCCAGGTCAGCGACGTGCTCGCAAGGCTGGACGTCACCAGCCATGCATCCGGCCAATTGGGGCTTCAGTTCACCAGAGCCGACGATGCGAAAACCATTGCGACGCTCAACCGGGCCTTTGCCGCCCGGGCCAAAATCATCGAAGATTTGCTGGCGGAAATCGATACCATGTGGCCACAGCTGTCACCGGATTTGCGTGAGCGGCTCTATTTCGCCAGCAGCAGAGTGCAAGATCCGCGCACCATTTATCGCGACATATTCGCTGCAGTGACCGAAGCAGCCAACGCCGGTCCCGAATTGGCCGGCAAGATCGGCAATCGCATCCACGGAATTTATACCATCCTGGGCCGCGACGCCTTTGAGGCCATGAGCCGGGAAATCAATGCTTACGATCGGGAACTGGCGAACTTGATTCAGAAGATGATTTACTGGTTCATGGCCATCGGCGCTGGCATGATTGTCATCTTCGCCGTGCTGATCTTTTTTCCAATGGAACGGGCGATCCGGCGGGCGTTCGGGGAATTGGACACCATGCGCTCCCAGGCCGAGTTGGCCGACCGCGCCAAATCCGAATTTCTGGCCAATATGAGCCATGAAATCCGCACGCCGATGAACGGTGTCATGGGCATGGCCGAATTGCTGTCCAAGACGGAGCTTGATACCAAGCAGAAGATGTTCGCCAACATCATCGTCAAGTCGGGCCAGGCGTTGCTGACAATCATCAACGACATTCTCGACTTCTCCAAAATCGATTCCGGTCAGCTGGAACTTGATCCCCAGCCCTTCAAGCTTGCCGAGGCGGTCGAGGATATCGCCACGCTGGTATCGACCAAGGTGGAGGAGAAGGAACTTGAACTGGCCGTTCGCATCCAGCCCGGACTGCCGGACATGTATGTCGGCGATGTCGGGCGTCTTCGCCAGGTCATCACCAATTTAGTCGGCAACGGCGTGAAATTCACCGACCGCGGTCATGTCCTTGTCGATGTTTCCGGTCAGGTGCTTTCCGCAGCAGGCAACGGCCTCAGGGCCGAACTGCTGTTCAAGGTTGAAGACACCGGCATCGGCATCCCGGCCGACAGCATCGAAAACGTTTTTGAGAAATTCTCACAGGTTGATGGCACATCGACACGCAAACACGAAGGTACTGGCCTGGGTTTGACGATTTCGCGCAAGCTCGTTGAATTGATGGGCGGCGAGATCGGCGTGATCAGCGAGCCTGGCGAGGGTTCGACATTCTGGTTTACACTTCCCCTGGCGGTTCACGGCGAGGCCACCGGCCCCAAACGAGCGCCCAAGGATGTCACCGGCGCTCGCATTCTGATCGTCGATGACAACGAGGTGAACCGGGCAATCCTGCTGGAGCAACTTGGCTCCTGGCGGTTCGAGGCCGCCGCGGTCGCCTCTGGCCGCGAAGCCCTGTCCGCGCTGCGCCAGGCATCATCCAACAACCGGCCGTTCGAACTGATCATACTGGATCAGCACATGCCCGGCATGAACGGCTCGTCCGTAGTCGCCGCCGTGCAGGAAGAGCCGGCTGTTGCCGGTACGGCGATTGTCATGTTGACCTCCCTCGACCAGCCCGGCGACTTACGGGAGATGCGCGAGCGCGGTATCAACGGATATCTCCTCAAACCGGCTCGTTCCTCGCTGCTGTTCGATACGATCGTCGACGTCCTGCACGATATGCACCGCAATACCACAGAAAGCGACGTTCCGGATTTCTCCACGCCCCCGCCTTTCAAACAGCCTGCCGATCAGGCCACCGGTACAGGAAATCCCGGCGACGCCGATGACGGCCAGAAGGAAGGCCCGGAATTCGAAACCGAGGGCCCGGCGGTATCTGTGCTCGTGGCGGAGGACAATGACGTCAATCAGTCGGTTATTGCCCAGATCCTTGAAGAAGCCGGGTTCACCTACGCCATCGCCAGCAACGGCCGACAGGCGATGGAGATGTTCGCCACGCGCCGGCCGAAACTCATCCTCATGGATGTTTCGATGCCGAGCATGAACGGCCTTGAGGCGGTCAGGGCAATCCGCGCCGTGGAGGCGCGTCATGCCATGGCGCCAACGCCGATCATCGCCCTCACCGCCCACGCGCTCAAGGGCGACAAGGAGATGTGCCTTGAGGCCGGCATGGACGATTACATCGCAAAGCCGGTTTCGCCGGACATGCTGACCGGCCTGATCCGCAAATACCTGGCAAGCGATGCCGATGATGAGGACCGTATCGCCGCTGCCTGACAGGCAAACGCGCCGGCCGGCAGGGACGGGAGCGTCATCCGATGCTGCCAAGTGCCGGAAACGTCTCAAGCAGCCAATAGGAGAAAACCGTGATTTGGCCGGTCAGGAACAGGATGCCGGTGACGACGAGAAGGCCGCCCATGACTTTTTCCACCGTGGCCATATGGCGGCGAAAGCCGGCCGCCCAGCGCAGGAACGGCCCGGCGAAAGCGGCAGCGGCTAGAAACGGCAGGCCGATGCCCAGCGCATAGATGCCGAGCAGCGCGGCGCCGCGCAGAACCGTCTCCTCGGCGCCGGCGATCGGCAGGATCGCCGCCAGAACCGGGCCGATGCACGGCGTCCAGCCAAAGGCGAAGGCCAGGCCCATCACATAGGCGCCGGCCAGGCCGCCCGGCTGCGAATTCACCGCGAACCGCGCCTCGCGGTAAAGCAGTGCGATGCGGAAGATCCCGAGAAAATGCAGCCCCATGACGATGATGACGACACCGGCAATCATCGCCAGCTTGTCGGAATAAGCGAGCAGCACCTGGCCGAGCGCCGAGGCCGTCGCACCGAGCGCCACGAACACCGTGGAAAAGCCGGCGACAAAGGCTGCGGCGGAAAAAAACACACGGCGCGTCATCTCAATGTCGCGCTTGCCGTCACCCAGCTGATCGAGCGTGACGCCGGCCAGATAGCACAGATAGGGTGGCACGATCGGCAGGACGCAGGGCGAGATGAATGAAATCAGTCCCGCCACAAACACCCCGCCCCAGGTCAGATCGATCAAGCTGTCATGCTCCCTGGCTTTTGATGCGCCACCGGCGCCATCACCTCTTAGCCGGCATGGCGCGGCGATATAAGGCGATTAATGGGCCTTGACCGGAAAGTGATGACCCGGCCGCCGCCGCTCACGAAGGCGTTGGTGATCGCGCCGGCGGTCTATACCGCGCTTGACGCGGTGCAGCAATTGTGGCGGTAGATCGCATCTGCACGCCGCATGCCGATCCGGGAATCCTCATGACTTACCGTATCATCCCCGTCGAGCCGTTCGATTACATCGTCGTCGGCGGCACCGGCGACCTGGCGCGCCGCAAGCTGCTTCCGGCGCTCTATCAGCGTTTCGCCGATGGCCAGATACCCGATAATTGCCGCGTCATCGGCGCCTCGCGCCGCGCCCTGTCGGACGAGGATTTCCGCGCCATGACGCGCCAGGCGCTCGCCGAATTCATCGACAAAGACGAGCGCGACGAGGCGATGATGGAGCGGTTCGTCAGAATTCTCTCCTATGTAGCGCTCGATGCCGCCAGCGGCGACGGCTGGAGCGATCTGGCCGCGAGGCTTGTATCGGGCGCCGGCAAAATTCGCGCCTTCTACCTGGCGGTCGGGCCGGATCTTTTTGACGATATCTGCGCCCGCATCAGCGAGTTCGGGCTCGTCACGCCGCAGACTCGTGTCGTTATCGAAAAACCGGTCGGCAGAGACCTGCAATCGGCCAAAAAGGTCAATGATGCCATTGCCCGGGCTTTTGCCGAAGACCAGATTTTCCGCATCGACCATTATCTCGGCAAGGAGACAGTGCAGAACCTGATGGTCCTGCGCTTCGGCAATATGCTCTACGAGCCGCTATGGAACTCCGCCCATATCGATCATGTCCAGATCACCGTGGCGGAATCGATCGGCGTCGGCTCGCGCGGCGACTATTACGATGCCACCGGCGCCCTGCGCGACATGGTCCAGAACCACCTGCTGCAATTGCTTTGCCTGGTCGCCATGGAGCCGCCGGAATCGCTTGATGCCAATTCCGTCCGCGACGAAAAGCTGAAAGTCCTGAAGGCGCTCAAGCCCGTGACCCGCGACAGCGCCGCCGCCGTCAGCGTGCGCGGCCAGTATCGCGCCGGCGCGACGGATGACGGCGCCGTGCCGGCCTATGCCGACGAATTGCAGAGCGAGCGTAGCGACACGGAAACCTTCGTCGCCCTGAAGGCCGAGGTCGCCAATTGGCGCTGGGCCGGCGTGCCGTTCTATCTGCGCACCGGCAAGCGCCTGCCGAAGCGGGTCTCGGAGATCGTCGTCGTCTTCAAGCCGATCCCGCATTCCATCTTCCCCTCCGAAGCCGGCACTGTTCACACCAACAAGCTGGTCATGCGCCTGCAGCCCGATGAGGGTGTCAAGCAATGGATCATGATCAAGGATCCCGGTCCCGGCGGCATGCAGCTGCGCCACGTGCCGCTCGACATGTCGTTTGCCGATGCGTTCGATATCCGTCAGCCGGAAGCCTATGAACGGCTGCTGCTCGACGTCATCCGCGGCAACCAGACCCTGTTCATGCGCCGCGACGAGGTGGAAGCGGCCTGGGCCTGGATCGATCCGATCCTGGACGCCTGGAGCGCCGCCGCGATCGCGCCGAACGCCTATACCGCCGGCACCTGGGGACCGTCCGCCTCCGTCGCCTTGATCGAGCGCGACGGCCGGACCTGGCACGAGGATACGCTGTAGTGGCCGCTGCACCGGCTGTTGAGCGCCGCGATTTCGCCGATCGGGATACTCTCGCCGCCGCCCTTGCCGGGATTGTTGCAACCCGGCTGGAAGCGGCAATCGCCGAACGCGGTGCCGCTTCGCTCGCCGTATCGGGTGGCACCACGCCCGAGCGGTTTTTCAACCTCCTGAGCCGGGCCGCTCTTAATTGGGGCAAGGTCAGCGTGACGCTGGTCGACGAACGCTGGGTGCCGGCCGGCGATGCCCGCTCCAATGCCCGTCTGGTCGCCGGCAAGCTTTTGAAAAACCGCGCGGCGGCGGCACGTTTTGTCCCGCTATACAGCGAAGCCGGCGGCCCTGAGGACGCGATATCATCCGTACTTGCCGCAGTGGCGACAATGCCGATGCCGTTCGACGCCGTCGTTCTCGGCATGGGCGCGGACGGTCACACGGCCTCGTTCTTCCCCGGCGGCGATCGTCTCGCCGAAGCGCTCGATGCGGCCAATCCGGCATTGCTGATCGCGATGAATGCACCGGGGGCGGGCGAGCCGCGCATGACATTCACCCTGGCGCCGATCCTCG
>Ga0224512_10003157_pt1 | contig 14651 bp, 10 predicted proteins | sample SF_May12_sed_USG_4_FD_169103 | JGI IMG/M metagenome (GOLD analysis project Ga0224512, IMG submission 169103) | Sediment microbial communities from San Francisco Bay, California, United States - SF_May12_sed_USGS_13 | ecosystem: Environmental > Aquatic > Marine > Sediment | place: USA...
GGCAAGGGGCGGAAACGCGAATCCGCCGCGCGGCATTAACGCGGGGTCCGGACGACAAAATGTTCGAAAGCATCTTGATTGCCAATCGCGGAGAGATCGCGTGCCGTGTCATCCGAACGGCGCGGCGCATGGGTCTTCGTACAGTCGCCGTCTATTCCGAGGCTGACAAGGAAGCGCAGCATGTTGCGCTGGCCGATCGGGCACGGCTCATTGGTCCGCCGCCGGCGGCCGAAAGCTATCTCAGGATCGATGCGGTTATCGCGGCGGCCAAGGCGGAGGGCGCCCAAGCGATCCATCCGGGCTACGGCTTTCTCGCCGAGAATGCAGAGTTCGCCGCGGCTTGCACCAAAGCCAAAATTGCTTTCATTGGCCCACCAGTCGAAGCCATCCGCGCAATGGGCTCGAAGAGCGCAGCCAAAGAGATCATGGCCAAGGCCGGGATCGCGCTCGTGCCCGGCTATCACGGCAAGGACCAAAAACCGGCAACGCTGCGCAACGCAGCGGAGAAGATCGGCTACCCGGTGTTGCTGAAGGCCTCGGCGGGCGGCGGCGGCAAGGGCATGCGGATAGTCGAAGGAGCCGATGATTTCGATGAGGCACTCAAGTCGGCAAAGCGCGAAGCCAAGGCAGGGTTTGGTGACGACCGGATGTTGGTGGAGAAGTTCATTGAACGACCCCGTCATATCGAGATCCAGGTTTTCGCTGACAGCCACGGCTATGTGCTCCATCTTTTTGAGCGCGACTGTTCGATCCAACGCCGCCACCAAAAGGTGATCGAGGAGGCGCCGGCACCCGGTATGACCAAAGCGACGCGCCGGGAGATGGGCGAGGCAGCGGTGGCTGCTGCTGCTGCCATCGGCTATGAGGGAGCAGGCACGGTTGAGTTCATTGTCGACCAGGCAGGTGGCTTCTATTTCATGGAGATGAACACGCGCCTGCAGGTCGAGCATCCCGTGACCGAAATGGTAACCGGCCAGGACCTGGTGGAATGGCAGCTAAGGGTCGCCGCTGGCGAACGCTTACCATTGGCTCAGCAGGATCTTACGATCACAGGCCACGCCATCGAGGCACGGATCTATGCCGAGGATCCCGCACGCGATTTTCTGCCGGCGACAGGCCAACTCCACCATTTGCATTTCCCGGCGGGGAGCGAGGCAACGCGGATCGATACCGGCGTTCATGAGGGCGACGAGGTCTCAATCTACTATGATCCCATGATTGCCAAACTGGTCGTTCATGGCGAAGATCGAGCCGCGGCGGTGAACCGCCTCAAGGCCGCACTTGGCGAGGTTCGTACCGTCGGCGTCACCACCAACGCGCCCTTTCTGCGCGCTGTCGCAGCGCACAAGTCTTTCGCCAAGGGCAAATTCGACACTGGCTTCATCGAACGCCACAAGACCGAGCTAATCCCCGCGGTGACGAGCGCGCCCGACGATGTGTTGGCGTTTGCTGCGCTGGCGGTCGTGCTCGAACAAGCCCGATCGGCCAAATTGCGTGCGGCTGCGTCGGAGGATCCTTACTCGCCATTCAATCGCTCCGATGGCTGGCGGCTCAACGATGATGCCCACACGGTCCTGCGCTTCGACGATGGTGGGAACGAGGTGGCGGTCACGGTGCACTACCGGCGCGATGGATATGTACTCGATCTACCGGGCGGATCGGTGGCGGTGAACGGCGAGCTTGAAGCTGATGGGTCGCTGAAGGCCGATATTGACGGCACACGCGGGCAATGTGCCGTAATTCGCCACGGGCAGGCGCTGCACGTATTTGTCGACGGGCGCGTGCAACGGCTGGAGATCGTTGATCCGCTTGCCGCAGTCAGCGATCTGGAGGCCGGCGGAGGGCGGCTGACGGCGCCAATGCCGGGCAAGATCATCGCGGTGAAGGTAAAGTCCGGAACTGCTGTGGCGCGCGGAGCTCCGCTTCTGATCATGGAGGCGATGAAGATGGAGCACACAATCACCGCGCCTGCGGACGGAATAGTCATGACGGTCCATTTCAAGGTCGGCGAGCAGGTCGACGAGGGAACTGAGCTGATCGAATTCGAAGCGGCGGAAGGTGCCTGAGATGACGCTGCCGAGCCGTGTCAAGGTGGTCGAAGTTGGCGCTCGCGACGGCCTACAGAATGAGCCCGGGACGCTTCCAACCGCGCTCAAGGTTGAGTTTATCGACAAATTGTCGACCACGGGATTGAGCGTGATCGAGGCCGGCTCGTTTGTGTCACCCAAAGCGATCCCGCAGATGGCCGATACCGACGAGGTGATGGCTCAAATCGAGCGTAAGTCTGGCGTGATCTATCCAACAATTGCTTTTAATATCAAAGGATTGGAGCGTGCAATTGCGGCTAACGTCGAAGAGATAGCAGTCGGCACCGCGGCTTCGGAGACCTTCTCTCAGCGCAATACGAACTGCTCGATCGACGAAAGCTTCAAGCGATCGCGGACTATTTGCGAAGCGGCGGCCGCGGAGGGCTTGCGGGTGCGGGGCTACGTTTCCTGCGTGCTCGGCTGTCCGTATGAGGGGGAAACCGACCCGAATCTGGTTGCGGAAATGGCCAGTGAAATGGCCGGCATGGGTTGCTACGAGATATCGCTCGGCGACACGATCGGGACGGGAACGCCGGAAAAGGCCAAGACATTGATTGGCGCGGTGGCGAAAAGGGTATCGATGGAGACGCTGGCTCTGCACTTTCACGACACCTATGGCCAGGCGCTGGCGAATATCTATGCAGGGCTGGAGCTTGGCGTGGCGGTCGTGGACAGTTCTGTTTCCGGTTTGGGCGGCTGCCCGTACGCGCCGGGCGCGGCTGGAAACGTGGCTAGCGAGGATGTGCTCTACATGCTGAACGGGCTTGGCATCGAAACCGGCATTGACTTCGACAAGCTTGTCGAAGCGGGGCGGTTCATAACCGATGCCATTGGGCGCCCGCCGGTATCCAAAGTTGCGCAGGCAATGCGGGCGAAGGCGGACTAGTCGCCGGATCTCCGGCTAATTTTGTGCTGGACCGGAACGCTGGCGGGGCAGTTTCGGTCATGCTAAAGGGAAAGCCGTCGAGTTACTTCCGCGCCATGACCGTTCACATCCTCAAACTTTCCGTTGGCTCCGCCTCGATCGAGACACTGGCTGCGTGGCAAGCGCGGCGTCTGGCGCAACTCGGAAAGCTTTTTCATCGCACGCGGCACGCGCCGCGGCGTGCCGAGGAGGTGCTTGACGGCGGCTCGATCTATTGGGTGATCCAGCATTTCGTAATTGTGCGCCAACGGATCATCGGCATCGAACGCGCGGAGGATCCCGATGGCCAGCGCTGTTGCCATCTGATGCTTGATCCTGAGCTGGTCCGGACACGACCGCAGCCGCGCCGCCCACATCAGGGCTGGCGCTATCTTGATCCGACGGATGCGCCGCCGGATGCGGGGACTGTGACGGGTCTCGAAGAGGAGCCGCCACCGGCAATGGCCGCCGAGCTGCGCTCGCTCGGACTGATTTGAGCAAACCATGATCTTCGAATCGCCGCCCGAGCTTGATGCAAAAAGGTTGGCGATCAATGCGCTCTACCGGGCCGATGAGGCCCGCGTCGTCCGCCGATTGCTGCGCGCGGCGCGATTGGGTCCCGAGCAGCGCAAGAAAGTACGCCGCCGCGCCCGAGGACTGGTCAAATCGGTGCGCGCCGCGCGGCTGGACAGTGGCGGCATCGATGCCTTCCTCCAGGAATATGAGCTTTCGAGCGATGAGGGCGTGGTGCTGATGTGCCTCGCCGAGGCCCTGTTGCGCATTCCCGATGCGGAAACCGCCGACCGTCTGATACGGGACAAGATCGGCGGGGCCGACTGGAAGCGGCATATAGGCGCGAGCGAATCGTTGTTCGTCAATGCCTCGACCTGGGCGCTCATGCTCACAGGTCGCCTACTGGGACCTTCCGAGTCCGAAAAGAACGATATCGGCGCCGTATTCACCCGGATGATTGCCCGCGGCGGCGAGCCGGTCATTCGCCAGGCCATGACCCAGGCGATGCGAATTCTGGGCCGCCAGTTCGTTATGGGTCGAACGATCGATGAAGCGTTGGATCGCGCGCGGTCGGAGCGCGCCAACGGCTACCGGCATTCCTTCGACATGCTTGGCGAGGCGGCGCGTACGGCGGCAGACGCCGAACGCTATTTCGAGGCCTACGCTTCCGCAATCGCGACAATCGGGACGGAAGTAGACACCAGGGATCCGATCGACCAACCCGGGATTTCGGTCAAGCTGTCGGCACTGCATCCGCGGTATGAATACGCGCAGCGCGAGCGTGTGCTTGCCGAATTGACGCCTCGTCTGATCGAACTGGCGGCGATTGCCAAGGATGCGGGTATTGGCCTTACGGTCGATGCCGAAGAAGCTGACCGGCTCGATCTTTCGCTCGATGTTTTCGACCAGGTTTCGGCGGCCCCGCACCTCGCCGACTGGGATGGGCTCGGAATCGCGGTGCAGGCCTATCAAAAGCGCGCCATGCCCTGGATCGATTGGCTGGCCGGGATCGCGCGGCGCGACCGGCGACGGCTCATGGTGCGTCTGGTCAAGGGCGCTTATTGGGACAGCGAGATCAAGCGAGGACAAGAACGGGGCCTGGAGGGATATCCCGTCTTCACGCGCAAGGCGGCGACGGATGTCGCCTACATTGCCTGCGCACGCAGGCTGCTTGACGATCCCAAGGCGTTCTATCCGCAGTTCGCTACCCACAATGCGCTCACCCTGGCAACCGTCGAAGCGCTAGCGGGAAAAAGCCGCCCATTCGAATATCAACGCCTTCACGGCATGGGTGAGGCGCTATACGGCGAAATAGTGGGACCAGGGCCCGACGCGCCCAAGTGCCGTGTCTATGCGCCGGTAGGCAGCCATGAGGACTTGCTGCCCTACCTGGTGCGGCGGCTCTTGGAAAACGGTGCCAACACTTCATTCGTCAATCGCATTGTCGACGAGGACTTGCCGATCGCGCTCATCGTTGCCGATCCGGTCGAAATCATGACGAAAACCAAGCCGATCCCTCATCCGAGTATCCCGCTGCCCGTCGCGATGTTCGGCGAAGAGCGGCCAAACTCCGCGGGGATCGATCTGAGCGATCCGGTTGCACTGCGTGAGCTTGCGGAGGATATGGAGGCCGCAACCGAGCAGGAATGGATCGCAGCACCCGGCGCGCCCGCTGGCGGTGCAGCAGAACCGGGGCGCCCGCTCAGCGATCCGTCCGATCGGCGCCAGGTAGTGGGCGTGGTTCACGAAGCGAATTCCGAGCAGGTCGGGCGCGCCGTCACGGCCGCTGTATCGGCATTCGATGATTGGACGCGGCGGCCGGCGCCAGAGCGGGCGGCCTGCCTGGAGCGCGCCGCATATCTCTTCGACGAGCATCGCGCCTCATTGATGGCAATTGCCGTGCGCGAAGCGGGAAAGACTATCCCCGATGCCTTGGGTGAAGTGCGCGAGGCAATCGACTTTTTGCGCTACTACGCGATGCAGGCGCGTTCCGAATTCGCCTCGGCCGAGGTGATGCCGGGACCGACCGGAGAACGCAATGAGCTGATGCTTCATGGGCGCGGGGCTTTTGCCTGTATCAGTCCCTGGAACTTCCCGTTGGCGATCTTTACTGGCCAGCTTGCCGCGGCGCTGGCGGCGGGCAACACGGTGGTTGCAAAGCCAGCCGAACAGACACCGCTGATAGCGGCGCAGGCGGCGGGGCTATTGCACTTGGCGGGCGTGCCCGAGGATGTGCTGATCGTTTTGCCAGGCGATGGGCCGAGCGTTGGTGCGCCGCTGGTTGCCGATCCACGCATCGCCGGCGTCGCCTTCACGGGCTCGACGGAAACCGCGCGAGCGATTAACCGAACGCTGGCGGAGCGCGATGGGCCGATCGTGCCGCTGATTGCCGAGACTGGCGGCCAGAACGCGCTCATCGTCGATTCCTCCGCGCTCGCCGAACAGGTTGTCGAAGACGTGCTGGCATCGGCCTTCAACAGCGCTGGCCAGCGCTGCTCTGCGCTCCGTGTCCTGTTTCTGCAAGAAGAGATCGCCGACCGCACGATCGAGATGCTGACGGGCGCGATGTCCGAGCTCCGTGTAGGCGATCCATCCCTCCTCGCAACCGACATCGGTCCGGTCATCGATGATGCGGCACGTGCGATGCTGGAGGCGCACACACAGCGAATGGATCGCGAGGCACGCCTGATCAAAAAGGTGGATCTGCCCGACGGCTTGGAACATGGCACCTTCTTCGCGCCGTGCGCCTACGAGATTGATGGGCTCGACCGGCTTGAGCGCGAGGTGTTTGGGCCGGTTCTTCACGTCATCCGATATCGCGCAGACAAGCTCGATGCCGTTATCGACGCCGTCAACGCGACTGGATATGGGCTTACCCTTGGCATACACAGTCGCATCGATGCGACTGTCCGTACCGTTCATGCACGCGCTAAGGTCGGCAATGCGTATGTCAATCGCAACATGATCGGCGCGATTGTCGGCTCGCAGCCGTTCGGCGGGGAGGGACTGTCGGGAACAGGTCCGAAAGCGGGAGGCCCGCGATATCTCCACCGCTTTGCGGTTGAGCGTTCGCTGTCCGTTGATACGACAGCAGCAGGCGGCAACGCTGCACTGATGACACTCGAGGATAACTAGCGAAAAGAGAAACGCGAGGGCCGGGGAGCCCTCGCGTCCGCTCGGCGATGAGGGGGGTGCGGCATAACCCTCACCGTCAATGACCCGTATTACGCGGTCTTGACGGCAGCCATCCCCTGAAAAATGTAGACGGCTCGATCTAGCGCCAACCGGCGCGGTCGGCCACTTTGACGGCGTCGGCATTGTGCTTTGCAAGTTCCGCCAGCTCGAGCCGGTCAGCCTTGAACTTGCCCCAGCCCTCGAGCACTTGCGCCACCGCGATGCCCGGCTTGACGGGATATTCGAGAACCTTTTGCGCATAAATTCGCTGCGCCTCGTCACTGGCCAGAAACTCGAGCAGCTTTACGGCATTGGCGCGGTTCTTCGATGACTTGGTGACGGCGGCCCCGCTGATGTTGACGTGAGTTCCTCGCCCGCCCTGGTTGGGCCAGAAAATGCGAACCTTCCGTGCAGCCTTCCGATCCGTGGCGCGCTTTGAGCCGGTCATACCCGCAAGATAGTAGGTGTTGGCGAGCGCGATATCACAAACACCTGCCGCGACGGCTCGAATTTGATCGCGATCACCACCCTTGGGTTTGCGGGCGAAATTCGCGACGAATCCCTTGGCCCAGTGTTCGGTCTTGGCGACACCGTTGTGGGCGATCATCGATGCCAGCATCGACTGATTGTAGATATTGCCCGACGAGCGGATGCAGATCCGTCCCTTCCACTTCGCGCTTGCCAGCCCTTCATAGGTTGACAGTTCGGATGGCTTGACCCGATCGGCGGCATAGATAATGGGCCGACCACGCACTGTTAGGCCAAACCAATACCCCTCGGGATCGCGATACTGCGCAGGGACGGCCGAGGCAAGCGCCTTGGAGGCGATCGGTTGCAGCACGCCCGCCTGTTTTGCTCGAATGAGGCGTCCGGCGTCGACGGTCAGGATTACATCGGCGGGACTATTGACACCTTCTGCCTTGAGCCGCGCAATCATACCCTTCTTGGCGAAAACCACATTGACCTTGATCCCGGTCGCCTGTGCGAATCGGGCCAGCAGCGGCCGGATTAGGACCTCCTGGCGGTAGGAGTAGATATTGACCTCGCCGGCCGCATAAACCGGCGGCGCAAATGCCGCGAAGGCAATGCCGGCTGCGATCGCGGCAGCCACTCGACTTTGTAGGTGCTTCATTCGCCGGGTCCGTTCGTCTGAATTGCTGGCAAGCCCACGCCCGTGGGTTGGTTCCATAGCGTTCTACATAATGATATTCAGAATTATTCGCAATAACTATTTTCGACTTTCAACCGCCAAATCGCTCTTCGGCTATGGTGTCAGCGACTTCGCTTGTTGCCTTGTTCTCGCGGTCGGCCCGCTGGAATATTTCAGTTAGCGTGTCGTCGATGCGCCGAAGCTTGGCACGGGCTTCCTCGATGTTCATGTCGACCTTGAAGCGGGCAACATCGATAAGACCGCCCGCGTTGATCACATAGTCGGGTGCGTAGAGGATGCCGAGTTCGCGCAGTACCTCGCCGTGACGTTCTTCGGCAAGCTGGTTGTTCGCTGCGCCGGCGACCACACGGACCCGCAACTTTGGGATCGTTTCATCATTGATCGCGGCGCCCAGTGCGCAAGGGGCGAATACATCAGCCTGCACACCGTAGATATTATCGGGCTCGACGGCGGCGGCACCGAACGCTTCGACCGCGCGGTTGATGGCCGGCTTGCTGATATCGGTGACGATCAATTTTGCGCCGGCCTGATGGAGGTAATCGCAGAGGCCATAGCCGACACTTCCGAGCCCTTGCACAGCAACGGTCAGCCCTTCGACACTGTTCTTGCCCAACTTGTGCCGAACAGCGGCCTCTAGGCCGATGAATACGCCGTGAGCGGTCGAAGGAGAAGGATTTCCCGCGCCGTCAGACACGCCGGAAACATGCAGCGTGACCGTGCGGATGAGATCCATGTCGGTGACCGTGGTCCCGACATCCTCTGCCGTGATGTAACGGCCATTCAACTGATCGATAAACCGCGCAAATGACAGAAACAGTGCGTCCGACTTGTCTTTCTTTGGATCGCCGATAATGACCGACTTGCCGCCGCCCAATGCCAGCCCCGCCATTGCCGCTTTGTAGGTCATCCCTCTGGAGAGACGAAGCACGTCGGTCAGGGCATCGTCGTCATTCTCATAATTCCACATGCGGCAACCCCCAAGCGCCGCGCCAAGATTGGTGTTGTGGATGGATATGATCGCTCGCAGCCCGACCTTCTTGTCACGGCAGAACACAACGCGCTGGTGGTCGTCGAAATCCGGATGGGTGAATACCGACATGGTCATATTTTTCCCTTTGTGACACTCCCATTGTAGGCGCCCCCATGACGCTCGCAATGGGCAGAAAGTCCGTTTCGCCCAAGCTCTCCTTGATACCGCAATTTTGCAAACTGCGCCCTAACGAAGGCGGTTGATCAACGCATTGGCTTTCGCGCAAGATCGCATACGGTCGCGGATTGGGCGCCGCGCCCAGTTTCGTTCAAGGGCGAGCGATGCCCCCACTGTTCACCGTTAAATCGCTATCTGCATTTCTGCTGATCGGGCTTGCCGCTGGATGGCTGCGCGCGTTCTCCTAAAGCGGCAAGACATGGGAAAGCTGGCCTGCTCGGTGGTCGGCGTGATCGGCACCGTCTGGGGCGCGGTCGCGCTCGGACTTTCGGGCCTTCAGTATCAGGGCCTGATCGGCACATTTGCCGCCTCACTATCGGGTGCGATCGTCTTGTTGCTGTTGATTGGATTGACCCGATAAACGCTTGGGCCAACGCCTATGCAAGCGCGCGCTCGACAAAATCGAGCCGGTCCTGGCCCCAGAACATCTGGTCGCCAACATAGTAAGTCGGCGAGCCAAACACCCCGCGCTCCAGTGCCTCGTTCGTGTAGGTCTCGTAGATTTGGCCGACGACATCGGCCTCCGCGGCGGCGCGTAGAACCGGGCCGTCCATATCGAGCCGGTTTGCCGTGCGGGCTAGCGTATCAGGATCAGAAACGTCGCCGTCTTCGGCCCATGTCACAGCCAAAAAGGCGTGCGCCAATGCCAGGGAATCGGAACCGGCCCGCTCAGCAGCGATGATCATGCGTGAGGCCAATGCGCTGTCCACTGGGAAATGGGTGGGCTTCAAGACCAGCTTCATGTCTCGATACGCACTCCAGCGCCTCAACTCGGTCAGGCGGTATGCCTGACGCACCGGTGCGCGCTTGGCGACGGGCACGCCGCCGGTCTTTGGGAAGATGTAAAAAAGATCAATAGGATAGACGTTCACATGAGCGCCGGATTTCTTCACGATCGCCTCAAAAGCGCGGCTGCCTAGATAGGCATAGGGAGACTGGACCGCGAGATAGTAGTCGATGGTATCGGTCATGCCGGCATCTCCATGGTTGTGCCCACCGCCGATATAACGCATGCGCCGATATAACGCATGCATAAGTAGCTATGCTATGGCGCCAGCGCGCACTTGGGTCCTTGCAGACGCATGGCGGCTAGGGACAGACCTGCCGCCGTCCGAGCGCGACCCGGTCCATTCGCCGCAATACCGATTCGGCGCGGGTACGTGTTATCTGGCTCGGGCTCACGGGTGAAAAAATCCGCGCGTTCGGCAGCACCGCGGCTAGGTAGGCGGATTGATGCCGCGTCAGGCTCCGTGCGGGTCGTCGGTAGTAGCGCCTGGCGGCGCTTTCGATGCCATAGACCCCATCGCCCCATTCGGCGACATTGAGATAGATCTCCAGGATCCTATCTTTGGACCAAAGGACTTCCAGAAGGATCGCGAACCAGGCTTCCAGACCTTTGCGGACAAAGTCGCGATTAGGCCATAAGAACAGGTTTTTGGCCGTTTGCTGGGTAATTGTGCTGGCGCCGCGCGTTCTCCCGCCCCGGCGCTCCTTGAGCGCAGTTTCGATGGCGTCCAAATCAAACCCATTGTGCCGGCAAAATCGGGCGTCTTCAGATGCGATGACGGCGCGCAAAACGTTGCGAGAGATACGGTGCAGTGGCACCCAGCGATTGCGGACCTTGCCTGAATAGCGCTCGTCGAACTTGCGCAAGACCATTAATGGCGTACCCGGCGGTGGCACGAAGCGGTAGATCAGAACAACCGCGACCGATACGAGTGCGAACGCCAGGACCGACCACATGAAAGCGCGGAGGATCAAGCGCATGGGCGTAATGGGTTTTCGACACTGAGATCTGCTGGCGGGCGTTGGTGCCGCACTAATCAGCCCCTTTCCTGTGTGCAATATCGCGGTCGCGAAGGTCTTTTCGGCGGATCTTGCCCGTCGCGGTGAGCGGCATCTCGTCGACGAATTCGATCTCTCGGGGATATTCGTGGGCTGCCAGGCGGGTCTTGACGAATTCGCGGATCTCCGCCTCCAATGCGGCGCCTGGCTCAAAGCTTTGATTGAGCACGATCACCGCCTTTACGATCTCGGTGCGTTGAGGATCGGGCACGCCGATTGCGGCGGCCAAGCCGACCGCGGGATGGGTCATCAAGCAGTCCTCGATCTCGCCGGGACCGATGCGGTAGCCGGACGAAGTGATGACGTCGTCGGCCCGGCCGAGAAACCAGAAGTAACCATCCTCGTCCTTCATGCCCTGATCGCCCGATATCATCCAGGGACCGACGAACTTGTCCCGCGTGGCCTCGGGGTTGCGCCAGTATTCCTTCATGGCGACTGGATCGGGCGTTTTGAAGGCAATGTTGCCGGTCTCGCCTGGCGGGCGAATGTTGCCCTCGTCGTCGATCACTTCGACGATATGGCCGGGAACGGTTCGGCCCATCGAGCCGGGCTTGACGGGCATGATCGCCGCACAATTGCCGACACATATGTTGAATTCGGTCTGGCCATAGCCTTCGTTGAACGTAATACCGAATGTTTCCTTGCCCCAAGCCAGAACCTCTTCGCCTAGCGTCTCGCCGCCGCTGAAGAGGGAACGCAGCGACGGGTCGTACCGCTCTTTGGCATCCGAGACCTGGCGCATCATCTTGAGCGCCGTTGGCGGTATGAATGTGTTGCGGACACGGTATTTCGCCATCAGGGCGTAGGCTTCTTCGGGGTCAAACTTGCCGGCGCGGTAGGCCAGGACCGGCACGCCGTGAAACCAGCACGGCATCAGAAGGTCCATAAGGCCGCCGATCCAGGCCCAGTCGGCTGGAGTCCATCCGAGATCGCCCGGAGCAGGCGGAAATTCGTGATAGAAGTCAAAGCCCGGCATATGGCCCAGCATCGTCCGGTGCGCGTGCAAAGCGCCTTTGGGCGGTCCGGTCGTACCCGATGTGTAGACAAGAATGACCGGATCCTCGGCCTCCGTGTCGAGGGTGGTGAACGCATCGGATGCCCGTTCGAGCTCGGTCGGTAGCTCCAGATCGCCGCCCGCGCCGTCGGTTACGATCACGTGTTTCAGCGCTGGCAGACGCGAACGAATGGCAAGGATTTTGGGCAGATTGACCGTGTCAGTGACGATCGCTGCCGCCTCACTGTTGGCGAGCCGGTATTCCAACCCGTCTTCGCCAAACAGGACAAAAAGCGGCAGGGCAATCGCGCCCATCTTGTATGCCGCGACATGTGTGAATGCAGTCTCCGGGCATTGCGGCAGCAGGATTGCGATACGATCGCCTTTCGAAATGCCTATCCCCGTCAGGAAATTTGCCATTCGATTGGCGCGCCGCTGGATATCGCGGAATGTGTATCGTTGCTCACCGTTAGGGCCGCCGACAAATATCAGCGCCAGTTTGTCCCCATCGGCGGTATGTCGGTCGCAGACGTCGTGGGCCATATTGTATCGTGCGGGCACGTTCCAACGGAACTTGGCGACGACTTCGTCGTAGGTTTCGGCCTTGGGCAGCACGACTATCTCTCCGTCCTCGTCACGATCTCCTCGATGATAGCAGCGGTACGATGGGCTCAGAAGCGCAGAGAGCGCCACCAGGGCTGTGTAAGGGCATCACCAACTTGTGACCCGGGGGTTATTGCCTTGCGGGCGGCCTTCGCCATGATTGAGGCCATGGAGGCGACCATGTCCAAAATTGTTTCCAATTGGCGGTTGTTTGGCGCCGCCGCACTTTTGCTTGCGACAATTGTGCTGGCCGGCGGGGCCACCGCCGAGGTCGATGCGCGCTGGAAGCGCGAATTCCCGAAAGCTGATTTTTCCAAGCATTCGGTCGACCTGGGCGAAATATTCTCGGGCGGACCTCCCCGCGACGGCATCCCGGCCATCGACAAACCGGCGTTTGTGACCGCCAAAGAGGCTGCGAGCAAGGGTCTTCCAGACCGCGAGGCCGTGATCGCCGTTGCGATCAATGGCGACGTCCGGGCCTATCCTTTGCGAATTCTGATGTGGCACGAGATCGTCAACGACACTGTGGGCGGGGTGCCGGTGGCGGTGACCTTCTGCCCGCTGTGCAATTCCGCAGTGGTGTTCGACCGCCGCCTGGACGGTGTCACGCTCGACTTTGGCACGACCGGAAGGCTACGGAACTCCGATCTCGTCATGTATGACCGACAAACCGAAAGCTGGTGGCAGCAATTCCTCGGCGAGGCGATCGTGGGCACGTTGACCGGCAAGCGGCTCAAGATATTGCCGGTCCGGGTCGAGTCCTTCGCCAAGTTCAAGGCACGCGCAGCCACAGGCAAGAAAGTGCTGGTACCGAACGATCCGAGCGCGCGGCGATACGGTCACAATCCTTACGCCCGGTATGATTCGAGATCACGGCCCTACGCGTTTTTCCGCGGCAAGATGCCGACAGGTATAGCGCCGCTTGAACGCGTCGTTGTCGTCGGCAAGCAAGCTTGGGCGCTGAGCCTTATCAAGGCGAAGAAGAAAATTGTCTCTGGTGACCTGGTGATTACCTGGGAGAGTGGTCAGGCTTCTGCCCTCGACACGACCGTGATTGCGCGCGGCAAGGATGTCGGCAACGTAGCGGTGCAGCGCAGGTCCAACAAAGGGTTGGTCGATGCTGTTCACGATATCAGCTTCGCCTTTGCCTTCCACGCGTTCCACCCAAAGGGCAAGATTCACACACTAAATTAGGCGCTCGCTAGCGCCCAAACGCCGGTGCCGGCTGCGCCTAGCATCGCCGGTCGGTTGATTTCCGACCGGCCCGTTCGTAGTTTCCGGGGAGGCAACCGGAGACCCAAGCGATATGCCCCTCGACGTCGTTCATTCGGCCTGTCCTCACGACTGCCCCAGCTGTTGTGCGCTGGAGGTCGAGCGGATCGATCCTCAGACTATCGGGAGGGTGCGGGGCGCCAAGGCGAACAGCTACACCTGCGGTGTGATTTGCGCCAAGGTCGCGCGCTACGCCGAACGCGTTCATCATCCGGACCGGCTGAAAACGCCGCTTAGGCGGGTAGGGGACAAAGGCATCGGGATCGAAGCCTTCGAGCCCGTGAGCTGGGAGGAGGCGCTCGACGAGGTCGCGGGCCGCTTCAAAGATATCGCTGCTGAATATGGCAGCGAAGCAATTTGGCCCTTCTTCTATGCCGGAACCATGGGTTTTGTGCAGCGCGACGGGATCGAGCGCCTGCGTAACGTGATGAAGTATTCGCGCCAGCATTCAACGATCTGTTCAGCATTGTCGAATGCCGGCTGGCAGGCCGGCGTCGGGCTCGCCCGGGGTTCGGATTCGCGCGACATGGCGCAATCCGATTTGATCATAAGCTGGGGCACCAATCCGGTGGCAACCCAGGTCAACGTCATGCACCACGTGACCGAGGCCAAGCGAACACGCGGTGCAAAGCTGGCGGTTGTCGATCCCTACCGGACAGCCACGGCAGAGAAGGCGGACTACCACTTAATGCTGCGGCCTGGCACAGATGGCGCGCTCGCCTGCGCGATCATGCATGTCCTGTTGGCCGAGAACTTCGCGGACCGCGACTATATGGCGCAATACACCGACGTGCCGGACGAGTTGGAAAAGCATCTTGAGACACGTGGCCCTGAATGGGCGGCTGCGATCACGGGACTGACAGCGCAAGAGATTATCGAAT
>Ga0224512_10003158_pt1 | contig 14650 bp, 11 predicted proteins | sample SF_May12_sed_USG_4_FD_169103 | JGI IMG/M metagenome (GOLD analysis project Ga0224512, IMG submission 169103) | Sediment microbial communities from San Francisco Bay, California, United States - SF_May12_sed_USGS_13 | ecosystem: Environmental > Aquatic > Marine > Sediment | place: USA...
CGGATGTGGTACGCGCGGTCCCACGCGTGCGGCAGCGCGCAGAAGATGCTGATGAGCAGCAGCAGCCCGTTCACATCGCGCGCCCACTGGAGCGGCGCGTTGAAGACGTAGCGCAGCGCAACGTCGAGCGTGACGAGAACGACGAGCGCCGGCATGGTCACATGGATGCCGAACCGGAACATTTGGAGAGAGATGCGCGCCGAGACGCGATCCACGTAGTCTACGGCGCGGTCGAGCCCGCCCCCGCCCTGTCCCTCCGGCTCCGTCGAGCCCTCGACTCCGCTCAAAACTCGATGATGCCCTGGACGGGATTCCGGTCCACGTGGTCCCAGAGCTGCTGGTCGGTCCATCCTTCGTAGACCGCGGCGCGCTCCCTCGCCTCGCGGACGAATGCTTCGGCCGGTAGCCCGCGCGCCTCGTTCTCCTCGATAAAGCGCTCCTCGAGGGGGCGTACGACATCGACCCAGGCCTGCCGCTCGTCCGTGGTGGGCTCGGTAATCTCGATGCCGGCCTCGACGAGCTGGGTGATCGCGGTCTCGAGCGCGGTACCTCCGTAGTAGTTCTGGTGCGCGATCTGGCCGCGAAAACGGAAGACGTTATAGAGCGTCTCGCGCAGATCAGCCGGGAGCCCGTCGAAGGTGCGTGGGTTGAGGCAGTACTGCAGGACCGTGTGCGTGAGGCCGATCCTCAGGTAGTGGGTGCCGGTCTCGTAGAGTCGGTAGGCCGCCATGTCGGGGCCGCCCAATGCGACGACGTCGATGATGCCCCGCTGGAACGCGGTGTACGTCTCGGCCGCCGCCATGACCACCGGAATCGCGCCCATCTCGCGGACGATGTCGGCCATGAGTCCGCCCGTGGAGCGCACCTTGAGCCCGCGGATGTCTTCGGGCGTCCGGATGGGCGTCTTGGAGATGATGTCGTAGGCCGTCGTCGCGTCGCAGTGCGCGAGGTACACGCCCATGCGCTCGTACTCGTCCTTCAAGTACTCGGGATAGAGCTCCTCGGACACGAGGGAGGCGATGGCGGGAGTGGAGAAGAGAAACGGCAGCTGGAGCCCGTGCGTCAGGTGGAAGCTCCCGGGCTGGTAGGTCGCGTATCCGTGCGTGTAGTCCGTGATGCCCGACTCGATGGCCTTGAAGCCGTCGAGCGCGCCGTGCAGCAGCCGGTCCACATAGTGCTCCCACACGATGCGGCCGCTGGTGCGCTCGGTCAGTAGCTCTTCCCACGGAAGGAAGACCCTGCCGTACAGTCCGTGCGAGTTCGGAATGTGCGCGGTGTAGCGGAGCACGATGGTCTCGCCCGCCCGCGTGCGGTCCCCGGCGAGGAACGGCGCGACGGCCCCCACTCCGACGAGCGAGGCCAGAACACGCCTGCGACTCCAGTTCGGGGGATCATGGCTGGGCATGGGCATCATCTTGGGTCGGCGGGGGCGCGTGGGCCAGTCCATGCAACGTGAGGCGGAACCCCGTGTAGGACCCTCGTCCGGTGGATCGCCTTCAACGTTCCGGGCCCCCGAAGGGTCCGTGCACTGGCTTCTGCCGCATGTTTCGAGTCGCCCCTTCGGGGCTGGCCACTGAGCCGGGTCACACCCGGAAGGGAAAATCGATATGCAGAACGAGAACGGTCGGACGTTCCGACAGCTCCTCACCATCATGCTGGGCGTCCTCATCAGCGCGCCGATGATGCTGTCGGCACAGGGCCCCGGGACCGAGAATGGTCAGTGGGCCTACCTCGGCGGCGACGCGTGGCACACGCGCTACACGACCGCGGACGAGATCACGGCCGACAACTTCGAAGAGATGACGCTGCTGTGGCGTTTCAACGCCGCCAGCTTCGGGCCCAGCACGCCTCGTGCGACGCCCTCTTACGTGGACGGCAAGATGATCACGGTGACGGGCGACCGTCGTCACGTCATCGCGCTCAACCCGGACAACGGCGAAGTGATCTGGACCTTCACGGAGCCGACCACGCACCGGCACGACTACTCGATGCGGAAGGCGTACGGTAAGGGCGTCGGCTTCGCCGAGGTCCCGGGCCGTGGCGGAGTCGTCTTTATTTCCACGCCGGGCTTCTTCCTGCATGCGCTGGACGCCGACACGGGCAAGCCGCTCGAAAACTGGGGTGAGGCGATTCCTCTACCGGGCTTCCCTGAGTCGGGCAGCGTCGACCTCGTAGCCGACCTGATCGAGGGTTGGGGTCCGTGGGAGGATCGCAATGAAGAGTTCGATCCCGACATGGGCATCCCACTGGAGATCGGCTACATCACCGCCTCGTCGCCGCCCATCGTGGTGAACGGGACGGTCATCGTGAACAACTCGGCCGAGCAGGGCTACCTGCAGACGCGCGTCGAGAACGTGCCGGGAGACATCCTGGCCTACGACGCGGCGACGGGTGCCATGAAGTGGAAGTTCCACGTCATTCCGCGGCCGGGTGAGTTCGGTCACGACACCTGGGAGAACGACGCCTGGGAGTGGACGGGCGACGTCTCGTCCTGGGCGCCCATGGCAGCTGACCCGGAGCTCGGTCTGGTCTACATCGTGACGAACGGCGTGACCATCGACTACTACGGCGGGCATCACCCCGGCGACAACCTGTTCAGCACGAGCATCATCGCGATCGATACCGACACCGGTGAGCGTCGCTGGCACTACCAGTTCGTGCACCACGACATCTGGAACTACGACACGCCGACGGCGCCCATCCTGATGGACGTGACGGTCGACGGTCGCGAGATCAAGGGCGTTTTCCAGGCCACGAAGCAGGCGTTCTTGTACGCGCTGGACCGTGAGACCGGTGATCCCATCTGGCCCATCGAGGAGCGGCCGGTGCCGCAGTCGCAGGTGCCGGGTGAGCGTCTCTCGCCGACGCAGCCGATCCCGACCAGGCCCGCCCCGTACGACCTCCAGGGTCGCACGACGGAGCACCTGATCGACTACACGCCCGAGATTTACGAGCGGGCGCTTCAGCTCGCACAGGACAACAACCAGCTCATGGCGTTCTTCGAGCCGCCCAGGGCGCAGGGCGATCCGCGCGGTCCCGCGCGAGTCTGCCCCGGTGACTCGGGTGGTACGAACATCACCGGACCCGCCGTCGGCGATCCGGTCAGGGGCATCGTCTTCGTATCGTCGAGCAGCGGCTGTTCGGGCATGAACGTGTCGCCCGGCTCCACGTCGTCGCTCGACGGGCCTCAGCAGTCTGGAACGACCTACACCGAGTTCGCGGCCTTCCGCGGCAACTGGCCGGCCGCGGGCGCAGCGCCACCGGCAGCTGGTGGTGGCCGCGGCGGTCGCGGTGGCCCCTCGCTGGACGGCCTGCCCATCTGGAAAGGACCGGACGGTCGCATCGTCGCGATCGATGTGAACACGGGTGACCACCTGTGGACGATCCCGAATGGGGACGCACCGCAGGCGCAGCAGGACCTCATTCGCAATCACCCGCTGCTGCAGGGGTTGAACGTGGACGAGTCGGTGTACAATCGCGGACGCGGCGGACCGGCGGCCATGGTCGTCACGCCGAACCTGCTCATCGCGGGTGGTATGACCGCGGACAACAGCCCGAGCCTCTTCGCCATCGACAAGATGACGGGTGCGCGCGTCGGGACGATCGAGCTTCCTGGCCTGACGCGCTACGGCATGTCGAGCTGGGAGCACAACGGTCACCAGTATGTGATCATTCAGCTGCAGGATGGCCTCGCGGCATACGGCCTCCCGGCGGCGATGCCACAGGCGGGCGACGCGCACTAGGCGCCGACTCCTAGGCAAGAAAGAACCCCCCGGGGCCTCAGGGCTCCGGGGGGTTTTCTTGTGCGTAGGCGTCGCCCCCGGCTAGAACACCGCCAAGGGATTCAAGGGCGCCCCGGTGCCGCCCGGCACCGCAAGCGGCGCCGCCACGAACATGAACTCCCATCGGTTCTGGGCCGCCGCGGTCTCCGCGAGCGCTTCGAGGTCCAGGTTGTCGAAGAGCCACATGCCCATCGCCACGAGCGTCAGCAGATGGACGGGCTGTGAGACCCCCTCGACCATGGAAGGCAGGACGTCGTTGGTGTAGTCGCTGCCGAGCATCGCGACGCCGCGCTCGCGCAGCCATGGCATCACCGACGCGTGGAGACCGGCTGCCGTGCGGCCGGCCTCTGAGGCGCGCGATGTCCATCAGCACGCCACGAGAGACGATCCCCTGCTTTGCGTTGGTGATGCCGAGCCGGGTGCACCCCGCCGTGGAGTCCACCGATGTGCGCGAGAAGCCGTTGTACATGACGCCATCGAGGGAGTTGTGGCAGAGCGCGTCCATGTGGCTGTGGGCATAACCGTGGTAGGCGATCGTATAGCGATCGCTCAGGTAGCCCGCGGCCGGATTGCCGAGCAGCTCGGCGCTCCACGGCGAGGTCGCATCGGCGGCCCGCTCCTTCAGGTAGTCGTGCGACAACGACACGGTGATCCCCTCCCGCACGAGGCCAGCCGCCCGCACCCGATGCTGCGGGGTGATGAGGTTCAGCGTGCCCAGCTCGTCGTCGGCGCCCCACCTTCCCCGGTTGGACAGCTCGGTCATCCAGCGGTCGATGGTCTCGCTCGTGACATCAGGCACCTGCTGCGCGGACAAGTCAGGCGCGGCGGGCCCAATCGATCCTGCCAAGAGCAGTCCGACGGCGGCGGCGAGGGCGCGCCGCACGGTGCGACGAGTAACCATAGTGAACCTCTCCATAGGTGGCTGGCCTTACCGCGCTGAACCTCCACCCCGCGATCCGGGCCGCGCAAGCCGATGTCTGTCGGCGAGGGTCCGGAGGTCGCAGATTCGGCGTCTGACTACGCCATAAGAGGGAGATGGGGATGCGCTGGAGCTGGCTGAGCGGCGCGGGCACGGTATTCGCCCTGTTGGTGCAGGCCGGATGCACAGCGGGGAACGCCGACGCTGTCCGCGAGTGGCCCATGTACCGTGGAGACCTGGCCGGAACCGGCTTCTCGGCCATGGCCGAGATCAACGTCGCTAATGTGGGCGCTCTGCGACGCTCCTGGTCGTACTCGCTCGCAAGCTCCGCTCCTGGCGCGCGCGGACCGAACTCCCAGGCCACGCCCATCGTCGTCGGTGACGTGATGTACCTGCCCACCGCAGACCGCGTCGTGGCGCTCGACCCGGTCAGTGGCGCCGAACTCTGGAGCCATGCGGTAGATGGCGGATCTCCGTCCCGTCGGGGCGTGGCGTACTGGGCCGGCGCGGGTGATTCGGCCCCGCGCGTGATTTTCACATCAGGGAGCCGGCTCATCGCGCTCGACGCCGCCTCGGGGGCCTCGGTCACCTCGTTCGGCCAGGCCGGCGAGGTGGACATGGGCGTCCCGTACAACTCCGTCCCGCTCGTGTACCAGAACGTGGTGGTCGTCGGTGCGAACACGCCGCCTGGAGCGAGCGGGGGCGTCGGCAATGCACGCGCCTACGACGCGCGCACCGGCGCGCAGCTCTGGGAGTTCAGCTCGGTGCCCCCTCCCGGGAGCATCGGGCACGACACGTGGGAGGGCGACAGCTGGGAGGGCCGCCTCGGAGTCAATGCGTGGCCGTTCTACTTCACCATGGACGCCGAGCGGGGCCTGCTCTACCTGCCGCTCGCGGCGCCCCTACCCTTTTGGTATGGCGGCGACCGGCCGGGTGCGAACCTCTTCGGCAACTCGGTCGTCGCGGTCGACATCCAGACGGGCGAGTACCGGTGGCACTTTCAGACCATCCACCACGACCTGTGGGACCACGACCCGCCGGCCGCGCCGGTTCTCTTCGACGCGCCGATGCCGGGGGGCACCGTGCCCGCGCTAGGACTCACCACCAAGTCCGGATACGTCTACCTCCTGAACCGCGAGACGGGCGAGCCGCTGTTCGGCGTCGAGGAGCGTCCGGTGGCGGCGAGCGACGTGCCGGGTGAGGTCGCCTACCCAACGCAGCCGATTCCCGTGAAGCCTCCGCCTGCTTCGCGTGTAAGCTACCAGGCGTCCGACCTTGTCACCGCAGAGGACACGTCGCCCGAGCACGCCGCGGCGTGTGCCGCGCTCCTGGAGTCGGTGGGTGAGATCTACAACGCGGGGCCCTTCACCCCGTGGGCCTACCAAGCCCCCGGAGTCGCCCCCCGAACGACCCTGCTCTTCCCGGGGCTGCTCGGAGGCCACAACTGGGGCGGCGCGGCCTTCGACCCTAGGTCCGGGTACGTATTCGTGTTCAGTCGCGACGTCGGGACGTTCGGCTGGGTTGAAGACGCGCCGGGTGAATCGCCTGTACCCTTCCGCAGGGGCAGCCCGCGACCCGGCAATTTCGATGTCGCCATGGGCGACTCCAGGTGGCCGTGCCAGAAGCCACCGTGGGGCCGCATGACCGCCATCGACGCCGCAACGGGCGACATCGCCTGGCAGGTTCCGGTCGGTCTCACGGACGGCCTTCCGCCGGGACGACGCTTCACGGGGCGGCCAGGGCGCGCCTCGGCAATCGCCACGGGCGGCGGCCTTCTCTTCTTGGCTTCGACGGACGACAACCGCTTCCGGGCTTTGGATGTGACCTCCGGCCAGGAGCTCTGGGTGGACGAGCTCGAAGCGCGAGGCAACGCCAACCCCATGACGTACGGCGGCTCGGACGGTCGCCAGTACGTCGTCATCGTGGCCATCGATCAGGTCATTGCGTACCGGCTCCCATAAGACGGTTCAACACGAGGGTAGAAGGCATGGACAGGAAGCTCACGCGCCGGGACTCACTCAAGCTCATGGGCTCGGCCGCCATTGGCTCCGGGCTCATGGGAAGCGCGCCGCTGTCGCGCGACCTGACCCGGCTACCCGTACGAGACGGAGACATGCGTGGGATCTTCGTCATCCTGTCGACCCCCTACACCGAGTCGGGAGCCGTCGACTACGAGGACCTGGCCTTCCAGGTCGAGTGGCTGGACCACGCCGGAGTGCACGGGCTGGTCTGGCCTCAGAACTCGAGCGACTACCCCCGACTGAGGACCGCCGAGATCAGGCGAGGCATGGAGGTCCTCACCGAGGCGAACCGCGGTCGGTCCATGACGCTCGTGCTGGGCGTGCAGCAGGACGCATCAGACGAGATGGTCGAGCTCGCGGGCTTCGCCGAGCGACTCGAGCCCGACATGATGATCGCCATGCCGCCCAAGGTCGGTACGTCCCTGTCCGACTACCGCGCCTACTACACCGCTCTGGCCCATGTGACCGAGCGGCCGGTGATGATCCAGACGCAGCCCAACCTGCCCGGTGTCGAGTTCGACACGGACTTCATCCTGGAGCTGGCGAGCCGCTACCCGCACCTCGGGTACGTGAAGGAGGAGGCCCAGCCGGTCTTCGACCGTATCCAGGCGCTCGTGGGCCAACCGCAGATCCAGCGTGTGTACTCGGCCATGAGGGGTCGCTACTTCGCGTATGACCTCCGCCTGGGCGTGGACGGACTGGTGAGCGGCATGGCCATGTACGCCGAGGCCTTCGTCAGGATGTGGGAGGCCCGTGAGGCGGGCGACTGGGACGAAACACGCGACGTGCATGCCCGACTCCTCGTGATGCTGACCTGCGAGACCGCGATCCCGGGGGCCGGACGCTATCTCCTGCAGCGTCGGGGGATCTTCAAGAGCAGGGCTCAACGCGGCCGAGACGTTCAACTCTCCGACGCGCAGATCGCGGAGATCGAGCACAACCTACGAGGGCTCGAGCCGTATCTGAAAGAGGGCCCGCGACGGGGCTGACCGCATGCTGTTCATCCAGACCGTGCTCTTCGCTACGGCGCCGCTGCTCGCGATGACGAACCCGGTCGCCGAGGTGCCGCTCTTCCTGCAGCTCCTCGAGGGGAAAGGTCAGCGCGACACATTCCGAGCGGCGGTCGGAGTCATGTTCGGAGTCTGGGCCATTCTGTGCGTCGCCTCGATGGGCGGGCTACGGTTCCTGACCTTCCTGGGCATCGAACTCTCCTCGTTTCGCGCGGCGGGTGGCCTCCTGCTCGTCGTCATGGGGCTCGAGATGCTCCGCGGGATCGAGCCCGAGTCCCACACGGCCAAACGCAGTGAGGACGACGCCGCGGACGCGCTTTGGGTTCCTCTTACCATGCCGCTCCTGGCAGGCCCCGGCGCGATCGTCGTGACCGTCAGCCTCACGGTGCGAGACCCCTACATGATGGCGGGTGTCCCGATGGCGACGATCGTCGCCATTTCCCTGGCGTCGCTCACCGTCGGCTGCGTCCTGGCGCTGGCGGGCTTCGTCGGCGCCCACATCCACCGTCGTGGCACGCGCATCCTGACCCGGTTCTCGGGGCTCATCCTGGTGGCGATCGGATTCCAGATGGGCTTCACCGGCATCGCCGAGTTCTTCTCGCTCTGATGCGGGCGCGCCCTGGCGAGCCCGAGCTCCGTGGGACATGATCAGCCCCTGGAGCGATACCAACCGAAGAGGGTGCTAGCATGAGCGTAGGGGACGACCGACCCGGACTGACACGACGTGAGGCCCTGCGACTCCTCGGCGTAGGGGGAGGCGCGGGCCTGCTCGCGAGCGCCGGCCTCCTGTCGGTCGCGGAGCGAGCGGCGGCGCAACAAGGACCCGTCATCCGCACCGTGCTACGTGACATCGCACCCAATGCGCTACCCGACGGGGCTCTGCTCTTCCACGAGCATCTGTCGATCCAGCTGGGCGCCAATCCGTCCTTCCACTCCGACGTGGACCTGATGATCGCCGAGGCCCGTGCGGCAGCGGCCGACGGGATCGCGCTAATCGTGGACGGGGGCCATCCCGACATGGCACGCGACATCGATGCGTTGCGCCGCATCGCGCGCGAGTCGGGCATGCCGCTCGTCGCCAGCGGCGGCTACTACATGCAGCGCACGTACCCCGACGACATCGCGACCAAGTCGGCGGAGCAGATCGCCTCGGACCTCGTCGCAGAGGCCGGCCGGGACCGCCTCGGTGCGTTCGGCGAGATCGGCCAGCAGGGAGGCGTCCTCACCGACGACGAGCGCAAGGTCCATCAAGCAGTGGCGCTGGCCCACGTCAGGACGGGCATTCCGGTCTTCACCCACAACCCCTACAGCATCCGAGCCACAACAGTCCCGAGGGAGGCGGCCCTGCGGCAGCTCGACATCTATGAGGCCGCGGGCGCGACCCCGCAGAACATCTGCATCGGCCACGTATGCTGCCTGGATGATCCGGCGGCCGAGGTCTCCATTGCGCTCGCTCGGCGCGGCGTCTACGTGGGCTTCGATCGCGTCACACTAAATGGGACCATGCCCGATGCCAACCGCGTCATCATGGCGATGGCCTTGGTCGAGGCAGGTCACGCCGACAAGCTCCTGCTCTCGTCGGACTTCTACTCCTCGCCATCGTTGAAGGCGAACGGGGGAGCGGGCTTCGCTCAAACGGCGACCGTCTTCGGCCCCATGCTGGTCGCGGCCGGGCTGGACCCGGAGACCCTGAGGATGATCTTGGTCGACAACCCCAAACGCTTCCTCACCTTCACCCCCAGGGCATAGCGCACGCACGAAATCGTGCGAGGCTGGCCCCATTGGAGACAAAATCGTAGGATCCCTTACGCTGTGAGCCTCTTGGCCGGTCCCATTTTCCCCACCCGACACCCGCTGACCCGATCTCCCTATGCTTCTGGAGCGCCGCAGCCCACAGGGAACCTGGGAGCCACGACAAAAACGTACGGAATCGACAGAAATCCTACTAATACGTAGGGTTGTCCTGCGATCCGCGAAGGGCACAACCACATGTTGGACAAAGACTTAGGCGATACACGGCCCGTGTGGCGAGGCGGCACATGGCTTGCCAGATGGACCGCGTAGCGGGATCTGCCCTATCCGTGCACAATGACACCAACCTTCTGACGATACGAAAGGCGAGAACCAAATGCCGAAGACAGCAGTGACGACGACGACGAACGGGGCGGGCTCGACCAGCTCGCGTCCGGGAGGCGCCTCGACCGGAAGCTCGGTTCGCATGGCGGCAATTGCGGCCGTGACGAACTACAGGGCCTCCGGTCCGCCCATGAATTTCATCGATACGCCAGCGAAGGACCTGTTCTCGGCGAACGTCTTCAGCAAGGCGGTAATGAAGGAGCGGCTGCCCAAGCCTGTCTACAAGTCGCTGATCCAGACGATCGAGGCCGGGGCGCATCTCGACCCTGACATCGGCGACATCGTCGCCTCCGCCATGAAGGATTGGGCGATCGAGAAGGGCGCCACGCACTACGCGCATGTCTTCTACCCGTTGACGGGGCTGACCGCGGAAAAGCACGACAGCTTTCTCGTGCCGGACGGGCAAGGAAGCGCCGTCGCCGAGTTCAGCGGCTCCCAGCTCAGTCAGGGCGAGCCAGATGGCTCCAGTTTCCCGAGCGGCGGGATCCGGGCGACGTTCGAAGCGCGCGGTTACACCATCTGGGACGTCACAAGCCCCGCCTACCTCCTCGAAAACGCCAACGGCACGACACTGTGCATCCCCACGGCGTTCGTGTCGTGGACCGGCGAGGCCCTCGACAAGAAGACGCCCGTGCTCCGGTCCACGCAGGCGCTCAATAAGCAGGCGCAGCGCGTGCTGAAGCTCTTCGGCGACACCGACGGCGCGATGGTTTCGTCCACGGCGGGTCCGGAGCAGGAGTACTTCCTGATCGATCGCAACTTCTACTTCGCCCGTCCCGACCTCTTCACTGCGGGTCGCACGCTCTTCGGCGCCCCGCCGCCCAAGGGTCAGGAATTCGACGATCACTACTTCGGCGCGATCCCCGATCGGGTGCTGGCGTTCATGCTCGAGGCCGAGCGCGAGCTCTCCAAGCTCGGCATCCCCATCAAGACGCGGCATAACGAGGTCGCGCCGGGACAGTACGAGATCGCTCCGACGTTCGAGTCGGCGAACCTGGCGACGGACCATCAGCAGTTGATGATGACCGTGCTCAGCAAGGTGGCCGCGAAGTACGGCATGGCCTGGCTCTCGCACGAGAAGCCGTTCTCGGGTGTCAACGGCTCCGGGAAGCACGTGAACTGGTCGATGGGCTCGGCGACCCATGGCAACCTGCTGGATCCCGGGGACACGCCGCACAGCAACGCCCAGTTCCTGCTCTTCTGTGCCGCGGTGATCCGTGCAGTGCACAAGTATCAGGGCCTGCTGCGCGCGGTGGTCGCTTCGGCTGGGAACGATCACCGCCTGGGCGCGAACGAGGCGCCGCCGGCGATCATTTCCATCTTCTTGGGCGACCAGCTGACCGACGTCTTCGAGCAGATCAAGGGAGGCGGCGCCAGCAGCTCGATCGCCAAGGGCACGCTGTCGGTCGGGGTGGACGTGCTCCCGCCGCTCCCCAAGGACGCCGGGGACCGCAACCGCACGAGCCCGTTCGCCTTTACGGGCAACCGGTTCGAGTTCCGCGCGGTCGGCTCCAACCAGTCGATCGCGGGGCCGCTCGTGGCCATGAACACCATCGTGGCCGAGAGCCTGGACTACTGCGCGACGCGCCTCGAGAAGGCCACGGGCGGGAAGGCCTCGAAGCTGAACGAGGCCCTCCAGGAGCTGCTGACGGAGATCATGAACGAGCACGGCTCCATCATATTCAACGGCGATGGATACTCCGAGGAGTGGCACAAGGAGGCCGAGAAGCGTGGCCTCCTGAACCTCAAGACCGCCGCGGACGCCCTGCCGTATCTGCAGGATAAGGAAGTCGAGGCCCTGCTCGACAAGTACAACGTTCTGAGCCCGCGGGAGCTCGCCAGCCGTCACGAGATCTACCTCGAGCAGTACGTGAAGACGATCGAGGTGGAGGCCAGGCTGACTCGGGAAATCGCGCAGACGATGATCTTCCCGGCGGCAGTCCGCTATCAGAACGAGCTCGCTTCGACATGTGCGAATCTGAAGCTCGTCGGCATCGAGTTCGACACGAAGACGCTGGACCAGGTCACGTCGCTGGTGAAGTCGCTTCAGGACAGTACGGCCGCGCTCACCAAGCTCCTGGCGAGGGAGGGCTCGCACGACCTCGAGAAGGAGGCGAATCACTGCCGCGACAAGGTGCTTCCGGCCATGCTGAAGGTCCGGGCAGCCGCCGATCAGCTCGAGGACGTGGTGGCCGACGACATGTGGCCGCTGCCCACCTATCAGGAGATGCTGTTCATCAAGTAGGCTGAAGCGGGGCAAGACAGAGGGGCGACGGCAGAACGAAGCCGTCGCCCCTCTCTTTTCATGATGCCCGGCTAGCCCTCTCGGCGGAACCGCCCCACATAAGCCGACTTGGCGACGACCTTACCCGCCATCGCGGCCAAGAGGCCGGCACGATCCACATCGGCCGGCACTTGGAGCGTCTCGTTCAACGCGTAGAGCTCGAACAGGTAATGGTGGTATCGAGGCCCTGGAGGTGCGCCGGGCCCGCGGTACCCCCGCTCCGTCTGCATCGAGCCATCCGGAAGGCGTCCTTCTGGAATCCCACCGGCGGATGCCGGGATGTTCCACGCCATCCAGTGGAGGATGTCATCGGTGTTGCCACCGAGGGCCACGTCGAGATCGTGCATGATGAGCGCGTAGCTGACTGTGCCGTCCGGGGCGTTCGAGAACGTGAACCCCGGCTGCACATTGTCGCCCGCACCCGTGTAGCGAAGCGGAACGATCCCACCGTCCGGGAACGCATCGGTTTCCATGAGGAGCGGCGGAAGACTGAAGCCGCGCCCCCGCTGCGCCTCGACGGCCTCACCCGTGCCCATCGTTGCAGCCAGCAGAACCATCATCGAACCCAACGTATACCTCGACATCTCTAGCTCCCCCATCCCTTGGTTGGACACCGCATGCGCATCAAGGAAGACAACCCACGCGGCGTTTCGTTGAGGCGGACGCCTAGCGCGCCGGGGGATCGATCACATCAGCGGGGGCGGTGCTGATTTCCTTGACGAAGTAGGCCATGAAGCGGGCCATCCGCTCCATACCGGGGGTCGACACCATGTCGATCACCTCGCCCGTCGAGTGGTACATGGGCGGCCCCTGCATCGTCGTGAAGACCGGAACGCCGGTCCTCGAGTAGCTCCCACCCTCGCCGCTGGCCATGGTGTTGGGCCCGGAGACGAAGTTCGTACCGTACCGTTCGACCCCGCGCGCGATGAGCCCTTCCATGAAGGGCGCCAGGTTGGTGACGCCTGCCACGATCGGGGCCTCGTGCGCGTCCATCGTCCACTCACGGTAGCCGTCGTCGTGCAGGCTACGAGCCGGCGCGATGTTGCGCTGGGACGTGTGCTCCAGGTTCACGATGAGCACGGCGCCGCCGATGATATCGGGGTTCATCTGCACGAAGTTCCCCGGCCCGCTGAGCCCCCCCGAGTGATGTCCGGCACTCGCGACGAACACGATGCTCCGTTCCTGGCGCATCTCCGGTCGGGCGAAGTGCCGCGCGAGACCGATGAGCACGGCCAGGCCGTCGGCGTTGTCGCCTGCCCCATCGAACCATGCGTCCGAGTGGGCGTTCAACACGATGTACTCGTCGCTCCGGGAAGTACCCGGGAGCACGGCCACGGCGTTGGCCGCGGAGAGTCCCGAGAAGCGTTGCGACTCCATGCGGATGCGCACGCTCACCTCGGTGGGCGCCCCCGCCTGGGCCGCCTCACCCAGGACCGACTCGAGAAACAGCCCGTCCCTGCCGCCGATGTTGAAGCAGGTGCCGCCCCCACACCCGATGTCGCGGACCCGCATGTTCCCAGGGAGGTCGATTGTTGTGAGCACCGCCACAGCGCCCCGGTCCAGGAGATCTTGGGCGCGCGGCCCGACCGGGCTGCGCACGAACACGGTGTGCCCCTGCGGGACGGTCTTCTGGACCGCCACCTTGCCGCGCACGTCGACCCGGGCGAGCTCGGCCGGAGTCGCTGCACCCACGTAGACGAGGGGTGCGGTCAGGCCGCCAGCCGGGAGGTCTCCGGCCGACAGCGGCATCGCGCTCTGCAGGATCACATCGCGAGACCCTGGCCCGAACGTACTGCTGCCCACCAGGCTCACTTCCCACGATAGGGGCAGCCATATCGATGCCCCCGCGTCCTGTTCGAAACGCTGGAGCTGCACGTTCGACAGCCCGGCGGCAATGAACTCATCAGCGGCCCATTCGACTGTTTTCGTGCCCGACGGGAAGCCGGTGATTCGGCCCCAAATCTGGCCTTCACCGACTTCCTTCGTCTCCTGGCTCTCCCGCGAAAACGCGACAATGTCTTCGAGATGGGGGCGGATCGCCTCGCCGGTCAGCTCCCTGAAGGCACCCTCGCCGGGCGGCACGACCGCGGGCGCCGCGCCCCGCTGGCTGATGACCTGTAACGCATGGGGCTCAAAGCCCGGTGGCAGCGGCACCCCGAACCAGGGCGCCTGGTCGGTCTGGGCCTCGGCGGTGGTCGGATGCGCCCCTAGGCCCGCGAGCGCGATAGCGAGGAGCGTGGTGGCCATACGGGTGGAGCGGGTCATCGATTGCGGCTCCTGCGAAGTCCCAGGGAGGCGGTGCGCGGTGCGAGGCGGGGACAGAGTAGCACCTCGCCGTTCCGTTGACAGCAGCATGGCCGAACCGGACAATAGGCTCCCGCGTCGCCGGGGTCGGTTCTTCTGAGGAGGCTGGTGAGATGAGGCATCACGGCATGGGGCTTCGGGCGGCCCTGACTTTGTGCGTGTGGACGGTCCTCGCGATCCCCACGGCGGCGCAG
>Ga0224512_10003159_pt1 | contig 14647 bp, 16 predicted proteins | sample SF_May12_sed_USG_4_FD_169103 | JGI IMG/M metagenome (GOLD analysis project Ga0224512, IMG submission 169103) | Sediment microbial communities from San Francisco Bay, California, United States - SF_May12_sed_USGS_13 | ecosystem: Environmental > Aquatic > Marine > Sediment | place: USA...
GTCTCGCCGAACGCCCGGCTCTCGACCTCGAGATCGAGCAGCGAGCCGCGGCGCACGCCGGCGATCGGCTCCGCCCAGAACGGGGTCTCGTAGCCGGCGCCGTGGAGGACCGAGTTGGCGCCGAAGGGGTCGTGGGCCAGCAGGGCGTTCAGCGGATCGCGGATCAGCCGGCGCCGGCGGCCGCGGACGACCTCGATCTTGTACTCGACCCGCGAGCGCTCGGGAACCTCGAGCGCCAGCACCCACAGGTCGCTCTCCCCGAGGCGCCGGAAGGGCTGCGAGGACGGCAGCCCGTAGATCCAGCTGCGCAGGTACACCTCGTCCGCCTCGCCGCGATAGGCGAAGGTCGCGCGGCTGCCCTCGACGAGCGGAAAGGAGCGCTCGGCCAGCAGCGCGTCGATCTCCTCCGCCGTCGGCTCGCGGTCGGTGGCGAACAGCTCGGAGGTCACGGCGCGAGCGCCTCCCAAGTCGATTCGCCCACCGCCCGGACGGCGCCGTCGCGGCCGAAGAGGCGCGCCCGGCGGCCGCTCCAGCCGCTCTCGTCCCGGCGCAGGCACGACCGCTCGTCGAGAGCCACGCAGGAAAGGGGCGCGAAGCGGCGCGCCAGCCGCCCGACCCGCAGCGGATCGTCCGCCCGCAGGCGGCGGCGCGCGTCGGGCAGCGGCAGGACGTCGGCGCACAGATCGAGCCCCGAGTCGAGCACCTCGGCGTTGCCCGCGCCCCACGGCGGGCTGTCGTGGAAGAGGACGATCCGGCGGGCGGCGACCATCGCTCCGGCCGACCAGGCGACGAGGGTCTTGCCGGCAAGCAGCGGCGCCAGATCGAAGAGCCGCAGCCGGTTGAGGAGCACCGCCACGTGCCCGCCCGCGAGGAGCACGGCGGAGGCCGCCTCGAGCTCCGCGGCGAGCTCGCGGCGCTGCCGCGCCACGGCTTCGCGCCCGCTCGGCTGCCAGCGGTCCTCGAACTCGGCATGGGCCTCCCGCACCCGCTCGAGGTGCTTCCGGTCGAGGTCGCGCAGCGCCTCGAGGGCCGCCTGGAGCTCGCCGGCCAGCGGCTCCTCGGCCCGGTCGCCCTCGAGCTCCAGCAGCTGGACGTAGGCGGCGATCGCGTGGTCGAGGCGGAGCCGGTAGAGCTGCTGCAGCCGCTTGAGCGCGAGCTGGCGCTCGCGATGGGCCTGGAAGAGCTCGCGGTCCTCGTCGAAGACCCGCTCCGCCCGCCGGTAGATGCCGAGGTTCACCCCCCGCGCCGCCAGCTTCCCGGGCAGCGGGTCGTCCTCGTTCTCCTGCCAGCCCGCCGTCACGACGGCGACCCGCCCGGCGATCCGGCGGACGACGGCGGGCGCCGTAGGCCGCTGGCGCTGCGGGCCGAGGAGGTGCACGGTCGGCATCGGCCTCTTTATAGTAGATTTCGTCTCCACCGTGCACGTCATCTTCGTCGAGCCCGCCTTCCCTGCCAACCAGCCCCGCTTCGTCGAGGCGCTGCACTCCGTCGGCGCGCTCGTCACGGCCATCGGCGAGGCGCCGTTCGCGAGCCTGCCGCAGCGGGTCAAGGAGCGCCTGCACGGCTACGAGCAGGTGGGCTCGGTATGCGACGAAGGGGCGCTGCTGCGCGCCGTCCGCGCCGTGCAGAAGCGCGGCTGGGTCGACCGGCTGGAAGCCACCGTGGAGGCCCACATCCTGCCGGCGGCGCGGGTGCGGGCGGCGGCGACGATCCCCGGCACCTCGGTCGAGACGGCGTTCCTGTGCCGCGACAAGCCGGCGATGAAGGAGGCGCTGCGCCGGGCCGGCGTGCCGTGCGCGCAGTCGATCGGGGCCGGCAGCGCCGACGAGATCCGGGAGTTCGCCGGCCGCGTGGGCTTTCCGCTGATCGTCAAGCCGCGCGGCGGCGCCGGCGCCGCCGACACCGAGCGGGTGGACTCCGAGGCGCAGCTCGAGGCGGCGATCGCCGCCCACCACGTCGGCGCCGGCGGCGAGGTCGCCGTCGAGGAGTTCGTCGAGGGCCACGAGGGGTTCTTCGACACCCTGACGATCGACGGCCGCATCGAGGTCGGGTTCATCTGCCACTACTACCCGGGGGTGCTCGAGGCCATGCGCACGCGCTGGATCTCGCCCTACCTCATCACCACCAACCGGGTCGAGGAGGGGGGCTACGGCGAGGTCTGGGAGATGGGCAGGCGGGTGATCTCGGCGCTCGGCATCGGCACCTCGGCCACCCACCAGGAGTGGTTCTTCGGGCCCAAGGGCCTGCGGTTCTCCGAGATCGGCTGCCGGCCGCCGGGGGTCCTGACCTGGGACCTCTACTCGGCGGCCAACGACTTCGACCTCTACCGCGAATGGGCCAACGCCATCGTCCACGGACGGACGGAAAGCCAGCCGTCGCGCCGCTACTCGGCGGCGCTCGTCAACTTCCGGCCCGACCGCGACGGCCGCATCGCCGGCTACCAGGGGGTCCGCGAGGTGCAGGACCGGCTGGGCGAGTGGATCCTCGACGCCCGGCTGCCGCCGCCCGGCACCCCGACCCAGCCGGTCGGTGCCGGCTACATGGCCAACGCCTGGATGCGCATCCGCCACCCCGACTACGACCGGCTGCGCGAGATGGTCGAGTGGGCCGGACGGACGGTCCGCGTGTACGCGGCGCCCGCCTAGGCGGCGCTCCCACTTCACGGCGGCAGCCACGGCGAGGGCGATAGACTGGCCCCGTGAAGGACATCGCGACGATCATCATGGGCGGGGGCCAGGGCGCGCGGCTCTTCCCCCTGACCCGGGACCGCGCCAAGCCGGCCGTTCCGGTCGGCGGCCGGGTCCGCCTCATCGACATCGCGCTGTCGAACTGCATCAACTCCGGGCTCACCCGGGTCTACGTGCTGACCCAGTTCAACTCCCAGTCGCTCAACCGCCACATCAGCCAGACCTACAACTTCGGCAGCCTCCTGCAGACCGGCGTCGAGGTGCTCGCGGCCGAGCTCACGCTCGAGCACCGGGACTGGTTCCAGGGCACGGCCGACGCCGTGCGCCGCAGCCTGCGGCACGTGCTCGACCGCCGCACCCGCCTCGTGATGATCCTCGCCGGCGACCATCTCTACCGCATGGACTACAGCCGCTTCCTGCGCCGCCACGAGGAGAGCGGCGCCGACGTGACGATCTCGGTGTGCCCCGTGAGCGAGGAGCATGCCCCGTCCTTCGGGCTCGTCCACTGTAGCAGCGACGGCCTCATCACCCGCTTCGCCGAGAAGCCGCAGGGCGAGGCGCTGGCGGCGATGGCCATCGATCCCGACGCGCCGCTCGCCGGCGGCGAGCCGGCGGGGACGCCCTATCTCGCCTCGATGGGCATCTACGTCTTCTCCCCCGACGTCTTGAGCGACCTCCTGACCCGCTATCCCGACCAGCACGACTTCGGGCGCGAGCTCATCCCCCAGGCGCTGGCCGAGCACAAGGTCGCCGTGCACGTCTTCCGCGGCTACTGGGAGGACATCGGCACGATGGCCGCCTTCTACCGCGCCAACCTGGCGCTCGCCGTCCGCGGCGACTACTCGCTCTACGACCCGGAGTTCCCGCTCTACACCCGCCCCCGCTACCTCTCGCCCACCTGCATCGCCGACACCGAGGTGTCCGCCTCGCTCATCGCCGAGGGCAGCCTCATCGGCCGCGGCCGCATCTCCAACTCGGTGGTCGGCATTCGCTCGCGCCTCGCCCACGGGGTCGAGCTCGACGGCGCCCTCGTGATGGGCAACGACCACTACGAGACCGCGGCGGAGCGCGCCGCCTGCCGGCAGCGGGGCACGCCGCCGCTGGGCATCGGCTCCGGCACGGTCGTGCGCAAGGCGATCCTCGACAAGGAGGTCCGCATCGGCCGCCAGGTGCGGATCGTCAACGCCGGGGGGTGGGAGAACCACGACGGCGACGGCTTCTACGTGCGCGACGGCATCGTGATCCTCCCGCGGGACGCGACCGTGCCCGACGGAACGGTGATCTAGCCCGAGTCCGGCGGTATGATGACGGTCGTGAATCCAGCCGGCGAGGGCACGCGGGACCGCGGGGGGGACCCCGGGGCGGACGGCGAGGCGCGGCAGCGCGCCGAGTTCGCGGCGCTGCAGGCGCGGCTGATGCCCATCTGGCGCAGCCTCGAGGAGCGCTCGCTGACCCCACACACCTCGGTCGTCGTGCCGTCGCTCAGCTTCGACCAGAAGGAGCTGGCGAAGATCCAGGGCGTCTCCTTCTACGAGGAGCGCCTGCTCTTCACCCTGATCCGGCTGCGCGATCCGGGCGCGACGGTGATCTACCTGACGAGCCAGCCGATCCACCCCGACATCGTCGAGTACTACCTGAGCCTGCTGCGCGGCGTGTCGGTCCGCAACGCCCGCGATCGCCTGCACATGCTCTGCCTCTACGACGCGAGCTCCCAGGCCCTGACCCGCAAGATCCTCGACCGCCCGCGCCTCATCCGCCGGCTGCGCGAGCTCATCCGCGACCCGGACCGCGCCTACCTGACCTGCTTCAACTCGACGATCCTCGAGCGCCGCCTGAGCCTGGAGCTGGGCATCCCGCTCAACGGCGTCGATCCCGACCTCTTGTGGATCGGCACGAAGTCCGGCTCGCGCAGGGTGTTCGACCGCGCCGGCGTCGACCAGGCGCGCGGCGTGGCCAACGTGCGCACGGTGGACGAGGTGCTCGACGCGCTGGCCGGCCTCAAGGAGGCCGAGCCCGGGCTGGCGCGCGCCGTCGTCAAGCTCAACGAGAGCTTCGCGGGGGCCGGCAACGCGCTCTTCACCTATCCGCCCGGGAGCGCCGCCCCGAGCCGCGCCGAGCTGGCGCGGGCGCTCGAGGGCATGGCGTGGGCCTCGTCCACGGAGAGCTTCGACAACTTCACCGACACGCTCGCCGAGATGGGCGGCATCGTCGAGGAGTTCGTCGAGGCCGAGGGCCTGCGCTCTCCGAGCGCCCAGCTGCGGGTCAACCCCGACGGCTCCGTGGCCCTGATCTCGACCCACGACCAGGTGCTGGGCGGCCCCACCGGGCAGACCTACCTCGGCTGCCGGTTCCCCGCGGACGAGGCCTACCGCGCCCTCATCCAGGAGCAGGCGCTGAAGGTCGGCGACGTGCTGCAGCGCAACGGCGTCGTCAGCCGCTTCGCCGTCGACTTTCTCGTCTACCCCGAGGCCGGAGGCTGGCGCTGCCTGGCCGTCGAGATCAACCTGCGGATGGGCGGCACGACGCCGCCGTTCCTCGCCCTGCAGTTCTTGACCGGCGGCGCGATCGAGGAGGCCACGGGGCAGTTCATGGCGCGCGGCAAGACGCCCAAGTTCTACTACGCGACCGACAACCTGCGCTCCCCCGCCTACAAGGGGCTCCTGCCCGAGGACTTCGTCGACATCCTCGCCGCCCACCACGTGGACTTCGACCCGTTCAGCGAGACCGGCGCCGTCTTCCACATGATCGGCGCCGTCTCCCAGTTCGGCAAGCTCGGCGTCACCTGCATCGGCGACAGCGTCGCGCACGCGGACGAGATCTACCGCAAGGTCGTCCGGGTCCTCGATCAGGAGATGGGCACCCTGGGCGAGCCCGAGGCCGGCGCCTTCCATCCCTTCGAGGCCGCCGTCCGCGGCATGGAGTGAGGGCCGCCGTTCCTTGGAGCTCCGCACACCCGTGTGGCACGATGCGGCGTCCACGCGGTTCAAACCAGCATAAGCTAGGCACATGCGCCTAGAACGGTTTCGTCGGCTCGTCGACGCCTTTTCCGACGGCGTTGCCGTCCTGGACCGCGACGGCTGCCTGACCTACGTCAACGACGCCCTGGCCGACCTCGTCCGACGCGAGCCTGGCGAGCTGCTCGGGCAGCCCTTCCGGTCGCTCGTCGTCCCCCGCCGGCAGCAGGAGCTCGACTCCATTCTCGATCTGCAGAGGAAGGGAGTCCCGGCTCCGTACGAGACGCTCCTCGCAAGGGAAAGCGCTGATCTCCTGGTCCGGATCTCACCCCAGCCCCTGGGGGAAGAGGACGACGAGGGCTCGATGCTGGTCATCTCCGCGATCGGCGGGATCCGACGGGCCGAGATCGAGAGTCAGGTCATGGCCGAGATCGCTCGAGCAGTGGCCGTCACCCAGCACCTCGACGAGCTGTTGCGCCTCATCCACGTCTGCCTCAAGAGAGTCATCACCGCCAACAATCTCTTCGTCGCGCTCCTGGATCCGGGGGAAGAGACGATCTCCTTCCCCTATTTCGTCGATGAGCACGACGAGAATCCAGGGACGCTGCCGAGAAGCAAGACCTGCACGGACTACGTCCTGCGCAACGGGCATGGCCTTCTGCTGACCAACGACCGGTTCGAGCGGCTCGTCGCCGAGCGCGAGATCGAGCTCGTGGGGTCGCCCTCGCCGTCGTGGTTGGGCGTGCCGCTCAAGACGCCCGAACGGACGATCGGCGTACTCGCCGTCCAGCACTACGAGGACGAGGGAGCCTACTCCCAGCGGGACCTTGATCTTTGCGCCTCCATCGCCGATCACGTTGCCCTGGCCATCGAGAAGAAGCGGGCGGACGAGGCCCTGCAGGAGAGCCGACAGCTCCTGGCCAGCGTTCTCGAGTCGATGAAGGAAGGGGTCGTTGTCCTGGACCGCGGCTTCCGGATCATCTACTTCAGCGGCGCGATGGAGGCGATCGCGAACACGCCCAGGGCGGCAGTCGTCGACAGTGGCAAACCGATATGGGAGCACTTCCCGCATCTTCTCGAGATCGGCGTCGCGAAGCTGATGGATCTCGCGATGCAGGGCGAGCAGCAGACAGCGCGCGGGCTCCACTTCAGCCTGCCCGACGGCACCGAGCGCTTCACCGATGAAACCTACCACCCCCTGCGGCGGGCGAACGGCGAGATTCGCGGCGTGGTGGGAGTCGTTCGCGACGTCACGGACCGCATGCGTGCCGCGATGGAGCTGCAGACCAAGGAAGAGCAGCTCCAGCACGCCCAGAAGATGGAAGCCGTCGGCCGGTTGGCCGGCGGCATCGCGCATGATTTCAACAACCTTCTGACCGCCATCAACGGATACTCCGAGATCCTCCTCGACGACGTCCCCATCGAGAGCCACCTCCATCCCTCGGTGATGGAGATCCACAATGCCGGCCGGCGGGCCGCCGCGCTGACCCAGAAGCTCCTCGCGTTGAGCCGCAAGCAGGTCGTCAAGCCACGCGCGGTCGAGCTCAGCTCGCTGATCGGCAAGCTGAGGCCGGTTCTCGAGCGCCTGGCTGGCGAGCACGTCGAGTTCGTCATGGACCTCGCGCCGGAGCCGCTGGAGGCGAGGCTCGACCCCCTCCAGGTCGAGCAGGTGGTTCTCAATCTGGTGGTCAACGGCCTCGACGCCATGGCGGGTGGCGGAAGGCTCGAGATCTCCACCTCGAGCCGGGATCTGGACGAAAGCTCGGCCAGCCACCAGGTGCTCCCGGGACCCTACGTCGGCTTCGAGGTGCGCGACAGTGGAGTCGGCATGAGCGAAGAGACGCAGGCCCGGATCTTCGAGCCGTTCTTCACGACGAAGGATCCCGACCGCGGCACCGGCCTGGGCCTGGCCATCGTCTATGGAATCGTCAAGCAGAACGATGGCTACGTCTGGGTCCAGAGCAAGCTGGGAGAGGGCACGTGCTTCCAGGTGTACTTCCCGCGATCTCCCAGCGAGAAGATCGTCGCGGAGCGGCGACCGGCCGCCGCGAGCAGTGCTCACGGCTCCGAGACGCTGCTGGTCGTCGAGGACGAGCGCGGGGTGAGGGCGCTCGTCAGCGAGGTTCTCAAGCGGCACGGCTATCGCGTGATCCAGGCGGAGCACGCCGCGCAGGCGATCGAGATCTTCAACAGCCTCCTGCCCCCACCAGACATGTTGATCACCGATGTCGTCATGCCGCGGATGAGCGGGCCCGATCTGGCCCGGCGGCTGGCCGGGGTCGCTCCAGCGCTCAAGGTGCTGTTCATCTCCGGGCACCTGGGCGAGACGATCAAGAGCCAGGGCCTCATCTCCAAGTCGGACCTCCTGGCCAAGCCCTTCACCGCCGACGCCCTGGTGGAGAAGGTCCGGAGCGTCCTCGACGGCCGCACCCCCACCGGGTGATCGAGGACCGCGTCGCGGACGCCCTCGGGGGCCGCCGACGGGCGACTCGTGCGATGATCCCCTCGGAGGTCTCGACAGCAGAGTGCTCCCGTGAGCGACCAAGGTAGCTGGGCCCGTTTCGAGCGGCTGAGGAACCTCCTCCTCGTGCTCACGGCCGCCTGGCTCCCCGCCGTGCTCCTCGCGGCCTGGTGGATCGACGGGCGCTCGGGTCGAGTCCCACAGGTCCTCGTAGGCCTCGTCCTGGTCTGGACGCTCGCCATCGCCGGGGTCGGCCTGCGCCTCGCCACCTGGCTTTGCCCGCGCTGCGGCAAGCCGTTCTTCAAGCGCTACGGGCTGCGGACCTTCGGCGAGCGGTGCCCCCACTGCGGGCTCCCCTACGGCTCCGGAGGCTGATCAGAGCAGACCGCGGCCATGACGGACATTGGGAGATTGCGGCCGCGATTCCCGTCTACTCGCGCATGGCCCAGCAGGCCGTCGACCTCTACCGCGCCGAAGCTCGAATCCGCGGGCTTCCCCGGCCCATTCTCGACGCCAGCTGACCCGCGAGGCGGCCGCCGGCACTGGCGGTGCACCTACGCCTACCGGGAGTACCTCGCAATCCTCGACCAGGGGACCTGAGGCCGGCGCCGCCGAGCCGCGGCGAGCGGCCAGGGAAAGACGGCCCGCGCAGGTGGGTAGACCTGTGGACGAAAGAGAAGATAGACTGGTCTCAGACTAGTAGGAGATCGAGGCGCATGGACGTCGGAGCCTATGAAGCGAAGACCCACCTTCCGCGACTGCTCGCCAGGGTGGCCCGCGGGGAGCGCATCACCATCACCAAGCACGGAGTGCCGGTGGCGGTGCTGGCTCCGGTCGCGCCGGAAAAGCGATCCGTCGGCCGCACGGCCGAGGCATTGAAGGCTTGGCGCCGGGGGCACGTCCTCGGCGATCTCGCGCTCCGCGATCTGATCGCCGAGGGGCGTCGGTGAGCCGGGTCGTTCTCGACTGCTCGGTGACCCTGTCCTGGTGCTTCGAGGATCAGGCCGACTCGACGTCCGACGCGCTTCTGGACGCCCTCGACGAGACCGAGGCCATCGCCCCCGCCATCTGGCCTCTCGAGCTGGCCAACGCGCTGCTCGTCGCCGAGCGCCACGGCCGTCTGAGCGCCGCCGACGGCAGCCGGTTCCTGCAGCTGGTCGGCGGCCTGCCGATCCTCGTCGAGGACCTGACGTTCTCGCGCGCCACCGGCGCCGTGCTGGCGACGGCCCGCCAGACGAAGCTCTCGTCCTACGACGCCGCCTACCTGGAGCTCGCCATGAGAACGGGCGCCTCGCTGGCAACCCGCGACCGCGGCCTGCGCCGCGCCGCCCGCAGGCTCGGAGTCGAGCTCTACGCCTGAGCGTCGCGCCGCGCGGGCTCCGCAGAGGCGGCAGGCCCCGCGGACGAGGTCTTCGGACCGGCCACGGCGCCGTCCCCGGCGCGGCGTCGAGCATGGAGACGCCCGCCGCGCCGGCCGGCGGCTACCCCGCGCCTTGCAGGTCCACCGCCTCGAGCTCGCTCACGAACTGATCCACGAGCTCGCGCAGCGTGTCCCAGTCGTGGGCTGCGACCCGGTCGCTCATCAGGCCGTTGAGGTCGCGGCAGCCGCCGAACTGCTGGGCGACGAGGCAGCGCTCGCAGCGCGACTCGCCGTCCAGCTTCCCCTCGTCGGCCTTCTCGCAGAGCGCGCAGACCGCGTTGATCTCGATCAGCAGGTCGATCGGATCGGCCGTGCCGATCGACGCCTGAATCCGGCGCCAGTCCGAAAGGGTCTCGTCTCGCGCTTGTTGCCAGTTCATGGGACCTCCGTTCGGTGAAAAGAGTCGGTCAATGATGCCCGACAACGCCCGCCATTTCCATAGCCCCCATCCCCAACGCCATGGCGCCCATCCCCAGGGGTAGTGCGCTCGCCGGCCGCCGCCGTTAGCCTGACGCCCTCCGGCGGCGACCCGGCCGCCGGCCGCCGCGAGGAGGCCTCATGCCCCCCATCGATCCGACCGCCCGCGCGCTCGCCCTGCCCGCCGCGCTCGCCCTGGCCGCCGCGCTCGCCCTGGCCGCCGCCTGTGCCGCTCCCGAGCCCCCGCCCGCCGTCGAGGCGGTCGCGGAGATCCCCGCCGCGCCCGGCCGCATCGTCGGCCGGGTCGTCTACGACGACGGCCGCGGGAGGGCGACCCCCCTCGACATGAGCGCCGATCCCCTCTGCGCCACGCTGCACGACGACCCTCCGGAGCACCGCGAGCTGCTGCTCGACGAGGAAGGCCACCTGGAGAACGTCCTCGTCTACCTCTTCGCCGGAGTGACGGGGGGCCCGTGGGATCCGCCGGCCGAGCCGAAGCTGCTCGACCAGGTCGGCTGCATCTTCCTGCCCCGCGTGCAGGCGCTGCGCACCGGGCAGAAGATGGTCGTGCGCAACAGCGACCCGACGCTCCACAACGTCAACGGCCGCCCCGTCGACAACCCCGAGTTCAACTTCGGCCAGCCCTTCCAGGGGATGGAGACCGAGCTCGTCTTCTCCCATCCCGAGAAGGTGTTCCGCGTGCGGTGCGACACCCACCCCTGGATGGCTGCCTACCTCGCCGTGTTCGATCACCCCTTCTACGCCGTGACGGGCGGCGACGGCGCCTTCGCGCTGGAGAACGTGCCGCCGGGCGAGTACACCGTGCGCGCCTGGCACGAGCGCCTGGGCAACCGCGACCTCCCGGTGCGGGTCGCAAGCGGCGAGCCCGCCGAGCTCGAGATCCTCTTCCAGCCCTGACGCGGCTCGGGGCGCCGCCGCGCTACGGCACCGGGCACTCGCCCCGGCTCCACTGCCAGGCGAACGACAGCAGGATGAGCGCGAGGACGAACAGACCGAGCTTGGGACCGGGGCGGACCATGGGGGCGTTCCTCTCCCCCCGGATACGGCGGCGTGCCGCCGCTGGATCGCCCGTGGGATGATCCCCGGGAGGCGGCGCGTGGAGGAGCCCCATCCGTGAACGACAAGGGCAGCTGGGCGCGGTACGAGCGCCTGAGGAAGATCACCCTCGTGCTGTGGGCCGCCTGGTTCCCCTACGTCTTCCTCCTCGCCTGGTGGATGCGCGGCCGCTGGGACCGCTTCCCGCTCCCTCTCTTCGTCTTCAACCTGATCTGGTTCCTCGCCCTCACCGTCGTCGGCCTGCGCGTCGGCTACTGGCCCTGCCCGCGCTGCGGCAAGTCGTTCTTCCTGCGCTTCGGGCTCTTTAAGACCCGCGGCAAGGAGTGCCCGCACTGCGGGCTGCGCTATGGCAGCCCGGGCTGAGCCCGGCTCGACCGGCGAGCTTGCCGGGCCGGCATCCGCGCTCTATCCGCGGCTCTTGGGCGACGAGTGGCCGGCGCTCCCGGAAGCCGTCCGCCAAGCCCACTGCGACGGCCGGCCGAAGCGCCTCGCCGGAGTCCTGGACGTCGAGCTCGGCGCGGGGCGCCGGGCCGGGCTCCTGCGGTGGTTGCTCCGGCTGCCCCGCCAGGCCGGGCCCGCCGCCACGACTCTCGAGATCACCACGTCCGGCGCGGCAGAGATCTGGTCGCGCCGGATCGGGGCCTGGCGGCTCGTCAGCCGCGAGGCGGCCTGTGCAGGCGCACTCGAGGAGACGGTCGGGCCGCTGGTCTTCACCTTCCGGCTCAGCCGCGACGGCGAAGCGCTCCGCTACCGCCAGACGGGACTCCGCCTCCGCCTTCTCGGGCTCTCGCTACCCGTTCCGCCGCGCTTGCGGCTGAGCGTGGACGCCATCGAGAGGCCGACTGCGGACGGCTCCGGGACCCACCTCCACGTGCGGCTGAGCGTTCCCGGCGGACTCCTCCTGGCCTACCATGGCGACCTGGAGGTCCAACCGTGAGGATCGCGCTCTCCCTGCTCGCGCTGCAAGGGGTCATCGGGGCTTTCGACACGCTCTACTACCACGAGTGGCGCGCCCGCCTCCCCGCCCGCGGCCCCCGCGCCGCGCCGGAGCTGCTGCTCCACGCCGCGCGCGACCTCTTCTACGGCATCCTCTTCGCCACCCTGCCCTGGCTCGCCTGGCGCGGCTCCTGGACGGCGGCGCTCGCCGCCGTCATCGTCGCCGAGATCGTCCTCACGCTGTGGGACTTCATCATCGAGATCGCCGTCCGCAAGGACCTCGGCGACGTCTACGCCGGCGAGCGCGTCACCCACGCCGTGATGGGCATCCTCTACGGCGCCATGCTCGCCACCCTCGTCCCGACCCTGATCGGCTGGTGGCAGAGCCCCACCGCGCTCGCCGTGGAGCCGGCCCCCGTCGCCCAGTGGCTGCGACTGTCGCTGACCGTGATGGCCGCGGGCGTCCTCGCCTCCGGCCTGCGAGACCTCTACGCCGCCCTGGGGCTGCCCCACGGCGGCTGGCCCTGGACCCCGCCGGAGGACGGCAGCGCGCCAGTGCCGCCGGAGGCAAGTTGAGTCCGCTGCGCCGTCGAGCCCTCCACCGGGCCACCTTCCTCGCGGCCGGTCTCTACAACCTCGCCTGGGGCGCCCTGACCGCCCTCCACCCACAGTGGTTCTTCGACTTCGCCCGCCTCGACCCCCCGCGCTACCCGGAGATCTTCGCCTGCCTCGGGATGGTGATCGGGCTCTACGGGATCCTCTACCTGGACGTCGCCCGCCGGCCCGAGGAAGGCTGGCTGATCGCCGCGGTGGGCCTGACCGGCAAGATCCTCGGCCCGATCGGCTTCCTGGTCCTCCTCCTCGCCGGCCAGTGGCCGCTGCGAGCCGGGGCACTCATCCTGACCAACGATCTCGTCTGGTGGGTGCCGTTCGGGCTGTACCTCTGGGACGCCCGGCGCCGCTGATGGTGTCGGCAACCCGCGGGGAGTGTCGACTCCTCGCCGCCGCGCTCGACGAACATGTCGTCAGAACATGAGAACAGCGACACGTCCTGTTGACGTGTCGTCGCGAGCGACATACGCTGCCGACATGTCGCCCGACAACGAGTTTGACGACACGAGCCAACCGTCCCCCTGGCGACCCGACCGGCCCTACGCCGATCTTCCGCCGCTGCCTCCCGCCGTCGAGCTCGAGACGAAGGCGGTACTCAAGCAGTGCGTGAGCGCCCGGGCGGCGCTCGCCGAGCTCAAGCAGGCCGTCGAGCTGATCCCCAATCCCTCGATGCTGATCAACACCCTGCCGCTCCTCGAGGCGCAGGCAAGCTCCGAGATCGAGCAGATCGTGACGACGGCCGACCGGCTTTTCCGCCACCTGAGCGCCGAGAGAGCCGCGGACCCGCCGACCAAGGAGGCACTGCGCTACCGGCACGCTCTGCTCGACGGCTTCGACTCCCTGCGCGACCGCCCGTTGACCACGCGCACGGCGGAGCTCGTGTGCACCCGGATCACGGGCGTGCAAATGGCCATCCGGCGGGTCCCCGGCACCAAGCTCGCCAACCCGGCGACCGGCGAGGTGATCTACACACCCCCTGACCGAGAGACCCGGCTGCGCGAGCTGCTGGCCAACTGGGAGGTCTTCCTGCACGAGGCCGTGGAGCTCGATCCCCTCGTGCGCATGGCGGCGGCGCACTACCAGTTCGAGGCCATTCACCCGTTCACCGACGGCAACGGCCGCACGGGCAGGGTCCTCAACAGCCTCTTCATCGTCGAACAGGGCCTGCTATCGCTGCCGGTCCTCTACCTGAGCCGCTACATCATCGCCAACCGCCAGCAGTATTACCGCCTCCTCCTGGCGGTCACCAGCGACGGCGCCTGGGAGCCCTGGCTCCTCTACCTGTTGCGAGGCGTCGCGGAGACCGCCGCCTGGACCACCGCGAAGATCGCCGCCATTCGAAGACTCGCGGCCGAGACCACGGACTTCGTGCGTCGCAGGCTGCCGGCGATCTACAGCCGTGAGCTGGTCGACCTGCTCTTCGAGCAGCCCTACTGCCGCATCGCCAACCTCGTGGAAGCCAGCATCGTCGGCCGGCAAGCCGCATCGCGGTACCTCAAGGCCCTGGCGGCCGTCGGAGTTCTCGAGGAGCGCGCGGTGGGACGGGAGAAGCTCTTCCTCCACCCCAAGCTCCTGAAGCTCCTCACCCAGGATACGAACGAGATCTCCCCCTACGGCTGAACCGCCGGAGAGACCCGATGCACGAGCTCGAGACCGAGAGACTGCTCCTTCGCCAGTGGGAGGCGAGGGACTTCGAGCCGTTCGCCGAGTACTACTCGACCGTGGAGACGGCGCGCTTCGTCGGCGGCGTCGCCAGCCGCGATCAGACCTGGCGCCGCATGGCCTCCCAGCTCGGCCACTGGGTGCTGCTCGGCTTCGGCTACTGGGCCGTCGAGGAGAAGGCGACCGGCACCCTCGCCGGCAGCGTCGGGCTGTGGCGCTCCCCCGGCTGGCCCGAGCTCGAGCTCGGCTACTGGCTGGTACCCGCCGTCCAGGGCAAGGGCTACGCCACCGAGGCCGGAGCGGCGGCGCGGGACTTCGCCTGGCAGGTCGTCGGCACGGACAGTCTCGTGAGCTACATCGCCCCCGAGAACGAGCCCTCGAAACGCGTCGCCGAGCGCCTGGGCGCGCGCTTCGAGAAGGT
>Ga0224512_10003160_pt1 | contig 14647 bp, 17 predicted proteins | sample SF_May12_sed_USG_4_FD_169103 | JGI IMG/M metagenome (GOLD analysis project Ga0224512, IMG submission 169103) | Sediment microbial communities from San Francisco Bay, California, United States - SF_May12_sed_USGS_13 | ecosystem: Environmental > Aquatic > Marine > Sediment | place: USA...
GCTGCAGGTCCGAGTGAGGGATCTGATCGGGGAAGTGGTTGGGCCAGGAACCACCCCAACCGGGGTCGACGGGTGCGGGGTTCCCACGTTTCGCGTGACTGTTGGCGGCTTGGCTGGCGCTTACGTTGCGGTGGCCAACGATCCGCGCTTCGCCCAGGTGGCCACGGCCATGCATCGTTACCCGGCTCTGACCTCGGGTTCGGATCGGCCCGAGGCGGCGGAGGCGGGAGCGGTGTTCGCGGCTGTTAAGGGTGGGGCGGAGGCCTGCATCGGCATCGCGCTGATTGGTCAAGGGGCCGTGGCCGCCAAGGCGTGGGACGGTTCCTTCGAGGCTGTCAACGTCGTTGCCATCGAGGCCATGAATCGCCTCGGCTTATTGAGCTCATACGGCCGCGCCTCTCTCTCTCTTCACTCTCACCCACCGGTATTGGGGGCGGGGCTGGCAGTGGGTGCTATGGAACCGATGTGAACAGCCAAGGGGCCACAGAGCTCGTGCAGGCCACCAGCGCTAGATGGGTTGCGGATTCCGAAAGCGATGTGGTGTGGGCCGGGGAGCACGAGGGTCGTCTCGGTGTTCGCATGGCTCAGTCCGTGCGTGACTTCACGACGGTGTGGTTCGACGTTGGCGACCTGACAATTGGCTATGAGGCATACGTCGCGCCGCCACCGCCGCGTGGTGTAGAAGAGGTCTACCGACAATGCCTGGTTCGTAACCGCGCCTGGTGGAGAGTTCACTTCGCTCTCGACGCCGAAGGTGGGCTTGTCCTGGTTGGGCGCAGCTCACTCGCGGCACTGGACGAGTCGGTGTTGGATGCCGCTCTTGGGTCGATCTACGAGGCAGTGGAGTTGAGCTTTCGAGCGATCGTGGCAGCAGGGTTCGGGCGCGAAAAGAATTCTTGATTTACACATGCCAACAGGGCCTGTGAATAAGGCCCTGTGGATTCTTGTGGGTATGTGGAGAGGTCGGTGATTACCGGCCCAGTTGACATCGGTTAGCCGTATCTGGTTCTCGCGACCGACCTTGGAACGCGAAAACTCATCCACATCGCGGTCCTTGACGCTCGACAACTCTCTGCATACCTTCGCAAAAGCAAGGCCCAAGGTGCCAAGACAGCCAAGACCTCGTTCGGGGAAGTGCGGGGTGGTGGCGGTCGGGGTTCCTTGGGCCTTAGCGCGTGGCTCATGAGGCTTCCGCAGCCGTGTCCGGCGTCATCACCGCCAAACCTGCGTCGAGGTCGGCAACCGAGAAGATCGATCTACCCGGCTGTACGGCGTCGTGAGGGTCTCCCACGTTGAGCCCTGCGTGGCGCCATGTTTCGATGACCTCGACGAGGGGTTGCGCTGTTGCCAGGGCCAATCCATAGAGCGAGGCAGATGGAACGCTGCTCTCTATCACCTCAAGGACCGTCCCGACCCGAAAGAAGGCAGTGGGTCGACCCTTGACCGCCATCCTGAGTCGGGCGGAATGACCCGTTGCGTCAAGTGCAGCCACCGCGACTTCGATATCTGGCACCAACAGCACAACGTGGTCGAGGCTCCAGCCGTCAACTACCTCGCCCGAGACCGCTGCCGCCTCTGGCACTCCGAGCCGGGGCGCGGTGCCATCCCACGACCAGCCGGGTGCCCCGGTGGTGACAGCGACGCCATCGAATTGGGGCACCGCGACGAACCCGAGGTCGTCCCACGGGATCGGCAGTCGGATGCCGGTTAGCGAACTCCGGGTCGTTTCTTGGTTGGCCACAGAGCCTTAGAGCCCGAACATGACTTCTCGTAGGCGGATCGACTCCGTGTCGAAGGTGTCGGGATGAAGGCGCAACTGGCCGAGCCGGAGGCCCCTCATCTCCTCGCCACGATTGGCAACCACCAGCAAACCGTCGTCTTCGTACGAGAGCACGCCGAGGCCACGACAGCGGCCTGACGTGTCATGGAGGCCAACCAACATGTGGTGGAGCCGAGAGAGGTCGAGGCCTTCTGGCAAGGTGGGAGCGAACACCGTTGGCTGCACCCGCCAGCGTTGGCGGGGAGGAGCAAAGGCTTCCTCGAATTTCTTAGCGCGTTCTGCGCGTCGCTCCTCGATCGATATGGGTGCCACAGACGGATCCACCCCGATGAGCTCAACCCTGGCATTGAAGAAGCGGCGCAGCATGTCGACGACCGGCTCCATCTCGCCGCCTCGTTGCAGCGCCACGATCATCTCCGGGCGGCACAGCTCGGCTTTGTGATACTTGAGAGTCTGCCCAATGACGCCCGAAACCGTCCCGCTGGTGTCGAGGACCACCAGGTCGGATTCCGTTCTGGCTTCCTCGACCAGCGACGCCGTGGCTACCACGCTCTGCAGCACGGCGCCGTCTGGCGAGACGGCGCCGACAAAGCGCAGGTCATCGGCATGGTTGAGGCGGTCGAGGTCCTCGGGGCCATGGATCCACTTGAGCCCAACGCAGGCGGGCGGGCCGACCGAGCTGTGGCCGATGTCGGCATCCACCAGAGCGGGGCGTCTTCCGGCGCGCAAGGCCTCGTTCAATAGCCGCTTGGCGAGAGAGGTCTTGCCGGTGTCGGGGCCACCGATGAGCATGACCAGGCCCCGTTCGCGGACCAGGTCGTCGATCAGCGCTGAATGGATCTCTTCGATGCCCATGATTCGATACTACGACTGACTTCGCTGGGCGGGTCCACCGTTAGTCTGCGCGCCATGTCACTTCCAGTGGCGTTCCTCACCGACTACGGCCTAACCGACGAGTTCGTTGGTGTGTGTCATGCTGTGCTCGCTCGGATCGCCCCCGATTCGAGAGTCATCGATATCTCCCATGGAGTGGAGAGGGGCAATGTGCGAGCCGGCGCCTTGACGCTTGTGCGGTCGATTCAGTACATGCCGGAGGGTGTAGCCCTCGCTGTGGTGGACCCGACCGTTGGCACCGAGCGCCGCGGTATCGCCGCCCAAACCCCGTGGGGTTACCTGGTTGGCCCGGACAACGGCCTGTTGGCGCCAGCGGTGCAGATGACCGGTGGTGCCTCGCTCATCGTGTCGCTGGAGGAAGCCAAGTATCAGCTGCCGCGAGATGGCGTTACCTTCGATGGGAGAGACATCTTCGCCCCTGCTGCAGCACTGTTGGCTGCCGGTGAAGTAGAGATCAGCGATCTCGGACCCGAAGTTGAGACGGGTTCGGCGGTTCCGTTGATGCTGCCTCTTGTCGACGATTCCGACGGAATCCTGCGAGGAGAGGTTCTGTGGGTTGACGGGTTCGGCAACGCCCAGACCAACATCACACCGGAGGATATGGCCGCGGTTGGCTTGAAGCTCGGTGCCACCGTTGAGGTGGCGGTAGGGGCAAGCAAGTACCTGGTCGATTGGAGGTCGTCCTACGGCGACGTAGAGCCGGGGGAGGGTGTGGTCCACATCGACTCGTATGGACAGATCGCCGTTGCGGTGCGAGAAGGCAGCGCTTCGGCGGACTTCAACCTGACCGCAAGCAGCTCGGTCGTGATCAGTTCCCCACAGTGACCCACACGCCGAACGCGATCAGGATCAGGGCCAACAAGGCAACGATCACTATCGACGTGGTGGGGCGCATCGAGGGAGCGTAATGAGAGTTGAATTCATCACCCGACAGAATTGTGAACTGTGCGATGAAGCCGAGCAGATCCTGGCCGGGTGGGTGCGGGAACTTGGGCTAGAAGTCGTGGTGACCGATGTCGATCAGGATGAAGCGCTGCTCGAGGTATTCACCGACCGGGTGCCGGTGCTGAGGTCGGCCGACGGCGAAGTAGTGGCCGAAGGACGCTGGGACGCTCGGGCACCTTCCGCTTTGGCCAACGGCGTTTAGAGTTGGCCCAACCGCGGGTGTGGTTCAACGGCAGAACGTGAGCTTCCCAAGCTCGAGACGGGGGTTCGACTCCCCTCACCCGCTCGGCTCTATTGCTTTGCTTGCTTGCCAGCCTCAGTTACGGCCTCGCAAGCAAAAGGCTGGCAAGCAAGCGTGCTGCCGCTCCGGTTGTCACCAAGTCGTGCCTCGGCCGCAGCCCTCGGCTGGATCCAGCTCCGTTCTTCCCTTCTCCCGCTTGCGGGGGAAGTACCCGAGCGCAGCGAGGGGGATGGGGGAGCTGACCCTTCGGGCAGTGGAGGGAAGAGCTATCTGGCCACCAAACTCGCCACTCCCCACAACGTGATCAGAATGCCGACCGACAGCAGCCACCAGGCACGCCCCACCCTGAACTTTCCGGTGGCGCCCTTGGGTTTGCTTCCTCTGCGGTCCATGATGATCGCCCAACCGTTTCCAACAACCAGCGCTGCTCCGACCGCGACGATGGCCTGCACCAGCAGGGTGTCGAGGTCGAAGATGTCTGTCTGCCCGAAGAGGACCATCGGTTCAAGGTAGCGTCGGGGTCATGCGACAGGCCGACGTGCTACGAGTCTTCACCCGAGGCGACGAGGGGGGTAACGGCTTGGGCGTTCTGACTGATCTTGAGGGATTGAACACCGCAGCGATGCAAGCGATCGCGGCAGAGCTCGGCTACTCCGAGACCATCTTCTTGGACGATCCCGATGTCAGGATCTTCACCCCAGCCGCCGAGATGCCGTTCGCCGGGCACCCTTTGGTGGGAGCGGCCTGGTTCGTTGGCCGAGGGAATGACGGCGCCAAGGGAACACTCAACATCGAGATCGGGGAGGTCACTTACGAAATCGTGGATGGCCAGTCCTGGATCTCGCTCGACATGGTGGGACCGGTGACAGAACTCTCGCCGGAACCTCTTTTTGGGATAACGGGCGTCGAGCGAGTAGCAATGGTCGAGACACCGCTTCATTATCTGATGTTGGAGGTGGCAACCGCCGACGAGGTGGCGACGACCACGCCCGATTTCGACGCCATTGTCGCCGACGGGCGACCGGCCTATGTCTTCGCCCAGGATGGTGACGAAGTTCGGGCGCGGTTTTTCGCACCCGAACTTGGGGTGGTGGAGGACCCGGCCACCGGAAGCGCTGCGGTGGCATTGGCAGCCTTGCGTAGCTCTCAGGGGGTCGACAGCGGGGCAGTTGTGATCGACCAAGGTGATGAGGTCGGTCAGCCTTGTCGCATCAATCTGCGTTGGGGCGAAGGGCGCGCCTCTATCGGGGGCACCGTGCGTCAAGACCAGGCTCGTTCGGTTTAAGAGACCCCGAGGTCGCGGCGCCTGAAGCCCCAGTGCGCGACCCCGAGGAATGAAGCAGCAAGGGCCACCAGCACAACGGCACCGAGGGCAGTGACGAGGGCGGCCAGAGCATTCAGCCGGTTTGTCTCAGATCACGCCGATCAAAGAGCATCACCGCCGCCACGACGAGTCCAATGAACAATCCCAGGAGCACCGCTCCGTGGCCCCAGTTCATGCCGTTCAGCAACGGGTCGCTGCTCAGGTAGTAGTGGAATGGGCTCAACTTCGCCAGGCCGTCTAGCCCCTCGCTAAACGGAAGGAACCCGTTCGCCACATAGAGACCGAGTGCGGCTCCGACAGCGCCATAGATCGCCACCCGGGTGCGGCCGGTGGCGGCGCTCAACGCCAGCGCCAGCGCCCCAAAGACCAGGCCGATCAGCGTGCCAAGCAGCGTGGCAGCGGCGATGTTGAGCGGGTTCATCCCGAGCCTGCCCAGCATCGAACCCCCGACCACACCTGCGAAGAGGGCAACCGCCACTATGGCCGCCTGGATGATCATGGCCAGGGTCTTCTGGAGTACCACGGTGGAACGCTTGATTGGGTTGGCCAGCAGCAGACCCATAGTTCGGTTGGCTTCCTCGCCGGCCAGCGCCCGGGCACCGATCGTTACCGTGACCACCATGAAGGCAATCGGAACCATCAGGCCGAACGTCTCTATCTGGTAGAAGCCCTCCGGAGTCGACATGTCGCCGCCCCCGAACATCGCCAGCAGTTCCTCGGGGAATGAATCCGTGAGTTTGACCAGCGTTTCATCGATGAACGTGTACATCGGGCCGATGAGCAGCCCCATCATCAGGAACATCACGTAGGCAACGACGATGAGAATGCCCTGGTTCTCCGACGCCGTCTTGACCCAGACCCGGGAGACGCGGGTCGATCCGGCCAGGCGGTCGACGATCCTCTCCGTCATCGGATAGCCACGGAGCCTGTCGACCAGGCTCACTCGCGTGGTCTGGCCTCTCAGGTCGCGACGATTGACCCCAACAACGGCAGCCGCCGCCAGGAGGCCGATCCCCACGATCAGCACCGAGAGGTGGCCCCAATCGAACCCGTTGAGGTGGGGGTCGGAGCCGCTGTAGTAGTACCAGGGGAACGCCTTGACCCCGCTCTTCAGGCTGTCAACGAGCGGAAGCAGGCCGACGGCGAAGAACGAAATCACCATCACACCGACCGTCGCTCCGGAAGCGAGCGAGGTCTTGCCCGTCCAGGCGCCGATCGCCATGGCCAGGAACCCGTAGAAAACGGCGACGACGAACATGTGGAACACGAGAGCGCCAACCTCTATGCCGGTTACGTCGACGTTCAGGATGTCGGGCACGACGATGCCGGCGAACCACAGGATCACCGCCCCAAGCGCGCTGAGCAGCACGATATTCACCGCCTTGGACGCGAGGATGTGGGTGCGGCTCTTTGGGTTGCCAAGCAGCAACCCCATGGTGCCCTTGCGCTCCTCGCCGGCAATCGACGCCGAGCCCATTGACAGCGCCAGTGAGGCAAGGGTGAGGGCCCCATACGAGCTGTAGATGGCGCCGTATGCGAGGGCACCGACATCGGCGTCGGCCGGGATGTTTATCAGCGCTCGCAGCGCCTCGGGGAGATCCGTGTAGACGGCCAGGTCGATGTCGCGGTAGACCGCCATCCCGAGGAAGAACACAAGGGCAAGGGCCACCGTCCCGATCGCGACGCCCTTCCACCGATCGAGAAAGGTCTTGGTAACGACGGTGGCCAGCATCAGGCACCCGCGTCCTCGTAGTAGGTGAGGAAGATCTCTTCCAGGTTGGCTTCGTGGGTGGTGATGTCGAGCAGGCTGTATCGCTGGGTAACCACTTTCAGCAGCGTCTCCATCTGCCCGTCGAACGACAGGGTCACATGGTGGTTGTCCACCTTCACCTCGCGCACACCGGGGAGGTTCTCGAGGGCGGCCCCGTCCACCGTCTCATCGAAGAAGAGATTGACGGTGCGGATCGCCTTGGAGCGGAGGTCGGCCACGCCTTCGACCGCGATGAGCTGGCCATGGCGGATGACGCCGACCCTGTCCGCTACCCGCTGCACCTCGGAGAGCGTGTGACTGGAGAGGAAGACGGTGCGGCCGTCGGAGGCCACCTCGCGCATCATGGTTTGGAACTCCCGTTGCACCAGGGGGTCGAGACCTGAGCTGGGTTCGTCCATGATCAGCACGTCCGGTTTGTTCATGAACGCCTGAATCAGCCCGACCTTCTGCCGGTTGCCCGACGACAGGTCGCCAACCTTCTTGGTGAGATCGGCATCGAGTCGCTCGGCAAGTGAGCCGACGAAGTCCCAGTCGACGCCACCTCGCAGATTGGCGAAGTAGGTGAGCGTGTCCTTGCCGGTCAGATTCGGGTACATCGCCAGGTCGCCGGGAACGTATCCGATGTGATCGCGGATCTCGACCGACTGCGAGTGGGTGTCCATGCCGAGGATCGAGGCGCGGCCGGAGGTAGGGCGGATCTCGTCGAGGATGGTGCGGATCATCGTGGTCTTGCCGGCGCCATTTGGGCCGAGGAAGCCAAAGATCTCGCCGACTTGGACAGCGAGGTTGAGGTCCACCAGGGCCGGGAAGTTCCCGTAGTGCTTGGTCAATCCCTCGGTGTGGATGGCGATCTGTTCGGTCATGCGGCTTCCTTTGCTGTTCGCGTGATGGCGTTCGGCATCCGTTTCGAGGTTACCGGCCCGTGTCTGGCCCTCCAGGGGAGATGTACCCTTGGCGTTGATGGAATCCAGCTTTCCGTGGCCGAAGCCCGACACCGAAGGACCTCTTGTCATCGGTATCGCTGGGGGCTCTGGCTCCGGAAAGACCACGGTGGCCCACGCGCTATCCGAGTCCGTTCCCGCCGCCTCCATCATCGAGCATGACGCCTACTACTGGGCGCGCGACGACGAACCGTTCGAGCAAAGGACCAAGGTCAACTACGACCATCCCGACGCCTTCGAAACGTCGCTTCTGGTGGAGCACCTCAAGCAACTGCGGCAGGGCCAAGCCATCGACAAGCCGATCTACGACTACGCCCAACACACCAGGTCTGGCGAAACCCGAAGGGTCGAGCCAACCCCGGTGATCATCATCGAGGGCATCCTGGTGCTGGCTGAAGCCGAGCTTCGAGAGCTGATGGACCTCAAAGTGTTCGTCGACACCGACGCCGACATTCGCTTCATACGCCGGTTGGAGCGCGATATCAACGATCGGGGCCGCAGCGTCGAGTCGGTAGTGGCGCAGTATCAGGAGACGGTGCGCCCCATGCACCTTCAGTTCGTTGAAGCGTCAAAGCGCTACGCCGATCTGATCCTGCCAGAGGGCTACTCGGCCCCCGGGGTCGGCACCCTCACTTCGATGGTGCGCGACTACCTGAGCCGGTAAGACCCCCCTCCCGCTTGCGTGAGTGGTAGGGGGAGGGTGTCAACCCGTCCGAAGATGCTCTTGAAAGGCGCAACCGCCCGATCGAGTGGTGGCAGCCAAAGAACGAGGAATGAGTCGTGGCATCGGAGCCGTGGTCGCGGCTGAGGCCTGCATCTTCGCTAGCGGTCGCCACCCCCTCCTTACCTCCCCCGCTTGCGCGGGGAGGAATCAAAAAGCGAGGGAGGGGGAGTTCAGGCTTAGCGCGCGGCTATCGCTTCGATCTCGACGTCGAAGCCACCGGGCAGGCCGCCAGCCTGGAAAGCAGCCCGGGCAGGGAACTGCCCCTCTGAGAAGTAGCTTCCGTAGACCTCGTTGACGGCTGCATAGTCGCCAATGTCGGCCAGGTAGACGTTGGTCTTGGCGATGTCGTCGAACCCCAGGCCAACTCCTTCGAGGATGATCTTCAGGTTCTCCATCACTCGCTTGGCCTGGGTGGCGACGTCGCCCTCTACCCGCTCTCCGTTCGTCGGGTCGATGGCGACCTGGCCAGCGATGAAGACGAGGCCGTGGGCCTCGGTGGCCACGTTGTACGGCCCCATGGGCGCGACGGTTCCGTCGATGGAATGGACTTGCTTGGGCATGAGACCTCCTGGTTGGAGGCCGAGCCTAGGAACCGCTGAGGTGCGTCGGACCTAGTTGAAAGAGTTGCCGCAGCCGCAGCTGTGGGAGACGTTGGGGTTGGAGATCTTGAAGCCGGCGCCCTGTAGTCCGTCGACAAAGTCGACCTCGGTGCCCTGGATCATCTCAGCCGACTGGCGGTCGATGACGACCTTGACGCCGTCGAAATCCTTGACGAAATCCTCTAGCTCGTCGAACTTGGAGTCGAAGAACATCTCGTATTGGAACCCGGAGCAGCCACCGGCCTTGACGCCGAGACGCAACGCCTGGGCGTCTTCCTCAGCATCGATGAGCTCGCGAACCTTGTCGATGGCGGGGGGTGTGAGCGTGATCATGTTCTGCGGATCTCCTTTTGGAACTGGGAGTATATCGGTGTTGTTGGGGTTGTATGAGAGGGTTTTCCAGCACCCAAGTCAACGTAGGATTCGAGCAATGCCTTCCATTTCTGACGTCGAATCTGCCCTGCGCGGGGTAATGGACCCCGAGCTGGGCGGCGACATCATCGAGCTGGGCATGGTGCCCAAGATCGAGCTCAGCGACGAAGGAGACGCCACTATCCACGTGGCGTTGACCATCGCGGCCTGTCCCATGCGCGACCAGATCGAGGGCGATGTGGTGCGCAAGGTTGAGGCGATGCCCGGTATCCGCTCGGCCAAGGTGGAAGTAACCGCGATGACCCAGTCGCAGCGTTCCGACCTTATGGCGAAGGCTCGCTTCATGGCCCGCGAGGAGGCCCAGCCAACGCAGGTGAACCCGATGACGAGGGTTATCGCTGTGGGCTCCGGCAAAGGAGGAGTCGGCAAGTCCTCGGTGAGCGTCAACCTGGCCGTTGCGCTCAAGGAGCTGGGTTACAAGATCGGGGTGCTCGACGCCGATATCTGGGGCTTCTCGTTGCCGCGAATGTTGGGAGCGACCGGCAGGCTCGAAGCCAACGAAGATCGCAAGATCGTTCCCGAAGACGCCAACGGCATCCAGCTGGTCTCGACCGGTTTGCTGGTCGAGACCGAGGACACCGCGCTCATGTGGCGCGGCTTGATGCTGTCAAAGGCGTTGGAGCAGTTCCTGCAAGATGTGGCGTGGGATCAGGATCTCGACTATCTGATCCTGGACCTACCGCCCGGTACGGGGGACATCCAAATGGCTCTGGCCAGACTGCTGCCTCAGGCAGAAATGATCGTCGTCACCACGCCTCAGAAGGCCGCCCAGAAGGTGGCGGCTCGGGTGGCCGACATGGCGCGCCGCTCTTTCATGCCGGTGGTGGGCATCATCGAGAACATGTCTGGCTTCACAACCCCGAGCGGTGAGCACTTCGATCTGTTCGGTGTCGGAGGCGGTCAGGAACTGGCGGATGAACTAGGCGTGCCGCTTATCACCCAAGTTCCGCTCGATCCCGAGGTAGTGGCTGGCGGTGACGGTGGCGCTCCCGTGGTTAGCGCCAAACCCGACTCCCCTTCCGCCGAGGCGTTCAGGCAAGCTGCCAAGCAACTGACCCAGCTGGTGCCCCCCGTCGAGGACGAAACCTGCACTGCCCGTATCAAAGTGTTGGAAGACCAGCTGGAACGTCTACAAGCAGACTCAACCGACGCTTAGGTGGTCGCTGACCGCGGCCACCCGGTAAGGGAATAGCTCGGCGGTCATAACGCTCTCGACCACGGCAGGGTCTTCGTCCACGAACTGCTGTGCCTCGACCCCGTTCGTCGCCTCGAAGATCACGATCCCGAACGACGACGGGTCTGTGTTCTGAGTGCGGCCAGCCAGCAGCACTTTGCCCGCAGACGCAAGCCGGTCGAGCCGTGCGAAGTGGCGCGACACGGTGTCTTGCTCGGACGGGGTTCCGCCGTCGACCAGCATTTCGGGCCTGGTGACCTTCAGGGTGTAAAGGAATTGGGCCATGGTGTTGTGAGCGTATCCCCCCACCGCCCGAAGGGTGGGGGATAAGGTCGGGCTCGGTCGAGTCCTGCTCAACCTCGACTGTCGCCCTCCTCTGTGCCGCCTTCGGCGGCGGTCTCGTTGTAGGTGCCGGAGTGCTCGAAGAGCACGCAGGCGGAGGGGGAGCTGAAGTGCAGCACATCGAGGCACGGTGCAAGTCTGCGCAGGGTCAGCTCCCCCATCCGCTTCGCGGTCGTTGCGGGCCCATAGGAAGGCGATCGATCGCCTGCTGTCGCTCCCCCATCCCCTCGGGCCTTTGGCCCGAGGTATTTCCCCCACCCTTCGGGCGGGAGAAGAGAAGAGCTCGGGGTACTTCCCCCGCAAGCGGGAGAAGGGAAGACCGCCTGCTGCGACCGACCGCCCTTCGCTATGGCACACTGGGGTCAACGGAGAAAAGAGAGCTATGCCGTATCGCACCATCATCGAGCCATTCCGAATCCACAGCGTCCAGGCCATCGACCTTCCCAACGAGGCACAGCGCCAAGCGGCTCTGGAGCGCGCTGGATACAACCTCTTCTTCCTCCATGCCGATGAGGTGATCATCGACCTCCTCACCGACTCGGGGACCGGCGCCATGTCGGCGAAGCAATGGGCGGGAATGATGGTTGGCGACGAGTCCTACGCAGGATCTCGCTCCTATTACCGCTTTCGGGACACCGTGAAGGCCCTCACTGGCTTTTCCGAGGTCATCCCGACTCATCAGGGGCGAGCCGCAGAACACATCTTGTTCACTGTGGCTGTAAGCAAGGGCCAGGTCGTTCCTAACAACACCCACTTCGACACCACGAGGGCCAATGTCGAGTATCGGCAAGCCGAAGCCAGGGATCTGGTCATTCCCGAGGGCAAGGATCCCGACGCCACCCACCCATTCAAAGGGAACATGGACGTTGAGGCACTCGAGCGGACCATCGAGGAGGTTGGGGTAGATCGTATCCCCTTCGTCATGGTGACGGTTACCAACAATTCCGGAGGCGGCCAGCCAGTGTCGATGGCCAACCTAAGGGCGGTGCGCGAGGTGTGCGACAGGCATGGGCTTAAGTTCATCCTCGACGCCTGCCGCTTCGCCGAGAACGCATGGTTCATCCACCTCAGAGAGGACGGCTACGCAGATCACTCGCCCCGCGAGATAGCCGAGGAGATGTTCTCCATCGCCGACGGCTGCACCATGTCGGCCAAGAAGGACGGCCTCGCCAACATCGGTGGATTCGTCGCTCTCAACGACACCGAGTTGGCCAACGAGTGCCGCAACCTGCTGATCCTCACCGAGGGTTTCCCAACCTACGGTGGCCTTGCCGGGTACGACCTCGAAGCCATCGCCATTGGCCTCGAAGAGGTAACCCACCCCGAGTATCTGCGCTACCGGATCCGATCAACCGCTTACCTTGCGGACAAAATCACCGCTGCCGGGGTGCCCATTGTGAGCCCGCCTGGTGGACACGCCGTCTACATCAACGCCGGAAGGATGCTTTCTCATATCCCGTCTCATGAGTACCCGGCCCAATCGTTGGCTATCGAGCTGTATCGCAACGGGGGAGTTCGCGGGGTAGAGATCGGCTCAGTCATGTTCGGGCGTCCCAAGCCAGATGGGTCAGAGGAGCCGGCCCAGATGGAACTGGTGCGGCTGGCCATTCCCCGCCGGACCTACACCCAAAGCCACATCGATTACGTGGCGGAGGTTGTGATCGATGTTGCGAAATCGGCCTCTGACATGAGGGGATATCGGATCACAGAACAGGCACCTTGGCTGAGGCACTTCACGGCCCGCTTCGAGTCCGTCGCCTAACGGATGGCGGAGGGGATACCGGAAGGAGAGGCCACAACCACCGGAATTAGGTCCTTCATTGTGGTCTGGTTGGGTCAGCTGGTTTCGATCAGCGGGACCACGCTTTCAGCTTTCGGATTGCAGCTATTTGTTTTCGTGGAGACGGGTTCGGTAACCAAGTTGTCCTTCGTTGTGTTGGCATTTGCCGTTCCAGGGATTGTGTTGGCACCCATGGCGGGTTCCGTCGCCGACCGTTTCGATCGCCGCCTCGTCATGCTCATCGCCGACGGGGTGGCCGGCGCAGCCACTTTGATTACGGCCGGTTTGTTCTTCTCAGACGCTCTCGAGCTCTGGCATATCTACCTGCTGGTGGCGGTGGGATCCGGGGCCAACGCCTTTCAGGAGCCGGCGTGGCTGGCTTCGATTCCGATGCTGGTCCCCAAGGAGCAATTGGGGCGAGCGAATGGCCTGGTCCAGTTGAACCAGGGCATATCCATCGTGGTGGCGCCCGCCGCCGCCGGGGCGTTGCTTGCCATCGGAGACCTGGGTCTGGTCCTCATGGTGGATGCGGTCACGTTCGTTGTTGGTGTGCTGGCACTGGCATCGGTCAGATTCCCTCGACTGGTAAGGGAAGACCGGGCTGAGGCAACTGTCGGCAAGGACGCGCTCAAGGCATGGCGCTATCTCCGGGAGCGGCCCGGTCTATTCGGCTTGCTGTGGCTGTACAGCGGGGTCAACTTCATGCTTTCGTTCGGAAATGTGTTGTTCATCCCCCTCATCCTGTCCTTCTCAACCGAGGCCGCCGCCGGGGCCGTGCTGGCGGCGGCAGGATTTGGCGCCATTGTGGGGAGCCTCGCGATGGCCGCTACTGGAGGGCCCAAACGCTTGGTGCGTGCCGTCTTGGGGAGCCTCCTCTTCATAGGGGTCTTCAGTGCCATGGCGGGCTTGCGTGCTTCCGTTCCGTTCATCGCGGTGGCGGTGGTGCTGCTGATGCTCAGCGTTCCCATCGCCAACACGGCCAGCCAAGTGATCTGGCAGACCAAGGTCGAGCTTGGAATGCAGGGCAGGATCTTCTCGCTGCGGAGGATGATCTCGTCGGCGGTTGCCCCGGCTGCCATTCTCTTGGCCGGTCCGCTCGCCGACAAAGTCTTCGAACCCCGATTCGAGGAAGGCGGGGGATTGGCCGACAGCGTCGGCTCGGTGATCGGAACCGGGCCTGGAAGGGGCATCGGGTTCTTGCTTGTGCTCAGTGGAATTGGGGCGATCGGCCTGGCCGTGGTCGGCTGGCTCGTGCCTCGCATCCGCAATATCGAGACCGACCTCCCGGACCAAGTAGGACAAACGGTCGCGGCGGGGTGACCCTTCACTGTTAGCTTCCTCGACTCGGGCACCCATCCGAGGACCTATGACCCAGTCCAACCCCCAAGTCCGCACCGCTCCATCGCGCCGCCGTTTCCTCGGCTGGCGCATTGCGGTATTGGCGACGATCACTGCCACGATGACCGGACCTGGTCAGACGATCGGCGTCTCCGTGTTCGTCGATCCGATGATCGCCGATCTCAGCCTGACCCGCTCGCAAGTCGCCACCGCCTACCTCATCGGCACTCTCACGGGAGCCCTTGCTCTTCCGTTCGTTGGACGCTGGGTGGACCGGGTCGGATCGCGCCGGGCCATGACGTTGATAGGCCTCGCTTTCGCTTCCGGACTCGTGGTCATGAGCGGGGTCAGGGGTTTCGTCA
>Ga0224512_10003161_pt1 | contig 14647 bp, 10 predicted proteins | sample SF_May12_sed_USG_4_FD_169103 | JGI IMG/M metagenome (GOLD analysis project Ga0224512, IMG submission 169103) | Sediment microbial communities from San Francisco Bay, California, United States - SF_May12_sed_USGS_13 | ecosystem: Environmental > Aquatic > Marine > Sediment | place: USA...
CCGGCTCCTGCTGCGAGCGAGCGCGCTCACCTACTTCACCGTGCTCTCCGTGGTCCCGCTCCTCGCCGTGGCGGCCTCCATCGTCAGTGCAGTCGGTGTCAGCAGTGGCGGCTTCGTCGACTCCGTGGTGAGCACGCTGGCGGCGGGCAGTCCCGAAGCCCAGAAGACCATCCGCGAGCTGATCGCGAGGGCCAATTTCGCCGGATTGGGTTCGCTGAGCGCCGCGATGCTCTTCGTGATGACCGTGCTGGCGATCAGCAACGTGGAGCGTTCGCTCAACGAGATCTGGGGTGTCCGAAAGAGCAGGGGCTGGGGCCGGCGCTTCCCGGACTACCTGGCGGTGCTGACCGTCGGCCCGCTGCTGGGCGGCGCGGCGATCTCCCTGTCGACGACGCTCCAGAGCGAGTGGCTTCTGCAGCGCATGTTGCAGATGCCGGGTTTCGCCGTGCTCTACGAGTTTGGCCTGCGTCAAGTGCCCTGGGTGATGCTGAGCCTGTCGCTGTCGTTCCTCTACTGGTTCCTTCCGAATACCCGGGTGCAGCCCATTTCCGCGCTGCTGGGTGGGGTGCCGGCCGGTGTGCTCACACTCGCGGCGCAGCGGATGTATCTCGACTTCAGCGTGGGCGCGGTGCGCGCAAACGCATTCTTCGGGGGATTTGCGACGCTGCCCCTGCTCTTCCTGTGGATCTACGTCTTCTGGGCGATCGTGTTGTTCGGCGCCGAGATTGCGTTCGCACACCAGAACCTCCACGCCTATCGCCGCCAGGTCCGCGGGCGACCGGCGGGCGCCGCGGAACGCGAGTCCGTCGGCCTGCGCGTGGCGCTCGTCGTGGCGCGCCACTTCCGGGATGGCGCGGCTCCGCTGGATACGGGGGCGCTCTCGGATATCCTGTGCGTACCCGTGCGAACCGTTCGCGAGATCTCCGATCAGTTCGTGAGCGGCGGGATCTTCTCCGTCCGCCTGGATGAGGAGCGGGGAGAGGGGATGCAGCTCGGGCGACCCGCGGAGCGGATCCTGCTCGCGGACATCCTCGCCTCGCTGCGCGGCGAGCGAGAGGTTTCCGGGGGAGGTTCTGCGCTCGGTGCCGTCGTCGACGGGGTGCTCCGGGAGATCGACGAGGGCATCGCCCAGGGCGTTTCGGGCCGCACGCTGGCCGATCTGCTGAATCAGCTGCCGCCGGCGTAGCGCGTTGACCGCCAGAGAGCCCGGCGATAGGGTCGCGCCGAGGACGGCCCGGGAGAAGCGACGATTCGCATCTATCTCGATCACAACGCGACGACACCCGTGCGCCCCGAAGTGGCGGCAGCCATGCAGCGGGTGCTCTGCGATTGCTACGGCAATCCGTCGAGCGTGCACGGCGAGGGCAGCGCGGCCCGCGCGCAGCTGACGCGTGCGCGCGAGGAGGTCGCCTCTCTGCTCGGCGTCGCGCCGGGCGAGGTGATCTTTACCGCCGGAGCGACCGAGTCGAACAACGCGGTGTTGCGATGCGTCGCGGACACGCGCGGCGCAGCGCCTCGACATCTCGTGACGTCGAGCGTCGAGCACCCCTCCGTGGAGATGCCTCTGCAGGAGCTCGAGCGGCGGGGATGGCGCGTGACGCGCGTGCCGGTGGATGCAGAGGGGGGCCTCGAGGCCGAAGCGGTGGCGGCGGCCGTGGATGCGGACACCGCGCTGGTATCGATCCTCTGGGCAAACAACGAGACGGGCGTCGTGCAGCCGATCCAGGCGATCGCCGAGGCCGTGCGCGCGCGCGGGGTTCCGCTGCACGTCGATGCGACCCAGGCGGTCGGCAAGATTCCCGTGGATCTGCGCGCAGTGGCCGCAGATTATCTCTCGCTTTCGGCGCACAAGTTCGGCGGTGCCAAGGGTGCGGGCTGCCTGGTGGTGCGGGGATCCGCGCCCTTCGAGCCGCTCCTGTGCGGAGGCGGGCAGGAGCGAGGCCGGCGCGGCGGCACCGAGAATCTGCCCGGCATCGTCGGCCTCGGGGTGGCGTGCGCGCTCAGCCAAGCGGAGCTTCCGGAGCGAGCGGCGCGCTACGCGCTGCTGCGCGATCGGCTCTGGGAGGGAATCCTCGCCAAGATCCCCGAGGTGCGGCGCAACGGCGCAGCGCAGCGCTCGCTGCCGAACACGCTCAACGTGGAGTTTCGCGCTGCCGCGGGCGAGGTGCTGCTGCAGGCGCTGGATCTCGACGGAATCGCGGTGTCTTCGGGGGCGGCGTGCGCGTCGGGGTCGATCACGCCGTCGCGGGTGCTGCTCGCCATGGGGCGCTCGCCCGATCAGGCGCGCGCCTCGCTGCGCTTCAGCGTCGGGGAGGGCGTGGACGAGAGCCAGATCGATCGCGTTCTGGCGCTGCTGCCCGATCGGGTCGCGCAGGCACGCCAGGCGGACGGGGCGTGAGCGCGTCGGCGCACCCGGGCGCCGGGTCCAGGCTTCCGGTGCAGCCCGGCGCGGAGCGCGTCGTGGTGGCGATGTCCGGAGGCGTGGATTCGTCCGTGGCGGCGGCGCTGGTCGCGGCGCAGGGCTTCGAGACGATCGGTGTCACCATGCACCTCGCGGGCGACAGCTCCCGATGCTGCTCCCTCGCCGATGCCGAGGACGCGCGCGCGGTGGCGGAGCGACTGGGCATGCGCTTCTTCGTGGCGAACTATGCCGAGCGCTTTCGCTCTGAAGTGATCGAGGCTTTCGCAGATGCGTATCTGTCGGGACGGACACCGATTCCGTGCGTCACGTGCAACACGCGCTTCAAGTTTGCGTACCTGCTCGAGCGCGCGCGCGTATTCGGGGCGCGTCGCATTGCAACGGGGCACTACGCGAGAGTGGATGTGGATCCCGACACGGGACTGCGGAGACTGCGCTGTGCCAGCGATCGCGAGAAGGACCAGAGCTACTTCCTGTTCCAGCTGAATCAGGATCAGCTCGCTTCGCTCTGGTTTCCGCTGGGCGAGCTCAACAAGGCGCAGGTGCGCGCGCACGCGCGGCGGCTCGGTCTCGTCACGGCGGAGAAGCCGGAGAGCCAGGAGATCTGCTTCGTTCCGGAGGGTCACTACGCGAACGTGGTCGAGGCCGTGCGCCCAGAGGCGTTGCCCGGCGCGGGAGAGATCGTCGACGGAGAGGGCAGGGTTCTCGGGCAGCACGCGGGCATCCACCACTACACGGTGGGTCAGCGGCGCGGCCTCGGCATCGGGGGAACGCCGCCGTTGTATGTGACTTCGATCGATGCCGAACACAATCGGGTGGTGGTCGGCGAGGTCGGGGCGCTGCGTGCGGAGGGAGCCCGCGTCGAGGCGGTCTCGTGGGTCGCGGGCGCAGCGGTTGCGCCCGGAACCCGCGCGCTCGTGCGCGTGCGCCACCGGCACGCGGGCGCCTTCGCGACGCTCGAGCCGGGAGGCGACGGCAGCGTCGCGGTGCGGTTCGAGCAGCCGGTTCGCGCCATTGCGCCGGGACAGGCCGCGGTCTTCTACGATGGCGATCGGGTGCTGGGGGGCGGCTGGATCGCCGGGGCATGCCGGTGAGTGAAGCGAAGCGTGGCGCGATGCACGACGCGGGCGCTGTCGACGCGCTTTGCGGAGCGCTGGGCTACGCCTTCCGCGATCGGTCTCTCGCGGCGCTGGCGCTCGCGCATCCCTCGCACGCGCACGAGGTGGACGGGAGTCGGGGGAACGAGCGGCTCGAGTTCCTGGGGGATGCGGTGCTCGACCTGGCGATCGCGCGGCGCCTCTACGATCTCCACCCGGACTGGACGGAGGGAAAGCTCACGCGCGCTCGCGCTGCGCTCGTCAACAAGCAGATGCTCGCGGCGCGCTCGCGCGCGCTGGGACTCGATGCACTTGTGCAGCTGGGCCGCACGGAGCAGCGGACGGCGGGTCATGAGAAGGATTCCGTGCTCGCGAACTGCTTCGAGGCCGTGATGGGTGCGGTCTATCTCGACGGCGGCGTCGAGGCCGCCGACGCGCTGGTGGAGCGCTGCTTTGCCGCCGCCCTGCGTGAGAACGTCGCTCCGCGCGATGCCAAGACCGCGTTCCAAGAGTGGGCGCACGCGGAATTGCAGAGCACGCCTACCTATCTTCTCGTGCACGACAGCGGGGTCGACGACGACGACATGCGCTTCCGTGTGGAGGTGCGCATCGGCGGAGCGCCGTGGGGAACGGGGGTCGGGCGTACCAAGCGCGCGGCGGAGCGCGCGGCGGCACAGGTCGCGCTCGAGCGTTGCCTCGGGGGAGGAACGTGATGGCCGAGCATCGCAGCGGCGTGGTCGCGATCCTGGGTCGCCCGAACGCGGGAAAGTCGAGCTTCTTGAATGCCGTGCTCGGCCAGAAGCTTGCCATCGTCACGCCGAAGCCGCAGACGACGCGCAGCCGCATCCTGGGAATCCACAATCTGGCGGACGCCCAGATCCTCTTCCTGGATACGCCGGGTCTGCACGCCGGAGAGAAGGCGCTGAATCAGGCACTGAACGAGCAGGTGCAGGAGGCGGCGCGCGACTGCGATGTGGCGCTGCTGCTGGTGGACCTCAGCGACTCCTGGGGAGAGGACCACACGGCCTTGTGCGCGGAACTGGCTGCGCGGGGCACGCCGCTCTTCACGGCGGGCACCAAGCGCGACCTGAACCGCTCGCGCGAGGCGGCGTGGCCTGCCGCGGGCGTTGCACCGACCTTCCGCATCTCGGCGAAGACCGGTGAGGGTTTGCCGGATCTCCTGCGCGCAATTGCCGCCGCGTTGCCGGAATCGCCCCCGCTCTATCCGGATTCGGATCTCAGCGATCGCCCGCTGCGCTTTCTCGTGGCCGAGCTCGTGCGGGAGGCCGCGTACGAGGAGCTGCAGCAGGAGATTCCCTACTCGCTGGCGGTCGAGGTGGTCGAATTCGACGAAACTCGCCCTGAACTCGTGCGGATCCGCGCAGACTTGCTCGTGGAGCGCGCGAGTCAGAAGCAGATCGCGATCGGGCAAGGCGGCGCGATGATCAAGCGCATCGGCACACGCGCGCGGCTCGAGATCGAACGGCTGCTGGAGGGCCGGGTCCACCTGGCGCTCTGGGTGAAGGTGGAGCCCCGCTGGTCGAAGCGCCCCAACCGGCTGAGAGCGCTCGGCTATGTGTGATTTCGGGCGCCGACAGAATGATTGACGCTCGCGCTGCGGATCGTGTATTTTGAGCGACCCGCCAGCCACGCGGCGGATGCAGAAACGCGCTCCAGCCGGTTCGGGTTCGGCACGCGAATCCGCGAACTGAGAACCCTGAGCTCAGAACATCCGTCTCATCCAGTGCCGAATGCAGCGATTGGGAGCGAGCCGTCCACAGGAGATTTGTATGAGTCAGAAGGAAGTGGTCATCGCGAGCGCCGTGCGAACCCCGATCGGGGCGTTCCAGGGCGCATTCCAGAATCTCGCCGCCCCCGATCTCGGCGCGATCGCGGCCCGCGAGGCCGTCAAGCGTGCCGGGGCCAGGCCCGAGCATGTGGAGCGGGTGATCATGGGCAACGTGCTCTCCGCGGGAATCGGACAGGCACCGGCGCGGCAGTGCGCCATCAAGGCGGACTTTCCGGTGTCCACGGGAGCGATCACGATCAACAAGGTCTGCGGCTCCGGTCTGCAGGCCGTGATGTTCGCACGACGCGAGATCCTGGTCGGCGACGCCGACGTCGTGGTCGCGGGTGGCATGGAGTCGATGACGAACTCCCCGTACCTGCTGATGAAGGCGCGCAGCGGCTATCGCATGGGCGACGGCCAGATGATCGACTCGATGGTCCACGACGGGCTCTGGGATCCCTACGACAACGTCCACATGGGCAACTGCGGGGACGCCGTGGCCGTCAAGTACGGCTTCACGCGAGAGGATCAGGACGCCTTCGCGGCGCGCAGCTACACGCGTGCCCTGGCCGCGCAGAAAGCGGGCCGCTTCAAGCTGGAGATCGTTCCGATCTCGGTGCCGCAGCGCCGCGGCGAGCCCCTGCTCGTGGACGAGGACGAAGAGCCCAAGCGAGGTGATGTCGGCAAGCTCTCCAAGCTGCGTCCCGCGTTCTCGCGGGAAGGAACCGTCACGGCGGCCAACGCCTCCTCGATCAACGACGGCGCGGCCGCGCTGCTGGTGTGCTCGGCGGATGTCGCCCGCGAGCGGGGCTACAAGGTGATCGCGCGGATCGTGGCGGATTCGTGCGCGGCGGTGGATCCCAAGTGGTTCACGATCGCCCCGGTTGGCGCGCTCGCGAAGCTCTACCAGAAGACCGGCACCAAGCCCCTCGATTGGGATCTGTACGAGATCAACGAGGCGTTTTCGGGCGTGACCATGGCTGCCGCCAAGGAGCATTCGATCGACTTCGATCGCATCAATGTGAATGGCGGTGCAGTCGCGCTGGGGCATCCGATCGGGTGCTCGGGCGCACGCGTTCTCGTGACGCTGCTGCACGCCCTCAAGGATCGCGGCAAGAAGTGCGGCATCGCCACGCTGTGCATCGGTGGCGGCGAGGCCGTCGCACTCGCAGTGGAGATCGTCTAGCCATGCAAACGATTGGTGTGATCGGAACCGGCACGATGGGCTGCGGAATCGCCCAGATCGCTGCCCAGGCGCGCTGTCAGGTGATTCTCCAGAATCGCCGACAGGAATCGGTGGAGCAGGGCATCCGCACCATCAAGAGATCGCTCGAGGTGCTGGTGAGCAAGGAGAGGATCACCGCTGCGCAGTCCGAGGGCACGCTGGAGCGGATCCGCGGCGTGGTCTCCCTGGAGGATCTCAAGCTTTGCGACATCGTGATCGAGTCTGCGCCCGAGATCGAGGAGTTGAAGGTCGAGCTGTTCCGCAAGCTCGACTCGATCTTGAACGAAGACTGCGTCATCGCCACCAACACCTCGAGTCTCTCCGTCACCAAGCTCGCGCAGTCTGTGAGCCGACCGGGCCACTTCATCGGGATGCACTTCTTCAACCCCGTCGCCGTGATGAAGCTGGTGGAGGTGGTGAGCGGGCTGCGCACCACCGACAGCACGGTGAGCGTGGTGCGCGAGCTCGCGGAGAAGCTCGGCAAGCTTCCGATCGACGTGAAGGACTATCCGGGCTTCGTGGTCAATCGGGTGCTCTTCCCGATGATCAATGAGGCGGCCTTCGCGCTCCAGGAGGGCGTCGCCGATGCCAAGGGCATCGATGAGTGCATGAAGGGCGGCTGCAACCATCCGATGGGGCCGCTCGCGATCGCGGATCTCGTCGGGCTCGACGTGGTCCACGCCATCCTGGAGAGCTTGTACCGCGAGTACGGGAATCCGCGCTACGCGCCCTGTCTCGGGATCACCAAGCGCGTGGAAGCGGGTTGGCTGGGCCGCAAGACCGGGCGGGGATTCTACGACTACGGGATGTAGCGCGTGGTGCAGCAGGCGGCGCCCGAGGTCCTGATCTGCGAGGTCGGGCCGCGGGACGGGCTGCAGAACGAGCCCGAGACGCTGCCCACCGCGGTGAAGCGCGAGCTCGTCGAGCGCCTGGTGCGCACCGGTCTGCGACGGATCGAGATCACCTCGTTCGTGTCTCCCCGCTGGATTCCGCAGCTCGCAGACGGGGAAGCACTCGCCGCCAGCCTGGCCCGGCCCGACGGTGTCGTGTACAGCGCGCTGGTGCCGAACGCGCGCGGCTACGAGCGCTTCTCGGGTGTCGGCGGGCTCGGCGTGGCGGCGGTCTTCGCCTCGGCGAGTGAGACCCACAATCGCAAGAACGTAAACCGCTCGATCGCGGCGCAGCTCGAGGAGATTCGCCTCGTGTCGGAACGCGCACACGCCGATGGAGTCCGCGTGCGCGCCTACGTGTCCACCGTGTGCGGCTGCCCGTACGAGGGCGAAGTGGCGCTGCGCGCGGTCGTGGAGCTCGCGGAGCGATTGCTCGATCTGGGAGCGGACGAAATCTCGCTCGGAGACACGATCGGGATCGGCCATCCCCGTCAGGTTCGCGAGCTCGTGGCGGCCGTGGCTGCGGAGATTCCGCTCGATCGCGTGGCGCTCCACATGCACGATACCTACGGGCGAGCGCTCGCGAACGTGCAGGCCGGCTACGAGGCGGGCGTGCGCGCATTCGACGCCTCGCTGGGCGGGTTGGGCGGCTGCCCCTATGCTCCCGGCGCGTCGGGAAACGTCGCGACGGAGGACGTGTTGGATCTCTTCGAGCGCGCGGGCGTGCGCACGGGCGTCGAACTCGACGCACTGGTGGATACCACCCAGTGGTTGCAGGACGAGATCCTGCGGCGCCCGCTGCCGGGGCGCGTGTTTCGGGCGCGGCTCGGCGCGCGCCGCGGCGCCGCGGAATGCGCCCCGGGCGGCGCGGGGGATGCGGAGTGAAGACGGGCCGGGAGGTTGCAGAACACCTGGAGCGCATCCGGGGAGGGGGCGACGCCAAGTACCACGAAAAGGCCCGCGCCACCGGCAAGCTCTTCTGCCGCGAGCGCCTCGCGCGCCTGCTCGATGCGGAGTCGTTCGTCGAGGACGGCGCGTTTGCGAACAGCCAGGCGGAAGATCTTCCCGCCGACGGCGTCGTCACGGGCACGGGTCGAATCGGGGGGCGAGCGATCTGCGTCATGGCCAACGACTCCACGGTGAAGGCCGGCTCCTGGGGCGCCCGCACGGTCGAGAAGATCCTGCGCATCCAGGAGCGCGCCGAGCGCATGCGCGTTCCTCTCGTGTATCTCGTGGATTCGGCCGGCGCGCGCATCACGGACCAGGTGCAGATGTTTCCGGGACGGCGCGGTGCGGGGCGCATCTTCCACAACCAGGTCCGACTGTCCGGCATGGTGCCCCAGCTGTGTCTGCTCTTCGGACCGTCCGCGGCTGGTGGCGCCTACATTCCCGCGTTCTGCGACGTGGTGATCATGGTCGAGGGAAACGCCAGCATGTATCTGGGCTCCCCGCGCATGGCCGAGATGGTGATCGGGCAGAAGACGACCCTGGAGGAGATGGGTGGCGCGCGCATGCACTGCTCGGTCTCGGGCTGTGGCGACCTGCTCGTCGAGACCGAGTCCGAGGCGATCGACGCGGCGCGCAGCTATCTCGCGTACTTTCCGCCCCACGCGGGGCATGTCCCTCCCGAGGCCGCCCCCCTCGCGCCCGCCCGGGCCTGTGCCGGTCTCGAGGACCTGATTCCGCGGCAGGAGAACAAGCCCTTCGACATGCGCGGAGTGATCGAATCGATCATCGATGCGGATTCGTTCTTCGAGATCAAGAAGCTCTTCGCGGGTGAGCTGATCACCGGTCTGGCGCGCGTGGAGGGGCGCGCGGTGGGTGTGGTGGCCAGTCAACCCAAGGTCAAGGGCGGGGTGCTCTTCGTCGATTCGGCGGACAAGGCGGCGCGTTTCATCTGGCTGTGCGACGCATTCGGGATTCCGCTGCTCTTCCTGGCAGACGTTCCCGGCTTCATGATCGGAAGACAGGTGGAGCGGGAGGGCATCATCCGGGCCGGTGCCAAGATGATCATGGCGGTGTCCGAGGCGACGGTGACCCGCATTTCGGTCATCGTGCGCAAGGCCTACGGGGCCGGGCTCTACGCCATGAGCGGACCCGGCTTCGAGCCCGATGCATGCATCGCCTTGCCGACCGCGATGATTGCGGTGATGGGACCCGAAGCCGCCGTGAACGCGGTCTACTTCAATCGCCTGAGCGAGCTGCCCGAGGCGCAGCGAGAAGCCGAGGAGCAGCGGCTGCGCGAGGCCTACCGCGAGGACGTGGACATCGAGCGACTCGGCAGCGAGCTCGTCGTGGATGCGGTCGTGCCTCCCGCGAGTCTGCGCGCCGAGATTGCCGCACGCCTGCGCGCGGCGTGCGGGCGTCGCGAGGGTGCGCCCGTCAAACGGCGGAGCGTCCCTCCCGTCTGACCGCGCGGCGCGTCGATCGCGCGGGCCCTTCGAGGCGCTGCAGGACGTTTCGCACGGCACTCGGCCCCCAGGTGCGGCCACGCGCGGTCGGGATGTCGAGAGCTTCGAGGACGGTGGCGATGGCGCGGAGCGAGGCGTCCGGGTTCGAGAGGCGGATCTCTGCGAGGCAAGGCGCCAGCTCGTGGGCGCGCAAGTCGGCGCGCGCGCGCAGGCTGGCGGCGCCGAGGCGAGCGCCGAGCTCGGGGTGCGGCGAGCCGAGGCGCACGCCGCGGCGGCGCGCCGAGGCCAGCGCCGCTCGACTGCGGGCGGATGCGTCCGTGCGCGCCCGCGCGGCCACGTCGCGCAGCAGCGCGAGGGAACGCCGGCCGATGCGGGGCTCGTCCATGGCGGCGAGGCGCACCCTCGCACCCAGGACGGCATCCAGGAAGTGGCAATCTCGCGCCAGCGGTGCGAGCTCAGGTACGAGCAGCAGCGCGCCGAACTCTTCGCAGCAGCGCAGCGCGCGCCGGAGCTCCGAGCGATCGCCGCTGTGGGCGGGGCGCTCGACGAAGGGTTCGATCAGGACCCAGCTCCGCGCGCGGGCAAACGCCGTGACCGCACGGACCTGCGCGGGCAGCGCCCCCCCCGGATCTCTCGGATGCGGAATCCTGTAGTAGGCGACGGCACGCTGCTTCATGGTGGCTCGTCTTCGGCGAAGCGCGATCTGCGTCGGGTGAGGGCCGCAGAGACTGTGCTGAAAACAAATAGACTGTTGAAAACTGAACAGCAAGTCGGATCGAATCGCGCCCCGGGGACGCGCCTCGGAGCGCATGGCGTGCCGGAGTCGCCGTGCTATCCAGTCGGCGTGATCGCACGGTTCCGATCGCTGCGCGCGTTGTGGGGTAGAGCGGCGCGGGCCGGAGCGCGGATCCTCACCGGGGAACGCTGCGCCGGTCGGCGCGAAGCGGCCGGACGGGCGCGATGAGTGCGGCCAGGGGTGGGGCCCGGCCGGACGGAGCGGAGGCGATGCAGCCCGTGCGGATCGTCACGTCGGCCTCGCTCTTCGACGGTCACGACGCCGCCATTCACGTCGTGCGCCGCCTGTTGCAGGCGCGCGGAGCCGAGGTGATCCACCTAGGGCACGACCGTTCGGTGGAGGAGATCGCCAGCGCGGCGATCCAGGAGGACGTGCAGGCCGTGGCCGTCTCCTCTTACCAGGGCGGGCACATGGAGTTCTATCGCTACCTGGCGGAGCGCCTCGCCGCGTCGGGAGCCGACGCGGTGCGGATCTACGGCGGCGGCGGCGGAACGATCACCGGGCAGGAGGCGGCGGAGCTGTCCAGATCGGGTGTGCGCATCTTCGGACCCGCGGAGGGACGGACGCTCGGACTCGACGGCATGATCCGCCAGATCCTCGATGAATCGCGGCGCCCGATCGATTGCCATGCATCGGACGCATGGGAGCATCTGGCTCCCGAGGCGCCCCTCGCGGTCGCGCGCCTGATCAGCTGGTTCGAGAGCGAGCGCGAGGGAGCCGACGCCGACGCCCTGCGCGGACAGCTCGACGCGCGCCGCCGGCGATCTCCGGCACCGGTCATTGGTGTCACGGGCACGGGCGGATCGGGGAAATCGACGCTGGTGGACGAGCTGCTCGCCCGCTATCGGAAGGACTTCCCGGAGCGCAGCGCGGGCGTGCTGCTGATCGACCCCACGATGCGTCGCACGGGCGGCGCGTTGCTCGGCGACCGCATCCGGATGAACGCGATTCACGGCGCGCGCATCTTCGTGCGATCCATGGCCACGCGGCGCGCTCATCGAGCACTCTCGCGCAGCGCCGCGGATGCGCTGCGCGTGTTCCAGGCGGCGGATTTCGATCTCATCCTGCTGGAGACGGCCGGCATCGGCCAGAGCGACACCGAGATCGTGGACCTCGCGGATGTGTCCGTGTACGTCATGACGCCCGAGTACGGAGCCCCCTCCCAGCTCGAGAAGATCGGCATGCTCGATCTGGCCGATCTCATCGTGCTCAACAAAGCCGATCGACAGGGAGCCGAGGACGCGCTGCGCGACGTGCGCCGCCACTGGCGCCGCAGCCGGTCCGGCGCGGCGCAGCCCGAGCGCGAGGCGCCCGTGTATCCCGCAATCGCGCGCCGCTGGAATGATCCCGGGGTGGATCGCCTCTACGCGGCGCTCCTCGCGCGACTGGGCGAGGGCGCGGCGCCCGCGCGCGGCGCCGAGATCGAGCGGGAGAGCACGTGGCTCGTGCCGCCCGCGCGCAGGCGTTACCTCGCGGAGATCGCCGAGACGCTGCGCCGCTGGCACGCGGAGAGCGAATCCCTGGCGCTGCGCGCACGGGACGTTCAGGCGCTCGCGCGTGCCCAGCAGATCTTGGCGTCCGAGGCGGGCGAGGCGACCGGGCCGGGCGAGAGCGTGGCCCAACATCTCGGCCGGTGTCACGCCGCGGCGCTCGGCGCGCTCCCGAGCGATCTGCGGGCGGCGCTCGAATCCTGGCCCGAGGTGTGTGCTCGCTACAGGGCTGCCTCGCAATCCTATCGGGTGCGCGAGCGGGAGATCCGCGTCGAGAATCGCGCATTCACGCCTTCCGGCATGGCGATTCCGAAGGTCGCGCTTCCGCGCACCGACGACTGGGCTGAGCTGACCCGCTATCTCCGCCGCGAGAATCTTCCGGGGAGCTTCCCCTTCACCGCGGGAGTGTTTCCCTTCCGGCGCGAAGGCGAGGATCCGCTTCGCATGTTCGCCGGAGAGGGAACGCCGGAGCGGACCAACCGACGCTTCCATTGGATCAGCCGAGGGCAGCGTAGCGCGCGCCTCTCGACGGCCTTCGACAGCGTGACGCTCTACGGACGCGATCCGGACGAACGCCCCGATGTGTATGGAAAGATCGGAAACGCGGGTGTCTCGGTGTGCAGCGTGGACGATGCCGTCAAGCTCTATTCCGGCTTCGATCTGTGTGCCCCGACGACTTCGGTTTCGATGACCATCAACGGCCCGGCACCCATCGTCCTCGCGTTCTTCCTGAATGCGGCCATCGATCAGGCGGTCGAGCGATTTCTGCGCGAGACCGGCCGCTTCGAGGCGATTCGGGCGCGGCTGGCGGGCAGGGATCTGCCGGCCTACGAGGGAAGTCTTCCAGAGGGCCACGACGGCCTCGGGCTCGGACTGCTCGGCGTGTCGTCAGACGAGGTGGTCGACGCCGAGACGTATGCGCGCATCCGGAAGGACGTGCTGCACCGCGTTCGGGGCACCGTGCAGGCCGACATCCTCAAGGAGGACCAGGCGCAGAATACCTGCATCTTCGCCACGGACTTTGCCCTGCGCATGATGGGCGACATCCAGGAGTATTTCATTGCCCATCAGGTCGAGAACTTCTACTCGGTCTCGATCTCGGGCTATCACATCGCCGAAGCGGGCGCGAATCCGATTACGCAGCTCGCCTTCACGCTCGCCAACGGCTTCACCTATTGCGAGTACTACGCCGCGCGGGGCATGGCGGTGGACGATTTCGCGCCGAACTTCTCCTTCTTCTTCAGCAATGGGCTCGACGCCGAATACAGCGTGATCGGCCGCGTGGCGCGGCGCATCTGGGCGGTGGCGATGCGCGAGTGGTACGGCGCGGGCGAACGCGCGCAGAAGCTCAAGTATCACGTGCAGACGTCTGGCCGCTCGCTGCATGCGCAGGAGATGGCGTTCAACGACATCCGCACCACGTTGCAGGCGCTCTCGGCGCTGCAGGATCGCTGTGACAGCCTGCACACGAATGCCTACGACGAGGCCTTCACCACCCCGACGGAGGAATCGGTGCGGCGCGCGCTGGCGATCCAGATGATCATCCAGCGTGAATTGGGGCTGAGTCGGAACGAGAACTCGCTCCAGGGCGCGTACATCATCGAGGCGCTCACGGATCTGGTGGAGGAGGCCGTGCTGCAGGAATTCGAGCGCCTCTCTTCGCGTGGCGGCGTGCTGGGTGCGATGGAGACGCTCTACCAGCGGGGCCGAATCCAGGACGAGAGCCTCAGCTACGAGACGCGCAAGGATTCGGGTGAGCTGCCGATCATCGGCGTCAATACGTTCGAGAATCCGCAGCCCGAGGCGCGCTCGGGCGCGCGTGCGCTGATGCGCTCGACGCCGGCCGAGAAGCGCAGGCAGCTGGACGCGCTGCGGGCCTTCCATGCGCGCCACGCGGCGCGCGCGCCCGCGGCATTGCGGCAGCTCCAGGACGCGGTGCGTTCCGGGGGCAACGTATTCGCGGTGCTCCTCGAGACCGTCAAGCGCGCGAGCCTCGGCCAGATCAGCGACGCGCTCTTCGAGGTGGGCGGGCGCTACCGCCGCTCCATGTAGCCGGCGAGACGGCGCGGCGCGCCCGCCTGCGCCGCCGCCGGGTGCCGCAACCGCGCGGAGCGGCTATCGTTTTTTCTTCTTGGGCCCGGTGTGGAGCGCCCGGCGGCGGGGTTCGGACGGCGCCGGATCTGGAACCTCGGAGAACGGAGCCATGGGCAGAAAGCGGAAGGCCGAGCCGCGCGCGTGGCGCGCGCTGGCCGAGTCCGAGCTGAAGGGACGCGACCCGGACGACCTCGTCTGGGAGACGCCCGATGGCATCCGCCTCAAGCCGCTCTACACCGCGGCGGATCTCGAGGCGCTCCAAACCGTCGACACGCTCCCGGGTGTCTTCCCATTCGTGCGCGGTCCGCGGGCGACGATGTACGCCAATCGCCCCTGGACCGTGCGGCAGTACGCGGGGTTTTCGACGGCAGAGGAGTCGAACGCCTTCTACAAGGCGAACCTGGACGCGGGTCAGCAGGGCCTCTCGGTGGCATTC
>Ga0224512_10003162_pt1 | contig 14645 bp, 19 predicted proteins | sample SF_May12_sed_USG_4_FD_169103 | JGI IMG/M metagenome (GOLD analysis project Ga0224512, IMG submission 169103) | Sediment microbial communities from San Francisco Bay, California, United States - SF_May12_sed_USGS_13 | ecosystem: Environmental > Aquatic > Marine > Sediment | place: USA...
TAGTTGAGATTTATAGATTAGTTATAAACAGAAATAATGTTGAAAATTCCAATTAACATCCCTATTGTAGGCAAAGAAGAGATAACTTCAGTCACATCTATTCTCAAAAATGGTGTACTAACATCCGCCTCCAATTTAGGAGGAAAACACGTGCAAGCTTTTGAAAAATCTGCAGCATCTTTTGTAAACTCAAAATATGCTGTGGCAGTAAATTCTGGCACTGCAGCTTTACAGGCAGCCCTTTTTGCACTAGATATCAAAAAAGGAGATGAAGTTTTAATTCCTTCTTTTACGTTTGTAGCAACTGCAAATGCTGTTGTTTCAACTGGAGCAAAGCCAGTTTTTGTTGATATTTTAAACAAAAATTATACTATAGATCCTGATGATTTGGAAAAAAAAATTACTAAAAAAACTCATGCTATAATTCCAGTTCATCTCTATGGCAATGTTGCAATCATTGAGAGATTATCTGAAATTTCTAAAAAATACAATGTTCCTATAATTGAAGATTCTGCACAATCCTTAGGATCTACTTACAAAGGAAAACACACTGGTACTTTCTTTGAAATGGGATGTTATAGCATGTATTCTACAAAAGTAATGACATCTGGTGAAGGGGGTTTCGTTGTAACTAATAACAAAAATCTTAGAGATAAACTATTGATGATTAGAAATCATGGAATGGTTCATGGATATGATACTAGAATGTTTGGTTTGAATTTACGATTACCTGAAATTAATGCTGCAATAGCAACTATACAAATAAAAAAACTCCCTAAATTTTTAAAATCTAGAGCGAATAATGCTAAACTTTTATCAAAATTAATTTCTGATCTTAAAGTTGTATTACCAATAGAAAGGAAAAATGAAAATGTAAATTGGTATCTTTATACAATTTCAACTGACAAACGTGATAAATTATTAAAAAAACTAAATGAGAAAGGAATTGGTGCAGCATCATACTATTCAACACCAATTCATAAAACCCCATTTTACAAATTAAAAATTAAACTTCCAATTACGGATTTGGCATCTTCTAATGTAATCTCTTTACCAATTCATCCGAATGTAACTCAAAAAAATATTAAATTTATTGCCAAAATAATGCATGAAATATTATGAACGTAATAGGTGAGGTTATTGGTGAACTGTGTAAGGCCATTTTACCTATCAATGAAGAATTTTATCTTGGAAATCCAAAATCTTCAGTAGCAATTTGTACTCTTTCAAGCATAGATTTACTAAAAAATTTTGCAAGTTCTGAAATTTTAAACAAAATATCCATTGTAGGACGTCTACTATCTGAAAATAAAGGAATTGATTCCATAATCAAATATGTGAATCGAAATCCTCAAATTAGCATCATTATTGTTTGTGGAAAAGAGGTTTGGGGACATAAATCTGGCCATTCTTTTTTTGAATTACACAAAAATGGAACTGATCAAAATAATAGAATAATTAATTCTACTAGTCCCGATCCTTACCTTACGGTATCACAATCAGAGATAAAATATTTTCAAGAGAACATACGTCTTGTAAACATGATTAATCAAACTAATTTTAAATTAATTTTGGAAAAAATCTAGATTTATTTAATATCCACTTCGTTGCCTTTCACGATTTATTTCATTTTTCTTTTTGTATTCAGCTAAAATATCATCAGGTGTAAGTTTTAGTTCTATTGATGCTTGTACAACAAAATGCCAAATGTCAATTAATTCTTCTCTTGCTTCAGCTTCATTAAATTCAACTGGAGTTTTCCACCATTTCCAGTTAGTCGTTCTTTGTAATTCAACTGATTCATGCATAATTGCTGTACATAAAGCAGAAACTCTTCCTTCGGTATCTTTAGGATATCTATCCAAGTTCATCATGTCTGATAGACCTTGTTGAAGTTTGAATATTGCATCTAGTCGATCCTTTTCGGATGTTTCTTGTAACAAGATAAACTAATTTGAGAAATTATTGAACTTAAATCTTTTTAGAAATGAATCATTTTTTCATATATTTTGATACGTTTTCTAATGTCACCATTTTTCATTTTTAGTAATCCGTTTAATCCGTATTTTTCAACTGCAAATGATCCTAAAACATTTCCATAAACAACCGCTTTTTTAATATCTGATATTTTGGTAGATTTTTTACTTGCCAGATATCCTATCATTGCTCCAGCAAAAGAATCTCCTGCTCCAGTAGGATCTACAACATCTTCTAATGAAAATCCTGCAGTTGGAAAAATCACATCATCATAAAACATCAAGGAACCGTGCTCACCTTTTTTGATTATGACATATTTTGCACCCCATCGCATCATTTTTTTTGCACATTTTATCAAATTGAATTCTTTAGTTAGAAGTTTAGCCTCTTCATCATTAATTACAACGGCATCAACAGCTTTAATCATTTTGATTACTGCCTCACGTTTGGTAGATATCCAAAAATCTATGGTATCACACATAGAAAATTTTACGCTGTCAAATTCTTTGATCAATGAAATATTTTGCTCAGGATCATTATTTGCAAGATACACAAATTGAGATTTTTTATATGCTTCAGGTACAGTTGCTTTAAAATCTGCAAGTACATTTAATTCTGTTTTCAAAGTTACTCTTGTACTAAGTGTATTATCATATTTTCCATCATATCGAAATGTTTTGCCATCTTTGATAGTCAATCCTTGCAAGTCAAGATATTTGGACAAAACTTTTTGATGCTGTTTTGGAAAATCTTTTCCAACTACAGCAATTAATCCTGTATCCACAAAATTACTTGCTGAAATTGCTGCAAAAGTTGCTGCACCTCCTAGAACATTTTTTAATATTTTTTTTGGAGTTCTAATAGTATCTAATGCTGTAGAACCAAAAACAGTAAGCATTTGGTAAAAAACTAATTTTGATGTATAAATTCTCTTGCTTGTTCTTCTGTTGGATAGTATACAAATGGAACATCAATAGATGTAACAAATAAATCGTATTTTATTATACCAGTAATGTTGACAGATTTAGATTCGTCATTGACATTAGAATCTGTATGAAATGTACCTTTAACATTACTACTATCTAATGGTTGTAACATGAATGACTCTAACTGACCTTTTCCAACTATTTCATCATTAGAAATTATAAAGAATTCAGTTTCACCTGCAGTTAACAATAATAATGAAGGATTATCAAATTGTAATTCTATATTGTAGTTTGCACTTTTTTCGTTCTTGTCAAGTAATTCACTCTGTGCAATACTTACTCCAATCTGCGAGGCAGATGCATATTGCGAATATCCAAAAATACTCATGCCTAATACAAATAAAATAACTATGCCCGCTTTTTTAGATGATTCCATGACTAAATATTGTAAATTTACATTTTAATCAAAAAGGAAAAAAATTCCAATAAATTGTGTAAAAGTTTTGATCTAATCTTGAAGCTCCTTAGAGCTAACAGAATAAATCAAAATTATACGGTTATTTGTCATTGGCTAGAATTAAACTCAAGATAGGAGAAAATGAAATTGAGGTTGACTCAAGAGATTTCTATGTCGATAACCAAACATTGGGTGAGGTCATTGATAATATCTCACATCATTTACCCGATAATCAAGCAAAAATCGTGTATGAAACTGAACCTACTCAAAAATCAACTGAACTAGAGCAGCAACATCCAACTCAATTTGGTTTAGAATATTTAGATGATGCTGAAACATATGAACCAGAATTTAATGAACCAAAATACATTGCTTCTAATCAAATTAAATCAAAATTAAGAATTTTGGAAACAAGTAGATTCTTTGAATCTCCAAGAACAGTTACCGAAATTATCCAACAACTTCGGGAATATGGTTGGGCTGCAAGTCCATTAGATGTATCAAAAGTTTTAGCAAAAATGGCTTCTGTCAATGAAATTATGAAAAGCTCTGAGGAGAATCGAATTCATTATTTTACTCAAGAGTCATTGGTATCTAGCTAGAAAAATAATTACATTTTTGACAATTAGAAAAAATTTCACCCTCTAGATGATCAAAATGTGCATTACATTGTTTACATGTATGATGCATGTCAAAATACCCGTCTTTCTCAATCTGACCGATTCTATTCGATTCTAAATTTGTGCTTTTGCACTTTATACAATGACAACCGCATTCAATTTTCATAATTATTTTCCAACAATGTATGTATAGTTAAAATGCCTATACAAATCATTGGAAAAGAAAAGGGAAATACCCATAGAAATTGATGATCATTTCAAGCTTTTTGGAAAGGAACCTTGGGAAGTGGATTATGGTGAAAAATGTGCAGTATGTGATGTTAGGATTGACGAATATGGTTTTTGTTCTTGTGGTTCTAGTGGAGACTGAATTTTTTTACTAATAGTACGGCAAGAATAATCAAAAAACCTATTGCTAAAAGTGCAATGATCAGGTATTCCAAAGTTACAGTTGTACCCAAGATTGTAATCTCTCCTCCAGTCTTAGGAATTACAGTTGTACCCAAGATTGTAATCTCTCCAGAGGTTTCAGGTTTCAGGCTGATCCAAACATGTGTCCCATTGTTGTTATATTCATGAAAAAGAATTTCATCATCATCAAGTAATATTGAATATGGCCCGGCTAGAAGTCCTGATGAAATTATCGCGGTAACAAATCTGTATTCACCAGAAACATCAAAGGTAATATTTTTTCTAGGCTGATTAAAATTAAAATTTTCTATATCTGCAAAAGTTTTAATTTCTACAAAAAATTCTTTACCTTCCCAATTAACCCCCATGATATTTTTTGGCTCATTAATTGAATATTCTAAAATCATTTGGCAACCATGACAAGAAATTCCATTCTTATCATCCAAGTTAACTGGTCTATCATTAACAAAAATTAAATCAAGTTTTTCAGGAAAGATAAAAGATGTTGTTTCAAGATATCTAAAATTCCATGTCCAAACATTATCTTTTTGGGAAAGTACATTATCAAGATCGTATTCTATTATGGAATCATTATCTGATGGAGAAATCATCACAGCATCATTATTGCCAATTATTGTTAGTAATTGTTCTTCACCTTTTTCATCATTTATCATTAGATTTTGAACAGCACCATCAATCAACTTCACTTGTTTTGGGGAGTTGGAGGAACTTACAATATGTTTAACATGAATGTCCCCTTCATCACTAATTATCACTTTAACCAATTTTTGATTTGCTTTTTCATCAATGTTAATTTCTTGAGCACTTACAGAAGGAATAGCTAAAATTAATGAAACTATGGCGAATATGACAATTTTTGTATTCATTTATTCCACAGTTACATGGAGCATAGGTGCTTTTTCTAAGGGACAATCATTACCATCTCTTTCAAGATTTACAATTTTATCTGCAACATCCATTCCTTCAATCACTTCGCCAAATACAGTGTACTGTCTGTCTAGGAATGTACTATCAGAGGTAACTATGAAAAATTGTGAACCTGCACTGTTTGGATCCTGTGATCTAGCCATAGAAACTATGCCTCGTAAATGAGATCTTGAACTAAATTCAGCTTTGAGATTATATCCTGGTCCTCCCATTCCCCATGAACCTTTGTTGTCTGTTTTTGTGTTGGGATCGCCTCCCTGAATCATAAATCCTGGAATTACTCTATGAAAAAGGGTTCCATTATAGAATCCATCCTTAGCTAATTTTTCAAAATTCCTAACAGTCTCTGGAGCTAATTCAGGTAATAGTTTAAATGAAATTTTTCCTAAATTAGTTTCAATGTTTACTGTAGCCATCAAGTTCGATCTGCTAATACATCTTAATAGTCTTTTGTGAAAATAATTAGAAATTTTTTTATAGATATTTTAACAATTTTCAAAATCTATAATTATTAGTACATTTTTTGTTGGTAGGTTATTGGTGTAGACTTAATATTTTTTTAATCAACATACAATCTGAATTTATCATCTATGATAATTTTGAAATTTTAAAAGTTATAGTCTTATATAGAACAATCAAAATTTAGAATTCGTTGAATCGTACAAACCAAAGCACGATAATTAAAGAAGCAATTAATTCTTATCTTGACAAAGGGGTAACCGACAAGCAGGATATTTACACCAAAGTAGTTGATGAACTTGGTGTTCCAAGACCAACTGTAAGAAGAGTTGCAAGAGATCTAAGAACTGAACTACTGCAAAAAATCCAAATCTTACAATCTGATATGCCTAAAGCAACTACTACATCTCAAGAAGACGAATAATTCGATTCTTTTTTTCTTTTTAATAATATTATATTCTGATTTTCAGCATTACTGTTATAAATAATGAAATTTTTAATTAATCATGGGATATGTTGGTAATCATTTAGCCACATTAGTAACAGGGGTTTTTGCAGCTATACTTACTGGTCTTTGGCCTTACTTTGTTGACTTTGCACCAATATTGAATTTTGTATTCATCATGTCAGTTCCAATTATGTGGTTTTTGACATTAACATGTTGGATTACTCAGAAAAGTACTGATTACATGCATAATCACGCACCATTACATAGTGAAAAAAAAAGCTTGAATAATGCACAAACAATTGAAACCACAACTACAGAAAATCAAGTGGGCCTTTCAGAAATTAAACAGATTCAAAGTGAACTGTCCGTAGAACTAAACAATGTAAAAGAATCTGTGAAGCTCAAAGACAGTGAAATTGAAAGGCTAAATCAAGAAATTTCTAATTTAGAAACTCGTGTTCAGATTGAATCATTAAAAACTGAATTAGCTAATCTAAAAATATTGGCCTCTGAAAGAAAAACTAAGTAAACAGATCTAATCTTTACAATGAGAACAAATTACACCATGATTATTCTTACAACTAGGACAACTTACAGCACCACCAAAATGACATTTACATGAACACAATTCAGTGGGATCTTTTTTTAAACTCAATAGCATAATTTCTATGTCATGTTCATATTTGACTTTTGCATTTTACGTGTAAGTAAATCGAAATAAATCTTTTATTTCAAATTTGAGGTAATGATATCGTGTCTAAATTAGAGTATTTACAAGTATTATTATTGTTAGTTTATTGATTGACAGATTCTCTAACTCAAATTCATTTACAAAACCAATTAATCTTCAAAATGAAATAATCTAAATAAAAAATTCCTATGGAATTTACAAAACCAATTATTCAAATGAATATATCAAAAGATAACACACTTCCATAGAAATTTATTGGAAGAATAATCTGAAATTATATCTCTAATCATCCTTCGACAATTCAAATTTTTGATAATGATGAATTTCTATCGGGAAACGGTTAGGTAACCATCACTTTATTCAAATTATGTGGTTGTTGATGGTTTTTTTGAAGATGAATTTAGAATATCAAATTCTAATCAAGGTCAAACTTAGGTTAATTTTGACGATATCTATACCTAAAAATCTTCAAAGCAGTTTATCTATGTGCTAATCTTGATGTAATTTAGAAGCCATCTCTAAAGTTTCATCTACCATTTCTTTTAATCTATTTTGTACATCTACGTCTAAAACAGAATTTTCAGAAATAGATTCTGTGGTTAGAAATACCGCCTTTGGGTTTGTTACCACCCTGAAATATGATAGCAACTGTGTAATTAATGTCTGAACATTGATAAAACCAATGTTTCCAGCAGCTAAAATTGTAATACCTGCAACTTTTCCTGGAGTTTTTTTATGATTGATATATTCAAACAGATTTTTTAATGCCGAACTAAAAAATGAATTATAGATTGGTGAACCAATTAACCATACGTCAGCATCTGTAATGTCATTTCCCGCAATCTTAGTTGCTTCATTATATTCTTCGTCTGGTCCTCTATAGCATTCAATTTGACCTTCAGAAAGATTGATTAATTTTGTATCTTGATTTTTTGATTTAGCATATTCAAAAACATATTTCATTATGACTTGTGTATTGGCATTCTTTCTGGGACTACCAGAAATTACAACTATTTTCATATCTACAGCCATTTGTCTTTGTATTTAACTCTCCGTCAATTTTTAAGATTACACGGGCTTGGAGGGCTTCGATCCCTCGACCTGTAACTTAGGAGGCTACCACGCTATCCATGTTTCGCGTCAAACTGACTCTGCGCCACAAGCCCAGCAAAAAAAACATTCTTAATTATTTAAGCGTAGTCTAGATTATCTTTTATCATCTTTTGAATAATACTCCAATTTTTATTTTCTTTGTTATTCCATTTTTCAAAATACACTACATCTTTTAATTCAAGTCTTGGTAACCAACCTTTAATTTCAAGATCCGGTTTTTCTGCAAAATTATCAACATATCCTAAACACAAGTATGCAACAGGAATAACATGCTCTGGTAATCCCAAAGTCTCTTTTAATATTTCATTTGATAGAATACTTACCCATCCGAGACCTACTCCCTCAGTTCTAGATGATAACCACAAGTTCTGAATTGCACAACATACACTATAGAGACCTGCCTCTGGAATGCTTGATCTGCCAATTACAAATGGACCAAATTTTGTAGGATCATATGTTACACAAAGATTTACTGGAGATTCTAAAATCCCTTCTAATTTGAATGAAAGATATTTTGATTTCTTTGGCTCTTCTACTAATTGCGATGAACGGTCTTTCTCTTCTTCAAAAGATTTCTTGATTTTCTTTTTCGTTTCAATGTCTTTTATTAAAATAAAATTCCATGGTTGAGAAAATCCTACTGATGGAGCATGATGTGCAGCATGAAGAATTTTTGATAAAATATCATCCTTTATTGGTTTTGAAATGAAATGAGATCTTACATCTCTTCTTGAATAAATTGCCTTATAGAAGCCTCTCTTTTCTTCTTCAGTAAAATCATCTGTCATCTATCTTGTACCTTCCTTTTTTCTTTTGTTAAACGTTAATAATGTCAATCATTTGATTCATTTTTCAATGGGCCTGTAGTCTAGCTGGTTAGGATACCGCCTCGACATGGCGGTGATCATGAGTTCGAATCTCATTAGGCCCACTTTTTAATTATTAGCCAGTTGTAAAATCTTTGTCAATTTCGCTCCATGCAGTTTGGATAGTGATGTTTCCCTCAGATGTGAAATTAGTTATTTTTTCATTTACTACTTTTTCATAAATTTCTGGATTCACTTCAGATTTACTTAGCACAAATATATTCTTCAAAGGAATTTCTGCTCCTGAATAAAATAAAGCTCTTCCAGGTAATGCAACATCTGCTGTAGAATATAGCCCTGAACCTAATAATACATCATCACCATACAACTGATAATCAATTACTGAGATAGTCAATGTCTTGTCACCTGGATTTTTTACTAAAAATGTAACCTCAAACTTTGCTTGATTATCTATTATGTTAATATCCATCAGTTTTACATTTATTAATTTTATTTCAACTTTTTCAAGATCTTCGTTATCAAGACTTGCATAAAAAATAATTCCTCCCATTAATGCAAAAACTCCAGCTACTGCTGCATAAACTGTTGTCTTATTTTGAAATCCCATTTCATTGCTTTCAGATTTATACAACTAAAAAAGGTTGGTAAGATACAAATACATAATATTTGATTTAAAATATTCTAATTTATGACTGCAATAGAGCAAGCAATTATCACATGGGTTCATCTGATTGCTGCTGCAATATGGGTGGGTGGTTCTTTATTCATTGGAATTGTATTTTCTCCACTTCTAAAAACAATGACTAATTCTGTTGAAGAGCGAATGCAAATAATGATTCGTGTTGGAAGACGATTTAACAAAGTCGCTGTTCCATCATTAATTATTCTAATGGTGACTGGTTTGTATAATTCGCATGTGCTGCTTAGTAAACCTGATCTACTTGTTGCAACGAGTTATGGGACATTTTTAATCATTAAAATAATTCTTGTAATTATACTAATCATCATATATGCAATTCATGTGAGAGTTATTCGTAAAGATGTTGAAGAAAAAATTATGTCAAATCAAATGCCAGAAATTGAAATTCAAAAATTAAGGAAAAAAATTATTATTCTTGGAGAAATTACAGTGGTTTTATCAATAGCAATTTTATTTTTTGCAGCATTACTCGATGCTGGGGTTTGAAATCCCTTCAATAATCACTTCAAATCCATTACTTATTTTTCCAATCCCATATTTGCAACCTGTAATTTTTGATGTTACAAACAAATTTGTCTCCAAGTGTTTTGAAATCTCTCTAACCTGAAATACTGTTTTTCCATTACCTAGACTTGCAGGAACTACTAGCATATCTGCTAAATTCTCATCTATTGAATGACTTTTAATAAATTTCTCAATATCTAAATCAAATTTCTGTCTTTTTTTATCAAATAATCCATCAATTCCAATTATTGAATTTTCATCAATGCTGTAAATCAACACGGATGCACCTGAATTCATTGCTTCTTCATTCTTAATTTCAATATCTACAATAAAATTTACATCAGTTAATTTCTTTTTAATTTCTTTAATTTCTTTTTTAATTTTTTCAATTGATAATTTTGAAAATGAACAAATTAATTTTACATCACTTGTTTTTCTTTTTGAAAATAATATTGATTTTATATTATGCGGATATACTTGTAATCGAACATGTCCACCTCCTTTAGGATAATAACCACGTTTGCCTAATTCAAGCGAAAACTTTATTCCCATTCTTGAATATGCTTCTCCTAATACATGTTGAATATAATCAATAGAAGGACTCCAAAGAACATCTGTGCCACCTTTAATTGTTAAATTAAGTTTTTTTTGAGACATAGCGACTACGGGAATTAAGGCCTGTAAAATTAAAGGAATACTTCCAGCTGTTCCAACATCTTCAAATAAATCCAAACTCTCAATATTACTCGGAATAAATTTTAACTCAACTGATCCTATTTCTGCTCCTATAACTTTGGCATTTGTTATCTTTTGAAGAATAGTTATTGCTGTAAGATGTTGAGGTCTTAATCCAGGAATTTTCCTGTTTTTTCTTATATTTTCTAAATGAATTGGTTGTTTTGTAATGCATGAAAGTGTAATTGCTGAACGAATAATTTGTCCTCCTCCCTCCCCATAACTTCCGTTAATTTTTAGAAAATCCACATTTCTCTCTAGTTACTACTCTTTATGATAGTTTTTTAAAAAGAAATTTTTTATAATTTACATGAATGGTTTGTTAATAGGAAGATTCCAACCTTTTCACTTGGGTCATCTTGAAGCATTACAATTTGCATTATCAAAAGTTGATAAATTATGGGTGGGTCTAGGCAGTTCAAACAAACCTGTGCAAAAAAACAATCCATTCTCAGCTGAGGAACGAAAACAAATGATTCTATCTTCCATTGATAATACAATGAAAGAGAAAATTTCAATTTATTTTATCCCAGATTTAGATAATCATGTTAAATGGATTGAAAAAATAGATACTATTGTTCCAAAATTTGATATCATTTTTTCAAATGATGAATTAACAAAACATCTGTATTCTAAAAGAAGTGTTCAAGTTATTGCTATTCCATTTTTAAATAGAAATGTATTATCTGGAACCAATATTAGAGATTTAATAATTAGCGATCAAAAATGGGATAATCTTGTACCTCAAGGTACTAGAAATTTTTTAAAAAATACTAGTGCTAAAGAACGTTTGAAAAATCTCTAATTATAAATAAACCCCAAATTGTACTGTCATAGATAACACATGGAATATCTTTCAATGCTACCAGGTCCGACTAATGTGCCTAATAGAGTAATGAGAGCCATGCTTGCACCTATTATCAATCACAGAAGCGATGATTTTGTAGAATTGTACACTGATGTAGTTGATAAAACTCAACAGGTATTTGAAACACAAAATGACATTGTAGCATTATCTGCATCAGGAACTGGTGCAGTTGAAGCAGGTGTTGTAAATTTAGTTAAAAAAGGCGATAAAATTATCATTCCTGTAAATGGGGAATTTAGTAGACGATTAGCACAATTAATTGAAGGTCAAGGAGGCAATGTTGTAAAACTTGAAACCCCACCAGGACAAAATGCAACTTTTGATCAAGTTAAAGAAGCATTTGATAATAACAAAGACGTTAAAGCATTCTATGTTGTTCATAATGAAACTTCAACAGGAACAATGGTAAATTATCTTGATAAAGTATCTGACTTGACGTCTAGAAATGATGCATTTTACGTTGTAGATTCTGTTTCTCTACTTGGCGGTGCTCCGCTTCCAGTAGATAAATGGAATATTGATGTGTGTATGACTGGTGCACAAAAAGCAATAGCTGCTCCTCCAGGAATTTCACCAATATCTGTTAGTGCTAAAGCCAAAAAATACATGATTGAAAATCCACCAGCTACAATGTATTTCAATTTAGCAAGATATTTCAAATTTTATGATGAAGAAAAACACACTCCCTTCACACCTGCATTACCGTTACTTTATGCATACAGAGAAGCATTAGCTATAATGTTAGAAGAAGGATTACAAAATGTCTTTAAACGCCATAAAGTCTGTTCAGATGCGTTATACTCTGGATTAAGTGCAATGGGTCTGTCTCCGTTTGCAAAAGAAGAAGATCGTTCAATCTCAATTATAGCATTAAATTATTTGGATGGACTTGAAGACAAAACTTTCAGAACTACACTAGCTGATAAATTCAAGGTGTTAGTTGCTGGTGGCTTTGGTAATCTTAAAGGTAAAGTATTCAGAGTTGGATGTATGGGTGAAGTTAGTCCGTACCATGTAATGAGAACTGTATCTGCAATTTCATCTACATTAGCTATGATGGGATTTGATGTCGATGCCCAAGCAGGACTAAAAACTGCAGAAGAAAAATTAAAGTCTCTCTAAATAACTGTTGAATTGAATTTTAACACAATAGCCACTTTCAATCTATCTGATCTAAACTGTAGACTTTGACAAAGTTTAACTTAATATAAGGAAATTCGAAACCGATCACATTGACTTTTGATAAAGGCTCATTAATTCTAGTTGATTATACTGCAAAGGTAAAAGATACTGAAGAAATTTTTGATACCACTATTGAAGAAGATGCAAAAAAACATTCTATTCACGAATCAAATGTCAAATATCAACCAAAACTAGTTTCCATAGGAGAAGTTTCTTATCCTGTTCTCAAAGGGTTGGATGAGGCACTTGCAAAAACAGCTGTTGGAGATAAACTCACAGTTGAAGTAACACCTGACAAAGGTTTTGGTGAAAGGGATTCTAAAAAAGTTAGAATGATTCCTATTAGAAAATTAGGCGAAGATGCAGAGAAAGTTACAGTGGGTGATTCTATTGAAATTGATGGTAAAAGAGGAATTATTCGATATATCGGTTCTGGTAGAGTACAAATAGATTACAATCACAGATATGCAGGAAAACATATTCTGTTTGATGTAAATGTAATCAAATCACTTGATTCTCCAACTGACAAAGTTGATGGGATTCTTAAAAGTAGACTTCCTATAGAAGACAATAAAATAGAATTTGACTTAAAGGATAATGAAGTAAGTGTTGTAATTCCTGAAGAAATTTTACGTGCTGACGGTTTACAAATTATGAAACACTTTATTCAATTAGATGTTTTCAAATTTGTTCCAACTTTGAGTAAATTAAATTTTGTTGAGTCACATATCAACAAACAAACTCAGGAAAAGAAACCTGAAACAAAAGAAAAATTATCAGAGCAGAAAACTGCCTAAATCACTTTAGTACTCTTTGCAAGATTTCTTGCCCTTCTTTCGGTCATCTCTATTTCTTTTAAGATGGTATACCTTTCAGGTCTCAAATCCTGTGCAATCATTAATGCTTCAATAATTTGATCTTCTTTTAACCCAATTTGTTTTGCAGTAGTTGGTGCTCCTATATCCTTCAATGTTTTTACTATTTTCTTCCAATCATTCCCTTGAAGTTTTGTAATCATAATAGCACCTAAGCCACATTTTTCTCCGTGCAATCCCTTCCCAGGTGCAATTCTATCTAATGCATGAGAAAAAAGATGTTCGGCACCTGAACATGGTCTACTACTTCCAGCAATACATGACGCAACTCCTGCACTAATTAGAGCTTCAACAATCACTCTTACATCTAATCCCTTCTTGGCATATTGACTTGATTTTTCCATAACTATTTCTGCACTCATAATTGCCAAATTTGCAGAATATCTTCCGTAATACTCACCCATTTTATCTCGTCCTAATTTCCAATCTTTCACGGCACTGATGTTTGCTACCAAATCTCCACATCCACTTGCAAGTAACCTAGTCGGTGCTTTTTTAATAATGTCAATATCTACAAAAACACCCAAAGGAGCAGTAGCAACAATTGAATGGGGTTTCTCACTTTTTATTGAAACGAATGGACTGGCAATTCCATCATGTGATGCAGCTGTGGGTACGCTAACAAATGGAATATCTAAATTAAAAGCAACCATTTTTGCAGTGTCTACAGAGCGACCTCCTCCAATTCCTGCTATTATGTCACTATGATCTTTTTTCACATCAATCTGAATTTTCTTTAGATTGCTAAACTGATTATCTTTTGATGTATGCCAAACAAATTTAATTTTTTTATTTTTTAATGATTTTTCAATTTCTTGTTTAAGAATTCTTTTTACATGAATTCCTGAAATTAATGACACTTTCTTTGGTTTAGTTAGATTATGAAGAAATTCTGCAAAGTCAT
>Ga0224512_10003163_pt1 | contig 14643 bp, 12 predicted proteins | sample SF_May12_sed_USG_4_FD_169103 | JGI IMG/M metagenome (GOLD analysis project Ga0224512, IMG submission 169103) | Sediment microbial communities from San Francisco Bay, California, United States - SF_May12_sed_USGS_13 | ecosystem: Environmental > Aquatic > Marine > Sediment | place: USA...
AATCAAACCTCGTTCCTCGTACAGAAACGACTCGTCTATCACGGGCTGCCGATGCTTATCCTGCCTGTCCGGGTGATGTAGCTCCTAAGTGGGGTATGCGATTCCGTTCTGTGGGGACGGGTAAGGAGCGGCGGGAAATTACGGGGCCGGGTTGCCCAAAGGGCGGGTCAGCAGGCTGCTGCTTCCCTTCTTGCTCAAACTCGATGTCGTTCTCGACACGACGAGATACACCTGCTTTTCGTCTGCCCAGATTCCCTGGATCGGATCGTCGAGCTCTCCCGGCAGGCGCCCCTTCTTGAACATTCCGCCCTGAAATTTCAGCACGTTCACCCAGCTTTTCTTTACCCCCGGTCCGATGCCGGGCAGGTTCAGAATCCCGGTGTCCGCGGCGACCACCAGAAGTTCGGCTACGCCGTCTCCGTCGATATCCTGCCGGAACGGAGGTACCTCCAGGGAGAGAACGGAAAACCGGGTGTCTTTGGCATCGGGATTCACATTGTAGGTCAAGGTGCAGATGCTGCCGCCCATATCCTTGGAAGATTGATAGATCCTTCGATCACCCGAATAAATCCACAAGATGCCATTGCGTACATAGGCGGTCTCCGGTTTGCCGTCCCCGGTCAGGTCACCCAGCGTACTTCCCGGAACGGTGTACTCCCTGGGCAACTCGAAATCCGGTTTCCCGGCAGCGACACCGCTTGGTTCCATCTTGAGCACGAACGTTCGGCCGTACTCGCTCCTCGTGTTGAACTCCTGCCCGAGAAGGGTTTCCGGAAGGCCGTCTCCTTCCCGGTCGAACGTTCCCAGAAAGTATCGGAGGTCTACGGCAACTTGCCGCAGGGACTCACCGGAAAAATCGTAAATTGCACTCGACAGCTGTGTCTGCATCACCTGTCCCGAACTTTGGGAAATCTCTTCCCATGCCGTGACAACGAGATACAGGGGCCCTGTCTTCCCGGGTCGCCACCAGGCGACGGCGAGGGGAGAGACGGCGTCGCCCCGCATCCGCGTGACCGCCAGTTGCCGCAGGCCGCCGGCCACGGAAAACACCCGCACGCGCTCGCCATCCGCGGCAGCCAGAAGAAGCCGGTCGCGATCCCGGATAAAGGCCGACATCAGAACACGGTCAGGCAATTCGCCCAGGCTGGCATAGGGCCCGAAATCAACCCCGCCTGCGGTCCAGAGAACCGGGGAACGATCTTTCCCCGCCGGTTCCGGAACCGATACGGGAGTTGACAGTACGGGCTCCGACTGCGCAGGTTGCCGTACGGCTTCCGCATAGGCCCAGGACCGCAAGGGATGCCCCTCCCGGTCGTTCATACGCAACTCGTTCTTTTCCAGGGTAAAGACCAGATCGGCCTTGGCCCCACCGCCCGGCTGCTCCCCGCCCGAGAAAAGACCCTGCCATTCCAGCTCCGGCAAGCCTCTCTGTAATTCTTCATACAGAGGTCTGCTTGGCCCTGCCGGCCCTTGGAAAGCCGCTGTCAGGTGGGCGAATCGGCGAACGATGTCCCCTTTGGCGATATTCGCCGACCCGGAGAGCGGGCGCGCAAAGGAGAACCCCGATTTCATCTGGGTAACCTGGAGCACCGCCTTGGCTTCGTCGAGGCGGCCGAGGACCTCCTTGGTCACCGGGTGAATCACCTCCGGGCCTTTGGTTACGACACTTAAGAGATCGCCGACCCGCAGTCCGTGACGGGCATCGAGGTCGACCAGATATTCGCCCTCCTGCTGCATCACCACGTACCCTGACACCGGTCGCAGGTCCTCCCGAACCGTCTCCACCACCCCTGCGGAGGCGATCCGGGGGAATACCGTAAGAAACAGGCCCGTCGCTGCCATCAGCGTGATTTTCCCGACTCTATTCACAGCCAACGGTTCCCTTTCTCGTCAAATGGGAAAAAAAAGGCCGGGCCTTGAGGCCCGGCCTTCGGTGAGGGTTTGCGTTCGTACTGTCCGCGACAGATTAGAACGAGTACCGAACGTGAGCGGTGGACGTCCAAATGTTGACGTCGGCGCTGCCATCCTGGGTTGCCGAAGTTTCAAAAAAGTCCATCGCGTCCCCGGAAACCAGATAGCCGAAGTTCAGAGCAAGTTCGAGGTTGTCATAGAGTTTGTGGGTAACGTAGGCGTCGATTTCGATCCCGAGGGCCGATTCGCTGAAGTCGGACGCCCCGTCGGTCCACTCAAGATCTTCGGCCGTCATCAGATAAAGACCGGCAATGCCGAGCTTCGTCTTTTTCGTCGCCGCATAGTCGAGGGCCAACTTGTTCAGGAACATGCCACTGATGCCGACATAGGGACGTTCGGAGAAGTACGTGTCGTTGGTGTACACGCCCTCATTGAAGATGATGCTGTAGTTGGCGTCGACATCGACGGAGATGAAAGCATCGATGTCGTTGCTGGAACTTGAGAGATCATGCCCGGAGGCGTATAACACGGTGTAGGTCACGGTGGCCTTCCCGAAGTTCAGGCCAAGATCCGCGTGAAGGAGGTAGCCTTTTTGGTCAATATCCTCTGTCGTGACGCCTCCGTCCTCGGAGAAGTTATCGAGGCTACCAAATTCATAGATGCCATCCCAGTTGATGAACGCTTTGCCGAAATTGGTCGCGGTCGACCAGCCACCGTCGATGCCGAGCGCCAGGATATTCCAATCGCCTGCCGGCAAAACCTTGACTTCCCAGCCGGGGGCCTTGGCAAACGGATTAAAACCAGCGTAATCGGCAAAGTCGTCACTCGTTTTTGACCACAGGTAGGAAAGGAAGAACCCGACCTTGACCGGCTCCACCTTCAGATCGTAGCGGGCATTCAGGGAGTCGATGTCGCCGTCGCCCCAGTCCTCGCCTGAACCGGTAAAGTTTTGGCCACCGCGCAGCCAGGCCAGGTACCAATTGTCGGTGTAGAACTTCACGCCCATGGCGGTTTCCGACCAGAACCACTTGTTTACCGTGTTGGTGAACAGACCGATCTGGAAACGGGCCTTGCTGTCCACTCCCGGGAGCTGGAAGTCGGTGTAGGCCCAGCGGGTCTCGAGGTTCACGCCGTCGCCGGAGAAGCTGCCGCCTCCCGATTGGCCGAACTTGACGCCGCCGACTTCGATTCCGTACACGCCCTTGATCGAACCGTCGTCAGTCGCCATCTCGGTCCATAGGCGGTACTTGATCTCGCCGAACGTGTCATTTCGGCCATCATCGTCCAGCACTTGGGACCCGCTGTCGCCCCCGAACCAGCCAATTTGATTGGTATAGAGGTTGAAGCGGTTGTCCATGTCGCCATGGAACGCAAACTTTGCGGCCATGGCAGGAGCCGCAACCGTCAGGGCCAGTGCGACTACAAGGAGAATTTTCAGATTCTTGCTCACGTTTCCCTCCTAAAGTTAAGATTGGTGTCTTATTGTAATATCCCACCCGGCCCAGGCCGGGTCTTGCATAGCCCCCTGATATCCCCTCGTTTCACCTCCCTTCGTTTAAAGATCTGCCTTCTAATCCCCCTGGTGCATGACGCGATACTTCCGTCCGTTATTCCTGAATTGCCAATCCGCCTGATCTCAAAAGTCGTCGGGGCACGATCCCTAAGCAGATCTGTCCCCCCACCACAACGCCAGTTTGAAGGTAAGATATCAAAATCGAATACTTTGTCAATCATCAATCACAGGGCGATTTCTCGCGCACATACCGCCGGTTGCGTCCGGGATGACGATAGTTACCGGAGGATTTCGCATCCATTTCCTGTCCATTATTGATATCTAGTTGAATTTATTGGTATTCAAGCGTCCACGTCCCGGTCGTCGGATCGGGGGTATTCGCGCGAAAATCCCGTAAGGGTGCGCCGTATTTCCGGATTATTTCCCCCGAGAAATACTTCCCGCACGCGGGGCCATTGGGAAAAATAGAGGGTTATAATGGGGTACTTGCGATCTTCCCCCAGGATTGTCCAACGAACGAACGGAGAGGCCCGTTGAACGACATTCTGCCCACGATCGCCGAAGGCCTGTTCGGCTACCTCGGGAAGGCCTTCCCCGTGTGCTGCGGAAGCGATGAGTTCTACTTTTTCCCCCAGGTCATCCCGCAACCGGACAGCTGGCTTGGCTGGGACGACTTTTCCCCGGGAAAGATCGAGGAGGTCAAAAACCGGCTTTCCTTAGCGGAGACCGAGATCGGTCTCGTCTCCCGAAATACGGAGGACCCGGATCTGTTAGCCGACGCGGAAACCCTCGGGCGGATGGTGAGCACGCTCCGGGAACAGCTTGGCGAAGTCCGCTTCCACCAAACGCAACCGACGTTTCACCTGACGATCCTTTGCACCGCGCTTGCCTCCTCCCTGGGAGATCCCGACTCCCGCGCATGGAGCATCCGGGCGCAGACCGTTCCCGCGTTTCTTACCACGGCCCGGGAAGCGCTCACCGATATGCCGCGGCTCTTCCGGGACCTGGGCCTGGAAATGGTCCGGGACGTACAAACGTGGCTGCGGTCGCTTACCATGGCGGCGGGCGAGCTGGCCCCGGTCGCTTCCGCGATCGAGCGGTTCGAGGATTTTCTGCTCCGCGCCAGGACGGGGAGCGATTACCTTTTGCCTCCCGAAATCGTGGCGCGGATCGTGAGGGAACATATCGGGTGCGGCGTCGGCCCGGCCGAGGTCCGGGATGCCATCCGGCAGGAGATCGGCGAGACGGACCGGTTCATGGAAGAGGTATGCCGCAGATTCTTCCCCGGGGACCGCTGGAGGGAGGCAGTCCTGAGGATCCCCCTCCCGGCCATCCCGAAGGAGGGGCCGCTGACGATATACCGGGAAGCGGCGGAGGATCTCCTGCGCCACTGCATCGGCGCGGGGATCGTGCCGGAAGACCTCCCCGGGAGAAGCCCCCTGCGGGTCGCGACACTCCCTCCGTACCTCAGGGCGATCCGGGCCGCCTCCGCGTACAGCTTCACTCCCGGGAACCCGACGCAGAAGGGGACGTTCTACATCGTGCCCCCGGACGGCTCCTGGGATGACAGCCGGGAAGATCTCGTCGATTACCGGATGCTCACCGCCCATGAGACGTATCCGGGGCACCATCTCTTGGACAGCTGGCGATGGCAATACGTCTCCCCGGCGAGACGACCGGTCGAGACGCCCCTCTTTTACGAGGGGTGGGCCTGTTTCGCGGAGGAGCTCATGCGCCTGACCGGGTACTTTTCCGCGCCGGCAGACCTCCTGCTGCTGGCCAAGCGAAGATACCGGAGAGCGGTCCGCGGCCTGGTCGACCTCGAACTGCAGACGGGGGAACGGGACCTGCGCTCCGCCGCCCATCTCCTCGCCGAATCGGGATTCACGAGGGACGCGGCATCCGCCGTCGTCGCGAAGTACGCGCTCAGGCCGGGATACCAGGTGTGCTACACTTTCGGACTCAGGAGATTTCTCGATCTGTACGAACGATACGGAACGCAGGACGCAAAGCGGTTCGTCGAAACGGTCCTTTCCGGCGGGGAAATCGGGTTTGCCCACGTGGAAACGGCGCTTCGCAGGCACTAAGGAACGGGACATGGAGAATTTCCTCGGCTACCACTCGGAATGGAATCTGGGAAGCCCCGGAGGATGGGACTATCAGCGCATCACCCAGGTGATCGGCAAGGAAGTCTGGAAGAGGCTAAACGACATAAAGAAGATCCGGGTGGACCTGGACTTCGACCATCCTCTTCTCTATCCCATCGACGGGTTCGTGGAGATGCTTCTCGAGGCGCACCGCGCACGGGAAGGGAAAAATCCCGGAATCATCGCCGTAGTGGCGGAGGCGGAGACCTTAAAAGACGTTACCGAGAATATCAACCTTGCGGAAAAATTAAGTACTATCGACGGGATAACGGGAGTCCTCCTCGCGCCCCACGAGCTGGAATCGAAACACGGCAGGGCCTGCTATCGCGGCAAACCCGTATCCCTGATCTTCCTCGATTTCAACACCGATATCCTCCTTTCGCTGCACCGGAAGCAGGACCTTTCCCCCCTGCTCGCGGCGGTGAGAGATGGGCGCGTCATCAATCCCCGGGGCACCGAGCCGATCAATGTGAAAAGTACGTTCGAGCTCATCACCGGCTCCTTGCGGCACCGGTTTCATCCCGAAATCGTGGCGCGCACCCCCTGGACCCGCAAGTTCTACCCACGGAAAACGGACGGACCGTCGGGGGAGGCGATCGGCGACCTGATCGAGTGGACACGGAGCCACTGGGACGAACTTGTCCTCAAGCCCGAACGGGGGTACTCGGGGAAGGGCGTGCGCGTGGGAGGGGTCCACAAGAATGCGGAGGAGGCGGTAGGGCTGGCGCTTGCCGGAGGCGACTACATCGTGCAGGAGAAGATCCCGCTCCCGCTCTGGGGGGAGGACAATCCCCTCGTGGACAGGGAGCGCGGGCAGGCCTCCCTCGTGCGGTTCCAGACCGATTTCCGCTGCCTGTTCGGCCCGCAGCGGGTCTTCGGGTTTCTGGTCCGGTACGGCGGAATCCCCACCAACGTCGGAAGCGGCGGGGGAGTACAGCCCCTGGCCGTATTGCGCTCGGATATGACGGTGAGAGACGCGGTCAACCGGATCAACGAGACAATCCTCTCTCTCCCGTACGGCGACCTCCTCGAGGTAGTCGAGATGCAGGAGAAGATGGCGCTTGACCACAAGTTCACCTACCTTCTCGGCCCGATCAAGATGGCCCTGCGGCCGAGAGTGATGAGACCCGGCCACATAGAATCCCTGCGCGCCTACTGCGCCGCGGTCTGGTCCGATTGCCTGACCCTCGAGAAGATGTGGCTTTCGGGGGAAATCGACCGGTTCGTGGACATCGAGGAGGAGGAGCTCGCGATCGCCCGGTCGCAGCTCTGGGGCGGATCCCCCGCCGTGTTCGCATCGGACGGGCTCTTCAGCTTCGGGGCGCACCCGGAGGAGGAATGAGTTTCCACGTCGATCCCGAATGGTGGAAGGAACTCTTCGACGAGGTCTACTTAAAAACCGATGCGCGATCGGTATGCGATGACGATGTCACCCGGAAGGAAATCGATCTCGTACAGGAGCTGATCCCTCTCTCCCCGGAACAGGAAATCCTCGACCTTTGCGGGGGGCACGGCAGGCACAGCAGGGAACTGGCTCTGCGCGGGTTCGGAAAATGCACCGTGTTCGATTTCTCGCAATTCCTCATCGACCGGGGAAGGGAGGAGGCGAAAAAAGCGGGGATGGCGATCACCTTCCTCCAGGGAGACGCCCGGCGGACCGGCCTTCCCCCGGAACGCTTCGACCACGTCCTGGTCCTCGGCAATTCCCTCGGATACATCGCCGCGCCGGAGGGCGACCGGGACATTCTCTCGGAAGCGATGCGCCTGATGAAACGCGGTGGGCGGCTCCTCCTCGATATCGTAGACGGCAGTGTGCTGAAGAACGGCTTCCAGCCCGTTGCCTGGCACGAGGTCGGCGAGGACATCGTGGTCTGCCGGAGGAGAAGCCTGGAAGGGGATATCGTGTACACGCGGGAGCTGGTGGTGAGCAAGACGAGCGGGCTGGTCAAGGACAGCACCTATCTCTTGCGGATCTACGATCCGGACGCGATGCGGCTCCTTCTGTCGGAGCTCGGCTTTTCGGACGTAAACGTCATCGGCGATTTTTCCCCCTTCCGGAAAACGGGGGATTTCGGGTTCATGAACTTCCGGATGATCGTCACGGCGGAAAAACGGGCATGACCGGATTGCCCACTGGCATCGTGTATCATCCGTCCTATTCCCGGCGCAGCTACCTGACCGTCGGGGCGCGGCTGGCCGATTTTCCCGCAGCGCTGGACGGGATATTGAAGAGCGATCGGGTCAGGCTTTATGAGCCGGGGCCCGTCCCGCGGGAGTTGCTGCTCAAAGTCCATACCCCGTACCTGATCGAGGGGGTAAAGGGAGATCCCCTTTGCTCCACCGCCTGGCACTCGGCGGGGGGTGTGGTGATGGCGGGAGAAAAGATCGCCGGGGGGGAAATCGGCAACGCCTTTGTCTTCATCGGGGCCGGCGGCCACCATTCGGGGCGGGAGTATTTCGGCGGCTACTGCTGCTTCAACGACGTGGCCCTTTGCATCGTCAACCTGCGGGAGAGATACGGCTTGCGGCGGTTTGCGATCCTGGACACAGACGCCCACCACGGCGACGGCACCCGCGATCTTTTCCGGGACGACCCCGATATTCTCCACGTCTGTCTCTGCGGCACGAATTACGAATCCGCCGACGGGACGAAAGTGGATGTGGCCTGTCCCTCCCCCTGGGGAAGCGGGCGGACCGAACGGTCCATGAACGAAATCTATCTCGACCTGGTGGAACGGCAAATCCCCCCACGGGTACGGAAATTCCGGCCCGACCTGATGTTCTGGTATTTCGGCTTCGACACCCACCAGGGGGATTACGGCGACATCGGCCTTACCGGCCCGTGCTACTGGAACATCGCTTCCCTGATGCGGGACCTGGCGGAAGAGGTCTGCGGGGGAAAACTGGAGGTTGTCCTGGGCGGCGGCTCCCACACGCAGCTGGCAACGTATCTGATCCCGCCGATCATCGAACGGCTGGCGGGGATGACCGAAGACCCGCGACCGAGGGAGAAAAAGTGAAACAGGCTCAGGAGATGCGAACGTTCTCCAATGAGTCGGTGAGGTAATCGGCCTCGGTCAGTTGCTCCTTGCTGTAGCTGTTGGTGACTGCCAGCACCGTAAGCCCCGCTCCTTTCGCGGACCGGATGCCGGCGGGCGTGTCCTCGATCGCAAGGCACTTTCCGGGGGACGAAATCTGCAAGGGATGCGCATGCAGGAGCCTGTGGAACGCAAGCGAGTAGCATTCCGGATCGGGTTTGCTTTTCCGGACATCGTCGGCGGAGATGACGTGGGGGAAGCATCGGGTGATACCGAGAATGGTAAGGATAGGGAGGATGTCCGAACGAAGCGCCCCGCTGCTGATCGCAAGCGGAAGCCCGGAGGCGTCAAGGGAAGTGATCAGGGAGACGGTTCCGGGATACGCGCGAACCCCGTTTCGGATGATATCCAGAAAAATTTTCGACTTGGAAGCCACCAGCTGCGCAAGTCTTCGGTCGTCGAGATCCTTTCCGTGGGCGCGAAAGGCCTCGAGAAACGCGTCCCGGTCGTCGAACCCCATATAGGCCTCTACATATTCCGGCCAAGTGAACCCGATGCCGAGCGGTTCGAGAACTTCCTGAAACGCCTTGTAGTGCAGCGGTTCGGTGTCGACGATGACCCCGTCGAAGTCGAATACCACCGCGTCCGGTCTGGGTAACGCCAGGGTCTCCATCACCGGCCACCTTACCGCATTTTTCCCCTCGGGAAAAAGGATGTTTCGTCCATTTCCCGGGGCGCGGGATATAAGTAAGAAAGGCGAACCCGATGGTTCCTGAGCAGGAGCGATTTCGCATGTCCGGTCGATTCCGTCAAGCCGTCCTTTTCCTTTTCGCGTTCGTCGCCCTTCTGGGTCCTTCCGTTGCCTCGTGTGCCTCTCCCCGAACGGTAGAAGGCGAGGTGACCCGGGTAATCGACGGCGACACCCTCACGCTTACCACCCGGGAAGGGACGAAACTCCGGGTGAGATTGTACGGGATCGACGCACCGGAGATCCGGCACGAGGAGATGGCGGGGCAACCGTGCGGAAAAGAGGCCAAGGAAGCCCTTACGGCGTTGGCGCTGGGCAGAAGGGTGACGGTGGAAATCGTCGAAATCGACGCCCACAGGAGAATGGTGGGCATCGTGCGCAGGTCGGGGGCAGACATGAACCTCGAGATGGTCCGGGGCGGGTATGCCTGGGCCTATCGGCGCTATCTGTCCGCTCCTTACGCTTCCCGGTATCTTGACGCGGAGAGGGAGGCGCGCGGGAAACGCCTGGGGTTGTGGAAGGATGCCAATCCGGAACCTCCCTGGGAGTTCAAGAGGAGGAACCGGTAGCCAAGGGGGGGAGGAGTCAGGGTCGTCTTTGTCTCGACCGGATTCGTTCGATGTTGGTGATCGCCGTCACGTTTCCCCTTTCCGCCGCCAGGCGGAACCACCGCAAGGCCTCGGTTTCGTTTTTCGGGACGCCTTTTCCATACTCGTACATCATGCCCAGGTTGTTCTGCGCCTCGGCATTTCCCTGGTCCGCGGCCCGGCGGTACCACTTTGCCGCCTCGGCGTAGTCCCGCGGGACGCCGCGTCCGTTGAAATACAGAAACCCCAGATTGGTCTGTGCGGTCCCATCCCCCTGTTCCGCGGCCTTGCGGAACCACGACGCCGCTTCCGCGTTGTTCTGGGGAATGCCGCGCCCGGTATAAAACAGGACGCCCAGATTGGTCTGGGCAGCCGCATCCCCCTGTTCCGCGGCCCGGCGGAACCATATCTCCGCTTCCGCTGTGTTTTGGGGGACTCCGCGGCCGTTGAAGTACAGAAACCCGAGATTGGTCTGGGCGGGCGGGTATCCCCGTTCCGCGGCGCTTCGGAACCACTTCGCCGCCTCGGTGTAATTCTGGGGCACGCCGCCGGCTCCCGTCACATACATGTCCCCCAGATTGTTCTGGGCAACGGCATCTCCCCGTCCCGCCGCCATGCGATACCACTTCGCCGCCTCGCCGCTGTTTCGCGGGACCCCGCGGCCGTTGGAGTACATGAACCCGATACTGGTCTGCGCGGGCGGGTATCCCTGTTCCGCGGCCCGGCGGTACCACTTCACCGCATCGACGTCGCTGTAGGGAACCCCGAGCCCCTTGAAATAGAAGAATCCGAGATTGTGCTGGGCTACCGCGTTTCCCTGTTCCGCGGCCTTGCGGAACCACTTCGCCCCTTCGGCGTGATCCAGGGGGACCCCGCGCCCGTTGTAATACATGAACCCGAGATTGGTCTGGGCATCCGCGTTTCCCTGTTCCGCGGCCTTCCGATACCAGGAAACCGCCTCGCCGTCGCTCTGGGGAACGCCGGCGCCCAGGAAATGAAGATACCCGAGATTGTTCTGCGCCGGGGCACTCCCCTGCACCGCGGCCTTGCGGAACCACTTGAGCGCTTCGTTGTCATCCTTCGGGACGCCCAGTCCGCCGGCATACATCATCCCGAGATCGTACTGCGCGTCCGGATATTCCTGGGAGGCGGCCTTTTTGTACCACCTCACCGCCTCGACGTCATTGAGCGAGACGCCGCGGCCAGTGTGGTACATGAACCCGAGATTGGTCTGTGCGGCCGGATCTCCCCGTTCCGCGGCCTTGCGGAACCAGTTGACCGCCTCCACGTCGTCCTGGGGGACGCCCCGGCCCGAATAGTACATGAAACCGAGGTTGGTCTGTGCGTCCTGGTACCCCTTCTCCGCGGCCTTTCGGTACCAGTTCACCGCCTCGGCGTCGTCCCGTCTCACTCCCAACCCGTGCGCGTGCATCCGCCCGATATAATATTCCGCTTTTGCGATTCCCTGTTTCGCGGAGAGCTTGAACCATTGCATGGCCTTCAGGTAATCCTGGGGAACTTCCTTGCCCGCGTAATAGAGCAGCCCGAGGTTGAGCTGCGCCTCGCCATTTCCCTTCTCGGCCTGTTTCTGCAGGGATTCCTCTGCCAGCAGGGACGGAGGGGTAACGAGGAACGCCAGAAAAAGAACCGTTGCGGCAAATATCCCCGACATCCCCAGGCGATTTCCGGAAAAAAAGATATTTCCGGTGGTCATCCTTCCCATACCGCAGGCTCCCTTGAATTTTCCGAAGGCAGACGGAAATCTTCCGGCGTTTCCCGAGAGGCCGGTTTCTCCCGGCGGCGGGAAAGCACCAGGAGAAAGTATACCAGAAGGGAGGATCGACAAAGAATCCCGCTGCTCCTCGCACCCCAACCAGCGTCGGAGCAAAAGGAAATGTCGGGAAAAGCTAAAGATTCCCTCCTTGTTGGCCGAAGAGGCCAAAAGAGAGCGCGGCTGCAGGCAAACCCGCCGGGGGGACCCGCAGGGGCGCACGGTTTTCCCCGGCACGCATGGGGATGGGGGAGGGTTTTTCTCATCGTCCCTGCCGATCCGGGGCCGGAAAAGGAGCACGGCAATTGGTGATTGACGCAAGGTGGAAGCGAATGAAAAGATTCGGGGTAACCGGGAAGGCAGGCCGCGGCTTCGGGCTGCCCCCGGGGAATGCCGCGACATCCTCCCGCTCCGGTTTTCCGGGGAGGAACGATTCGATTAAGCAGGAGGGAAGATGATTCCAAAACGCCACTTCGTTTGTGCCTGCGTCATGGTCGCATTCGCATGTTCGATTGCCGCTCCCGCCCTTGGGCAGAGCGCTCCCTCGGAGTCGCCCCTGTCCCGTGACGTGTTCGTCGTCACCCCGCCGCGGGAGGCACCGGAGAAAAAGATCTACGTGGGACCATCGAGTGACATCCGCACGCTCGATACGCAGACCGGGGTGCTGTCCCCCAAAGGGACGATCACGATCGAGCCGTCCTTTCGATACACGCTGTCGACCTCGGACCGGGTCGCCATCCTGGGCTTTACGATTCTGCCCGCGCTGACCGTCGGGCTTATCGATGTCCGAAGCGTGGACAGCAACACCCTCATCGGCGCCCTCGCGATCCGGTACGGCCTCACGAACCGTATCGAGCTGGAATACAAGGTCCCGTATGTGTACCGCGACGACACGACCGGCACCCGGGCGCTCAATGCGCCCAGCAACCAGGAGGAGGTGTTCAACGCCAACGGCGACGGCCTGGGAGATATGGAGCTGAGCGTCCGGGCCCAGTTGAACAAGCCCGGCGGCCCCGGGCCGTTCTATGTCGCCGGCATCCGGGTGAAGGCGAACAACGGGAAAGACCCCTTCGAGGTCCCGATCGACAACAACACCGGGCTTGCCACCGAACTCCCGGTTGGCTCCGGATTCTGGGGGGTCCAGCCCAGCCTTACCGTCATCTACCCCTCTGACCCGGTCGTATTTTTCGGCTCGCTCAACTATCTGTGGAACAAGGATCGCACGATCAACGGCGCGAAGATCGATCCCGGCGACTCCGTCGGCGCAAATATCGGCATGGGATTCGCGTTGAACGAGAAAACCTCGATGAGCATCACCTACGACCACAGCATAATCGGGCGCAACACCCAGGACGGAAAGAGGCTGGGAAATTCCAAGACCACCCATGTGGGGAGCCTCCTCTTCGGGACGTCGTACAAGCTGGGCGAGAAATCCAGCATCAGCATCTCGCTCGGGTTGGGCGCCACGGAGGCGGCGCCGGACGTGGATCTCACGGTGCGGGTTCCGTTCAGCCTGTAATCGGTGTATGGGTTCGGTCTGCGGACTATCGAAGGGATTGGACCAGCTGGTGATTCAAGTTGGTCGCCTGGCCGATTTCCCGGTAGAGGCCGAGGACGGAGATGGTCGTGCTGATCTTGGTCATGTTCTGGATGAACTGCTGGTCCATGCTGTTCTGCACGACCGTGAAGAAGCCCGACGGGAGATTCCCGGGCTCGAACATGTTCCCGGGGCCGATCTGCATCAGTGTCAGCATATTGTTCGGGACCCCGGGCGATACCTGCGGAATGCCGGAGCCGTCCTGCACGATATTCAGGATATTGTTGGCTTGCTGAATACCGTTGACGAGTACGGATTTCTCGATTCCGATGGAAAATTGCAGCCCCCCCTCGGTCACGTAACCACCCCGCATTCCGTCGATTTCCTGCTCCCCGGCCACTTCCCAGCCCCGGAAGTCCTCGAAGCCGTCCCCATGGGCGGGACGATGCGCAAGCAGCGCGATCCCCATCGCGAGGGCGACACAAAGGATTTTGACCCAGCGGGTTTTCATAACCCGGCCCTTCCCGGCGCGAGCAGGGTGATATTGGCCAGATCGCTTGGGGAAAGCGCCATCCCGAGCGGTGCTTTCTCGGTGACGTGCCAGTCCTGTTTCCGGTTGAAGTAGTTGGACGCCACATTCCTGTTGGAGCGGATCAGGAACAGAAGTCCGTTCCACATCGTTTCGAATTCTTCGCGCGGGATGACCCTGGCGCCCGTGGACGGGTCTCCCACAAGCACCTCGGTTTTCGTTACTCCCTTGATTACGACGAAATGCCTATACCCCTTCATGTTCAGGAGGGTGATGGCCGGAACCCCGACGCCCGCAAGCCTGTCGAGGGTGGCTTTGTAGCCGTCGGCCGTGTATCCGCGGTTCTCCAGGTATTTCTTCATGTCGAGGAGCGAGAAACCCTGCTTGCGGATTTTTTCCTTGTCGCCGGCGTTGAACATGTCGTCGAAAACGTCCTGTTCGCTTATGGGGTCCTCGTAATGATACGTAAGCAGGGTGGCGAGCGACGCCGACCCGCAGCTGAAATCGTATTTCTGCCGGATCGTGGAGCGGAAGTGGGCCTCCTTCATGCTTGTCACGCGAACCTGCATGTTCCCGCCGGTCAGGCCGGGAACCAGGACCGATCCCGCTTGCGCCAGCGAGGGCGCGGCCAGCAGGATCACGCCGAGGGCGATTCGGGTCATGGAGGGGGAAAACGTCATGGCTCCCCTTACTTCATCGTGACATCCACGATCGTGGCGTTCTGGATGAGTACCTGATTCCCCGAGTTCTGGATCACCGTGGCGATCCCGCTCGCGCCGGAAAATGCAGTTCCGCTGATGGTATTGGTGCCGTTTGTGCTTCCGTCGAGAGCCAGATAGTTCTGCCCGAGATAGCCGGTCAC
>Ga0224512_10003164_pt1 | contig 14640 bp, 16 predicted proteins | sample SF_May12_sed_USG_4_FD_169103 | JGI IMG/M metagenome (GOLD analysis project Ga0224512, IMG submission 169103) | Sediment microbial communities from San Francisco Bay, California, United States - SF_May12_sed_USGS_13 | ecosystem: Environmental > Aquatic > Marine > Sediment | place: USA...
ACATTCGTCCGTACCGGACGATCTGGGTCAGCATTCACAAGCCAGCGGCGGCCGTGAAGTAATCAAGAGGGGCAGGCGCTTCATCGGTGCCGGCCATATGTTCCGGTTCGTCGCTGATGAAGGTGAACTGGCGAACCCGGGCTTCATGCTCCATTCCACCGAGGTTGTGGGTTTCGGCTTTGACGGTCACGACCCGGTGCAGGATGTCGGGATCTACCCCAGGCGGTAGTCGAGCCTCATCGTTCATTCTTCGCTCCTTCCGGCGGCTGATCGCCGACTCTAGGTGATCGTTGGTGGCGGATCTGTGTCACTGCGCGGTCCAACCACCGTCGACGTACAACGTGGTTCCGGTCGTGAAGGAAGCCTCTTCCGACAGCAGGTAGACGGCGGCGCCGATCAGCTCTTTTGGTTGCCCCATCCGGGCCAGCGGGGTCCTGGCGTTGGTGGCGGCAAGCATCTTGGGGTCATCCCAGCGGGGTCGGGTCATCTCCGTGACAATCGCCCCGGGACCAATTGCATTCACCCTGATCCCTTGCGGAGCCAGATCGAGAGCCATACCCCGGGTCAGCATGTTGACCCCACCCTTCGAAGCTAGGTAGTGCGCCCGATTGGGGGCCCCGACAAACCCCAGCGTTGAAGCGATGTTCACGATCGCTCCCCGGATCCCGTTTTCCACCATGTGCCGGGCGACAGCCTGACCGACCACGAACGTGCCGGTGAGATTCACCGAGACGATGCGATTCCATTCATCGAGACTCAGCTCCAGGAACGGCACGTAGGTTGAAAGGCCGTGGGCGGCGATCAGCCCATCGAGCGGGCCGCCAAGACCTTCTGCCGCCTCGATGACGCCTTCGACGGCGGAGGGGTCACGAACATCGCAACCGGCCCAGCCCCGGGCCCCAACCGCGGCGGCGGTTCGCGCAGCCGCCTCCGGATCAACGTCGGCTATGAATACTCCTGCACCGGATTCGGACACTCCCCGGGCGAGGGCGGAGCCGATCCCTCCTCCACCCCCGGTGATCAAGAGATACCGCCCCCCCAAGCGCTCATCGGCCATGTGCTTGCTCCCCTTTCGGTTTCATTCCATCCGTTAGCGGACGGAGATCATCGTCAATCGAGCACCGCGAAGAATCGAGCCGGAGCTCCCTCGCCGCCCTTCACCTTGAGAAACGCCCCGAAGAACAAGAACCGTTCCCCGACCGGCAGCTCGCCGAGATTGGTGAGGGTCTGCATGAGGATCGCCCCGGCCTCGCCGATGATCTCGTGGACGACGAACTCGCTCGGCAGATAACTCTTCTTCTTGGCGGACCGTTCTGGAAAACAGTCAAACCCGATGGCCTTCGCTCCCGTTGCGACCAGCCAGCGAGCCGCTTCAGGTGAACAGGCGGGTGAGCCAACGTAATAGCGGGGAAACTCGCCCCATGCCTGGTCGCTCCAGCCGGTCTTGACCAGCACCACGTCTCCGGGCCGAATCTCGGGGGCGGCAGCTTCCAGATCGGCGACCAAGATCTCGTGGTCGGGTTCGACCGGCGTCAGGTCGATGAGGACCGCCTCGCCGCACGTGCGATCGAGGGAGATCATCTCGGCGGTCTCGCCGTCTTCCTGGAAGTGCTTGGTGAAATCCACGTGCGAGCCGGCGTGGAGCATCATTTTGATGTCGCTCACCATCCAAAAACCCGGCTCTTTGTAGTGCTCGGTGATTTCAATCGGCTGATTCACAGAGGGTGGGCTATAAGTGTCCTTCCCGATGGGTGAGGTCAGATCAACAATTCTCATGACGGCTTTCCTTACTCCTCGACAATGGCTACCGCTCGGGTCGGTCCGCCGTGGGCGCCGACGACCTTGAGCGGGAATCCGACGAACGTGAACCGTTTTCCGACCACCTCGGTCAGCACCAGGTTCTCGTAATGTGTGATGTGCTCGCGGCGGCTCATCATGTGAGCCGGGTACACCGTGGAGATCGGATTGTCGGGAGTCGGTGAATCGACCCCGTACGTCTTGATGCCTTTGGCGACGATCCACTCTGCCGCCGACTCGCCGAGGCCGGCGAATCTGGTCAGGTAATCATCGGTCGCTGCGTACTTGTCGTAGGTGCCCGTATAGAAGAAACACATGTCACCGCTGTGGAGCTCCAAGCCCGAGTCGGCGAGCGCCTGATCCAGATGGTCGGCGGTGATATCGGTTTGTTCGGGTACATGGGACACATCGAGACACACCGCCGGGCCAAAGAACAGATTCAGGTCCATCTGATCGATGGTCGCGGCCGAAGGGTCGGGGTCCAGATGACTGAATGAATCGACATGGGTGGGGCCATTGTCGTTGAGCATGAATCCCAGAGTCTGGAACGAAAACCCGCTGGTGAACCGGGGGGCCGTCTCCTTGTGGGTGGCGTGCTGGAACGTGACGGTCTTGAGATGGCCGGGGTACACCATCATGCCCTCATAGATCTGCTGGGAAAGGTCGACTAGTCGTGCCATTGGAGCTCCTTTAGTACATGACGACGCCGGAGTTGACGTTGAGGTCCGCTCCGGTGATTGCCCTGGCTGCATCGGAAGCGAGAAACAGTGCGGCGTCGGCAACGTCCCGCGCTTCCGTCAGGCGGTTCAGAGCGGCTTCGTTCGCAAAGCTCGCTTCCACCACTTCCGCGGCTACGCCCCGGGCGGCGGCTTGAGCGGAGATCACCCAATCGAGCCTGGGTCCTGCCACAAAGCCCGGGGAGATGAGATTCACTCGAACACCAAATTGCCCTGCCTCGACGGCCAGCGTCCTGGTCAGACCAACCAGGGCCAACTTGGAGGACGTATACGCCGATCGGCCGTACAAGGGCCGCTTGCCGCTGATCGACCCGATGTTGATGACCGAGCCGGATCCTCGCTCGATCATGGAAGGGAGGAGGGCTCGAGTCACCAGGAAGACCCCGTGCACATTGACGGAATACGTATCCGTCCAATCCTGAGGGTCGAGTTCCCACAGGGTGCCCGACGGCCCACCGATTCCGCTGTTGTTGATGAGCACGCCGACTCGTCGGTAACGTTCGAGCACCACATTTGCCATAGATGCGACGCTGTCGATATCCGTCACATCGGTGGGAACAATCAGCGGTTCTCCCCCGGCCCCGGCCACCGCCCGCGCGGTCGCCTCCAGACCGTCTCTACTCCGGGCGGCCAGCACAACGGCATCTCCCGCCGCGCCGAATGCCACCGCCAGTTGCCGGCCGATCCCCTGACTGGCTCCCGTTACGACCGTCACCCGACGTTCACTCATCGAGCCACTCCATCATGTCCGGGAAGTACTCGGGGTTGAGCCGCAATCGCGAGCTGATGGCATGGCCTTTCATCAGCTCGGCGTCCGCTACCACCGCGGCCGCCTCCGCCACCTGCAACGATCCCTCCGGGGTACAACGCTGGGTCGTCACAGTCTTCAGGAACTTGCCCACCCACAAGCCGCCCGTGTAGCGGGCCGCCCCCCTGGTCGGAAGGGTGTGATTGGTTCCGATCGCCTTGTCCGAATAGGCCACCGTGGCGTGGGTGCCAATGAACAAGCTTCCGTAGTTGACCAGTCTTTCGGCGAACCATTCAGGATCCCGGGTCTGCACCTCGAGATGCTCCGGAGCGATGTCATCTGCCACCCTTCGCAGCTCATCATCGTCTTCGCACAGGATGACGGCGCCAAAGTCCCGCCAGGCCGGACCTGCAATCGCGGCGGTCGGCCACGCCTCCAACCAGCGATCGACCTCTCGGGCCGTCTGGCGGGCGACCGATTCGGACGTGGTGGCGAGGATGGCCGGCGAGGTTGGCCCGTGTTCGGCTTGACCCAACAAGTCGCAGGCCAGCACCGCGGGATCAGCGGAATCATCCGCCAGGATCATGATCTCGGTTGGGCCGGCCAGCAGGTCGATCCCAACCCGGCCGAACAATTGACGTTTGGCCTCCGCCACGTAGGCATTACCCGGCCCGACGATCATATCCACGGGTTCGGCGTCCTCGAGTCCGAAAGCCATACCCGCCAACGCCTGGACACCACCAACGCAGAAGATCTCATCTGCCCCGGAACGATGCATCGCCCACAGCTGCGGGGGGTGCATGCCCTTGGAATCCCGTGGTGGAGCGGCGGCCAGCACCCGGGATACTTCGGCCACCTTGGCAGTAGCAACCCCCATGACCGCTGAAGCTATCAAGGGGTAATGACCGCCCGGCGAGTAGGCACCGACCGAAGAAACCGGAATGTGCTTCTGCCCGAGAATCACCCCCGGCAGGGTCTCCGCCTCGAAGTCCACCAGAGTGTCGCGCTGCAACCTGGCGAAATTGGTGACCTGGTCGATCAGAAACTGGGACTGGCGCTCAACTTCTGATTCCATCCCGGCATAGGCGCGTTCGATCGTTTCGTTGCCGACCCGGAAGCTCGGCGGTGACCACCCATCGAATTTCTCCGAGTACCGGCGAACGGCGACGATCCCCTCCTTCTCCACATCTCCAATGATGCGACTCACGGTCTGCCGGATCTCTTCGGTGATCCCTTCGCCTTGCTCGCTCGGGCGTTTGACGTATTGCACGGAACTCCTTCCCCAGACGGCATCCTATTGGAACGGAGAACACGAAGTATCGCCGGGTAGGATCAGAAACCAAGATCGGGTAGCGCTCGCCGAGGGATGTGCCCGACCGCCTGATTGCGCCAGTTCTCGAACAACGGAGATTCACCCCATGAGCACCGTGACCGTCGGCGATGTTGATCTTTACTTCGAGGAGTACGGCCAGGGACCTCCGGTTGTGCTCATCCATGGACTGGCTGGTGACTGCAGCGCCTGGAACGCCCAGATCGAGAGGTTGGAGAGAAACTACCGGGTCATCGCCTTCGACAACCGGGGGGCCGGCCGCAGCTCTGCTCCCGACTATCCCTACACGACCAGGCACTTCGCCGACGACACTGTCGGACTGCTCGATGCTCTGGGCATCAGCGAACCTGCCCACATCATCGGGCGCTCGATGGGGGGTGCCATAGCCCAGGAGATCGCCCTGGCCTACCCGCACCGAACCCGGAGCCTGATCATCACCGCCTCTTTTGGCAAGCTCGACTCCTACGGATACCAGATCCTCGACTCCATCAACGAGGTCGTGAAGGTGCAGGGATACGGGCTGGCCTCCAAGATTCAGTCGTTGTTCTTCTTCCCGCCGGACTATTTCAACGAGCATCGCCAACAGATGAAGGGCTTTGAAGTAGGGCTGGCCGATACCGACCGGCCGATTCATGGGTACACCAACTCGACCCATGCCTGCCTCACTCACGATTCCGTCGACCGGTTGCCACTCATAGCGTGCCCTACCCTGGTACTGGCCGGCGGCCAGGATGTGCTGTGCGCGGTTAGTGCTTCACAGCAGATCGCCGATCGAATCCCGGATTGTGAACTCAAGGTTTACGAGGAAGCCAGCCATTTCTTCCTCATCCAATGCTTCGAGGAGTCGATGCAAGACATCGAGGATTTCTTGGAGCGCAACTGACAACCCCGGGAGGTGTCAGGCGCGCATCAGGATCGTTCGATCTGTGTTGAGGACCTCCAAGACCAACCGATTGGTCCATGGTCATATACTCCGATGGCACAACACCGCCGGAACGACTTCCGAGACACTCAAGGAGCTGCGTGATCGTTGAAACACCCCGAGGGGCCATCGGATACGAGCAGATTGGAGAAGGAAGGGATCTGCTACTGCTCCACTCGTTGCTCACCGACCGCCGCGTCTACGATCGAATCCTCCCGGTGCTTTCCACGACCCGGCGGGTAACCCTCATCGATCTTCCCGGTTACGGCGACTCGGACCCGGTGGACCCCCTCATCGACCATTACGCAGATGCCGTCGCCGCCGTGGCCGACGCACTCGAATTGGATGGCGACCTGGCGATCATTGGCAACGGGCTCGGCGCTATTGTCGCTCTGGCCGCGGCAATACACCATCCCGACCGGGTCGGGCGGCTCGTGCTGGCCGGAGTAGCGACCCGCTTCCCCGATGACGCCAAGGGGGCGTTCGACCATATGGCAAACGGTGCCTTGACGGCCGGAATGGGCGCCGTCACCGAGACCGCGCTGCGCCGCATCTTCACTGATGATTTCATCGCCGGCAATCCCCATCTGGCCGATGAGCGAAGGCAGGCATTGCAGCGCATGAATCCTGAAGGGTTTGCCGCCGGGTGCCGGGCCATCCGCGATGTCGATCTGGTGGGCCGGCTGGGGGGAGTCCAAGCGCCGACGTTGGTTGTGGTTGGTTCCGACGATCAAGCCACCCCGCCTTCCTACGGTCGCGAGGTGGCAGATTTGATCCCCGGCGCCCTCTACCGCGAGCTGGCGAACGTGGCCCACGGGCCGCAGCTGCAGTCCCCCGACCAGTTTCTTGCCGCAATTGGGCCGTTCCTAAACGCTCCGTGAAACGCCTCGAAGGATCCACCTGATGGCTCGATCGGCCAAAGCGCCCGGGCGGTCCGAGCAACTCGCCATCATCATCGCGGTCGGAGGTTTTGGGACACTCGGGTTTGCCCTCACCTCGCCTATCTTGCCGGATCTGGCAGCGGCCCTGGACGTGCCGAGGAGCGCTATCGGGCTCGTGCAGGGCAGCGTTGCCCTGCCGGGGATTCTGTTCTCCCTGGTCATCGGCTATCTCGCCGATCGGATCGGCCGTAAACGGGTGGTCGTCACGTCAACGGTGATCTTCTCAATCTTCGGCCTGGCCGGGTACTGGGCATCTTCATTCTGGATGCTCGTGGGCTTCCGGTTCCTGCAAGGAATCGGCATCTCGGGAATGCTCGGCCTCGGCATCGCCCTGGTCGGTGACCTGTTCGAAGGGCCGGCCCGTACCAAAGCAGTGAGCTATAACCTGGCGGGCATTCAGCTCATGTCAATGGGGGGACCGATCATCTCCGGGTTTGTGGCCACCGGAGGTGTCTTCCGCCCCTTCCTCGTCTTTGGCCTGGGGTTCCCGCTGGCGCTCTGGGCCACCCGTCTCACCATCCCTCGCCATGCAGCTGCCACGGGATCGCCGCGCGGTCACGTCCGGGACATGATCGCCGATATGCGAGCCGCCAAAACACTGACGGACTACGCCGGTGTGTTGACTGCGGCATTGCTCTCGGTGGTGGTATTCCATGGAGTGATCCTCACTGCCACGCCCCTATTTCTCGAGTCAGAGTTCGGCGTTGCGGTGGCGGCTCGCGGGGCGATCCTGGCATTCTTCCAGGGCGGCTTGGTGGGCGCCGCCCTCGTCTTCAGCCGGCTGGGCGTGCGCCTCGGCAGTCGGGCGGTGACCATCGGCTTCGCCACGATGGCTCTCGGGTTGACCCTGATCTCCACAACTTCCTCCGTCGCTCAGATTACGGTCGGATTGGCAGTGACCGGGGCGGGGTTCGGCACGTTCATGTCGCTTGGCCAGGTGTTCGCGGCCGGCGCCGCTTCGGCGGCCTTCCGGGGGCTCGCTGTGTCGCTGCTGGTGGCAACCATCCGCGTCGCCCAAACGGTCGGCCCACCGGCCGCCTCGCTGGCCACCGATCAGATCTCCTCGCGCTCTTCCTTCATCGGAGCCGCAGCCCTGGTAGCGCTCCTCGCCGTGACTTGGCGCCCGCTCCGGAAGTCGATTGCCAACCGGCGATAGTCGCGGATATCAGCCCCACTGCCGCGAAACCAGGATGTCAGGTGAAGAGCATCCGCAAGGCGGCCGCCATGGCGGCCGCTATAACGACCCACCTGATCCACCCGGCCCCCCTCCGGATCGCCAGCCGGGAGGCGATCAGCGCTCCGGTCATGCTCCCCCCGCCCAGTGCCACACCGGCTGCCCAATCGACCTGACCGGCCCGTGCAAACAGGAACAGCGAGAGCGGTGTATACGCTAAGACCAGGACAACCTTGGCCGCGTTCCCTCGAATCAAACCGAGTCTTTCGATCAACACCAATCCGGCCAGCAACAGAAACCCGACCCCGGCCTGAACGAAACCGCCGTAGAAACCGATCCCAAAGAAGACCAGGCCGCGCCAGGGCTCTCGCAGCCGTGGCTCGCCTTCCTGCAGCCAGCGACTGGGTCTCACGAGCATTGAGAGCGCCACCAGCACGATCACTATCCCGAAGACCCGCTTCATGGTTTCGGCGGAGAGCAAGGTCGCTATCCATGCCCCGGCACCCGCCCCCAATATCACCGGCATGAGCAACGGGGCAACAAATCTCCACGGCACCTTGTCCCCCCGATGAAACGAAGCTGCGCCAACCGCACTCTCCATCAGGATGGCCACCCGGTTGGTCCCGTTGGCGACACTGGCCCCAACGATCTCAACCAGCACCGGAAGGGAAATGACCGAACCTCCGCCTGCAACCGTGTTTATGAAGCCGGCGGCAACACCGGTGAAAAGCAGCAGAACGATGTTGGCAGTTGACACCGGCGGCATGCTAGGGAGCCGGGCCGGCGCCGGCCAACAGCAAAGTCAAGGAATGTGGCGAAACCTCGGAGATTCATGATCAGGGTGGAGCTACCACTCGATTACGCAGTTTTCCGAGACCCTCGACTTCGCACTCGACCACGTCACCGGCCTGGAGATACTGAGGCGGATCCATGAAAGTCCCCACCCCGCGCGGAGTGCCGGTGAGCAGCACATCGCCCGGTTCGAGAGTCATCCCGCGTGCGAGATAGTGGATCAGGTAGGCAACAGGAAAGAGCATCTCCGCGGTTGAGGAGTCCTGGCGGGTTTCACCATTGACGCGAGCCCACAAACGCAGAGTTTGCGGATCACCGACGGCATCCGCCGACGTTATCCAAGGACCGATAGGACAGAAGGTGTCGAAACTCTTCGATCGTCCAAACTGGCGATCCGCCCGTTGCGCGTCCCGGGCAGAAACGTCATTGGCTACCGCGTACCCAAACACATGATTCAAAGCGGCGGCCTCATCGACATTCCGGGTGCGCCGGCCTATCACCACAGCCAGCTCTGCCTCATAGTCGGCCCGGGTGGTCAGACGCGGATCGACCACGATATCCCCGTCGGGTCCGTTGAGTGCATTCGGGAACTTGGCGAAGATTATGGGGTTCTCGGGCGGGGTGAGATGTTGCTCCTGGATGTGATCGAGGTAGTTGAGAGCAATCGCCAGCACCTTTCCGGGCGCAACAATGGGAGCCAGGTAATCCGGATCCATGACACCCCCTCCGATTCCGCTGGTGTCGATCCCGGCCACGCGATCTGCCGCCGCAACGAGTTGCGGTGTGGTCTCCACAGCTATTCCGAGTGAGTCCATGGCCACCCAGGAGCCGTCTGCTCCCTGGATCGCGAAATAGGGCCCTTCGGGTCCATGGACCCTTGCAAACCTCATAATCAACAACCTCCCGATCTAGTCACCGCCTGCAAACGTTGCCACGATCCAGGATGAGACTGCGTCAAACGGAACCTGCTCCAGATTATTCAGTCCGGGACCAGCTTGCTTCACGACCCGCGCCGGCTTCTTCGGGAGAGATCGGAACACTCTCAGGTCCGATCTCCAGCGGGTCTGCAGTGTCATCTTCGAGCAGGGTCAGATAATGCGGAACCCTCCGATCGATCGTCAAGGTGAATATGTCGGGGCGGTTGTAGTGCCCCGAATAGTCGTGAACGAGTTTCGCATCTACGCACTGGGCAAGATCGATGTCGGCAATCAGGAGCCCTTCCTGATCGCCTGGCATCGGACCAGCCATGAGCCGGGCGTCTGCGCCAATGATGCAGGAGCCACCCGAGTTGGCCGGATCGGACAGAAACAGCCGGTCGTCCTCACTTTGAGCCAACATCTCAAGCATCTCCGGAGACACCGTCGAGCATGCGTTGAGAACGAAGCAATTCGCTTTGTAGGCAAGAGAGCGACCGGCCAATGTGACGACGTCCGACATGGAATGCTCATTCTTTGAGAAGTGATTCGGCCAGCTTCCGACGTGGATCTGGGTGCCCTGTGCTGCGAGGGAGAAGATCGCCAGCGGATTCGAATTCTCACCACAGATCAGTCCGCTCACCCGGCCGACGTCGAACTCAAACGCTGTCATCGTGTCACCCCACCCGCCGGTGTGAACCATCTTCTCGCCGACAGTGGGCATGATCTTTTGATGCTTGCCAACGACATTGCCCCTCCGGTCGATGAAGACCTGCGTGTTGTACATGGTGCCGCTGGTGCGCGGCCGGCGTTCGCATACACCGATCACAACATTCACATCGCTCTCGGCGGCCGCTTGACACAATCGGGAAGTGACCGGTCCCGGTATCTCCACAGAGTTCCGGAAGAGCCTGGCGGCCATGGCCAGGCTGTCCCGACTGGTCACGGGGTGGAAGTGATACCAGACCGGGTGGCCGGGTATGAACCCCTCCGGGAAAGCAACGAGCTCGATTGCCTGGTCGCCGGCTTCCCGGATGAGCTCCACTGCCCGCTCTGTCGAGGCCTCCCGGTCCAAGAACACCGGCGCTGCCTGTGCAACCGCCACTTTGATGGTCCGTTCTTCGTCGCCCACAGCCACCCTCTCCTCGTGATTCGCTCAGCGTAGAGAACCCGTTGCATGTTTGTCGCTGCTAGTCCGACGACTCCGGCGAAGGATCCCACCCTCCGAACGGGAGAGTAGCCCCAGAAACAGGTCGTCCTGACCCGGCATACGATGGTCGGGATGACTATTCGTCGCCGGCTGCGCCTTCGTCGGGAATCGGAGCTTGGAGCCAGGGGGCCTGGAGAATAGGTTGGAGAGGTTGATGGATGATAAGGCTGAGCACGTCGGCACGGTTGTAGTGACCGGCGTAATCGTGAATGGCTCGCTTGCCGACTAGAACATCGAGGTCTAGATCCGCGATCAGGATGGCCTCTTCGGACCCCGCCGGACCGGCCAGGATGTCACCGCCCGGGCCCACGATGCAGCTTCCGCCAATATTGCCCTCGTCCAGAAGCCATTGCCGGTCTGCATCATCTCGGACAATCCGTTCGATGGTCTGATTATCAAGCGTCCCGGCGGAGTTGAGTACGTAGCAACCGCCCTGGTAGGCAATAGCCCGCGAGGCATTGAGCATTACGTCGCGCATCCGCGGTTGGGTTGGCGAAAAGTGATTTGGCCACAATGCTGCGTGCACCACGGCGTACTGGGCGGCGGCGGAGAAGACCAGAAGCGGGTTTGAGTTCTCGGCGCAGATGAGGCTGCTGATGCCACCGAAATCCGCCCTGGGGATCTCGAGACCTTCGCCACCACCACCGGTATGTACGAGGCGTTCCCCAACGGTCGGAGTGAGTTTGCGATGCACTGCTGCGATCGTGCCGTCTGGGGAGAAGTGCACCGCGCTGTTCCACATCGTGCCCGTTGTACCGGCCAGTTTTTCGCACACACCAACGACCGCCCAAACCCCCGCCCGCTGCGCGGCCCCGGCCAATCTATCGGTATGCGGGCCGCCAATCACTACGGAGTTGCGGAATAGATCTGCCGCCATTTGCAGCCCGACTTGACTGGTGGCGGCGTGAAAATGAAACCAAATTGGATGTGCCGGAATGAACCCCTCGGGGAAAACGACCACCTCAACCCCAAGCTCCCCCGCCTCTTCAATCAGCTTCACGGCCTTCTCTACCGCAGCATCCCGGTCGAGAAAGCAAGGAGTGGCCTGAACAACTGCGGCTCTGACTGTCCCTAGCTCGTCTCCCACCACGCCCTCCTTTATCCTTGGTCTCGATTCGGAACTCTCCGAAGTGCATCAGCCATAGGCCCAACCTAACTCCCAGTTAGTACGACGAGGGCAGACCCGGCCAGCATCGTTATGGCGCCTACGACCAGGCGGATCGTCACTCGTTCGATCGGCTCTCGAAACACGAAGGGAACGAGTCCGACAACCACCAAGGCGGCCAGTTGCTGGACGGTGATGGCAATTGCCACCGAAGTGCGATCGTATGAGATCCACTGGGCGGCAATTGCGAGGGCGCCGACTAGTCCCCCCAGAGCCATCCACTTGACAGCCTGCGCAGGGATCGGCCCGCGTCGCCACGCCTTGGCCACAGTCAGGAGGAGCGCGTGCAGAGGAACGGTGAGTAGCAACCCAATAGTCACGCCCAACAGCGGGGAATCGAGGCCGCGCAATCCGAGCCGGATCAACTGAGGGGTGATCCCCCACAAAACAGCCACCGTCAGTGCATACCAGGGTTTCGACCATGGGGTTCCTTTGATGCTTGCATCACTGCTCAGCGATACCAGCCACACACCGGCTATTGCGATCACCACCCCTGCCGCGATGGGGAAAGTGAACGCTTCGCCCAACACAAAGGCAGCCAGGACGGCGCCCACCAGCGGAGATGCCCCCACTAGTGCCTGAGACCTGGCCACACCGATCCGTTGTTGGCTCAAAGCAATCAGAGTCCAGCCTCCAACGAAATGGATGAACGTAGCCAGGACGAAGTAGGCAAGCGACGAAATGGGCGCTGACGCGAGTAGAGCAAACTCACCGGTGGCTATCGCCCTGACGACGAGGACAACCGCCGCCGCTGCCAACAGTCCGAAGGCCGTGCGATAGGCATCAATCAGCTGATTGGATTTTCGATTGAAGATTTGGGTGACGGCAAAGGCGCCGGCCGCCACCAGAGCCCAGGCAACCCCGCTCACGGTTTCATGCCGTTTGAGTCAAAACGGGACGGACGAGCCTCGGGGTGTTCGGGGTCGGCTGGAGAAGATGACAGATCGTGGCTCATTGGTCTCTCTTCGTCGTTGTCCAGGCCACAATCGGCTGAGACCCCCGACTTTACTGGGTTCCCGCCGCCTGCTAATCGGTGTTCAGGGCCGCCGCCACTCCTCGACCTGACCAAAGTCGGCCTGCAAGCCGGCTCCCTCGATAGCCGCTACCGCCGCATCCTCATCGACCAGCGCCGTATCCCCTGATACGCCCAATGCTCCGATGATGGCCCCTTCCTCCCTGATGATCACGCCGCCGGCCAGTGGCACCACCTTGCCGGCCGACATGGCAGCCAATGAAACAAACAACGACGGGATGTGTTCGACGCGCTCTGCCATAACCCGGCTGGGCAGTCCCATCCCCAGCGCTCCCCATGCCTTGCCGACGGCGAGGTCAACGCGCAGAAACTCTGATCCATCGTCCCGCTTCACAACGATGGGGTGGCCGCCCGGGTCGAGCACCGCGGCAGTAAGCCGGCCGGTGTCGTGCTCTCTCCCCCAGCCAAGGACGCGATCTGCGATGTCGTCGGCTTTTTGGCGGGTCAGCATATGAATCCTCTCGAAGGTCGTGGTGACGGAAGCTAGACACCCAGATGTCGATGGACGGCCTCCTCATCGGCGTCGAGATCCGACGGAGTTCCCTCCCACACAATATGGCCGTGTTCGGCCATGATATTGACACGGTCACCCAGAGCTTTGGCCAGGCCGAGGTTCTGTTCCACCAACAAGATGGAGAGGTTGGAGCCCTTGAGGCCTTCGAGTCGTTCGCGGATGACCTTGAGCACAATCGGTGCCAGACCCTCGGATGGTTCATCCATCAGCAACAATGACGGATTGGTCATGAGACCACGAGCAATGGCAAGCATCTGCTGCTCTCCACCGGACAGATTGCTCGCGTAGCTCGCCTTACGTTCGGCCAGCCGCGGAAAGAAATCGAAGGCCCGCTCCACGGTCCAGTGCTGCGATCCATCCACTCCCGGGCGGCCAATGATTTCGAGGTTCTCAACCACCGTCAAGGAACCGAATACGTGTCTTCCTTGTGGTACGTAGCCGATGCCCTTTCGGGATACCTCGTGGCTCTCGAGCCCAAGTAGCTCTTCGCCTTGATACGTAATCGAACCGGCTAGCACCTGCGGTGGATCGATGCCCGCCAACGCCCGCACCAGCGTGGTCTTCCCCATGCCGTTGCGGCCGAGCAGGGATAGTACTTCGCCGTCTTTCACCTCGATGGAGACGTTCTCGAGGATCGAAGCCGTCCCGTAGTTACAGCGGAGTCCCTCTACATTGAGCATCAGTCGCTTTTCAGATAGACGTCTTGGACACGTTGGTCGTTGCGGATCTCTTCGGGGTTTCCTTCAGCGATGGGACGGCCGTTGTCGAGGACCAGCACTCGATCGACCAACTCGAGAGCGATACTCATGTCGTGTTCAATCAGCACGATCGTGAGATCTCGGGGCAGTCCTGAGATCAGCTCACGCATGATCTTCCGCTCGGCGGCCGATAGCCCTGCCCCGGGTTCATCGAGAAGCAGCACCTCCGGGTTTCCTGCCAGGGCCATGGCAATCTCCAACTGCCGCTGCTCGCCGTGGGACATCTCTGATACCACTTGGTGGCGTTGTTGGGTCAACCCGACCTGCTGCAGCACCGAAGACACCCTGTCGTCCAGCCATCCCTTTACCCGCAAAGGGCGCCAGGGGATGAACCGGGTGAGGCTGCGAGCCTGAGCGGCGATGGCCAGATTCTCTTCGACGGTGAGCGCCTGAAACAGGTCCGTGATCTGGAAGGTGCGGCCCAGGCCTTTCTGCGCCTTTTTGTATGGCGAAACGCGCGACATGTCTGATCCGAAGAGGTGTATCCGTCCCTCGGACGGATACACCTCCCCGGATATCGTCCGAAAGAGAGTGGTTTTCCCCGCTCCGTTTGGACCGATAACGGCCCAGCGGGCGCCGCGCTCGACGCGCAACGACACGCCGTC
>Ga0224512_10003165_pt1 | contig 14638 bp, 6 predicted proteins | sample SF_May12_sed_USG_4_FD_169103 | JGI IMG/M metagenome (GOLD analysis project Ga0224512, IMG submission 169103) | Sediment microbial communities from San Francisco Bay, California, United States - SF_May12_sed_USGS_13 | ecosystem: Environmental > Aquatic > Marine > Sediment | place: USA: California...
GCCCGAGACCAGGAGTCCGAAATTGGACTCTAGGAACACTGCCATGCTCACGGCCGCCGTAAGGAGCCCGACCGAGCGCTTGGACCGGGCAACGCCCAGCCGCTCGACACCGTTGACGAAGCCCTCCATGCCGCCCGACGCCTGTGTCAGGGTGATCATGGACCCGATCAGCACCGAGAAGAGCAGTACCCGCGCATTGTCGCCGTCGGTGATGGCGGCGACATAGGCGTCGACCGACGCGATGAGCCCGGCCACGGGGTCCCATCCGTTCATGATGATCCAGCCGAGCAACACGAACAGGGCAAGCGACAGGAACACCTGTCGGGTCTTGATTGCCAGGCCGATGGCGACGATGGGCGGGAGGATGGAGAGCCAGCCGTAGGAATCCATGCGGTCTCGGGATACGGGATACGGGATAAGGGATAAGAGACCGGCGCGAGTGGGACAAGGGACGAGCAGGTGTTGCCAACAGCCCTGAACCGGTCTGCTGAAATCTCATCTGCCTAACGCCTTATCAGCCCCAGCCGGCCAAATTGCACATTCCCTGTAGCAATCCGATCGTTTCACTCCCTTTTTCTCGAACTCTAATCAAACCTTCACATTCGGTTTTATTGACGCTTTGGGCATCGCCAGGCAAGTTTCTTTGCACCTCCCGACGCGCTCTCTCCGTCCCGACGTGGAGAGGAGAAGTGTTGCGATGTCCGCCATGTTCATTTCTGCACACACGTCCCCGAGCAATCGTACGGGGCTCACCTTGTCATAATTGGACTCACTCTTTCTAGGAGGATCGCTCGATGCGAATCATGTTTGGACTGAAGAGCTGGGTCGCAGCGGCAGTACTTGGGGTCGCCGCGGCGGGCCAGCTCTCTGCGCAGGGTGCGACTGCCACCCTCACCGGTCGTGTCACGGCGTCCGATGGCATGACCTTGACCGGTGTGCAGGTGGTGGCCACGAGTCGAACCACCGGTAGCCAATTTGGTGCGCGCACGGGGGAGGATGGGGTCTACACGATCACCGATCTCCGACCCGGTGCGTACGGCGTCATAGCGCGGATGATTGGTTACGACGTCGGCCGTGACGACGACGTGCGGATCAGGGCCGGACAGTCGACCCAGCTGAACTTCGTTCTGGGTGTGCAACCCATTGTGCTGGACGCGATGGAGATTTTCGCCACACGCGCCGTCGAGCGGAAGACACCGGTGGCGTACTCGAACGTGGACAAAGCACAGATGGATCAACAGCTGGGATCACAGGACATTCCGCTCGTCTTGAATCTGACGCCCAGTGTGTACTCGACGGAGTCCGGAGGAGCAGCGGGTGATGCCCGCATCAACGTACGCGGCTTCGACCAGCGCAACGTTGCGGTCATGATCAACGGTGTGCCCGTCAACGACATGGAAAATGGATGGGTGTACTGGTCGAACTGGGACGGTGTGGGTGATGCCACGTCGACCATACAGCTCCAGCGAGGACTCTCCGCCGTCAACCTGGCGACGCCATCGATCGGTGGAACCCTGAATATCATCACCGACGCCACCACGCTGTCGCCGGGAGGGATGTTCAAACAGGAATTCGGCAACGACGGGTTCCTCAAGACCACGGCGATGCTGTCGTCGGGTCTGTTGGGTGACAAGTTCGCGTTCATGGCCCAAGGCGTGCGAAAGACGGGGGATGGCATCGCACAAGGTCTCTGGACCGACGCATGGGCGTATTACTTTGGCGCGAGCTACAAGGTCAGCGCCAGCAACCGGATTGATCTGTTTGCGCTCGGCGCGCCACAACGCCACGGACAGCGACTGTACGCGCAGAACATCGGGGCGATCGACTCTTCCTTCGCGAGAGGCCTCAGTGGCTACGATCCTGCTGCGCTAATCGCCTATCCTCAGGCCGATTCCGGCTTCCGCTACAACGAGAACTGGAACACGGTTTCGTCGTCGTACACGGGACAGCAGGCGGAAGGCACCAAACTGTTCAACCGTCAAAACCCGAACTTCTTGAATGAGAGAGAGAACTTCTTCCACAAGCCCCAGGTCAACCTGAACTGGTACTCGTCACTCTCCGACATGCTGTCGCTCAGCACGGTGGCCTACTACTCCGGCGGGAAAGGTGGCGGAACGGGGGAGATAGACTATTTCTCCGGGTTTACGTGGGATTACAGCGGGCCATCTCGTATCGCCGACTGGGACGCCATGGTCGCAGTCAACCAGGGCACCGTCGATCGGAGGGGAGATCCCAAGGCAGCGGGGCGGTCCATGGGCATTCTCCGCAACAGCCGCAACAACCAGTGGACGATCGGCGCCATCTCGAAGCTCTCGATGGATCTCTCAGGGCCTCTCACCATGGAGGTTGGTGCAGACTGGCGCACCGCTTCGATCGATCACTACCGTGAAGTCCGTGACCTGCTCGGCGGCACCTACTTCATCACCGAACCTGGTGACGCCAGCGACTTCTGGCCGGCCCCTGACGACCAGCGTGGTCTTGGCGACAAGATCGATTACGACTTCACCAACACCGTCGATTGGCTAGGCGGGTACGTGCAAGGTGAGTACGCGACCAGCAAGTACACGCTCTACGGCATGGGCGGATTGTCGACGATCAAGTACAGCTACACGAACAACTTCATGGATGACGGTACCGGTAGCCCGGTCGTTGCCAACCCTGACCGTATCTTCGGCACGCAGTTCAAGGGCGGAGGCCTGCTGAACCTCACCGACGAGTTGGGAGCCTATGTCAACGCCGGTTACATCTCGAAGGTGCCGATCTTCGACGGCGTCGTCGACGACTTTAGCGGCGCGCTGAACCCCGACCCGCAGAACGAGAAGTTCCTGCATTTCGAGGGCGGGCTCGACTACCGGGCACTCGACCGGACCATCTCGGTGAGCCTCAATGGGTACTTCACGCAGTGGAAGGACCGGACCATTACGCGTGGGATCGTGACCACAGCCGGAGAAGACGCGCTCGTCAGTCTGCTGGGTCTGGACGCGGTTCACATGGGCATCGAGGCGGAGGCGGCCTTCCGGGTCTCCAATCTGCTGCGCCTGGATGTGTCTGCGGCCGTGTCCAACTGGAAGTACACGGACGACGTCTCGGGGACATATCGGCCCGACCCCGGTGCTCCGGCCGTGCCGTACGATTTCTACATCAACGATCTCAAGGTCGGTAACGCGCCCCAGCTGCAAGCCTCGGCGGCGGTGTCGGTCTTCCCGATCGATGGCCTCTTCGTTCAGGTGGTTGGCAGGGCGTATGGAAACCACTATGCCGACTTCAATCCGGTCGACCGGGACGATCCGGCCGATCGGGCGCAGAGTTGGAAGGCGCCGGGCTACGCGGTGTTTGATGCGCACTTCTCGTATTCGCCGCCGGCGGCGATTCGCTTCCTGGAGCGCGTGACACTGTTCGGGCACGCCTACAACCTGCTGGACGAGACGTACATTTTGGACGCCATCGACAACTCGTCGTTCAACGGGTTCGACCTCGACCACGACGCGGACGATGCTGAGGTCTTCTTCGGGCTGCCGCGGCGCTTCAACGCGGGGCTGCAGGTGCACTTCTAAGCTGCAGCGGATCGCAGAATGGCAGACGGGGGCCCTCTGGCAACAGGGTCCCCGTTCTGTCAGCAGTGAGCCGTCAGCAGTGAGCCATCAGCCATCAGCCGTCAGCTATCAGCCAGTCCGTCCGTTAGTCGTCTGATGGTCATCGCCCACTCATCGCCTTGCATCGCCCGTCAGTTCATCGCCGTCGCGAACACGACAGTCGTCTCAGTCGTTCATGTCGTCTGCCCCCCTGCCCCCCTCCCCCCCTGCCGCCCTGCCGCTCTGCCGCCGTCGCTATGTCTCCGCCCGCTTGAGCAACCAGAGGCCAAAGCCACCGAACAACATGTTGGGCAGCCAGGCCGCAAGGGTCGGCGGGACGATGCCCCCTGAGCCGAACGTGCGTGAGAGCTGGACCAAGACGAGAAACACGACGGTGGTGCCAAGGCTCACGGCCACCCCGAACGCCCCGCTGGTGCGTGGGCCGGAGACGACGAGTGGTGCGGAGAAGATCGCGATGATGAGGCACGTAAGCGGCACGGCGAGCTTGAGCGCCAAGTGCACCCGAAGGAGCCTACCGTCGCCGCCCGAGCGTTCCAGGGCATTGACGTACCGGCGCAGCTCCCCGTAACGCATCTCCTCGGGTTTCTTGGGCTCGATCAGCAGATCGGCCGGTCGTTCGACGAAGTTGCTCAGGTACATCGATTCGAATGCAAAATCCTGTGCGTCTTCGTCCCCACCGATGATGCGGAAGTGTCCTCGGCGGAGATCCCAGCGTGACGTTGCGGTATCGTAATTGGCTGTCGGCGCCTGGATCGCCAGCGTCGGGTAATCGGGGCCTGTTCCTTCGCGCTCGAGCACGGCGTCACGCATGAGTTGTCGCGCGACGTTGACCTCACGAATGGCGTAGTTCCAGCCCTCTTCCGCGCGGTACACGAAATTGTAGCGCGCGGACTGCGAACGCTGCTCCAATTCGCCCAATAGTTCCAACTGGCGACGGGTGGCCGGTGGAGCGAGTTCACCGATTCCGAGACCGATGACGGATGCGACTGTGGCTGCCACCAGCACCGGAACGATGACGCGATGGATGCTCTGTCCCGAGGCCTTGGCGGCAACGAGCTCGAAGTGGCGAGCCATGTTGACTAGGCTGAACACCGTGGCAAAGAGCACCGCGGCCGGCAGAATGAGGAATACCCGCTCAGGAAGACTGAACAGGTATCCAAGTGCGATCGCGCTTGGAGCGAGATCGCGGATCAAATACTTGTCGAGGTTTTCCGTGAGTTCGATGAGAATCACGACAAGCGGGAGCCCCAGTCCGGCCACCACGAAAATCGTGACCCACTGCCGCAGTAGATACCGATCGAGAATACGGATCATGTGGAGATCGGCTCTCGAGCCGCACGCGTCCTACCCCGGATTGCTGCCACGCGCCGTGACACGGTTCCCGCCTTGCTCATTCGCCACACGGCGATCGCCCCGATCGCTGCCATCAGGATGTTGGAAATCCACATTGCAAGAAACGGCGGCACGATCCGTCGGTTGGCTAGGGTCTCTCCTCCGATCAGTCCGATGTAGTAGATGAGGAACACGATCATTCCTGCTCCCAGCACGAGGCCGAGTCCACCACCCGGAAATCGGAACGCCAGCGGAATGCCGACCAGCACGAATACGATGCACGCTGCGGCAATCGAGTATTTCTTGTGGTACTCGACCTTGTAGGCCGCCGCCCGCGCTTCAGCGCTCCTTACGCGATCTCGCAAGGCGCGGACCTCGGCGGCCCGCTGACGCGGGACGGCACTCGTAAGCGGTCGTTGAACCGGCTGGCCGAGCCGCTCGAGGAGCCCTCCACGTATCGAGTCCGGCGTAACTGTCTGGGCGGCGAGATCTTTGACGCCGATCACGTCTCCCAACCATAGCAGCGCTATGCAGTAGATGCTGCGTCGGGGCATTGGGACATCGGTGTCGGCCGTGGCCGTGGGGAGGCCCACCAACTCTCGCAGCCCATTGAGCTCAGCGACGTCTGCTTTCAGCGTGTTGACCTCCGCTTCACGCGAGGCGGTGCGGACCACTTCTTCGAGCTGACATACGCCGCGCTCGCGGTCACCTCGGTAATCGTCGTTCTCACGGCGGATGAACTCACTACCCACACCCCGAACCAGCACGAGCTGGTGCCTGAAGCCCGTCTGCTGGAACATCTGGGGGTCATCGCGGTCAAACTCGTGGATGGAGCCGTCGAACAACGTCAGTTGCAGGTCCTCTTGGTTGGGGGCGAATGTGAGGCTGCCGCTGTCGGCGTAGATGATCCGCTTGCGGTTCTGCTCCTCCAGTTGGTAGACCGTGATGTCCCGCATGCCATACGTCGATTGATCGATCTGTGCGGCCCACAGTGCTGTGCGTCCCTTCTGCACCTCGTTGATGACGTGTTCTTTGAGCGAAAAGGTGGGCTTGGTCCGGATGATGTCCGACATGAGCGTGCGGAGACGGTGGTTCGTGCGGGGCAGAACTTGGTCGGAGAACAGAAACGAGATGACGGCCACGGCAGTGGCAGCCGCGAGGAGTGGGCGCACGATCTGTCCGACCGACACTCCCCCCGCTCGCATCGCCGTGAACTCGTGGTCGCCCGCCATCCGACTCACCGTGTAGAGGACCGCGACGAGCACCGACATCGAGAGGGTAATCGCAATGAGAAAGGGAATCGTGAGCGCAAAGAACTCGAGGATGACGGTCCACGGAAGACCCTTGCCTAGCAAGTCCTGCAGCTTGCGCGCAACTTGGCGCAGCAGTTCGAAGCTCGTGAGGGCCGAGAGCGCGAACAGGAACGGCCAGACGTGCTGTTTGAGCAGATAGCGGCGCAAGATCTTCATGGATGCCTGTAACTTACTATATTTGAACGACTTGAAGCGGCAATAGGCATTGCCGACCCTCACGTCTCACAAGGTGTACCCCCGACGACCCTCGATGGTGTCTCGTACCCTGGCAGTCTGCATCCTCGGCATGGCGTTGCCAAGCGTGATGCTGGCGCAGCAGCCCGACGCAGTGGTTCCCCGGGTGCGGGTGCGGTTGCCTATCCCCGCCTTCCAACTCCGTGTGCCGCCTTCGCTTGGACTCGGAGGGTACTTGAGTGCGCGGATACCGCCAGCCGTCGTGGCCAGCCGCTGGGAGCAGGAAGCCAGAGAGCGGGCGCTCGCCGATCGCGCCGCGCGGAGACGTCAGGCCCTGCTCGTGTCCTTGGGGCTTCAGGCGCTGCCGGCCGCTCAACGCCGTCGGCGGCTGGCTGGGATCCCCCGACCGGAGGATCTCGCGGCTCCCCTGGAAGAAGAGCGTGAGGGACCGCAAACGTTCCGGGCCGTATCCTCGTATGCGGACTTGGGGCTCGATCTCAGGGCACGGCTCGAAATGAAGCTGGATCGCCTGCGGAATGCGCGTTGCACGGCGGTCGAAATCAGTGACCCGGCATTGGGGTGTCAGGGTGGATTCCCAACGCCGTCGTTGGACCAGGAATTCCGCATCCGCGCGGGCGGGATCGTCAGTGAGCGCGTGTACGTGAACGTCGACTTCGACTCACAACGAGAGTTCAGCGCCAACAACAACATCAACGTGTTCTATCAGGGTCTCGAAGATGAGATTCTGCGACGGGTCGAAGTTGGGAATGTCAACTTCCGCGCACCGAACTCGCGGTTCATCACGGCGGGGGTCCCGGCGAATTCGTTCGGCGTTCAGGTGGAAGCGCAGGTGGGAGCGTTCGAGTTTCGTTCCATCGTGGCCCAACAGAAGGGATCCGCGGTTCGGGTGCGTGACTTCACCGTGGGGGAAACCACGACCCAGCCCGTGGAGCTTCAAGTCACCGAGCTTGACTACGAGCAGTCACGGTTCTTCTTCGTGGTCGATCCACGGACGTTTCCGTCGTTCCCCGACGTGGATGTGCTCAACATCAATGGCGATACACTGCCCACGGCACTGCAAATCAGAGATGTGCGCATCTACCGGTTGCGCGCTCAGAGCGGGCAGTTGGGCAACAACCTGAACCTGGGCGGGATCGAGGCTGTGGCCATCCGTGACGATAGCCCACAACGGGTGGGGCCGTTCTCGTGGGAGCTGTTGATCGAGGGACAGGACTACTACCTGGACCCATCGGCGACATGGTTCGGGCTCGCCAGCAGGCTGGGCACCGACGACTTTCTGGCCGTGTCCTATGTCACCACTGCCGGGGACACGGTCGGGACGTTTCCATCGCTCAACAGTGAGCAGGACACGCTGCAGCTGATTCACGAGCCCCGTCGTGGGCCGGAGGTTCCGACCTTCTCGTACGAGCTACGCAACGTGTATCGTTTGGCGGGGCAGGGCATCGATCGCGAAACCCTCGATGTTGGCCTGCGCGTCGGCATCTCGGAGCGACCGTTGGATGGCCTCGGGACCTATCTCTCACGCCTGCGGTTGGCCCTCCCGACTGACCCGCTGCGGCTGGATGAGTTCAATCGGGTGTTTCCGCGCGATCGGGATCCCGGTGGAGGTGTGCCGATCCGTGAGCTGTTCCTCGTGTTTCCCCACACCCAACCCTTCGCCGACAGCGAGCGCCTCCAGCCGGGTGAGCGGAACGACTCGCTCTACCGGACACCCGCCTACCTCCTGCGGACGCAGGGGCCCGCACCGCGCTTCACGCTCGATATCGATTACGAAGCGACCGGAGCCGGAGACCGATCGAACCTGAGCCTGGGCACGATCCAAGTGCGTTCGGGCAGCGAGCGGCTGTACGTCGGCGACCGGGTGCTCATGCGAGGCCGCGACTACGAGATCGACTACGCGATAGGACAGGTGACGTTCCTCAGCCCGGACGCGCTGTTCACGGGCGTGACACGCGTTCGTGCCGAGTTCGAGGAAAACCAGCTATTTGACGAAGCGCCGAAGACCATCGTGGGACTCTCGTCGACGTACACACTTCCTGGTGTGGGCGAGATCAGCGCGCTCGGCATCTTTCAACGCGAACGGACGGCGAGCACCCGTCCCGTGTTGGGGTTCGAACCGGCAGCGGGGTTCATCGGCGGCCTCAGCAGTGACCTGTCGTTCCGCTCGGAGGGTCTGACGCGCGCGTTGAACAGTCTTCCGCTCATCAGCACAACCGTACCGTCGACCCTGACCATCCGCGGAGAGGTCGCGCTGTCTTTGCCCAATGCCAACGTCACGGGTGCGGCGTACATTGAGGATTTCGACCGCGAATCGGCGTTTGGAATCCCGCTCACCGAACGTCGTTTCCAGCTGGGAAGCCGCCCATCGTCGGGTCTGGGACTACCGGCAACGCACCTTGGATTGGGCGGAGCGTTCGACGATGACGATGCGGTGCCGGCGGTGTGGCAGAACCTCATCCTGTCGTCTGGCGGCAACGCGCTGCAGTTCCAGCCGCAAGACATCGACTCGACGATCACGCTCGTCGGCTCTGGATTTACCGTGGAGACCGTGTTGTGGCTTTCGCTCAAGCCGGACACGGTCGGCGGACTCCCGGATCCGCTGACGGGAACGCCGCGGTGGGTCCTGCCGCGGACGCCGGGACCACGGTGGCGCAGTCTGACCCAAGCGCTCGGTGGTGGCTCTGGTGTTGGGGTCGATCTGTCGCGGGTGGAGTTCCTTGAGTTCTGGGTGCTGGAAGACGCGCTCAGGACGGCGAGGGACCAAGAGGCGTATCTCGTTTTCGATTTCGGAACGGTGTTCGAGGACGCCGTTGCGTTTGCTCCGCAGTCGTTCCAGGTGAGTGGGGCCGACACCACGTTTTCGGGCTTTCAATACATCGGGCGCGGCCGTCTGGACACTGAGAAGGATTCGCTGACGAACGTCTTCAATGCTCAAATCGACGATGTCGGCTTGCACGGCGATCGGCCCGACTCGTTGCTGAATGCGCAGAGCGGTGAGGTGCTCGACAGAACTCCGCTGTGCGATTTGCAGGGCCAAGGTGGACTCACGGCCTTTCCGCTCGGTGATCTGGCAGCGCGCTGTACCAATGGCAACGGGTTCTTCGATACGGAAGATCTCGACGGTGACAACCGGCTCGATGTGAATGTCGGTACAGCGCAAGAGGATTTCCGGCGCTACGTGTTTCCGGTAGGCAGCGACCGGTATTTCGTGCGCGATGGGGTGTCACTGCTGGATGGAGCAGGCAGGGAGCTGCGGTGGCGTCTGTATCGCATTCCGTTCCGGGTCGACACACTGCAAGTCGGCCAACCGAATTTGCGTCAAGTCGAATCAATGCGATTGACGGTTGTCGCGCCTGACAACGGCTCGAACGATCTGGAGTTCTGGATGGCCCTGGCGCGGATGCGACTCGTGGGCGCTCCGTGGCTCAAACGCTCCGACACGCCACTTCGTGGGTTGGGGGGAACGCGTGCATCACCGCAGGGCGAGGTTGTGGCCTCTATCGTCACTACGGAAAACACCGATCTCGGCTACACGCCGCCTCCCGGTGTGGCTGATCTTCCGGAGCGGGTTGACGTTGGATTGAGTTTGGGACAGGTCCAGATCAACGAGAAGTCGTTGCGCCTCCTGGCGACCGAGCTGTTCGCCGGTGACCGTGCCGAGGCGTTTATCCGCTTCGCTGGCGAAGGTGACAAGAACTTCCTCAACTACCGGCAGCTCCGGGTATGGGCGAGAGGTCGGGGTAGTGGGTGGGACGAACAAGACCTGACCTTCTTCATCAAAGCCGGGCGCGACGAGAACAACTTCTACCTCTATCGGACCACGGCGCGGACCGACACGTGGGAGCCCGAAATCGTCGTCGATCTCGACCGTTGGATTGCATTGCGAGCGGAGGCGGAGTCCCAGTGGCTAAGCGGCGCCCCGCCGTCAGGATCGGCGCAGTGCGGCGGCGATTCCACGGCGTACGTGGTATGTGACGGCCCGTATCTAGTGCAGGTGCGGGATCCGGCCACGGCGCCACCCAACTTGGCCCGCGTATCCGAGGTGGCCGTGGGGATGTATCGCACGACGGACAACGTCGTGATCGACCAGGCGGAGCTGTGGGTGGATGACATCCGACTGACGAGCGTGATTGATGACGCCGGCTTCGCGGCCGCACTCGATGCCCGCTTCGCGGCGGCCGACGTGGCGGAGATCAATCTTTCGCTCACACGGCGCGACGACAATTTCCGCCAGTTGGATCAGGATCCGAGCTACGTGACCGACGCCGCAACCCGGATCGGCGCGTTGTTTCGACTCGATAAGCTCCTCCCCGAGTCCTGGGGTCTCTCCATGCCGTTGACGCTGTTGCATCAGCGCACGAGCGCAAATCCCTTCTATATCCGGGGTACCGACGTGCGTGCATCCGAGTTGGACGGGCTTCGGCGTCAAGCCGGCGTGTCCACGAGCTACCAGCTCAGCATCCGACGGGTGCGCCGCGGACAGTCGTTCCTGGCTCGGACCCTGCTCGATCCGGTGGCCGTGACGGTGACCCGGGAATCGAGCAACAACGTGTCGTCCCTGACCTCCGCAGACACTCGCAACCGACAGTACAGGTTCCAGTACTCGAACACGGCGGGTGCGCGCACGACGCGCGGCGTGCCGGGATTCCTGGTGCGGCTCGTCGACAAGCTGCCGTCGTGGATCCGTGACAGCGAATTTGGCAAAGGCTTGAGGGGGTCCCGACTGCGGTTGAATCCCTATCAAGTCACGTTTGGCTCGACGTTGACTGACAATGTGACCGAGCGGTTCGTGTTCCGTGTGCCGGTCGAGCTGCCGGAGGATTCGATTCTGCAGCCAGTCCCGAGCGTCGTCCATGCGTGGCGCAACACGGCCGGGATCGAGTTTCGGCCGTACACCACGTTGACGTTGAACGCGAATTTCAGCAGCACGCGAGACTTGCAGGATTACGGCGATTCGACCACGGTCGGAAGGCTCTTGGAGGGCGAGCAGCAAACGATGCTCGGGACGGACATCGGGTTCGAGCGGAACCGCACCTTGAGCACCTCGATCAGCGTCGCACCACCGTTCACGTCGTGGCTTCGTCCGCGATTTTCGCTGGCGACGAACTTCTCGTTCAACCGCAATCCCAACAGGCAGGATCCGGTCCGCGTCGACGGCGATACAGCCGGTGCCTTCCGTGTTCCGGAGACGCTGCAGAACTCGCGGCGCCGGGAGGTGGGTGCTGCGCTGGACCTGTCACGCTTTGCATCGGGCATCGATGGCGATTCGGGGTTCGTTGCGGCACTGTTCCGTGGACTGCTGCCGGCCGATTTCTCTTACACACGCGAGCAGCGTTCGTCGTTCGATCGAGCGACCTTCGACGCGGGATTCGGTTACCACTTGGCGCTCGGCGGTCTGGAGCAGTTTCGTGAGCAGGAAGGCGTGCCGGCCACGGCGGCTGGCGATGTCGCGACGTGGCTGATCTCCGGTGGAGTGAGACTTCCCTTGGCATTGCAGGTGCGCGCAACATTCCGTGATTTGAGCAACGTCGCGTGGCAACGACGTGGCGCACAGGAGACGGAGATCCGGCAGATGAGCCGCGAATGGCCGTCCTTCAACGTCACCTGGTCGTACACACCTCCCGTATCAGTTCGCGCGGTTCTTTCGTCCGTGACCGCGCAAGGCCAGTATCGGGTGCTCGAGTCCACCCGAGAACAACCATCGTTTGCCGCGACGACGGAAGACGAAGTTGCGACGGTGCGGACCGAGAACAACTCGAAGTTCATTGGTCCCTCCCTCACGTTGGTGTGGATACAAGGGGTGACAACATCAGGTCGGTACACCTTCTCGAAGTCGGAATCGGTGACTTCGGGGAACGTGACGGAGAGCGAGCGACGGGAATGGGGCGCGACCTTGAACTTCGCGTTCCGACCTCCACAGAGCTTCATATCGTTGCGGAGCCGTATTCGCACCACCGTGGCGTTCAACTCCTCGATATTGTCAGTTTGCCTGCTGCGAACGGGTGTCGACGATTGCCGCACCGTGTCGGACAGCCGGCGACAGCAGTTGGACATTCGTCTCGATACCGGGTTCAGCTCGACGCTCCGCGGAGGTCTGTCGTTCAGCCACATCGTGAGCGAGCAACGACACACGTCGCAGAAGCTCACGCAGACTGTCTTCACCGTCTTCGGAGACATCACCTTACGCGCGGGACAGGTGCGATGAGACACGTTGTCGGTTCGATGCTGGTCCTCGCCGTCGCATGTGGCGGCGGCCACGAAAACCCGCCACCGTTTGATGGCCAAATGGCACTTCGCTACGTCGAACAGCAATTGGCGTTCGGGCCGCGCGTTCCCAACACGGAGGGTCACCGACGTACGGGAGATTGGATTCTCGCGAAGCTACAGGAGCGCGCCGACAGCGTCGAGGTGCAAACCTTCACGCATGTGACGACAACCGGCGACACGCTCGCGCTGCGGAACTTTGTAGGGAAGTTCCGGCCCGCAGCAGTTGAGCGGATCTTGTACATGGCCCACTGGGACACCAGACCGCAGGCCGACCGCAGTCCCAACCTCGGGCAGCAGCAGCTGCCGGTTCCCGGAGCGAATGACGGGGCGTCCGGCGTGGCATTGTTGCTCGCGGTGGCCGATGCGCTGAGCGATACCCCTCCCAGTTTTGGTGTCGATCTCGTGTTCGTCGATGGCGAAGACTACGGCGACTTCACGAGCAGAGACGATGTGCTCATTGGCTCGACACACTATGCGGATCAGCTCACGCCAGATCGGTTTCCACTGTTTGCGATCGTGTGGGACATGGTGGGTGACCGTGACCTGCAGTTGCACCAGGAGGGGTACTCGGTTCAGCGAGCACCGGAGGTCGTGGATCGAGTATGGAGCCGCGCCGCCGACCTCGGGCACGGGCGCGTGTTCCGACCGACGGTCGCGTACACCATGCTCGACGACCACGTTCCGCTGCTGGACGCAGGTGTCCGCGCCATCGACGTCATCGACTTCGATTATCCGCCCTGGCATACGACCGAGGACACACTCGATAAGGTGAGTGCTGAAAGCCTCCAGATCGTCGGTGAGGTGGCGGTGGCGTTGGTGAGATAAAGGGCGATGTGAAGGCTTCATCGTCTCTCTCCATCGCCCCCCCCTAACATCGCCCACTCATCGCCCGTCTCGTCGCGCTTGAATTCGATCCACTCGGCGATATCGCGGATATGTGCTGCCCCGATGTTGGCTGCATCGTTTCCCACCATGTCCACTTCCGACGACCGTCGGGCAGCACTGCTGCTACTTGGGTTGGCGTTGGTGGGGCTCGTGGTGCGCATGGTGCTGGCGGGACCCCAGCCACCTGGCGCCGTCGCCTACCGACCGAGCAGCGCGGCGCGACCGGAGCAGGACTCGGTTGCGGCTCGAGCCGCGCGCTTGGCGCGGCCGCTCGCGCCAGGGGAGCGGATCGATGTCGACCGGGCCTCGGTCGAGGAGCTCACGAGGCTGCCCCGCATAGGGCCAGGTCTCGCGAACAGGATTGTGAGCGATCGAGATGCCTATGGGCCGTTCGGATCTCTTGCGGCGCTTGACCGGGTGCCGGGAGTGGGACCTGTGCTGCTCGAGGCGGTTGTGCGGCACGTCACGTTTTCCGGCCGCCCGACGCAGAAGTTGAGCCCCGTCACGGCGCCGCTACTTTCGCTCAATCGCGCATCCGTTGATGAGTTGACGAGCCTGCCAGGCATCGGGGCCACCCGAGCTGAAGCCATCGTGGCGTACCGCCACCGTGCGGGCCCATTTCGAAACGTCGACGACCTCGAGAATGTCCCCGGGATTGGCTCCAAAACGGTCGAACGGTTGCGCAAACGTGTCAAAATACCTTGACACCCCAACCGGGACTCATCACCTTACGCCGTTGCAGCCAAACGATTTGACTGACTTCGGGCACTCTTCCTAAAGGCGGGGATGGCAACAGCGGCGGCAGGCATCGAACGGCTCGGCGATCTCCTGGTCCGCGAGGGTCTGATCACGCGCGAGCAGCTCCTCCAGGCCCTCGAACAGCAACGTGGGTCGGGGATGCGGCTCGGGTACATGCTGGTCAAGCTCGGCATGGTGCAGGAGATCGAGATCACCAAGATGCTGGCGCGCCAGTATCGGGTGCCCGCCGTCGACCTGGGCCGGTTCGAGGTGGATGCCAAGATCATCAAGCTGGTGCCCGCCGATGTGGCCGTG
>Ga0224512_10003166_pt1 | contig 14636 bp, 12 predicted proteins | sample SF_May12_sed_USG_4_FD_169103 | JGI IMG/M metagenome (GOLD analysis project Ga0224512, IMG submission 169103) | Sediment microbial communities from San Francisco Bay, California, United States - SF_May12_sed_USGS_13 | ecosystem: Environmental > Aquatic > Marine > Sediment | place: USA...
CTCGAACCCGGCAAGGCTTGCTACATCCCGGTGGCGCATCGGGCCGGTGCGGCGCAAGGGGCGCTGGATCTTGGCGACGGCGGCCATGGCAAGGCCGGGGACGGCGGCCTGGTCCCGGGCCAGATCGCCCGCGACAAGGCGCTTGAGATGCTGGGCCCGCTGTTGGCCGATCCTTCGGTGCTGAAGATCGGGCACAACATCAAATACGATGCCGAGATATTCCTGACCCACGGCGTCGAGGTCGATCCCGTCGACGACACCATGGTGCTGTCCTACGTCCTGGATGCCGGCCTCCACGGCCACGGGCTCGACGAACTGGCGGCCCTGCACCTCGATCACACGACCATCAAGTTCGCCGACGTCGCGGGCTCGGGCCGCAACCAGGTGACCTTCGACAAGGTGGCGCTGGAGACGGCCCGGGATTACGCGGCCGAAGACGCCGACATCACGCTCCGGCTCCACGACCTGTTGAAGCCGCGGCTGGTCAAGGAACACCTGACCTCGGTCTATGAGACGCTGGAACGTCCGCTGATCCCCGTGCTCGTCGACATGGAGCGGGCCGGGATCAAGGTGGACCCTGCGCGCCTCAAGGCGCTGTCCGACGATTTCACCAAGCGCCTGGCCAAGCTGGAAAAGGACATCCACAAGCTGGCGGGCCGTGAATTCAACGTCGGCAGCCCCAAGCAGCTGGGCGAGATCCTGTTCGAGGAGATGAGCCTGACCGGCGGCAAGAAGGGCAAGGCCGGGGCCTGGTCCACCGGGGCCGACGTGCTCGAGGACCTCGCCGCCCAGGGTCACGACCTGCCCGCCCGGGTGCTCGATTGGCGCCAGCTCGCCAAGCTGCAATCGACCTACACCGATGCCCTGCAAAAGCAGATCAATCCCGATACCGCCCGGGTGCACACCTCCTACGCCATGGCCGTGGCCTCGACCGGCCGGCTCAGCTCCACCGATCCCAACCTGCAGAACATCCCGGTCCGCACCGAGGAGGGCCGCAAGATCCGCGAGGCCTTCGTTGCCGAGAAGGGCACCAAGCTGATCTCCGCCGACTACTCCCAGATCGAGCTGCGCCTGCTGGCCCATGTGGCCGACATCGCGGCCCTCAAGGAGGCCTTCCGGGAAGGGGCCGACATCCACGCCCTGACGGCGTCGGAGATGTTCGACGTGTCGCTCGAGGACATGGACCCGATGACCCGGCGTTCGGCCAAGGCGATCAATTTCGGCATCATCTACGGCATCTCGCCGTTCGGCCTGGCGCGCCAGCTCGGCATTCCCCAGCAGGAGGCCAAGAATTACATCGAGGCGTATTTCAAGCGCTATCCCGGCATCAAGGACTACATGGAAGACACCAAGGCGTTCGCCCGCGAACACGGCTATGTCACCACCATCTTCGGGCGCCGGGTGCACACGCCGGGCATCAAGGCCAAAGGGCCGCACAAGGCCTTCGCCGAGCGCGCCGCCATCAACGCGCCGCTGCAGGGCGCCGCCGCCGACATCATCAAGCGCGCCATGATCCGGGTGCCGCCGGCGCTGGAGAGCAAGAAGCTCAAGGCCCGGATGCTCTTGCAGGTGCATGACGAATTGATCTTCGAGGCGCCCGCGAAAGAGGCCGAGGCGACCGCCGAACTGGTGGCGCGCGTCATGGCCGAGGCGCCTTTCCCCGCCGCCAACCTCTCGGTGCCGCTCGAGGTCGAAACCGGCATCGGCATGAGCTGGGCCGAGGTCCACTGACAATGCCGCGGGCCTGAAGCGCCCACCCCAAAGGGAGAACCGCCGTTGGATCCGGTGCCCGTCCGTGTCCAGGCCGCCGTCTATGCCACCGGCCTGTTCAGCGCCACCCAGACCAGCCTGATCGCCGTCGTGGTGCCGCTGTGGCTGCTGCATCTGGACGCCGGGCCGCTGATGACGGGCCTGGCGCTCGGCAGCTACAACTTGTTGCCGTTCCTGTTCTCGGTCCATGGCGGGGCGGTGATGGACCGGCTCGGCGCCCGCCGGGTGATGGTGGCCTTCGCCGTGCTGGGGGCGGCGACGCCGCTGCTCTATCCGCTGCTGCCCTTCGTGCTGGCGGTCTTCGCCCTGCAGATGATCGGCGGGCTGGCCTCGACCATGGGCTGGGTCGGCGCCCAGACCTTGATCGGCCAGATGATGAAGGGCAGCCCCAAGCATGCCGGGCGCTTCACCTCCATCGGCGTGCTTGGCAACATGGTGGGCCCGCCGCTGGTGGGCGCGGGCTGGGATTTCATCGGGCCCTGGGGCGCCTATGGCGTGCTGTTCGCCTGGACCGTGGCCCAGCTTGGCGCCGTCCTGGCGCTGCCCCCGGCCAAGGCCGGGGAGGTCACCGATCCCGACGGTCGCCTGCGCGCCCGCGATCTCGCCCCCGATATCCGGAGCTACACCTCGGCCTTCGCCCTGATGGCCCTGCCCATGGTGACCTTCGTCGTGCTGCTGTCGATGGTGCGCCTGACCGGCCATTCGATCCAGAGCTCGTTCTACGTGATCTACCTGAACGCCCAGGGCCTGACGGGAACGGCAATCGGCTTGCTTCTGGCCGCCGGTGCCGTGGCGGCGGCGCTGGGGGCGCTGGGGGCGGCGCCGCTCACGCGGATGATGCATTCCTCCTGGCTGCTGGCGGTGACCTCCTTCATCTCGCTGCTGGCCATCGTGGTGACGCCGCTGCTCGGCCTCTACGCGCTCTTCCTGCTGGCCCAGGTGGTGCGCGGCGCCACCGTCGGCATCTCGACGCCGCTGATCATCTCCGACATGTCCCATGCGGTGGGGCCGGACCAGGGCAAGGCGGTGGGGCTGCGGACCATGGCCAACCGGGGGACCTCGACCGTGACGCCCATGGCCATGGGGGCGCTGGTGGCGTGGTTCGGCCTGGGCGGAAGCTTCCTCGCCGCCGGCATCGCCATCGGCGTCGTGATGGCCGGGATCATCGTCTTTGCGCGGGCCAAGAAGATCCTGTGACCTCCCGCGCCGGTTGGCCGCTGGGTGTGGTCGGCCGCGCGGTGCGAGAGACGCTTTATTTAGAAATATCTTTAATTAGAAATATATTTAAATAAATCGTTTTTCGGAGCCCCAGCCGGCTCTTCGGGGCACGGGGGCCCGCCTCCCCGTCCCATCCTTCGACAGGTCCATCCTTCGACAGGTCCATCCTTCGACAGGTCCATCCTTCGACAGGCCCATCCTTCGACAGGCCCATCCTTCGACAGGCTCGGGATGAGGCTGCTTGGCCGGCGGGCCCGAAAAGGGGGGTTGGCCCATCATATAACGGGCCTGACCATGAGCTTGTCGAAGGGGAGGCCTTCAACATCACGGCGCGCAAAGGAAAAGCGCCGGCCCCATCCGGGACCGGCGCCGAAAACTCGATGTAACCTGCTCAGGCGGCGGCGTGGATCGCCGCTTCCTTGACGCTGTCGGAGACCTGCGGCTCGAACTCCTTGAAGTTCTCCTCGAACATCCGGGCGACCTCGTGGGCGGTCTTGTCGTAGGCCTTCTTGTCGGACCAGGTGCTCTTCGGGTTGAGCACGTCCTTGGGCACGTCGGGGCAATTGTTGGGTACCAGGACACCGAAATTGGGATCCGGCGTCATCGGGATATCGGCCAGCTTGCCATCCAATGCGGCGCGCAGCATGGCACGGGTGTGGCCGATCTTCATGCGGCTGCCGACGCCGTAGGCGCCGCCGGTCCACCCCGTGTTGACCAGCCAGCAGTTGGTCTTGTGGCGGGCGATCTTCTCGCCGAGGAGCTTGGCATAGACCGTCGGATGGCGCGGCATGAAGGGGGCGCCGAAACAGGTCGAGAAGGTCGCCTCGGGCTCTGTCACGCCGCGTTCGGTTCCCGCCACCCGGGCGGTGTAGCCCGACAGGAAATGATACATCGCCTGGTCCGGCGTCATGCGGCTGATCGGCGGCAGCACGCCGAACGCATCCGCCGTCAGCATGACGATGTGATCGGGATGGCCGGAGGTCAGGGTTTCGGAGATGTTGGGGATGAATTCGATCGGGTAGGACACACGGGTGTTTTCGGTGAGTTTGTCCGAACTGAAATCAAGGGCGCGCGTCACCGGATCGATGACGACATTCTCCAGCACCGTGCCGAAACGGTGGGTGGTGGCGTAGATTTCCGGTTCGGCCTCTTGGGACAGGTTGATCGCCTTGGCGTAGCAGCCGCCTTCGAAATTGAAGATGCCGTTGTCGGACCAGCCGTGCTCGTCGTCGCCCACCAGGATGCGCGATCCGTCGGCCGACAGCGTCGTCTTGCCGGTGCCCGACAGGCCGAAGAAGATCGCGGCGCTGCCGTCTTCACCGACATTGGCGGAGCAATGCATCGGCATCACGCCTTGGGCGGGCAGCAGGTAGTTGAGGACCGAGAACACCGATTTCTTGATTTCGCCGGCATACCAGCTGCCGGTGATCAGCACCTCGCGCGCGCCGAAATTGACCAGCACGCAGATGTCGGAATTGGTGCCGTCGGTCGCCGGGTCGACGTTGAGCCCCGGCGCGTGCAGGATGGTGAAGCCCGGATCGAAGCTTGCCAGCGCATCGTCCGGCGGCTGGATGAACATGTTGCGGGTGAACAGCGCGTGCCACGCGGTATGGGTGACGACCCGGACGTTCAGCCGGTAGTCGATGTCCGCCCCGGCGTAGCAGTCCTGGATGAACAGGTCGCGGTCCTTGTAGAAGTCCAGGATCTTCTGGCGGACGCCCTTGTAATGGGCTTCCGAGATCGACTGGTTGACCGACCCCCACCAGATGTTCTCGCGGCTGGTGGCTTCCTCGACGATGAACTTATCCTTGGGCGAACGGCCGGTATATTCGCCGGTCTCCACCACCAGGGCACCGCCCGGCGCCAGCAGCCCTTCGGACCGCCGAATCGATTCCTCATAGAGGCTGGGCGCCGCCAAATTCCAGTGGGCGGACCGCGCAGCCTTGATGCCGTGCCTGTCGAGCCCGATGTTGCTCTTTACTGAACCCCGTTCTTCCACAATATCTCTCCCGGTTGCGCCCGGAACGGTCTCGGGCTGCCCTTATATACGGTCTCGCCGTATGGGATGCCACCCCGGAATTGAGAATCGTTCTATCTTTCGGCGTGAGGCTGTCCGTGGGCCGCATGGTTAATCGGGGAATCCGGCGAAAACCTTTGGAACATAAGGCTTACGGCGATTCCCAGCACGATCCAGAAGACGGCCTGGGCGGCCAACGCCGCGGCGCTGAATTGGGCGGCAAGGTCGGCGGCAACGGCCGATCCGCCGCTCCCCGGTTCCGGCCCGCTCAGAATGAACGGCAAGGCCAGCAACCCCCCGCCCGAGAGCCGCAACCAGGGGCGGGCGGCGAAGGCGATCAGGGCGAGCCCGATCCCGGCCGACCCCGCGGCAAGCAGCCAGGCGGCCTGGCGCGCCGCCAGTCCGCTTTCGGCCATGCCGGGCAGGTGGGGCGGCACCACCAGGGCCGGCGCCAGGGCGAAGACGGCATACCCGGCGGCCCCCCACAGCGTGCCTTCCACCGCATTGGGGCGGCGTCCGGAGAACGCGATGGCGCCGGCCAGCAGCAGGCCGAACCCGGCGCCGGTCAGCAGGCTGGCGATCAGGGTCAGCCCCGTGCGCAACAGTGGATCCGGCCGCGCGGTGAGGCTGAGCACCGTGGCGGCGCCCTGTTGCCTGGCCGCCAGCGCCTGGGCCTTGGCTTGGGCCTCGAACACCTCGGCCTGTTGGATCAGCGGCAGGACCTTCAGCGTCTGGGCCGCGAACCCGAGGGCGCCGGCGATCAACCCCGCGAGCAGGCCGGCCAGCAGGACCCGACGGGTCATCGCGGCGGCCCCGCGGCGGCAGGGGCCTCAGTGGCAGGGAAAGGTGAACCCATGGCGGGTGTCGTGGGCGGCGTCGTGGAGCAGTTCCGAATGGGCGAAGCCGGTCCCGAGTAGGAGAAAGGCGCCCAGCAGGACGGCGATGGTCCCGGCATGAAGCCGCTCCGACAGGCCGCCATGGAGAATATGGGATCTAAGGTCGTCAATTTTCGCCATCGGTTCGTCCCCCTGGCATTCCAAAGGTTCTGCGCGACGGCCCGGCAAAGATCCGAGGGGCCCGGTTCGTGTCCCGGTTGCCCGACCGGCGCCTTAGTGAAACAGCCCCTCGGCGAAGGCGACGCGCCAGGCGATGGACATCCCTAGCACCATGGTCGCGGCCCCGACCGATGCGGTCAACCCACGGAAAGCCCAAGTCATGTGCCGTGCGGTAAACCTGAGCGGAAGGGCGATGGCGCAGGACAGCATCGCCATTCCGGCAACCGAACCAAGGCCGAACAGCAACATATAGGCCAGCCCCATCCACACCGACTGGATCGTTGACAGGGTCAGCAGCACCAGGGCGGCGGAGCCCGCCAGGCCATGCACGGAGCCAACCACCAGGGCGCGCCACGGAAGGCCCTTGGGGTGGGCATGGGCATGGGCGGCGGGGCTGTGGCGCATCGCCTGCTGGTGGCGGTGGGCGTGGAAATGTTCGTTGCCGCCATGGGCGTGGGCATGGAAGTGGGCGTTGCGGCGGATCATGCGCACCATCACGTCGATCCCCAGCCCTACCAGCATCAGTCCCACGGCGAATTCCAGGGCCAAGGCCATGGTTTCCGGCACCACCCATTCCAGCACCAGAACGATGGTGCCGATCAGGAACAGCGTTGCGGTGTGGCCGAGTCCCCAGGCCACCCCCATCCTGGTTGTTTCGCCCACCGATCGGCTGCCCGAAGCCAAGCTGGCCACGGCGGCGACGTGGTCGGCTTCGAGGGCATGCTTCATTCCGATGAGAAAGCCAAGCCCCAGTACATAGAGCATATGTTTTGGTCCTTACCCCGTGAATTCTTCTTGTTTTTGCAGCCTTGCACTGCGGGCGCCTTGGCAGAAATGCGCTGGCTTCATCATAGGTAAGGTTCGGCCGGAGTCAACAATACCCCCATACACATAATGGATATGGGGTGATTGCCCTCAAATCGCCCTATTTCCGGGGTTCCGTGGCGCTGGTTTCCCTATGGATGCCCGTTCATTTGGTGCAGAATGGTGCCATTCGGGACGTAAACTGTGTCATTCGCTAGAATGCAAAAAACAAGGGGATGAACATTGGCCCGGACCATCGCACTGGTCGATGACGATCAGAATATCCTGACCTCGGTGTCCATGTCCCTCGAAGCCGAGGGTTTCGACGTCGACACCTACACCGACGGCGCCAAGGCGCTGGCAGGTCTTGCCGACCACCCGGTGGATCTGGCGATCCTCGACATCAAGATGCCGCGCATGGACGGCATGGAGTTGCTCAACCGGATCCGGCGCAATTCCCAGATGCCGGTGATCTTCCTGACCTCCAAGGACGACGAGGTGGATGAGCTGCTGGGCCTGCGTATGGGCGCGGACGATTACATCCGCAAGCCGTTCTCCCAGAGGCTCCTACTGGAACGCATCCGCGCGCTGCTGCGCCGCTCCGACGCTATTGGGGCGCCGCCCAAGAACGGCGCCATTGCCGCCGGCGGCGACGACGGCACCATGACCCGGGGCGAATTGATCCTCGATTCCGAACGCCACCTGTGCACCTGGCGCGATACCCCGGTGCAGCTCACGGTCACCGAATTCCTGATCCTGCGCTCGTTGGCCGAACGCCCGGGCCACGTCAAGAACCGAGATCAATTGATGGACGCCGCCTACGGCGAACATATCTATGTCGATGACCGAACCATCGATAGCCATATCAAACGCCTGCGGCGCAAGTTCAAGGCCGTCGATAGCGAATTCGCCCAGATCGAAACGCTCTACGGCTTGGGCTATAGGTATCGCGAATCTTAAGGGCAAGAGCGGGCGCGCCGGGGCCGCTCAGGCGGCCGGTGCCCTGGCAGGGGATGACCGGTAAGGATGGCGGTCGAGACAACCGAACGGGAGGCGCGGGTCGAGCGGCCCGAGAAGCGACGCGCCCGGTCCGAAACCGCCCGGCGGCCCGCGTCTTCGGCGCTCGGCGTCGGCAGCTCCCGTCCGCCCAAGCGATTCCGGTCCCTGACCTGGCGGGTGCTCGCGGTCAACCTTCTGGGACTCGCCATCCTCGGCGCGGGATTGCTCTATCTTGACCGTTACAAGCAGAGCCTGATCCAGGACCAGCTCGATTCGCTGGTCACCCAAGGCGGCATCTTCGCCGCCGCCCTGGGCGAGGCGGCGGTCACCACCAACACCACCGTCGGCCGCGATTTCCTGACGCCACAGGCGCGCCCCATCGTCCGCCGCCTGGCGGCGCCCGCCGGGCTGCGCGCCCGCCTGTTCGCGGCCAATGGCGACCTGATCGCCGATTCCCGGTATTTCGGCACCGCCGGGGGCAAGGTGCAGGTTACGGTGCTGCCGCCACCAGAGGAGACCGGCCATTCTTTCCTGGGATCGGTGGTCGACGTCTATGACTGGATCGTACGATTGTTCCCCGAACGCCGCACCTATCCGCACTACATGGAGCATGCCGAGCCCCGGGCCGAGCATTATGGGGTGACCCAGATGGCCCTGGTGGGGGAGATCGGGCGCGAGGTCCAGATCGACGACGACGGCCGGTTGGTGATGTTGGTCGCGGTGCCGGTGCAACGCTACAAGCAGGTGCTGGGGGCGCTCATGCTGTCGGTGGACGAAGAAGCCATCGAGAACAGCCTGCGTAACGTGCGGCTCGAAATTCTCAAGGTGTTCGCCGGCGTCATTTTCGTCACCGTGCTGTTGTCCCTGTGGCTGGCCGGAACCATCGCCCGCCCGGTGCGCCGGCTTGCCGCCGCCGCCGATCGCGTGCGCTCGGGCCGCGGCCGGGAAAAGGAGATCCCGGACTTCACCAAGCGGGGCGACGAGATCGGCGATCTGTCCGGCTCTCTTCGCGACATGACCCAGGCGCTGTGGACCCGCATGGAGGCGATCGAGAGCTTCGCCGCCGACGTCGCCCATGAGATCAAGAATCCGCTGACCAGCCTGCGCAGCGCGGTGGAAACGGCGGCGCGGCTGGACGACCCGCAACAACAGCAACGCCTGATGTCGATCATCCTGGATGATGTCCAGCGGCTCGACCGGTTGATCAGCGATATTTCCGATGCCTCCCGCCTGGACGCCGAGCTCTCGCGCGCCGGCATGGATCCGGTCGACATCGAGGGCCTGTTGGAGACCCTGGTGGAGGTGGAACGGATCACCGCGGAACGGCGCGGCCCCGATGCGCCGCAGATCCGCCTCGATCTGCCCGGCGAGGCGCCGCTCAAGGTCATCGGCATGGAAGACCGTTTGGCCCAGGTGCTGCGCAACCTCATCTCCAATGCGGTTTCGTTCTCCCCGCCGAAAGGCGTGATCACGCTCCGGGCCGAGCGCCGCGGCCCGTGGCTCCGCATCTCGGTCGAGGACGAGGGCCCCGGCTTGCCGCCGGGCAAGTTCGACGCCGTGTTCGAGCGGTTCTACACCGAACGTCCCGAAGGCGAGAAGTTCGGCACCCATTCCGGATTGGGCCTGTCCATCTCCAAGCAGATCGTGACCGCCCATCATGGACGCATCCGCGCCGAAAACATCGAACGCGACGGACGGGTGGCCGGTGCGCGGTTCGTGGTCACCCTGCCCGCGGCCGAAGATGGGTGAACCGCCGCCCCGTCCGACCGAGCACGGCACCTGCGTCCTGATCGATGGCGCCGGGGTCCTGCTTCGGGGGCGGCCCGGTGCCGGCAAGTCGGACTTGGCGCTCCGGCTGATGGATGACGGCGCGCGGCTGGTGGCCGACGACCGGGTAGAGCTCACCGCCCGGGACGGTGCCGTGATGGCGCGCGCGCCTGACCCCCTCAAAGGTTTGATGGAGGTCGGCGGCATCGGCTTGATCCGGGTGGATCCCGAGCGGCTGGCGGCCGAGGCGCGGCTGGCGCTGGTCGTCGACCTGGTGGAGGCGGATGCGGTGGAACGGCTGCCGGCACCGGACAGCGCCGAACTGCTGGGCATTGCGCTGCCGCGCATCGACCTGGCGCCGTTCGAGGCGTCTGCCCCCATCAAGCTGCGGCTTGCGGTGGGGCAGGGCGCAGGGGTTATAATGCCCCAGCCATGACCGTCTATCCCTGAGTGCCGGCGAGGAGCGGGCCCGGTCCCATGACCATCCATCAAGAGCGACGATGAACGGCGCGCGCGCGTCCGGCCGGACGGCGGGGGCGGAGGCCGGAGCCGCGCCCAAAAGCCGCCTGGTCCTGGTGACCGGCATGTCCGGCGCGGGACGCTCTTCGGCGCTGAAAACCTTCGAGGACATGGGCTTCGATGCGGTCGACAACATGCCGCTCGGGTTGCTGTGGGCGCTGACTTCGGGCCAGCAGCAGCTGTCGCGCGACCTTGCCGTCGGTGTCGACATCCGAACCCGGGATTTCGGCGTCGATCCGGTCCTGGCCGAGATGGACCGGGTCATGTCGGGCGGCCGGATCGAAGTGCAGTTGGTGTTCTTCGATTCCTCGGACGAGGTGTTGCAGCGCCGCTTTACCGAGACCCGGCGCCCTCACCCCCTGGCCGCGGACCGGCCGGTCCTCGATGGCATCGCGCGGGAGAGGCAGTTGATGAAGGCGCTCAGGGATCGGGCGGACCTCGTCATCGACACCACGGATTTGACCCCCGGCCAACTCAGGCGCATGTTGACCGGACACTTCAACAGTGTGAAACCGAACCGGCTCACCGCATTCGTCATGTCGTTCTCCTATCGCAACGGGGTGCCGCGCGAATCCGACCTGGTGTTCGATGTCAGGTTTCTGGCCAATCCCCATTACGAACTGGAAATGCGCGAAAAGACCGGCCTTGCGCCGGATGTCGGCGCCTTCATCGCCGGCGACCCCCGGTTCGATCCGTTCTTCGATTCATTGACACGGCTGATGGCGGTGTTGATCCCCGGCTATATCGACGAAGGCAAGAGCTACCTGACCATCGCCGTCGGGTGCACCGGCGGCCGGCACCGCTCGGTCTTCGTCGCCGAGCGGCTGGGCGAATGGCTGAAAGGGCAATCCCTCAACGTGGCGGTCAATCACCGGGAGGCGGTGGTGGATTCGCAAGGTCAGCAGGGAGCGGCGCCATGAGCGGCGGCAGCGGAGCATCCGGGGACACGATCGGCCTCGTGCTGGTCACCCACGGCGCGGTGGGCGAGGCGCTGCTCGATGCGCTGGAGCACGTGGTGGGCACCCAGGAGGCGGCGATCTGCATCTCGATCGCGCCCGACGACGATGTCGAGGCCCGGCGGGCGGAAATCCTCGATGCCATCGCCAAGGTGCAGACCGGTGGCGGCTGCGTGGTCATGACCGACATGTTCGGCGGGACGCCTTCCAACCTGGCGCTGTCGGCCATGAGCGTGGAGGCGGTCGAGGTGATCGCTGGGGTCAATCTGCCGATGCTCATCAAGTTCGCTTCCGTCCGTTCCGCCTTGCCCCTGGCGGAGGTCGTGACTGAGGTGCAGGAGGCGGGCCGCAAATACATCAACATCGCCTCGAGCTTCCTCAATCCCTCAGATGACGATTGAGCGCACGTCTCATGCCGCCGCCTGAGCCGGGTCTCTGGAAGTCCCGGCGTGTCACCATCACCGGGAAGCTCGGCCTTCATGCCCGACCGGCCGCGCGCTTCGTCAAACTGGCCCAGACCTTCGATGCGGAAGTGGAGGTCGCCAACCGCGCCGGACGGGTATCGGCGGGCTCCATCATGGGGCTGATGATGCTGGCGGCGGCGACCGGCTCCAAGATCGAGATCCGGGCGCGTGGGACCCAGGCGGCGGAAGCCCTGGCCGCCCTCGCCGAATTCGTCGAGGGCGGCTTCGGCGACGACTGAGCTTGCGCCGCGCGCCGCGCCGGGCCCTGGCTCAAGGCGTTCGGCCCCTGGCGCCAAAAAAGCGCCGCAATTTTGCTTGCCAGAAGCCATATATAAAAATATAAGCCTGTCTTTATATTTTCTTCAGATTGCCCGTTTATCGTCCATCCAAGCCCCTCCGTAGTGCGTCAAAGGGCGCCGCGGATGCCAAGGAGAAGGATCGTGAATACGAAAACAGCCGCAGCCGGCGGCTTCACAGACTGCAAGGTGGCCGATCTCGGCCTCGCCGAATGGGGCCGCAAGGAGGTCTCCATTGCCGAGACGGAGATGCCGGGCCTGATGGCGCTTCGCGAGGAATACGGCGCTGCCCAGCCGCTCAAAGGCGCGCGCATCGCCGGTTGCCTGCATATGACGATCCAGACCGCGGTGCTGATCGAGACCTTGATTAGCCTTGGCGCCGAGGTGCGGTGGAGCTCCTGCAACATCTTCTCCACCCAGGACCAGGCCGCCGCCGCCATCGCCGCCGCCGGTATCCCGGTGTTCGCCTGGAAGGGCGAGACCGAGGAGGAGGCGCTGTGGTGCATCAAGCAGACCATCGAAGGCCCCGATGGCTGGCGTCCCAACATGATCCTGGACGACGGCGGCGACCTGACCCGGGTCATGCATGATGATTATCCGGAGCTCATGGCCGACGTGAAGGGCATCTCCGAAGAGACCACCACCGGCGTTATTCGGCTGTTCGAGATGCAGAAGAAGGGCGAATTGCTGTCGCCCGCGATCAACGTCAACGATTCGGTCACCAAATCGAAATTCGACAATCTCTATGGCTGCCGCGAGAGCCTGATCGACGGCATCAAGCGGGCCACCGACGTCATGCTGGGGGGCAAGACCGCGGTGATCGCCGGCTACGGCGATGTCGGCAAGGGCTGCGCCGCGGCCCTCGACGGCCAGGGCGCGCGGGTGATCGTGACGGAGATCGATCCCATCTGTGCCCTGCAGGCGGCGATGGAAGGCTTCCAGGTGATGACCATGGAGGATGCCGCGCCGATCGGCGACATCTTCGTCACCGCCACCGGCAATATCGACGTCATTACCATCGACCACATGCGGGCCATGAAGGACCGCGCCATCGTTTGCAATATCGGTCATTTCGACTCGGAAATTCAGATCAGCGCGCTGCGCAACATGTCCTGGGACGAGATCAAGCCCCAGGTCCACGAGGTCACTTTCCCCGACGGCAAGCGGCTGATCGTGCTGGCCGAGGGGCGCCTCGTGAACCTCGGCTGTGCCACGGGCCACCCCAGCTTCGTCATGAGCTTCTCCTTCACCAACCAGGTGATCGCCCAGATCGAGCTGTGGCAGAACCACGACCGCTACGACCAGGATGTCTATTTCCTGCCCAAGCATCTCGACGAGAAGGTGGCGCGGCTCCATCTCGATCATGTCGGCGTCCGGCTCACCAAGCTCTCCAAGGCCCAGGCGGACTACATCAGTGTCACCGTCGACGGCCCGTTCAAGCCGGAACACTATCGCTATTGACCCGTGCCGCCGGTCGCCCCGAAGGGCGGCGGCCACCCGTCCCCAGGGCCCTCCGGCCGGGGCGGCCGCGCCGCCCCTGAGCTAGGCAGCCGGGGGGCGCCTTCGGAATGGTTCAAACTTGGGGAGCCTTGCTCTAAACTGCGGCCGTGCTGGACCCACTGAAATTCGATCCTTCGCGGCAGGTCGCCGCCGCCGCTCCCCTCGCCGTCATCGGCGCCGGGTTTGAAATTCCGACCGCCGTCATGGTGATCGGCGGGGTGCTGCTGTTGCTCGCCGTGGCCGCGGTCGTGACCGCCCTGCGCCTGATGCGCGACCTGGTGCGGGTCCGTAGGGCCCGGGACGCCGCCGAAGCCCATGGCGCGATGATGGACGCCGCGGCATCGGGTGCGCCGGGCGCGTTCTGGGCTTGGGCGGTGGATGCGGCCGCCGACGATCCCGGCACCGCCGGCGGCAACATCGGCCGGCTGTTCGGGCCGGGCGGACCGGGGGTCGAAAGCTTCGACGACATCATCGCGAGTTTCGGCGGACAGGGACATGCCTTGCGCGACTGCGTCAGGGCGCTGCGCCGGGACGGCACGATGTTCGCCCAGACCGCCGAAAGCGCCGATGGCAGCCATACCTTTACCACCCGCGGAACCCGGGTCGGCGGTGGGGACGATGGCGGCGGTTACGACGTGGTGTGGTTCCGCGATATCAGCGCCACCATCCGCGAATCCACCAGCTTGCGCGCCCGCAACGAAGAGCTTTCCGCGCTCAACGCCGAATACCGCAATACCCTGGACCACACCGGCATTCCGGTCTGGGTGCGGGACAAGAACCTGGACCTGGTCTATTGCAACCAGGCCTTCGCCGAGGTGGTGGAGGAATCCTCGCCCGCCGCCGCCGTTGCGGCTGCCGCGGAGATCGTCGGCGGCCCGGCGGGCTGGGGGCGCGAGCTCGCCCGGGAGGCTCAGTTGAACAGCGCCGCGGCGTTGCGTTCGGCCCATGTGGTGGCGAACGGCAGGCGCCGTTTCATGGAGATCACCGAGCTGCCCATCGGCAGCGGCGACAGCCGCTGGCAGGTCCTCGGCTTTGCCGTCGACCGCACCGAATCCGATGACATGCGGGCCGAGCTCGACCGCCATGTCATGGCCCATGGGGAGGTGCTGGAAAGCCTCGGTACCGGCATCGTCATCTACGGCGCCGACACGCGGCTGAGTTTCGCCAACACGGCGTTTGCGCGCCTGTGGGGCCTGGACGAGGAGTGGCTCAAGACCGAACCCACCCACGGCGAGGTGCTGGAGGACCTGCGGGCGCGGCGGGTCTATCCC
>Ga0224512_10003168_pt1 | contig 14631 bp, 6 predicted proteins | sample SF_May12_sed_USG_4_FD_169103 | JGI IMG/M metagenome (GOLD analysis project Ga0224512, IMG submission 169103) | Sediment microbial communities from San Francisco Bay, California, United States - SF_May12_sed_USGS_13 | ecosystem: Environmental > Aquatic > Marine > Sediment | place: USA: California...
ATGTTCGGCATCTCCTGGGGCGGCTTCAACTCGATCCACCTGGCGATGCGCAACCCCCCCGCGCTCAAGGCCATCATCGCGGTCGCCGCCACCGACGATCTGTACCAGGACGACGTGCACTACATGGACGGCAGCATCCACGTCGATTCCTATGAGATGGGCCTGGATCTCGACAACGCCCGGCCCGGCGCGCCGGACTACGTGATCGACGAGGACTACTTCGAGAACCGCTTCGACGCGCCGCCGTGGATGATGACCTACAAGCGCCAGCAGCGGGACGGCCCGTTCTGGGAGCGCACCACGCTCAGGGCGCGCTACGACTCGATCCGCGTGCCGACCTTCGTGATCGGCGGCTGGTACGACGGCTATCGGGACAGCGTGCCGCGCATGCTCGAGCACGTGCAGGCGCCCATGAAGGCGATCGTCGGACCCTGGTCCCACTACTTTCCGCACGATGCCATGCCGACGCCGCGCATCGAGTGGCGCCACGAGGCGGTGCGCTGGTACGACCAGTGGCTCAAGGGCCGCGACACGGGCATCCTCGATGAGCCACGCTTCGCGGTGTACGTGCGCCACTGGCACCCGCCCGGCCCCGTGCTCGAGGTGGTCGACGGCGAGTGGCGCTGGGAGGACGGCTGGCCGATTGCGCGCATCCGCGAGCGCACGCTGTATGCGCAGCCGAACCACGATCTCGGCGACGAGATTCCCGCCCCCGCGCTGCACCAGCTGCGCAACGTCCCCTCGACGGGCGTCGAAGCTGGCGGCCCGGTGATGTGGTGGGGAGACGCGGCCTACGACCAGCGTCCGACCGACGCCTTCAGCCTGGTCTACGACAGCGCGCCGCTCGAGGCGGAGCTGGAGATCCTGGGCCTGCCGCGCGCGCTCCTGCAGGTCTCGGCCGACGCGCCGCTCGCGGACTGGTTCGTGCGCCTCTCCGATGTCGCACCCGACGGCACCGTCACGCAGGTCGCGGGCGCGGGCTTCAACGGGGCGCACCGCGAATCGGCGAAGCACCCGAAGCCGCTCGAACCGGGCGTACCGTTCGCGCTCGACATCGAGATGCACTTCACGTCCTGGGTGTTTCCGAAGGGGCACCGCATCCGCTTCGCCGTCAACAACGCCCAGTGGCCGATGCTCTGGCCCAAGCCCTATCCCGTGACCACCACGCTCGCGCTCGGCGGCGAGGCGCCCGCACGCGTGGTGCTGCCGGTGGTGCCCGCGGGCAAGCGCCCGGCGCCGAGCTTCTTGCCGCCGGAAGAGGATCCCGAGCTTCCGGGCTTCGAGAGACTCGATGCGGGCACGGTTTCGGGCTACGGCGAGGTGTCCTTGGTCGAGCGAAATCCGCAGACGGGGGCGGCGGTCGTCACCGCCACCAACGGGAGCCACACGCGCTATCCCTGGGGCATCGAGCGCAGCGAGGAGACCATCACCCACGAGACCAGCGACGCGCACCCCGAAGCCACCTCGGTGCGCGGCGCGTACCGCACCACGGTCGAGCTCGAGGATCGGGCGCTCACCTGGGAGTCGAACGTGTCGTTCCGGAGCGACTTCGAGAACTTCTACTACGAATCCACCCGGCGCCTGCTGAAGGACGGCGAGATCGTGCGCGAGAAGAGCTGGCAGGACACGATTCCGCGGGATTTCCAATGAAGAGGTAGAGAGCGCCCTCCACCAAGGCCCGCGCGCGGCGCAGCCAAGGCGTGCGGAATGCGCTGGCGCGCGCCGCACGACCCAACCACGCGAACCTCCGGCAGGAAGCACCCATGTCTGCACGAGCGGCTCTCCTCCTCCCGATGCTCCTGCTCGGCCTCGGATCCTGCGCCCACGAGCCCGCGCCGCCGAGCCGAGCCGAGGCCTGGGACGTCACCGCGCCGCGCGGGCGCACGCGAGAGATCGATTTCGTGACCCGCGAGGGCACCTGGATGTCGCTGGACGTCTCTCCCGACGGGCGCTGGCTGGTGTTCGATCTGCTGGCCCACGTGTATCGGGTTCCGGTGGAGGGGGGCGAGGCGCAGTGCCTGACGCAGGACAGTGGCATCGCGCTCAACTACCACCCACGCTTCTCACCGGACGGCAGATGGATCGCCTTCGTGTCGGACCGCGGCGGACAGGACAATCTCTGGGTGATGGAGGCCGACGGCTCGAATCCGCGCGCCGTATTCCTCGACCAAGGCGTGCGGATCTCCCAACCCGTGTGGATGCCCGACGGCGCGTCGATCGTGGCGCGCCACCGTGCGCTCGCCAAGGGCTTCGGGCGCGACGTGGACGAGATCTGGCGCTTCCCGCTGGCGGGCGGACCGGGCGTATCGCTCGTCGACGCGAAGCAGCCCGAAGCGGGCTGGCCTGCGGTCTCCCGGGATGCACGGCATCTCTACTTCCACGTCGCCAATCGGAGCGATGTCTGGGCAGGGCATGCCGACGCGCTGGGCGGCGCGTGGCAGATTCGGCGCCTGGAACTCGAGAGCGGCCAGGTGCAGGAGATCAGCGCCGGCGAGAGCGCGCAGCAGCTGCGCACCTCGAGCGGAGGCGCCTACGCGCCGGAGATCTCGCCGGACGGCAGGACGCTCGCCTTCGCCCGCCGCATCCCCGGCGGCACCTTTTCGTTCAAGGGTCACCGCTTCGGCCCGCGCACGGCGCTCTGGCTGCGCGACCTCGAGACCGGCGCCGAGCGGATCCTGATGGATCCCGTGACGCTCGATCTGGCCGAAGGCGACCCGGCGCTGCGCATCCTGCCCGGCTATGCCTGGAGCCCCGACGGTGCGTCCGTCTTCCTCTCCCAGGGAGGCAAGCTGCGCCGCGTCGCGCTCGCGAGCGGCCGCGTCGAAACGATCCCGTTCAGCGCACGCGTGAAGCGCACGCTCTCCGAGACCGCCTACACGCCCTGGCGCATCTCCGACGCTCCCTTCCAGGCGCGCTTCCTGCGCTGGCCCACGGCCTCGCCCGACGGCAGCCAGCTCGTCTTCCAGGCGGTCGGCAAGCTGTGGATCCAGGAGCTCCCCGACGGCAGCCCGCGGCGACTCACGTCCGAGACGTTCGCTCCGTTCGAATACGCCCCCGCCTGGTCGCCCGACGGCCGCTGGATCGCGTTCACGAGCGTGGACGCATCCCAGGCCGGACGGCTGTGGAAGGTCGCGGCCGCGGGAGGCAAGCCGGAGCCGCTCACGTCGCGGCCCGGAGAGTACTTCCACCCGGCCTGGAGCCCCGACGGCCAGTTCCTGGTGATGGTGCGCGGCTCCGGCGCCACGGCGCGCGGGCGCACGCTGGTGGCGAATCCCGGGTACGAGCTGGTGCGCATTCCCGCGTCGGGCGGGGTGCCGGAGCGGCTCACCGGAATTCGGGGCGTTCCCTGGGACTTCGACGTCGTCGAGCGCCTGCAGATCGCGCGGCCGTCATTCGGCCCGAAGGGTCGCGTGTTCTTCACCGAGCGCGTCGCTGCCGACGATCCCGACGACGAGCAGGGGCCGGCCAGCCAGCTCGTCTCGGTGCGCCCCGATGGAAGCGACCGACGGCTCCACCTGCGCTTCCCCTTTGCCGACGACGTGGTGCCCTCTCCCGACGGCAGGGCGCTCGCCTTCCAGGAGGGCGACGAGGTCTACCTCGCCCCCTTCCCCCGCAAGGCGCGCAAGGGGCGCCGCGCGGATCCGCCCCTGCTGGACCGCCGGAACGCGGCGGCGCACGCGGCGCGCCTGAGCCGGGCGGGAGGCTTGTTCCCGCGCTGGCACAGCGCGAAGAGCGTCGAGTTCGGCAGCGCCGATCGCTACTTCCAGTTCGACGTCGACGCGCGAACGACCCGCGCCGTCCGCCTGGATCTGCGCATCCCGCGCTACGCGCCGCAGGGCACGATCGCCCTGCGCGGCGCCCGCATCGTCACGCTCGACGGCGACCGCGTCATCGACGCCGGCGATGTCGTCGTGGAGGGCGCGCGCATCCGCTGCGTGGGCGCTTGCGATGTCTCGAAGGCCGAGCGGATCGTCGACGCCCGGGGCAAGTTCATCATCCCCGGCTTCGTGGACATGCACGCCCACCGCCACGCAGAGCATCGGGGCTTTCCCGCGATGAAGGATGTCGAGGCGGCCGCCTACCTGGCCTACGGCGTCACCACCACGCTCGAGCCCTCCGCGTGGTCGCAGAATGTCTTCCCCGTGGCGGAGCTCATCGAGGCGGGATCCATCGTGGGTCCGCGCAGCTTCAGCACCGGTGATCCCCTGTTTCGGGGCGATTGGCTGCGCAACAACGAGATCCTCTCGCTTCGGGATGCGGAGAACGAGATCGAGCGCCAGCAATCCTGGGGTGCGGTGTCGCTGAAGGAATACCTGCAGCCCCGGCGCGAGCAGCGGCAGTGGATCACGGAGGTGGCGAGGAACAAACACCTGATGGTGACGGGGGAAGGCGGCGACCTCTTCTACGACCTGAGCCTGATCCTCGACGGGCACACGGCCTGGGAGCACCCGCTCGCCCCCATCCCCCTGCACGCGGACGTGACCCGCTTCTTCGGCGCGGCCGGCGCTGTCTACTCCCCGACGCTCGTCGTCGGAGGACCGGGCCCCTGGAACGAAGAGTTCTTCTACCAGGAGAGCGAAGTGTGGAAGGACGCGAAGCTGCGCCGCTTCGTTCCCTGGCGACAGCTGGTGCCCCACACCCGGCGGCGGCTGCTGCGGCCGCCGACGGACTACAGCTATCCGCTGCTCGCCCAGGGACTGGCGGACATCATCGCCGAGGGGGGCCACGGCGCCATCGGCTCTCACGGCCAGTTACACGGAATCGCGTCGCACTGGGAGGTGTGGATGGCGGCGTCGGCGCTGGGACCCATGGGAGCGCTCGCGCTGGCGAGCTCCGGGGGTGCCTACTTCCTCGGGGCGTCGCAGGATCTGGGCTCGATCGAAGCGGGCAAGCTCGCCGACCTGATCGTGCTGCGCTCGGACCCGCTGCTCGACATCCGCGCCACGGCGGACATCGCGTGGGTGATGAAGGGCGGCATTCTCTACGACGCGGATACGCTCGACGAGATCTGGCCGCAGCCGAGGCCGTACGGAGAGCCCCCCTGGTTCGACGCGCGGATCTACTCCTCGGACGACCGGCCCCTCGAGACCGGGGAACGGGCGGAGTAGCGATCAGCCCTCCGCCAACACCTGGAAGCTGCGCAGCGTGCGATCCGCGGCGTAGCGCACCTGGGTGCCGTCGGCCTGGGCCTGACGCAGGCCCTCGACGGCCTCGCGGGTGATGCGCTCTCCCGGCGCGAGCACCGGGATGCCGGGCGGGTACGGCGCCACGAGCTCGGCGGACACCCGGCCGATCGCCTGCTCCGCCGGAACGGTCACGTGGGCCGCGAAGAACGCGTCGCGCGGCGACACCACGACCTGCGGCGACACCGTCCAGGAGATCGACGGCAGCACCGGCCGCGGCGTCGAGCGCTCCCGCTCCACGGCGTCGATCACGCCGTCCACGAAGCGGTCCACCACCTCGAGGTCGTCGTTCATCGAGAGGATCGGGATGATGGTGTCGCGGTCGGCGAGCTCGACGGGCAGCCCGGCGGCGATCAGGTGGTTCTCGACCGCGAGGCCGCTGGCCCCGGTGCCGGAGACATTGATGGCGAACTTCGCGCGATCGAGGATCACCGAGCGATCGACCACGTCGTCGAGCAGCACCAGGCCGGGCACCTTGCGCAGCCGCTCGCGCGCGTGGTCGGCGAGCTTCAGCAGCTGGCCGAGCAGCCGCTCTCCTTCCCGCGCGAGCAGCGCGCGCGCTGCGTCGGCGCTCGCCGCGATGCTGCCGGACGGGCTCGTGGTCGCCGTCGCCTCGAAGGCGCGGTCGAGCCGGTCGCGGTCGATCCGCTCGGTGCGCGCCAGCACGAGGGCGGCCTGCGTGTGCGCGGGCAAGGTCTTGTGCGCGCTGGTCACCATCGCATCGGCACCGGATTGCAGCGCGTGGCGCGGCAGCTCCGGGTGGAAGCCGAAGTACGCGCCCCAGGCCTGATCCACCACGAGCGGGATGCCGTGCGCGTGGGCAACCTCTGCGTGGCCGGCCACGTCCGAGAGCGTGCCGACGTAGGTCGGCTCGACCAGGAACACCGCGCGGGCCGCGGGATGCTCGGCGAGCGCCCGCGCGACGCGCTCGACGGGCACGTGGGTCGGCAGACCGGTCGTCGGGTCGACCTCGGGACGCACCCAGACGGGGGTGACGCCGACCAGCACCATGCCCAGCAGCAGCGAGCGGTGCAGCGTGCGCGTGACGACCACCTCGTCCCCGGGCCGGCACAGCGCGAGGGCCAGCGTCTGGTTGCCGTGCGTGGAGCCGCCGACCGAGATGCGCCCCCAGTCCGCGCCCCAGAGCCGGGCCAGCTTCTCGTCGGCCTCTGCGAGCATGCCCGCGCGCTGCCGGATCGTGTCGACGCCGCCGTAGAGCGGAATGTCGTCGCGCACCAGCGGGCCGACGAGGTTCGTGCGCTGCTTGTGCCCCGGCGTGGTGAACGGCGCGATGTCGGTGGCCCGGAAGGCGAGCCACCCGTCGAGCAGTGGCGCGTCCTTGCGCAGGTCGAAGGGATCGTCGGGATCGCTCATGCGCGGGACCCTAGCGGGCCGACGCGCGGTCCGCCGCGGTCGGAAACGCCCGGAGCGTCGGCCGGGGTCCGGGCGGTCCCGCCGGCGCGCGCCCGTCCCATGTCGTCGAGGATCGCCTGGGGCGAGACCGGACGACCCAGAAAGTCCTCGACCACCCGCCGCGCGCTGCGCTCGAGACCGAAGCGGTACAGGCTCTCGCAGATGCGCGGGTACCAGCCCGGGTCGCCCGCACTGAAGTCGCCGTGCAGCGCGCGGGCCCGCGCGCGAAGGTCCGCGTTCAGGATGGCGCCGGCGGCGTAGTTCATCATGTAGCCGGGCGCGTCGATGAGCTGGCCGCGCACGGCCCACCACGCCAGCTCCGGGTGGGGCGCGATCCGGAAGTACGTCGCGGTGATCTCGGTCCACAGCGCGTTCGGATCGCGCTCGGGCTCGCGGTGCATGCGCACTTCGAACAGCGCCCAGGCGATGTCCATCACGATGCCCGCGTACTTCGCCGCGATGCTCTCCGCGAGCGGCACGGACGTGCCGAGGTAGCGCTGCTGCCACGCGGGCTCGTACATCTCCAGCGTCGCGAGGTCGGCGATGCCCTCGGTGAAGATGTCGCTGTCCGGCCAGTCGGCGAACGCGGGCCGCGTGCGGATGGCGGCGATGTGGATGGCGTGCCCGGTCTCGTGCAGCAGCTCGAGCAGGTTGTCGAGCCCGCCGATCTGGTAGGCGGCGAAGACCCACGGCTCGCCGGGAATCACGCCGTCCGCTGTCAGTCGCGGTCGACGTCCGAAGTTCGTGAACGCCACCGGATCCTTGCTCGCCCGGGGCTCGAGGTCGTACTGCACGTCGAGCGCGACCGGATCGGCTCCCAGGTCGCGGTAGAAGCGGTCGTTGATCGGCCGCAGCGACGCGAGCGGAATCGCCTCCCGCAACGCCCGGTTGGCGCGGCCGGCGCGATACGCGAAGTCCCACGGCTCGATCGGCGTGTCGGGCGTGATGTCGCGCCACGTCTGCAGCACCGACACGAGCCACGCCTCCATCGCCGCCGGCTCGACGCCGATGCCGCGCACCGACGCGCCGAGCGCTTCGCCCCGGGCCGCGAGGCGCGCGGCGTTCTTGCGGATCAGTGTCCGGTACGGACTGCGCGGCCCGTTGTCCCCGTTCACCGCCTCCCAGATCGGCGCCAACGCCCTCCACAACGCCTCGCGGCGCGCCGCGTCGTCGGTCAGCGGCAGCAGCCCGAAGACGGTCAGGCGATCCAGCGACTGCCCGTCGAACGAGAGCGCGTGCGCCGCGGCCGAGAAACAGGCGTAGATGCGCTTCGCGAGCGCTGCGGAGCCATCCGGACCGGCGGCCACGCGCTCTGCGTCGTAGCGGCAATCGGTCGCGCCCGCAGCGTCCGGCTGCGCGCCCGTCGGGGTCCGCTCCGCCGTCTCGGCGACGAGCTCCCTCGCGAGCGTCTGCCGCATCAGCGCGAGCGCCCGATCGTCCTGCGCGGAGCGCGGCGCCGCCGCGCCCGCCGCGAGCGCCCGCTGCAGCGCGCCCCGCGTCGCGTCGTAGCGCGCCAGCAGATCGCCGAGTGCCAGACCGCTCGTCGTCTGGGTCGCGCCGCGGCTGCGCGTCACGTCGATCGCGTCGCGCAGCGCGCGCGTCTGCGCATAGAAGTCCTCGATCGCCTGGATGGGCAGCGGACGCTCGGCCACCCCCCGCGTTCGACCGCACGCGCCGAGCGCCGCCACGGCGAGTCCGGCGGCTGCCAGGATCGCCGCGCTGCGGAGGGAGCGAGAGGCGGGGCTCATCGGCGACTCCTGCGCGCGCGAGCGGAGATCATACCCACACCCCCCGCGAGCCTAGCGACGCTTGCGATCCACGAGCACCTGATGCGCCGCGTTGTAGCCGGGCGCGCCGGTCACGCCGCCGCCCGGATGGGCGCCGGCGCCGCACAGATACAGCCCGCGCACGGGCGTCCGATACTGCGCCCAGCCGGGCACCGGGCGCATGAAGAAGAGCTGCTCGAGCACCAGATCGCCGTGGAAGATGTTCCCCTCGGTGAGGCCGTAGGTGCGCTCGAGATCGAGCGGCGTGAGGACGTGGCGCGCCTCGATCGCCGTGGGAACGTTCGGCGCGTGGCGTCCGATCATCTTCACGACCCGATCGCCGAGAAGCTCCCGGTTCTCGTCCCACGTGCCGTGCGCGAGCGCATAGGGGAGATACTGCACGAAGCACGTCAGGATGTGCTTGCCCGGCGGCGCCAGGCTGTCGTCGACGTTCGATGCGACGACGCAGTCCACCCACAGCTCTTCGGAAATTTCGCCGAGGTGGGCGCGGTGATAGCAGCGCTCCGCAGACTCGAGCGACGGCACCAGGGTGAAGAGCGAACGGCGGCGCGGATCGGCGTCGGCCGGCATGCCCTCCAGCTTCGGCTCCTCGGCGAGCACCAGGTTCACCTTGGCGCAGGGTCCGGCCATCTTGATGCCGCGGATCGCGCTGCGAAAATCCTCGGGAAGGTCCGAGGCGTCGAGCATGCCGAGAAAGGTGCGCTTCGGGTCGGCGTTCGAGAGCACCAGGCGCGCAGAGATCTCGCTGCCATCCTCGAGGGCGACACCCTCGGCGCGTCCGCCGCGCACCAGGATCTTCGCCACCGGCGCCGACGCGACGATCTCGACGCCGAGCCTGCGGCCGGCGGCGGCCATGGCCGAGGTGATCGATCCCATGCCGCCGATCACGTGACCACAGAAGCCCTGCACGTGCTGATCGCCGCCCGAGCGCAGGTGGAAGAGCAGACCGAGCGCGGTGCCGTTCTGGTACGGGCCGCCGTGCTTGCCGTAGACATTGTTGGCCAGGATCAGCCTCTTGACCTCCTCGGATTCGTAGTGGCGATCCAGGAAGTCGCCGAGGCTGCCGGTCGTGAACGAGACCATCTGGGCGATCTCTTCGGCGCTGATGCGATAGAAGCGCTTGGCGAGGTGGAGCAGCTCCATCAGCCCCGCGAGCCCACGCGCTCCGACACTCGGCGGCGGCTCGAGGAAGAAGGGCTGCAGGTAGCGCGCGAGCTTCTTCAGCTGCGCGTCGAGGCGCAGGAAGGTGACGGCGTCCTGCTTCGAGAAGCGCTCGATCTCGCGGCTGAGCCGAGCGTTGTCGCTCCACCAGGGAATGGTGATGCCACCGGGCAGGGCGACCTGCAGCAGCGGCTCGCTCGGAACCATGCGCAGGCCGTGCGATCCGAGCTCGAGATCGCGAATCACCTCCGGCCGCAACATGCTGGCCATGTAGGACGTGGTGGAGGCGCGGCAGCCGGGAGCGATCTCCTCGGTGACACAGCAGCCGCCGATGACGTCGCGCCGTTCGAGCACCAGCGTGGACAGCCCGGCGCGGGCGAGGTAGGCGGCGGCGGTGAGGCCGTTGTGGCCGCCGCCGATGACGATCGCGTCGTAACTCCTGCGCAGAAGCTCAACCATCGCGTCCTCCGGCTCGCATCGATCCTTCCCGGCGTGCTGGAGGCCGGAGTCTAGCGGGGTACCGTACCCGGACGCAGGCGCAGCCGCGCGCGGCGCCGCGCGGGAGGGAGCCATGAGCGAGATTCTCGACCCGGGCGCGAAGCCGGACCGCGGGGCGGCGAGGGCATCGCTTCGATCGCCGGCGCGGGGCAGCCTCGTGCTCGCGGTGCTGTGCATCACCCTGCACGCCGGGACCGCGGGCGGCTCCGCAGCCAAGCCGATCCCGCCCGCCGACCTCGTGCTGCGCGGGGGCGTGGTCGTGACCGTCGACGCCGCGCGGCCCGAGGCGCAGGCCATCGCGATCCGCGGCTACGAGATCGCGGCCGTGGGCAGCAACCGCGAGATCGACGCGCACGTCGGCCCGCAAACCCGGGTGATCGAGCTCGGAGGGCGCCTGGCCATGCCGGGCTTCATCGAGGGCCACGCCCACTACATGGACCTCGGCGAGTCCAAGATGATCCTCGACCTGACACGAGCCGAGAACTGGGATGCCATCGTGGCGATGGTGGGCGCCGCCGCGCGGCAGACGAAGCCCGGCGACTGGATCCTCGGCCGCGGCTGGCACCAGGAGAAGTGGACGGCCGTGCCCGAGCCGAACGTCGGGGGTGTGCCGCTGCACGGCCGTCTCTCGGCGGCGTCCCCCGACAATCCCGTGAGCCTCGAACACGCCAGCGGCCACGCGATATTTGCGAACGCCGCTGCGCTCGCGCGGGCCCGCATCACGGCGGGCACGCCGGACCCCCCCGGCGGCACCATCGTGCGCGACGCCGAAGGCAACCCGACCGGACTGCTGCGCGAGGCCGCGGCGGACTTGATCACCGAGCAGATCGAAGCCGCCGATGCAAAGCGCTCGCCGCAGGAGCAGGCCGAGATCGCCAGGCGCCAGATGCAGCTCGCTGCGCGGGAGGCGCTTTCGAAGGGTGTCACCTCGTTCCAGGACGCCGGCGCGAGCTTCGAGGAGATCGACCGCTACAAGCAGTGGGCAGCCGAAGGCGCGTTGCCGCTGCGCCTCTACGTGATGGTGGATTACAAGGAGAACAATCAGACGCTCGCCGGGCGGCTCGCCGACTACTGGATCGTTCCGGAAGCGAACGGCTTCCTCACGGTGCGCGCGATCAAGCGCATGGTCGACGGCGGGCTCGGCGCCCACGGCGCCTGGCTGCTCGCGCCCTACAGCGACATGCCGGACAGCACGGGGCTGGTGATCGATCCGCCGGAGAGCATCGAGGAGACGGGCCGCATCGCGCTGCGCCACGGCTTCCAGCTCGCCACCCACGCCATCGGCGACCGCGCCAACCGGGAGATCCTCGACGTCTACGCGCGGCTGTTCGCCGCGCACCCGGAGCAGAGGGATCTGCGCTGGCGCATCGAGCACGCCCAGCACCTCGATCCCGCCGACGTGCCGCGCTTCGCCGAGCTCGGCGTGATCGCCGCGATGCAGGGCGTGCACGCCAGCTCGGACGGCCCCTGGATGCCGCAGCGACTCGGCGAGCCGCGCACCGGCCGCATCTCCTACGTGTGGCGCAGCCTGCTCGACGCCGGCGCGATCGTCACGAACGGCACCGACGCGCCGGTGGAAGACGTGGACCCCATCGCGAGCTTCTACGCGTCGGTGACGCGCATCATGGCGAGCGGCGCGGCCTTCCATCCGGAGCAGGCGATGACGCGAGCGGAGGCGCTGCGCGCCTACACCCTCGACAACGCCTACGCCGCCTTCGAGGAGCACCTCAAGGGCTCGATCACCCCGGGCAAGCTCGCCGACATCACCGTGCTGTCGAAGAACATCCTGACGATTCCGGAGGACGAGATTCCCACGGCGCGCGTGGTCTACACCATCGTGGGCGGGAGGATCGCGTTCTCGCGAGATGCGCAGTAGACCGCTCGCCGGCCCCCGCCGCCGGAGTCAGCGAACGGCGCGCGCGACGAAGACGGCGCGGGCATCGCTCAGCACCTTCAGCACCGCGGCCTTCTCCTCCGCGGTGTTGTAGCCGTCGTGCGCACCCGCCGCCCGCATCAGGCGATCGACCCAGGCGATGAAGTAGTCGGCGTCCTCGGGGGAACGCACCGGTGCGCCGCCCAGCGTGACGTAGATCGGACTGGTGGTGGCAAAGGGCAGGGTGTCGCGCACGGGGTGCGTCGCCTTCGAATTCCACGCGCGCAGCAGGACCCAGCCGGAACGGTCGAGCGCGATCTGCTGGCTCGCGCGACCCGCGGTGCCCGTCGCATCCAGCGGCAGCGAGGCGACCACCTCGCCGTTGACGACCACTTCGAAGTGATCCACCGGAACGATCGAGCGCAGCGAGGCGCGCACCTCGAGGCGGTGCGAGCCCGCCGGCAGCTCGATCGCTTCGCCGATCTCTTTGCCGCCGAGCGTGAACGTCAGCAGCGGGCCGTTGGTGGCGAACGTCCTGCCGGCCACGAGCGCGTCGAGGAAGCGGCGATGATCGAGCGGCGCCGGCGTCTGCGCATACACGCGGTTCAGTCCCACCGGGCCGCGCAGCGACGCGAAGTTGGCCATGGCGTCGGTGCCGGCGCCCGTCGGCAGGCGGAATCCGCAGTTGAGCAGCCGATACCACGGATCCTGATTGGCGAGCAGGTCCGCGACGAAGCCGACGGCCTCGTAGTAGTCGACCTTGCCGAGCGCCACGTCCACGGGGAACTCGTTGGTGAGGGGCGTCTTCGCATCGAACGGATCCGGCGCGCTGTCGAAGGGATGCACGTAGCCGGCGACCCCGCCCTGCGCGCGGGCGAGGTCCACGATCGCGGCGTTCGTCGGATACAGGCTCGCCGCGGCCGTGTTGGCGTAGGCCACGTAGTCGGGGATCAGGAAATGATCCCGCAGCCCGAGCAGGCCGACGTGCCCCCAGAAGCTGGTGTGGAACTCCTGGGCGTGGTCGATGACGACGTTCTCGTCGGGAAACGCGTGTGGAACTCCGTCGAAGTAGGCGATGTCCGGGACGCGCTGCTCCTTGTTGACGATGAGGTTCTCCACGAAGCGAAGATCCTCGGCGGCCGCCTGGAAGGCGAGCTCCGCGGGGTCGTTCCGGTAGGCGCCGCCGTAGTTCATGTGCACGTGCAGATCGCCGCTCTGCCAGCCCTCCGCCGTGAGATCGGCGATGCGCTCGAGCGGCGCCTCGACCTCGACGACGGCGCCCGCTTCGATCTTCACGCTGCGGCGGAAGGGGCGGACCTCGATGCCGCGCAGGATCTCGACCTGCGCCTCGCCCACGGGCAGCGTGAGCTCGGCGCTCCCGCGCGCGTGGAAGTACTGATACTCGAAGGGGCGCTGCGATCGGTCGAAGCCGTCGTCGGCGTGCCAGCGCGCAGCGTCGGGTGCGTAGCCGCGACCGTCTGCGTCGGTCACCGACACGCGCGCGGGGACGGGCCCAGCGCCCGCTGCGTCGAGGATGCGCAGGCGCAGGCGCCCGCTCGGCTCCCGGGTGCGCCGCTGCGCGGCCCGGATCTCCTGGCGGCGACCGCCGGGAATCTCCTGGATCCACAGCGAGGTGTCGCCGCCCGCATTCGAGATGTAGGCGATCTTCCGGCCGTCGGGAGACCAGCGGGGGGCGGTGATGTCGTACGCGCCGTACGTGAGCGGAAAGGGATCCCCGCCCTCGTCGGTCATGATCCAGAGCTGATGCCACGCTCGGCCCGCATACGAGGCGTAGAGGACGCGGCGGCCGTCGGGCGACCAGTCGGGTCGCGCCTTCCAGGTGGTCTCCTCGTAGCGGATCTCGCGCGGCTTGGCGCCGGGCTTCGCGCGCATTCTCCAGAAGCCACCGGATCCCCAGATGTGGCCGCGGTTCGAGACGAAGAGGATCTCCTGTCCGTCGGGCGACCAGGTCGGCGACAGGTAGTGATCGAAGGCGCTGTAGTAGTAGCGGGGCAGATCGCTCTTGCGATCCTCGGTGAGCCGGCGCGGCGCAGCGGGCTCCCCGTCGCGCAGATCCATGCGGAAGATGTGCCAGCGCCCCTCGAAGAGCGTGGAGACGAACGCGAGGCGCTGACCGTCGGGGGAGAAGCGGGGCTCCACATTCACCGCGCCGTTCGCCGTGAGCGGGCGCGACGTGAGCGTCTCCAAGTCGAGCAGCCGCAGCTCCATCGCATCGTCCCGGTAGGCGACGTAGGCGATCGAACGACCGTCCGGCGACCAGTCGGGCTGGTAGTCGTAGCTCGCACCGGACGTGAGCTGCTCCGCCTCGTCGCTGCCCACGCGCTGCCGCCACAGCCGGCCCTGCATCGAGTAGACGAGGGTGGTCCCGTCCGGCGACCAGTCGACCGCGCTCGGCCCGCTGGTCGGCTGGGGCAGGTACATCTCCCGGTAGTAGTAGCTGTGCGGCACCCGGATCTGCTTGAGAACGGGCTCGCGGCCGGCGCTGCCGGCGAGGCTCGGCGCGGCGGCGCAGAGCACGAGAAGGAGAGCGGCCCGGGAGGGGGCTCGGACGGCGGTTCGCATGGGCGCATCCTGTGCGGGTCGGCGGGAGTGTCCCCGATTTCTGCAGGGGTGTCCCGCGATTCAGTCGGCAGCGGGGCCGGAAGCGAGCGAACGGCCTACAGTCTACGCCCTTCTGCTGGCCGGCCGCGCTCCG
>Ga0224512_10003170_pt1 | contig 14624 bp, 15 predicted proteins | sample SF_May12_sed_USG_4_FD_169103 | JGI IMG/M metagenome (GOLD analysis project Ga0224512, IMG submission 169103) | Sediment microbial communities from San Francisco Bay, California, United States - SF_May12_sed_USGS_13 | ecosystem: Environmental > Aquatic > Marine > Sediment | place: USA...
CTGGCGGCGCTGCCGGTCGATCTCATGTCGCTCACTGCGCACAAGACCTACGGGCCAAAAGGCATCGGCGCACTTTACGTGAGGCGCGGCGTGAAGATCGAGGAACAGATGCACGGCGGCCGCCACGAGCACGGCATACGCTCGGGCACGCTCGCCACGCACCAGATCGCCGGCATTGGTGCTGCCTTCCGCATCGCCCGCGAGGAAATGGCCGGCGAGGTGCCGCGCATGCGCCACCTCCGCGACCGGCTCTGGGCGGGCTTGCGCGACATCCCAGAGTTGACCCTCAACGGCGACATGACGAAGCGCGTCGCGAACAACCTAAACTTCACGCTCGCCTTGCCCGGCAGCGAGGCGGTGCTCTCCGCGCTCACCGATATCGCCATTTCCTCCACCGCCGCCTGCGACTCGGGCAGCGTCTCGCATGTGCTCTCTGCACTCGACCCCGAAAACGCGCGCGCCGGAGCCGCGCTCCGCATCACCGTCGGGCGCTTCAACACGAGGCAAGAGATCGACTACACCGTGCAACACCTCCGCGACAAGATCGAGGACTGCCGCGCGGGGCGCCTGGCGGCATAAGGCCTTCCGCTCGTCTAGTCCCTGCGCATTACGAGGTACGGTGGCCCGGCACTGGCAATCGCAGTAATCTTCCATCAGGCAGGCGCGGATCTTCCCGGCCCGCCGTTATTTCCCACAGGAGGCACCATGCGCTTGAACATCGTTGCGTTGTCGCTGACGGCCGGATTGTTCTGGGGTGCGGCAATCCTGATCGTGGGCGCGGCAAACCTTGCGTGGCCCGGCTACGGGCAAGCATTTCTGCAGCTGATTGCCTCGATCTACCCTGGCTACCATCCCGGCCCGGGCTTCGGGCAGGTCCTGATCGCAACGCTCTACGGCGTAGTCGACGGCACGATCGGCGGCGCGATCTTCGGCTGGCTTTACAATATGCTCGCAGGCGTTTTTTCAGCGCAACGCACCTGATCGTCAGCCGCGCCAGGGGCGCACCGCGCTCTTGATGGAGGCACCGATGGACAACGCGGAACGCCGCGACTACCGCCACATCCGGGTGCGGCCGATTGCCGGCGCGCTCGGCGCCGAGATCGAGGGCGTCGATATTGCGCGGCCCCTTGGGGCCGAAACGGTCGAGGAAATCCGCCAGGCGTTTCTCGATCACCTGGTAGTCTTTTTTCACGGCCAGGATCTTAAACCGCAACAGCAGCTCGCTTTCGCCCAGCACTTCGGCACGCCGATGGAGTATCCGCAGCTGAAAGGTCTGCCCGAGTGCCCGATGATCACCCCGGTGATCAAGCTCGAGAACGAGCGCGTCAATTTCGGCGGCATCTGGCATTCGGACACCACCTATCTTGAGCGCCCGCCGATGGCGAGCATGCTCTACGCGCTGGAGGTTCCGCCGTACGGCGGCGACACCCTCTTTGCCAGTCAGTATCTTGCCTATGAAACGCTGTCGAACGGACTGCGAAACGCGCTGGACGGGCTCATTGGCATCAATTCGTCGCTTAAGGCGGACGCCTCAAGGACACGCGAGGATCGCGTGCGCGCCGCCGGCGGCGAGATGAAAGTGCTCGTCGGCAAGCATCCCGTAGTGCGAACGCACCCCGAGACACGGCGCAAAGCACTCTACGTCAACGTCGGCCATACGTTACATTTCGAAGGCTGGGCAATCGAGGAGAGCCAGCCGCTGCTCGAGTACCTGTTCCGCCATCAGGTGCGGCCGGAGCTCACCTGCCGCTTCACCTGGCAGAAGGGCTCGCTCGCGTTCTGGGACAACCGCTGCGTGCAGCACCTCCCGGTGAACGACTATCACGGCTTTCGGCGCGTCATGCATCGCGTAACGCTGGCGGGCGACGTACCGCGCTGATGCCGAAGATTCTCGCCTCGCTGCTCGTCGGCGAACGTCGCGATATGTTGGAGAACTGACACCGCACCGACGCAGCGCGACTGGAGGGCCCATGAAGCCGGTTTGGCGTCGACTCCAACCGGGATTTGCCGCCGCGTTGCTAGTGGCGGTCGCACAGGCGTTCGCCGCCGCCCCGGCCTCACCCTTATGGATGCTAATGGGGCGGCACGGCGAGTGCGCGGAAATCGCGGTACTCGAGCGCAAGATCCCCCACTTGGGTGAAATTCGCGATCCGGCGGCTTTCGCACAGCGCATGCGCGCCCGCGGACGCGATGTCGTTACGATGGAGATGCCAGGAGGCGCGGTGGAAGTGACCGTTCCCGGCGAAGGCCTCGCGTTGGTCTTCGTGCCGGCGGACAGGTGCCGCCGCGCCGGTGCACACTGAGCCGGACCTAGGACGATTCGTGCGCCGCATGGAAGCTCGTTGTGCAGATCAAGTCCGCGCGCGCCACGTGCGCGCTTCCTTGACACGTCCGGGGGCGCTGGCTAACCTCGGCGTTCCCCAAAGAAACCTACTATGAGACTGACTGCAGTCGAAAAAGTCCTCGCCGCGAAATGCGGCAAGTCGGCCGTGCGGCCGGGCGAGGTCGTCTACCCCGATCCCGATTTCATCATGATCCACGACGGGGTGGTAATGGGCGCGAAGCGCGAGCTCGACGCGCTCGGCATCAACCGGCTGGCCGCCCCCGACAAGGTCATGATGGTGACCGACCACGACGTCATCTACGGCAGCGCACGCGCCGCCGAGCGCGGTGCGTTCAACCGGGAGGCAGCTCGCGCCTGGGGCGTAAAGAATTTCTACGACGTCGGACGCGGCGGGCACGGCCACATCTTTCCGATGGAAACCGGGATGCTCCTGCCGGGCATGTTCTACTTCGACAACGACCGCCACGCGACCAACGCCGGCGCGATCGGCGCATTCGGCTTCCGCATGGGCACCGAGATTTCGCGCGTGCTGGCAACCGGCACCAACTGGGTGATGGTGCCCCGCTCGGTCCGGCTCAACATCAATGGCAGGCTCAAGCCCGGGGTGCATGCGCGCGACGTAGGCTTCCATATCGCCACGCTGATCAAACAAGGCGTGCTGCCATTCGACCTCGATTACCGGGTGCTGGAGTACACCGGCGAGCTCGACCAATTCGACCTCGCCGCACGCACCGCGCTCTGCTCGAGCCCGACCGAGATGCGCGCTTACGGAGTATTCCTGCCGCCCTCGGAGGCGATTCTCGAACACGCGCAGTCAAAGGCCACCCGCCCGTTCACGCCGGTCTACGCCGACGCCGACGCGCAGTACGATGCCCAGGCCGAGATCGACGTCGCTGCGCTCGAGCCGCAGATCGCCCTCCCCGGCGGCGTCGAGCACGCGGTCGACATCTCGGAGATCGCTGGCGAGCCCATTTCCCATGCGTTCATCGGCTCTTGCGGCTCGAGCATGTACCAGGACATGGTCGAGGCCGCGCGCTACCTTGAGGGCCGGCGGCTCGCGCCGAACGTGCGGCTCTTCATCGCACCCGGCTCGGAGGCATCGACTCAGCGTATGGCACGAGAAGGAATACTGGCGACGTTTCTCGAAGCCGGCGCGGTAATACTGCCGGCGGGCTGCGGTCCGTGCAACGACGCCGTCGTGGGGCCGGTGCACTCGGGCGAAGCGTCGATCTCGACGGCCGCGAACAATAATTTCGGGCGCTTCGGGCCGAAGGACGCGAAGCTGTATCTCGGCAGCCCGGCGACGGTGGCGGCCTCCGCGGTCGCTGGCCAGATAACGGATCCGCGCACGATGGTTAATGCCTGACCCGTGACGACTGAATTCCCATGGCGATTAAAGGGCCGCTGCTACAAGCTGGGGCACGACGTGCCCCATCCGGGCGGCGTCGTGCCCGCCCGCATCATCACCGGCCGCTACTTCGACGCGAAGGACATCACGCCGCACCTCTTCGAGGAGACGGATCCCGGATTCCACGAGCGCTCCCGCCCCGGGGACATCATCGTCACCGGCCGCAACTTCGGCATGGGCCCGAAGATGAACGGCTATATCGCGATGCAGGCGCTCGGGCTCGGGCTCGTCTGCGAGTCGATGCCCTTCCTCGCCTACCGCGCCGCGATCGGGTGCGGACTGCGGGTGATGACCGATTGCGTCGCCGCCACCGAGATGTGCGACACCGGCGACGAGCTGGAGGTTGATTTCCGCAACGGGCTGTTCGTCAACCACACCCGCAGTATCAGGCGCGAGTACCCGCCGATTCCCGACGGCTTGCTCGAAATCGTCGAGTTGGGCGGCAACGCGGGCTGGCTCAAGCAGTGGTGGGCACAGCGTGGTGCGGCGGCGCCGCGATGAAGCAGCCGCGCCTGCCGATTCTCTTGACCCAGACCAGTTGACATCGTGACTCTCAAGACATTCATGCTTTGCGGCGTGCTTGCGCTCGGGCCGGCCGCCGCGCTCGCACAGTCCGCCTCCGACGCGCAACGGTGCCGCACGATCACCGGCAATCCAGACCTCGCAATCCAGCACTGCACCCGGGCGATCGACTCCGGCAAGCTTGCTGCGCGCGAGCTCGCGCAGGTCTATTTCAGCCGCGGCGTCGAGCTGACCACCAAGGGCGAGTTCGACCGCGCCATTGCTGACTTCGACATTGCGATCAAGACGGATGCCAAGCTGACCGAGGCTTATTACAGCCGCGGCATTGCCTGGGCCAACAAGGGCGAGCCGGAGCGGGCGATCGCCGACTTCGACGCCGTGCTGCGCGCCGACGCCAGGAACGCGGACGCGCTGCACTCGCGCGGCACCGAGTCGATGGTCAGGGGCGACTACCTGCGCGCGCTAGCCGACTTCGAGGCGACGCTGCGCGCAAACCCCAAAGCGCAAGACGTATTCTTCCCTCGCGGCCGCGCCCTGTTCTACTCGGGTGAATTCACGCGCGCGGCGGCTGATTTCGCCAAGGCGCATCAGGCCCAGCCGAGCAACTACACCGCGCTGTGGCTCTATCTCTCGCGCAAGCACGGCGGCGTCGCCGACGCCGAGGCGCTGATCGAGCGCGACACGCGCACGACCCGCGACGGCAGCTGGCCTGCCGGTGTGATCGCGCTCTACGCCGGCGAAGCAGAGCCTGATCCGGTGATGGGCTCGGCCGACGACCGTGATCCCAAGAAGCAGACGGAGCAGCGCTGCGAGGCGCAGTTCTACATCGCGCACTGGCACCTGCTGCAAAAGGCAAACGACCGGGCGCTGCCGCTGCTCGAAGAAGCGCAGCGCTCGTGTCCGAAGAACGTGATCGAGTACGAGGGCACCCTCGCCGCCCTGCGGCAATTAAGGACGCGATGACTGCCGTATGACCGAGCGCCGCAACGAGCACGGCCAGCCGATCGGCCCACCGCTGCCCGGCTGGAGGTCCCCGCCGCGCCCACCGCGAGAGCCGATCGCAGGGCGCTACTGCCGGGTCGAGCCGCTCGATCCCGAGCGCCACGCGGCAGAATTGTACGAGGCCAACTCGAAAGAGCGTACCGACCGCGCATGGACTTATATGTCGGCCGGGCCGTTCGCCTCGTTCGAGGCGTACCGGGACTGGATGCAGTCCGCCTGCCGCAGCGACGACCCGCTGTTTCACGCCATCGTCGACACGGCGAGCGGCAGGGCCATCGGCGTGGCAAGCTACATGCGCATCGATCCTAAGAACGGCGTGATCGAGGTGGGCAACATCCTCTACTCGCCGCTGCTCGCGCGCACGCGCGCGGCGACCGAAGCGATGTATCTCATGATGAAGCGCGCCTTCGAGCTGGGCTACCGTCGCTACGAATGGAAGTGCGATGCGCTGAACGCGGCCTCGCGCGCCGCGGCGCAGCGGCTAGGGTTCTCATTCGAGGGGATTTTCCGCCAGGCGGTCGTCTACAAGGAGCGCAGCCGCGATACCGCGTGGTACGCGGTAATCGACCGCGACTGGCTGGAACTGGAAAAGGCTTACCTGCAGTGGCTGGAAGCCGGGAATTTCGACGCGGGCGGCGCGCAGCGCGTGGCTCTTTCCAGCCTTACCGGCCGATCGCTCGCCGCACGCGGTTAGGATTCATAGTAACTATTTGTTTATACGATGTTTTTCAAGCCGTCTCCGCCGACGCAGCGGCTAGAACACGTCCTTCACCAGCAGGTTCGGCAGCCAGGTCGCCAGCGCCGGGTAAAAGATCACCAAAATCAGCGTCAAAAGGTCGGTCAGGAAGAACGGGATCGAGCCCTTCACCACCTCGGTCACTGGTATCTTCGACACCCCGCTCACCGCGAAGATGTTGAGCCCCACCGGCGGCGTGACCACGCTCATCTCGACCGCGAGGGTCAGCATGATGCCGAGATGAATCGGATCGATCTTGAGCGCGTAGGCGACCGGGAATACCACTGGTACCGTCAGCAGCACGATCGCCACGCCGTCGACGAACGCGCCGAGCAGCAGCGCCACCCCCATGAACGCGAAGGTGAACATGAGCGGGGTCAATCCCATCTCGACCACCGCCTCGGTGATCTTCTGCGGCCAGTAGAGATTTGCGGCGAGGAACTGGAACACGCCGACGCTGCCGACGAGGAACAGCACGACCGCCGTCAAGTTCAACGCACGGCAGGTGGTGGGGATGAGCTCTGCGATGAACTTTCGCCCCGCGCTCAGCAGCCCGTAGAGCAGCGCGTAGCCGCAGGCGGCCGCCGCGGCCTCGGTCGGGGTGAACAACCCGCCGTAGAGCCCGCCGAGGATCAACACCGGCATGCCGAGCGCCGGCGCCGCGCCCTTGAATTCCTTCCACAGACGCCGGCCGTTGAACTCGCCGCGCGGCAGCTTCAGATACCAAGCGAGGAAGATAACGCTCAGGGCATTGCCCAGGGCGAGCAACATCCCGGGAATCACGCCGGCGAAGAACAGCCGCACGACCGAGGTCTCGGTCACGATCCCGTACAGGATCAGGATGATGCTCGGCGGGATCAGCATCGCGATGCCGCCGGCGGTCGCCACCAGGCCCGCCGCGAACCATGGCGGGTAGCCGCGCTTGGTCATCTCGGGAATCGCGATGACGCCCATCGCCGCCGCCATCGCGACGCTCGAGCCCGAGATGGCGCCGAACATCACGCAGGCGAGCACGGTGGCGACGCCGAAGCCGCCGGGCATCCAGCCGACCAGCGCGTCGGCAAAACGGAACAGTTGACCGACGAGACCGGTGCGCTCCATCAGGAACCCCGCGAAGATGAACAGCGGGATCGCCATCAGCGAGTAGCGGCCGATGAAGTTGAAGAAGGCGCGAAAGATGACGGTGGGCTCGAGCAGCGGATCGATGAGGACGTAAGCCGCGCTCGCCGCGCTCAAAGCGATGCCGATTGGCACGCTCAGCACGAGCAGCACGAGAACCGCTAGCCCCACGAAGTACACCCGTTTTCCTCCCGTTGCCGGTCAGCGGGTCAATCCGGCATCCCGTCGTCGAATGGCGGCTCCACCAGGACGGTCTTGCCGCGCAGCCGCTGGATCTCCCGGTAAATCTGGAAAAACATTGACACCGCCATGAAAGCGAAACCGACGAGCAGCGCGGCGAGAAACGGCCACATCACGAACGCCAGGCTCTCGGTTCTCACCTCGTAGGTGATGCTATCGTGCACCTCGGGGATGCCCCACCACACCACCGCCAGCAGGAATACGAACGAAATGCCGAGCGCGATGATCTTTACGATTTCGGCCACGAAAAACGCGCGCGGCCCCGCCTGCTCCAGGAGCTGCACGAACAGGGTCACGTTGAGATGCGTGTCGCGCCGCTGAGCGATGCCGAAGTATAGGAAGACGCCGCTCAGGATGAAAAACGTGACCGCGTCCTGCTGCCACTCGAAGGAAAAGCCGAAGGCGTAGCGCCGGATGACCTCGAGCAACGCAAGCAACGTGCAGCCGAGCAGCAGGAGCGCGGCAGCGCGCGCCAGGAACATGTCCTGGAACGCGCGCCAGATCGCGTACGCCTTCTCCATGAGGCGCGCGACCGCCTATTTGATTACGATCTTGGACGCGTGCTTCGAGCAGTCGACCTTCTCGATCCACGAGGTGCCGGTCGGGTTTTTCGCCGACAGTTCGCGGCCCTCTTTGACGAAGAGATCGACCCACTTGTTCGCCTCCGACGGGGTCTTGGTCTTGACGTAGCGGGTCGGTGCATCACCGCTTGCGCTCACCATGGCGGTGACTTCGTCCGGCTTCATCCAGTAGACGCCCGGCTTGGACGGGTCCTTGGTCCCGTACTTGTCGTAGGTCATCTTGTCGACGCACCAGTTGAGTTCTTTCTGGACCTGGATTGTCTCCTTGATCAGTCCGTCGAGCGCGGTCCGGGTGTCCGCGGGCAGCTTGTCCCACCAGCGGCGGCTCGCGCTGACCATGTAGTAGTCGCCGATGAACGCGCCGGCGCCGCCGATCGAGAAGTACGGCGCCTGCTCGCGCACGGACAGCCAGCCGCCGATGCTCGTCATCAGCCCGTCGATCACGCCGGACTCCAGTGCGCTCGGCACGTCGCCGAAATTCATCACGACCGGGTTCGCCTTCCACGCCTCGAGCGAGGCATTCTCCACCGGGCCCATGCTGCGAACCTTGCGGCCGTTGAAGTCGTCGGGACTCGCGTAGCGTTTTTTACCACCCACGCCCATGCCGAAGCTCATGTGGCCGGCGCCGAACACCTTGATCAACTGCTTCTTCTCCAGCCGGTCGACCAGCATCTGGTAGGTCTGCGTCTTCTCGATGTTGTCCACGGCGCCCACCGTCGTGAGGATACCCGGCCCGACGACCGACATCATCCAGGCATCGACCGGTGCGGCTTTGCCGATTTGCATCCAGGTCATCTCCAGGTTGCCCTGGCGCATTGCCTCGAAGGCCTCGGGAAGGGTGTAGAGCGCCCCGGCAAAGTAAAGACGCGCCTCGCTGCCGGGAAGTACCTGCGGCAGCCGGTCGGCGAAATGCTTCATGGCAAGCCCCGCCGGGTGTGGCGGCGGCGGGAAGTCACCCACAAAGCGCAACACGACCTTCTTCTGCGCGTAGGCGTCGCGATCGACGACGCCCAAAGTCATGCCAAGGACCGCCACAAAAACGGCGGCGACAGCCTTCAGCCCGAAACGGCGTACCACTTTGCGATCCATGATTGTCCTCCATCCACGATAATCGGTCCCTGGACGCCGCTTAGTCATACACGGCTTGTAAATTAGCGTTAACTAAGAACAAACTATATCATCGCGGTGGCCTGGTCAAGCCGAACAAAAAGCAAGGTCCCGGCTGCTGTCCCGGACCCTCCGACACAGCTGGACAGCGTACAGGGGGCCGGTCGCACGACACCAGATAAGTTACTCGGCATGCAGTTGGACCTCCATGGGAAGTGTCCTATAGTAGCGCGCGATTTCCCGTGGCACGGTGACCCAGATGCGGTCGCGATAGCCCAACATATGCTTGAATGCGCGGCGCAACTGCACGATGCGAAACGGCTGCCCAACGATGAAAGTGTGCAGCGATATGCCGAACACCAGCGGCGCGTCCTCCGACTGGCGCAGCATCTCGTCGAACTGGTCGACCAGCATGCCGGCGTACTCTTCGCCGGTGCAACGCCGGCCCACGATCGCCGGCTGGTCATTCAACTCGATCGGGTACGGCACCGACAGGATAGTCCCGCCCGTGCCTTTCACCCAGAACGGCTGCTCGTCGCAGGTCCCCCAGTCGAGCACGTAGTCGTAATCATTCTCGATTAGCAGGTCGGTCGTGACGAGACTCGGCGTGAGATAGGGCGAGAGCCAGCCCGCGGGTCTCATCCCGTCGGCCGCCGTCATCAGCGCCGTCACGTCCTCCACCATCTTGCGCTCGGTTGCTTCGGCCATGTCGATCGGACGTTCGGTGCCATTGGAGATTCCGTGCCCAATCATCTCGTCGCCGCGATCCCGGTAGCGCGCGATCAATTCGGGACAATGCTGGTAGTTCGCGGCGTTGGCAATGACGCCGACGTTCATGCCCAAGTCGTCGAACAGGCGCGCGAGCCGCCAGCCCCCGACGCGGTTGCCGTACTCGCGCCACAACCAGCTCCTTTGGCTCCACGGCTTGGTTTCGCGATCGAGGTCGATGCCACCGGCGACGCCGAACGGGAAGTGCTCGACGTTCAGCGCAACGTAAAGTGCGAGCCTTTTCCCCCCGGGCCAGGTGTACTGGGGACGAGTGTCGATGCCGGAGTAGCGGTAACGGTTGTGCGACGGGAGCATGCAAATCCCCTGTGGTTGCGTAAGGCCCCTCTACCGGAATCGGGGACAGACTTCGTCTGAGTTGTCCTCGGTTTTTCCGGTTTTCGTACTACGGATACATTGCCCAACCGACGCGGTTGGTCGCGGCCTTGAAAAAGTGGCCCTGGGTGGTGGTGACGAACAGGGTGGTGAGGTCAGGACCGCCGAAGCAGCAGTTGGTCGGGCGATTCGCCGGCACCGGATGCGTCTCCAGCACCCGGCCCGTGGGCGAGACCACGTAGATCATCGGCCCCGGCCCGCTCACCTCCCAGCCGGCGGTGGCGACGATATTGCCATCGCGATCGAGGCACATGCCGTCGATTCCGCGGTGCACGCCCCGGGCGTCTTCGCCCCAGGTGAATAGCGTCGTGAAAGTGCCGAGACCGCCGTCCTCCTTGATCGGGTAAGCGCGCAGCTCGCGGGCAACGCCTTTCGTATAGCTGCTCTCGGCCACGTAGAGCGTGTTCTGATCCTGTGACACCAGGATTCCGTTGGGCTGCGTAGTGTCGAAAGTCACGCGCGTGGCCGTGTAGCTGCCATCCTTCTGCGGGTCCAGGCGAATCACGGACCGGTTGTCGAGCTCCTCTTTCTCGGTCTTGTCCCAGTTGCCCTCGTTCACGGGGTTGGTGAACCAGATGCGGCCCTTGCGGTCGATCGCGAGGTCGTTGGGCGTGCTCAACCGCTTGCCGTCGATCCGGTCGGCGATCACGACGTTCTTGCCGCCAGGATCCAGGCGCAGCATTGCGCGCCCGCCCTGGCAGCAGCCGAACAGCCGCCCCGCCGCGTCGAACGCGAGCCCGTTGGTGCGGTTCAAGCCCTCGCGCCACTTGGCGATCGCACCGCCCTTCGGGTCGTAGCGATAGATGCAGCTTGCGTGAATGTGCGTGAAGTACACGTGCTCGCCGTCCCACACCGGGCCTTCGGTGAGCGGGATGCCGACGGGCTTCATGAGCAATTCGAATTTCCAATCCATGGTGCTGTCTCCCTTTAGAATTCGTGCCCGGTGAGCAGTGAGTAGTGTATGGCATTCGGACAGGCGCCAATGAGGCTATCGCTCCCTTGGCGCGGTCTTTGCGTCCTTGGGTCTTGCGTTTCACTTTTCCTTTCCTTCGCGGTAAGGCTTCTCTTTTCCTTCTCGGCGTTTGCGTTCTTTGCGATGAAGCTTTTCAGCGGTGGGCTGCGCCCACCTTACCGGTCACCGCTATCGAGATAACGCGCTTCCAAATGCGCGCGGAAATGCGCCGGGTTCAGCCCCTCCCCGCTCGCGCGCTCGACGAGCTCCGGCGTCTCCCACCGGCTCGCCTGGCTCCAGATGTTGGCCGCGAGCCAATCGAACAGTGGCGCGAGATCTCCCCGCGCAATCCGGTTGTCGAGATCCGGCGTCGCGCGCCGCATTGCCGCGAACCACTGCGCCGCATACATCGCACCCAGCGTATAGCTCGGAAAATACCCGAACGCGCCTTCGGTCCAGTGCGCATCCTGCAGGCAGCCGTCCTTGAAGTTGCCGCGCGTGTCGAGGCCGAGGAGTGACTGCATCTTCTCGTCCCACAGCGCCGGGATATCCTCGGGCTCGATCTCGCCCTCAATCAGCGCGCGCTCGATCTCGAAGCGCAGGATCACGTGCGCTGGATAGGTCACTTCGTCGGCGTCGACCCGAATGAAGCCGCGCTTCACGCGCGTGTAATGGCGGTAGAGATTGTCGGGCTCGAAGGCGGGCTGCCTGCCGTAGTGCTGCTCGAGCATCGGGGCAACCAGCCCCAGGAAAGCGCGGCTGCGCCCAAGCTGCATCTCGAAGGACAAGCTCTGACTCTCGTGGATGCCGTACGAGCGCGCAACGCCGATCGGCTGCCCGAGCCAGTCACGCGGCAGGTTCTGCTCGTAGCGCGCGTGCCCGGTCTCGTGAATCGTGCCCATGAGGCTCTGCGCGAAATCGTCTTCGCGGTAGCGCGTGGTGAGGCGCAGGTCCTCGGGCACGCCGCCGCTGAACGGATGCGTGCTCTCGTCGAGCCGGCCCGCCTCGAAATCAAACCCCAGGAGCTTCATGACTTCGAGACTCAGCGCGCGCTGGGCAGCGACCGGAAACGGCCCGACCGGCGCGACCACGGTCTCGCGGCGCTGCTTCGAATCCGCCTGCGCGATCAGGGCCGGCAACCATTGCCTGACGTCCGAGAAGATCCGGTCGATGTCGGCTGCGCGCACGCCCGGCTCGTAACGGTCCATCAGCGCGTCGTAGCGCGCGAGGCCCGTATCGTCCGCAAGCAGCTGCGCTTCCTCGCGCGCGAGCCGCACCACCCAGCGGAAGTTCTCGAGAAAGCCTTTCCAGTCGTTCGCAGGCCGTTGCTTGCGCCAAGCGTGCTCGCACCGCGCGCCGGCCAGCGTCTTCTCCTCGATGAGCGACTCTGGCAGCGCGTTTGCATCGCGCCAGTCGCGCCACATCTCCCGCAGATTCGCGCGCGCCGTTTCATCGAGCAGTTCCGGCTCCGCGCGCCGCAGCCAGTCGACCATACGGGGATCAGTTCGGGTGCGATGGATCAGAGCGGCAAGCTCGGCTTCGGCCGCGGCGCGCGCTTCGTTGCCCTTCGGCGGCATCATCGCGTTCCGGTCCCATCCAGCAATCGCGGCAAGGTGGTTGTAGTGGTAGAGCCGCAGATGGATGCGGCAAAGCTCTGCATATGCGGGTGCGGTCGACATGCGGATACCGTGAAACAGGGAAATAAACCGGGCGGGATGAGCGGTATTTTATCAGCCCAATGCGGCCGAACGATGAGATAATACGCCTATGAACAACCCGGAACAGAATCCCCTTCGCCATCGGATGCGCGAGCTGCTGGCCATTCCGGAACAGCGGCGAACCGACGCCCAGTGGGACGAGCTGATCGAGCTCGAGATCCTGCTCGCACCGGGAAACCGGGAGGGCGCACCGCTCCCCGGCCAGCGCCGCAACGACAATGCGCCCGGCGGGCAGCCCAAGCCTCACGGTGGCAGCCCCGGCAAGAAGGCCTCGAGGAAATTTCACAAGCGGTCTTCGCGCGGCGGCGCGCGCTGACGACAACGCTGCTCCCGGGGCGCTGATAGCGCCAAACCGCGGCACCTGCATTGATCCCCAAGATCCGCGCCCGCCCCCCGCGTTCACGCTACTGCCGTAAGGCTCGCGTAAGTCTTTCCCGTTACCTTATAGGGGCTAGTTCGTTTCGGCCTGTAGGTTGCACACGTTCTGGGGAGCGGAAGTGTGCCAAGCGTGACGACACCAGACGTAATACGCGTTAAGCCGTCTGCCGCGGACTGGCAGAACTCCGGCATCGCGCACGAGCTCCTCGCATCCCTCAATCGGGCGACCGGGGTCGGACTGCACTCGCTCGCGATAGCGCAGTCCCGCCCGCCCCATTTCGTATGCGCCAACGCGGCCGGGACCCTGGTCGCTCTGAACGTAGACGCAGTCGCTTGCGACCAAGCAGCCCCCACGACCCACGGCGATCCCCTTACGCGCGTGTTGCACGCGGGCGCGCTCGCGGCTAACATTGCCGGCCTTCTCGCCGAGAAAGACAGGGAGCCTTACGAGAGCGGGCCGTATTCGGAGGTCGTGGCGGTTCTCGTCATCGGCGAGCCGACCCTCACGTTCGAACAGGCCGTGTTCGAGCTCACGAGCATCACCTTCGGACCATACCGGCAGCTCACTTCGGCCTACGTGCTCCTGCCGTACGATTCGAGCACGATGTCGTGCCCGGCCGTGCCGATACAACTAAGGCGGTAACGCAGCCCGAGGTGAAGCAGCACCGGCTTTCGCCCCTCCCGCGTTTAGACGCTCATACCCGTTGGTGATACGATCGGGACGTGCTTCGCCGCGCCAACAAGGAGGTGAAGATGCTCGAAATTCGCCACCTGGGGCCGAAGATCGGTGCCGAGGTCATCGGCGTAGATGTCAAATCGATGAACGACGCGACGTTTGCCGCGATCTATCGTGCGTGGCTGGACAGCAACGTGCTGGTGGTGCGCGGGCAGGATCTCGAGATTGCGGATTACGTCGCGTACAGCCGGCGCTTCGGCATAATCGAGCCCCACCCATCGACGCCCACGCGGCACCCGGCGCATCCTGAGATCACGCTGCTCGGCGCGAATAAGTTCGGCCCCGACGGCAAGCTCGATATGGAAATTTACAAGCGCGGCTCCCACGGCTGGCACACCGACGGCTCGTACAACGAGCAGCCGTTCAAGGCGACCCAGCTCTACGCGATCGCGGTGCCGAGCCGCGGCGGCGACACGATGTTTGCCAGCATGTATGCCGCCTACGACGCGCTGCCCGATGAACTCAAGCTGCGCCTCGAAGGCCTAAAGGGCGCCTACGTCTACGGCGGGCGAAGCAAGGCGACACAGCTCCTCGCCGAGGAAGATCGCGATTGGAAGCCCGTCTATCACCCGATCATCGGCACCCACCCCGAGACGGGGCGCAAGGTGCTCTACTTCGAT
>Ga0224512_10003171_pt1 | contig 14622 bp, 8 predicted proteins | sample SF_May12_sed_USG_4_FD_169103 | JGI IMG/M metagenome (GOLD analysis project Ga0224512, IMG submission 169103) | Sediment microbial communities from San Francisco Bay, California, United States - SF_May12_sed_USGS_13 | ecosystem: Environmental > Aquatic > Marine > Sediment | place: USA: California...
AGACGCGCGCCGGCGAGCACGCCTATGCCACGGACATCACCTCCGGCACCGCGATCCTCTCGGTGCAAGGGCCGAAGTCACGGGAGCTGCTCGGTCGCCTGACCACCGCGGACCTGTCCAACGCAGAATTCCCGTACATGAGCGCGCGCGAGATCGAGGTCGGCTACGCGCGGGTGCTGGCCTCGCGCGTCACCTACGTCGGCGAGCTCGGCTGGGAGCTGTACGTGCCGGCGGAGTACGCGCTCACGGTCTACGATGCGCTGCTCGATGCGGGCCGGGACCTCGGCGTCCGACCGATCGGGCTGAGCGCGCTCTCCAGCCTGCGCCTCGAGAAGGCCTATCGGGACATGGGCGTCGACATCGACAACACGGACAATCCCTTCGACGCGGGTCTCGGCTTCGCCGTGGCCATGGACAAGCCGGGAGGCTTCGTCGGGCGCGAGGCGCTCGCTGCCGCCCGCGCCGCCGGGCCGTCCAAGCAACGCATGGTCCAGGTGTTCGTCACGGATCCCGACGTCGATCTGCTCGGCAACGAGCCCCTGTACCACGCAGACCGCTGGATCGGCTATGTGCGCGCCGCGGCCTACGGCTACACCCTGGGTGGCGGCGTCGGACTGGTCATGGTCGAGAACGCCAACGGCGTCACCCAGGACTGGCTCAAGGCCGGAGGCTTCACGGCGCAGACGCCGCGCGGCCGCACCGAGGTGCAGCTCTCGCTGCAGCCGCTGCTCGACCCGCAGCGCCAGCGGATCCTCGCCGACCGATGCGGGTGATCTCCAGAATCGCACTGCTCGTCTTGCTCTCGCTGGCCGCCCCCGAATCTCGCGGTGAGCCCGCGTCCGGCGGCCGCGATCCCGAAGCGCTCTCCGGCTTCGCACGCTCTTCGAGGCTGCGCGAACGCGAAATCGAGCAGACCCTGCGGACGACACCCAGTGCCGCGAGCTTCTCGAAGCACCTGCTGTTTCTGACCGAAGAGCCGCACCAGACGGGCACGCCGCGCAACATGCTGCTGGCAGAGTACGTGCGGGATCGCTTCGTCGAATACGGGCTGGAGAACGTCCACTTTCACGACACTCCGGCGCTGATGAGCTACGGGCGCTCCGTTTCCGCCGAGATCGTCGCGCCCGTGCACGTTCAGCTCGAGCTCGCCGAAGATCCCAATCCGCGCGACAAGGACAGCTACACCTACAGTGATCCGAGCCAAGCTCCGTTTCACGCTTACGCGAACGACGGCGATGTCAGCGCCGAGATCGTCTACGCCAACGCCGGAAGTCCGGAAGATTTCGCCAAGCTCGACGAGCTCGGGGTCGATGTGGCGGGCAAGATCGTCGTCATGCGGTATTCCGAGCCCTACAGCTACCGCGGCTACAAGGTCTATCTCGCCGAGTCGCGCGGCGCCGTGGGGACCGTGATCTACTCCGATCCCCAGGACGACGGCTACGGGCGCGGCGAAACCTATCCGGACGGTCCCTGGGGATCGGCCAGCCACATCCAGTGGGGCGCGATCGTCTACGACTGGTTCGGCTCGACGCCGTTCACCTTCCACTGGAAGAAGCGCGGGGGCCGCTGGGTAGAGGGAGACGAACGCGACCGGCGCCTGCCCCGGATTCCTTCCGTCCCCATGTCGCACGAGGACGCCGCGCAGATCCTCTCCCGTCTCGCAGGTCCGAACGTGCCGCCCGGATGGCAGGGCGGACTGCCGTTCGCCTACCACGTCGGCCCCGGCCCGGTTCGCATGCGCCTGCGCGTGGACAACGACGAGCAGATCGGAACGATGCGCAATGTGATCGGCCAGATCCGCGGCGCGGAGCAGCCGGAGCGCTGGGTGGTGATCGGCAACCACCGCGATGCCTGGCTCTACGGCGCGTACGATCCGAGCAGCGGCACGGCGGCGCTGCTCGAGGTGGCCCGGGCCTTCGGCGCCGCGCTCGAGGCGGGCTACCGGCCCAAGCGCACGGTGGTGTTCGCCAACTGGGATGCGGAGGAGCAGCTGCTCGGCGGCTCGACGAGCTGGGCGCTCGACCAGCGCGACAAGCTCCGCAAGGATGGGATCGTCTACGTCAACGTGGACAGCTCGGCAGCGGGCAGCGCGTTCGAGCCGGGAGCCGTCCCCTCGCTCGCCGATTTCGTCCGGGAGGTGTCGAAGGCCATCGACGACCCGGACAGCGGCGGCAGCATCTACGACGCCTGGGTCGCGCGCTCGAAGACCGGCGAGGCCGAGGTGAGCAAGATCGTCGGTGCGACCGACTACACGGCCTTTCTCGGGAATGTCGGTATGAGCTGCATCGACATGTCGTTCAGCGGCCCCTACGGCGTCTACCACTCCCAGTACGACAACTACTTCTGGATGAGTCGCATCGGCGATCCGGGCTTCCGCTACAACACGACGCTCGCGCGTCTGTGGGCAATCCTCACCTGGCGCCTCGCGGACGCCGACATCCTGCCCATGCGCTACTCGCGCTATGCGTCGGAGGTGGCGAGCTATCTCGAGCAGATGGAGCAGCGCGCCGAGCGGCAGGGAGGGCGCAAGATCGCGCTCGATGTCGCACGCCAGGCGGCGGCGCGTTGGCGCGAAGCGGCCGAGGCCTTCGAAGAGGCGCTGGCACAGCGCCTGGGCAGCGACACCCCCTTGCCCGGCCAGGACGCCGCGCGCGTCAACGCGCTGCTGGTCGGCATCGAACGGGCCATGACCGAAGATGCGGGGCTCCTGCGCCGACCCTTCTTCAAGCATCTCATCTACGCCCCCCAACCGACGTATCGCGAGGAGGTCCTGCCGCGCATCTTCGAAGCCATCGACGACGGGCGCTGGGAATCCATCGCACAATACGAGAAGGAGCTGGCCGCCGGCTTCGGCCGCGCCGCGGAGATGTTGGAGCAAGCGAGGGCGCTTCTGGGAGAAGCGATGTGAGCAGCGGGAGTCGGGTCTCGATCGGCATGCGAAGACGGAAGACGCTGAAGGACGCAGCTGCCCATTCGCGAAGCGCGCACGCCGCGCCGCGCCGTGCCCTGGGCTGCGCAGCGGCGTCGTTGTTGCTCTGCGTCGCGACGCCGAACCTTCTCCGCGCATCCGAGCCGACCGCGCAGCTCCCGAGCGACGCTCCGCGCGGCTTCACCCGAGAACGCGCAATCGAGCAGGGCAAGCTGGAGCAACGCCTGCGTGCGAGTCTCTCCCGCGAGCGGATGCGCGCGGATCTCGAGCGGCTGGCTTCGAAGCCCCATCGCGCCGGCAGCGACGCCGGTCGGGAGATCGCCCACTCCATCGCCGCGGAGCTGCGGCGGGCGGGCCTGCAGGCGGAAACGGTCGAATACGTCCACTATCTGTCCTCCCCGGAGCGCGTTCGGGCGGAGATCGTGCTGCCGGATCCCGTGCCGTTGCAGCTCACCGAGGACGTGATCGCCTCGGACCCCTACACGCAGGCGGCGGCCGCACACCCCGGCTGGAACGCCTATTCGGCGTCCGGCGCGGTCACCGCGCAGATCGTCTACGCCCACCACGGCGCTGCGCAAGACTTCGCCGAGCTGGATCGCCTGGGCGTCGACTTGCGCGACCGGATCTTGCTCATGCGCTATTTCGGCAGTGACGAAGGAGAGAAGGTCTTGCGCGCGCAGCGCGCGGGTGCGGCAGCCGTGGTCCTCTACTCGGATCCGGCGGAAGACGGCTACGTCTACGGCGATACCTATCCGGACGGCCCCTGGCGCCCTCCCGGAAGCATCATGCGCCGCAGCGTCGTCGACTCGATCGGAGATCCGCTGTCTCCGGGCTGGGCGTCCCGCCCGGGAGCCCGGCGTCTGGCCCCCGGCGACGTCGAGGGCATTCCGCGCATTCCGGTTCTCCCCATCTCCTATCGGGACGCCGAGAAGATTCTGCGCCGCCTGGCGGGCCCGCTGGCCCCGGCGCACTGGCAGGGCGCCCTGCCCCTCTCCTACCACCTGGGTCCGGGTCCGTGCACGCTCGCTCTCGACGTGAAGATGAAGAACGCGGACGGGCGCATCTGGAACGCCATCGCCCGCATCCCCGGCAGTGAGTTTCCGGATCAGTGGATCCTGCTCGGCAACCACCACGACGCCTGGATCTACGGCGCGGGCGATCCCTCGAGCGGCACGGCAGCCTTTCTCGAGACCGGTCGCGCACTCGGCTCGCTGCTCGCGGAGGGCTGGCGGCCGCGGCGCACGCTCATCCTGGCCGCATTCGACGCCGAGGAGCTCACGCTCGGCGGCGCCGCGGAGTGGATGGAGGATCACGCCCCGGAGCTCCGCGCCAAGGCGGTGGCGATGCTGAACATGGATTCCGCCGTATTCAACCCGGATCGCCCGCTGTCGTTGAGTGCGAGCGGATCCCTGCGCGGGCTGTGGCTCGACGTTGCGCGCGCCGTGCCGGATCCGCGGCGCGGCATCCCGACCTACGACGTGTGGCTGGAGGCGCAGAACCGCTTCCGAAACACGCCGTCGGTCGATCTCCTGGGATCCGCGCCGGAGCGCGCGCCGCGCGGCGAGCCCCGCATCTTCAGCGACCCGATCGGCGACGACCAGACCGTCTTCTACCTGCACCTGGCGCTTCCCGTGAGCGACATGTACTACGGCGCGGACTACGGCATGTATCACTCCCTCTACGAGAATCCGCACTGGATGGAGACGATCGTCGATCCGGACTTCGCGTACCACGAGGTGATGGCCGCGCTGCTGGCGACGGCCGCCCTGCGCATGTCCGAGGCGGATCTCCTGCCGTTCGACCTCGCGGCGGCTGCCTCCGACTGGCGCGCCGCGCTCGCGAGCCTCGAAGAGGCGTTCGACCTGGGTACGGGGAAACGATCGAAGCTCGAGCCGCTCCCGTCGATCGCCGAAGCGTGGCGCGCGGCGGCTGTGGATCTCGAGGCGGCGCGCGCCGCGCTGCTCGCCGCGGAGGCTGCGTCCGCCATCCCGGCGGCGGACTGGCTCGATTGGAACGAGCGGCTCCTGCAGGTGGAGCGATCCTTCTACGCGGACGCTGGACTGCCGGGCTCTCCCTGGTCGCGCAACCTCTTCTCCGCACTGCGCTTCGAATCGAACGAATCCACCCTGCCCGGCCTGCGCTGGGCGCTCGAAGACGGGGACGCGACGCGGTTCGAGAGCCAGAAGGCGTCCTACGCCCAGGCGCTCGCACGCGCGCGCGATCTGACGCGGGCCCTCGCCGACGCGCTGGGCACGCAGATTGACGCCACACCTCGCTAATCGAACCAGGCACTCTTGCCCAGCGATCGCGATCCGCTCGCCGCGCTCGGTTTCGTGAAAGGGCGGAGCAAACGCGCCACCCGTGCGAACCCTCCAGCCGATGACGCGGTCCTGGGCATTCCGGTGCGGCGCATCTTCGCGCGCGCGAGCCGCGCCGGTCCTGCCGATCTTCTGTGCCTCACTTCGCATCCAGCGCACGGCGCAGCACCGTGCCGAGCTTCTTCAGCGTGTAGGGCTTCTGCAGGAAGTTGACGCCCTCTTCGAAGATGTCGCTGCGAACGTCGCTGTCCGGGGTGTAACCAGAAACGTAGAGAATGGTCAGCTCTGGCCGCGCCGTTCGGAGCTGCTCTGCGATCTCGGGCCCGCGCATGTCGGTCAGCACCACGTCCGTCACGAGCGCATCGATCAAGCCTTGGTATCGCGTGGCGCGCTCGAGCGCGTCGCCGCCGCTGGCTGCGGTGAGCACGTGGTAGCCGAGCCGCTCGAGGGCCTGCGCGCACAGCAAGCGCACCGGCGCCTCATCCTCGATCAGCAGGATCGTCTCCTGCCCGCCCTGTACCTCCTCGTCCAGGGGCAGCCCCTCTTCCGGCTCGGGCTCGGCCTCCACGCGCGGCAGGTAGATCTCGAAGATCGCGCCGCTTTCCGGATCGCTGCGCAGCCAGATGTATCCGCTGTTCTGCTTGACGATGCCGTGACAGGTGGCGAGGCCCAGGCCCGTGCCCTCTCCTGTGGCCTTGGTGGTGAAGAACGGCTCGAAGATGTGCTCCCGCACCGAAGCATCCACGCCGCTGCCGGTGTCGCGCACCACGAGCTTCACGTACGAGCCCGGGATGACCTCCGGGTGCTCAGCCTGGAACGCCGCGTCCAGGATCACGTTGTCGGTACAGATCTCCAGCGTGCCCCCATTCGGCATGGCATCGCGCGCATTCACCGCCAGATTCACCAGCAGCTGCTCGAACTGGCCCGGATCGATCTGGATCCGCCAACTCGGCTCGATCGTGGAAACCTCCAGCTCGATCTGCTCCCCCAGGAGCGGCTCGAGCAGGCGCTGCAGCGTCCGGATCTGCGCGGTCGGGTCGACCGCGCGCGGCTTGATGACCTGTTTGCGCGCAAAGGCGAGCAGCTGAGCGGTCAGCTCCGCCGCCCGCTCGGCGGCCTCCTTGATCGCCGCGAGCTCCGTCACGGGCGGCGATCCCGAGCGCACGCCTTCCTGCGCGATCTCCACGTTGCCGAGCACGACCGTGAGCAGGTTGTTGAAATCGTGCGCGATGCCTCCGGCCAGGCGTCCGATCGCTTCGAGCTTCTCCCGGTGGAGCGATTGCTCGGCGAGGCGTTTGTACTCCGTGATGTCCTCGTAGGTGCCGAGCACGCCGAAGATCTCTCCGTTGGCGGCGCGCAACGGGATCTTGCTGGTGCGCAGCCAGAGGATCTTGCCGTCGGGAGTCGTCTGCGGCTCCTCGTAGTTCAGCTTCGATTCGCCGCTCTCGATGACCGCACGATCATCCGCGCGATACAGGTCCGCCTGGTCTCGCCAGCCCATGGCGAAGTCGTCGCGTCCGAGCAGTTGCGACGGATGTTCGAAGCCGGCGTCTCTCGCGAAGCGGGTGTTGCATCCCAGATACTCGAGATTCCTGTCCTTCCAGAACACCCGCACCGGAATTGCGTCGAGAACGGTCTGCAACATCCGGCTGGCATCGCCGACACGCGACTCGTCCCGGCGCATCGCGTGCTCGGCGGCGAGCGCGTCGGTGACCTCGATGCCGACGCCAAAGAGCCGCCCCGGGCGACCGCTGGCATCTCGCGCGACCTCCCCGACCCAGCGGACGCGGCGCTCGTCACCGCTCGCAAGCACGACGCGATGGACGAAGCTCTTAAAAACCCCTGTCTCCCGGGCGCCGGCGAAGGCGGCATCGATCGCAGCGAGAGCGTCAGCGGGAGCCAGCTTCGCGAGCGCCTCGCGACCCGGCTGCACCGATCCCGGCTTCAATCCGAAGATGCGGAAGAGCGCGTCGGACCACCACGCGGTATCGGTGGCGAGATCGAGCTCCCAGAACCCGACGCGCGCCAGGCTCTGGAGCTGCGCGAGGCGGTGCTCGCTGTCCTGGTTTCGATCCCCGCCCAAGCTTTCCACACCCCTTCGCGTGGCTGCACGTTTCCAAACCTAGCACCCGCGCGCACGCTCCGAAACGAACGCGCGTCTCCGCATCCCGCGTTGTCGATGCACATCGCGAATCCAGGAGACACCAGCGGCTGACATTTCGTCGGCGGCGATGGTGTCGGGACGCTCGTTCTGCAAGCGCCGGATGCGGGCGGAGAGCTCGAATACGCGCCCTCCCTGCGCCGCGAGGCGCACGGGCAGCTCCGCGCATCGCGTGCGCGGGATCGGACCCGGCAGCCGGCCGAGCTTTCCCCCAATCTCGAAAAGCCCCTTGAATCGCCGACCCGCAATGAGGGATAAACTGTCTTTGCCGCGCCCAGAATCCAGGGGAAAGCCATGAGAGCGTCGAGAGAGCCGCGTTCGAACGGATCCGGAACGCAACCGATCGGCGAGGCACCGAGCGCCCGGGCGTCCGGCTACCGGCTGCTGGCCGACTCCCAGCTCGAGGAGATGCACCTGGCCGCGCTGGAGATCCTCAGGCGCACCGGTGTCCGGGTGTACGAGCCCGAGGTCGTGGCGATGCTCGGCGACGCCGGCTGCAGCGTGACCGACACCAGCCTGGTCCGCTTCCCGCCCGCCGTCATCGAGGATGCATTGCGCTGGGCGCCCTCCCGCGTCCCCCTCTGCGACCGCACCGGGCAGGCGCGCGTGCTTCTCGAGGCGCACCGCACCTACTTCGGAACCGGATCCGATCTTCCGAACACCCGAGATCTGGAGACCGGGGAGCGCCGCCTCTCCCGGCTCTCCGATGTGCGCGACACCGCGCGACTGGCGGACGCGCTCCCGAATCTCGACTTCATCATGTCGATGGCGCTGCCGTCCGACGTGCCCTCCACGACGTCGGATCGACACGCCTTCCGGGCGATGATCGAGAACACGGCCAAGCCGGTGGTGTTCACCGCGTGGGACGAGAGCGGCATCGACGACATTCTGGCGATGGCCGAGTGCGTGGCGGGAGGCCGCGACGAGCTCCGCATGAAGCCGTTTCTGCTCGGCTATTTCGAGCCGACCTCCCCGCTGCAGCACTTCGACGTGGTGCTGCGCAAGCTGCTGCGCATGGTCGACCGGGGACTCCCCGTGGTGTATGCACCCGGTGCGGTGGATGGCGCGTCCGCGCCGGTCACGGGGGCCGGCAGCCTGGCGCTGGGCACGGCCGAGGTGCTGAGCGGGCTGGCGATCGCCCAGCTGCGGCGGCGGGGAACGCCCTTCGTGCTCGGGTCCGGATCCGGCCCTCTCGACATGCGCACGCTGGTAGCGACCTACGTGTCGCCGGAGTTCATGCGGCACACGATGGCGATCGCCGAGCTGGCGCATCACTACTACCGCCTGCCGGTCTGGGGATTTGGCGGCTGCTCGGACTCGAAGCTGCCCGACATGCAGGCGGGGATCGACAGCACGCTGTGGACCCTCTGCGCCGCGCTGAGCGGAGCCAACCTGGTGCACGACGTCGGCTACATCGAGTCGGGGCTGACGTGCTCGTACGAGATGATCGTCGTGAGCGACGAGATCATCGGCTTCGTGCGGCGCCTGCTCGCGGGATTCCGGATCGACGCCGAAACCCTTGCGCTCGACACCATCCACGAGATCGGACCCAAGGCCGATTACGTGACCGCGAAACACACGACGCGCCACTACCGCGAGGTCTGGTATCCGCGCGTCCTGGATCGCCGCGGGCACGGCGCATGGGTCAGTGCGGGGCGCCCCACCGCGGTCGAGACGGCGCGCGCGATCGCGCGCGAGACGATCGCGAACCATGTCCCGGCGCCCCTGCCGAACGGCGCGGGCGAAACGCTCGCCGCGATCATCGCCGAGGCCGATGCCCGGGCGGCGGCGGAGGCGCCAGCGTCCGGAGGCTGATGCAAAGCCGCGCAGCGCTCTCGACCGCGATCTCGATCCCCCGTCCGCACGAACGCAGCCGCTCTCGCCGCGAATGCGCCGAGGATCGATGCTCCCCGGATCGAAGAAAAGCCTTGAAACGCGAGCCGAAGCCGCGTCTAATGCCGGCTTCCCCGAGACCCGAGGTGATTGCATCCCGCGGTCCTGACGCGACGCGTTCACGCAGGGCCCCATCCGTCGGCGCAGCGGCAGAATCAACGCCTCCACAAGGATAGGAGCCGCCGAGCTGCCGCCGGCATGGACGCCTGGCGCATGAACTCTTCGCCTGTCGAGAGCACCCGGCCCACCTCCGTACGCTGGGTGGTCCTCGCCCTGTTGTTCGCGGTCAGCTTCGCGGCGTACGTCCAGCGCCTGAACTTCAACGTCGCCGGGAAGTTCATGATCGAGGATCTGGGGCTTTCCAAGGCCCAGCTCGGCTGGTCGATCAGCGCCTTCATCGCCTGCTACACGTTGTTCCAGCTGCCCGGTGGCATGGCCGGTGAACGCTTCGGATCGCGTCGCACACTCACCTGGATCGTCGTGCTGTGGGGCGCGTTCACGCTCCTGACGGGCCTGCTGCCCGGCTTGATCCTGGGCGGCGCAACGCTCAGCCTGATCTCCCTGCTGCTCGTGCGGGCGCTGATGGGTGTGTTCCAGGCCCCGGTCTTTCCCGTGCTGGCGGGCAGCATCGCGAGCTGGTTTCCCGTGGCCCGCTGGGCGCTGCCCAACGCGCTCTCCAGCTCGGGCCTCACGCTCGGCGCCATGGCGACATCGCCGGTGGTCGCCTGGCTCGCCGTGACCTACGGGTGGCGCGCCTCGCTGGTTCTGACGGCGCCGTTCACGCTCGTGATCGCCGCGCTGTGGTGGTGGTACGCACGCGACGAACCGGCCGAACACGCCAGCGTCAACGCCGCCGAGCTGCGCATGATCCAGGCGGGACGCGCGCCAGCGCAGGAGGAGAGCGGAAAGCACCCGTGGCTGAAGGTGCTGGCAAACCGCGAGGTGCTGCTGCTGACGGCCAGCTACTTCTGCTCGAATTACGCCTTCTACTTCTTCTTCTCGTGGTTCTTCATCTATCTGGTCGAGGATCGCGGATTTACCGCGCTGGAAGGCGGCTTCGCGGCGTCCGTGCCGTGGCTCACGGGCGCGCTGGGCGCCGCGATCGGCGGTGCCATCTGCGACTGGGCGTGCAAGCGCTTTGGGCCGCGCTGGGGGTGCAGGGGGCCCTGCGTCGCGGCCCTCGTTCTGGTCGCCATCACGCTCCTGATCGGCGCCGCCGTCAAGAACGCCTACGTCGCCCTCGTCTTCCTGTCGCTGGCGTTCGCGCTCCAGCAGTTCACCGAAGGCACCTACTGGGCGGGGACGACCTTCGTGGCCGGACGGCACACGGCCACGGCCAGCGGCATCCTGAACACCGGCGGCAATCTGGTGGGAATCCTGTCGACCCAGATGTTCGTCCTGCTCGAGGATCGCTTCGGGGCCATGGTGGCCGTGGCCAGCGGCGCCGTGTTCGCGCTGCTCGGAGCGGCCCTGTGGCTGCTCATCCGCGTGGACCATCCGCTGCAGATCGAGGAGAAGCCTTGAGCATCGCGTCGAATCAATAGTAGGACTCGATCGGCCCCTTGTATTCTTGCAGCGTGTTGCCACCGTCGATGATGATGAGCTGGCCGGTGATGTAGCGGGATTCATCCGAGGCCAGGAAGGCGATCAGATCCGCCACTTCATCCGGGGTGCCGGAACGGCGCAGGGGCGTGTTGAAGCCTCCGATGGCCTCCTCCGGCAATTGGGAGCCCGTGCTGATCCAGCCCGGCGCCACGTTGTTGACGGTGATGCCTTGCGCACCCACCTCGATCGCGAGGCTGAGGCTCATGCCCACCATGGCGGCCTTGGCCGCGCTGTAGGCCGCCGAGGCCGGATTGCTGACCACGGGGCCCGTCACCGACGACACGTTCACGATGCGGCCGTAGCGGTGTTCGATCATGCCGGGCAGGAAGACCTGGGTGACATGGAAACAGGTGTTCAGGTTGCGCTCGATGGATTCGCGCCAGGCCTGCTCGGAGAGCGTGGCCAGGGGAGCGGACTCTTCTTCTCCTGGCTTTCCGACCTGCACCATGCCGGCATTGTTGATCAGGATGTCGACCCGACCCAGTGCGGACAGCACGTGTCTGCCCAGGTCCTCGACCTGCCCGCGATCGGTCAGATCCGCGACGAAGCCATGCGCCTCGATCCCGAGCGCCTGCAGCTCCGAGACTCGCTCGAAGATCCGGTCCGTGGTGGAGGTGATGGCGACCCGGCACCCCCCCAGACCCAGGTTCCGCGCCGCGGCGAAGCCAATGCCGCGCTCACTCCCGGCGCCGGTGAGCACGGCGGCCTTGTCGGCGAAGCGCTCTCGATCCACGTTCGGCTCCGATTCCTGCGGTCGTTGCGAAAGCCACGAGGAGCAGGCGACGCGCGGCTCCGGCGCGGCTCGTCTCCGCTCGGGACCGGAAGACTATCACCTCCGCCCGAACGCGGCGTCGTCCCTGCCGCATGCGCCTCACGGCGGCGTTCCATCCGCGATCGTGCCGTGGCATGCTCCAGCTTCCTGCAAACCGGAGAGATCATGACGCGCTGGCTCCTCGCAATCTCGGCGATCGCCATCGGGCTCGGCTGTGGTGGCGCGCAGACCGTGCGGCCAGATCCCGGATCCGCATGGCCCGATTTCGCCGATGCGTTCATCGACGCCTACTTCGAGATCGAGCCCAGCTACGCCGTCTGGTCCGGGCGCCACGAATTCGACGGACGCCTGCCGGATTGGAGCGCGGCGGGCGTCGCGCGTTCCGCGCACGCGTTGCGAGATTGGCGGGGCCGCGCGCTGGCCTTCGAGGCCTCGGCGCTCTCCGCGGACGAGCGCCTCGAACGGGAGCATCTCGTCGCGGTGACCGACGATTGGCTGTTCTGGAATGTTCGCGCGAAGCAGCTCGAACGCAATCCGGCGGCGTACCGCGGTGCGCTCTCGCCCAGCGTGTATCTCACCCTCCCCTACGCGCCCCTCGAGGAGCGCATGCGCGCCTTCGTGCGCTACCAGCAGGCCGTGCCCGCCGCCGTGGCGCAGCTGCGGGAGAACCTGAGAACGCCCCTGCCGCGCACCTACGTCGAGCTGGGCCTGAGCTTCTTCGGCGGCCTGGCGAGCTACTTCGAGAGCGACGTGCCGGGGATCTTCGCGGGCGTCGAGGACGAGGCCCTGCAGCAGCGCTTTGCCGCGTCGAACCGCAAGGCGGCGGCAAGCATGCGAGCGGTCGAGGCGTGGCTGCGCGCGGAGCTCGCGCGCGCGACCGACGACTTCGCATTGGGAGCGGAGCTCTTCAGCGAGATGCTCTGGTCGACGGAGCGCGTGGATATTCCGCTGGATGAGCTCAAGCGCATGGGCAACGCCGATCTGGAGCGCAATCTCGCGGCGATCCGCGCGGCGTGCGCCCAGGTGACCCCGGGCCAATCGATCCCGAAATGTGTCGAGACGATGCAAGCGGACAAGCCCGCCGCGGGGCCGGTGGCCGGCGCGACGCAACAGCTCGCCGCGCTCAAGGCATTCGTCCAGCGGGAGGATGTCGTCTCGATTCCGGGCACGGAGGACGCCCTCGTGGCGGAGGCGCCTCCGTATCAGCGGAGCAACGCGGCCTACATCGAGATTCCCGGCCCCTACGAGAAGGACCTGCCCGCCACCTACTACATCGCGCCGCCCGATCCCGCGTGGTCCGAGGCCGAGCAACGCGCCTACCTGCCGGGGCGTGCGGACCTGATGTTCGTGTCGATCCACGAGGTGTGGCCCGGCCACTTCCTGCAGTTCCTGCACGCCAATCGCTCCTCTTCGAGAATCGGCCGGGTGTTCGTCGGGTATGCATTCGCCGAGGGATGGGCGCACTACAGCGAAGAGCTGATGTGGGAGCTGGGCTTCGGGGACGGCGATCCGAAGCTCCACGTGGGACAGCTCATCAACGCCCTGCTGCGCAACGTGCGCTTGCTCTCGGCCATCGGACTGCACACGGGAGACATGACGGTCGCGGCCTCCGAAGCGATGTTCCGGGAGATGGCGTATCAGGATCCGGGCAACGCGCGCCAGCAAGCGGCGCGCGGGACCTACGACCCGGCCTACCTGAATTACACGCTGGGCAAGCTGCTGATCCGCGAGCTGCGCGACGACTGGTCGGCGCGCCGCGGCGGGCGCGCGGCGTGGAAGGCGTTTCACGACGCACTGCTCGCGCACGGCGGCCCGCCGCTCCCCCTGCTCCGCGCGCAGCTGCTCGCCGATTGAGCCGACACGGCCAGCCGCCCGGCGATCGCGCCGCGGTGTAGCGCGCCGGAGGCAGCCGGGCCCGGCTGCGATCGCGCGTCTAGTCGTTCTCCGGCGCGCCCACGAGAATGCGGACGACCGCGATCGCGGTCTCGAGCACGCGACTCTGCGAAGCGTCCGGCGCATCTTCGAAGAGAGCCTGCAGTTCCGCGCCGTCGATCAGCGCCAGGATCGCGTCGGTCGCAGACTCGGCGCTCACCAGCGGACGAAACTCTCCGCTCGCCACGCCGCTCTCGAGGGCCGCGAGCAGCGGCGCGCGCCAGGCAGCCTGGACCCGGGCCGCGTGCCCGTGGAGCTCGAGATCCCGGGAGCCCGCGGCGCAGAGCTCGATCCACACGCGGGAGCGCGCCCCGAGGTCGGATCCTCCCATCGCGTAGCGCAGACAGCGCTCGATCCGGCTCCATGCCGAGCCCGCGCCGGCGGAGATCTCCGCGAAACGCGCGGCCCGTTCGCCACAGACGAATGCGAACGCCTGCCGGCCGAGCTGCTCGCGCGTCTCGAAGTAGTGCTGCAGCAGGCCGATCGATACGCCCGCCTCGGCGGCCACGTCGCGCAGCCGCATCCGGTCGAAGCCCGTCCGGCTCATCACGCTGGCCGCCGCGGCCAGGAGGGCTTCGCGGCGGGGATTGGACTCGCCCGGCTCCCCCGCAACGCTCTGGGCCATCACCGCATCCTCGCATAGAAATCGCGCCTCATAATAACATACTATTGACATTCGCTCCGGCACGGGTCACGCTCCTCTCCAGAGTGGACCGGTGGAGAGCGAACGCCTCGGGCCCCGCATGGGCCGGGGAGCCGCGCGAGGCGGAAACGGCGGGCGAATGCACGGGATCGATGCAGCGGCGGTGGACACATGCGTACGTGCGGGGACGGCCCGGCGTTGCCCGGGGGATCCGTCCAACGCCCTGCGCATCCAGCCGGCGCGCATCGGGATCGCAGCGTGCGCGCGCCATCCCCGTCGCTCTTCGCTCGTGGCAGCGCCGCGCGTGTCTTCGCTGCCTGCCGAGCGTGTCAGTGACCTCTCGCGTGCAAGATGCGTGCTTGAATTTCA
>Ga0224512_10003172_pt1 | contig 14621 bp, 8 predicted proteins | sample SF_May12_sed_USG_4_FD_169103 | JGI IMG/M metagenome (GOLD analysis project Ga0224512, IMG submission 169103) | Sediment microbial communities from San Francisco Bay, California, United States - SF_May12_sed_USGS_13 | ecosystem: Environmental > Aquatic > Marine > Sediment | place: USA: California...
CAGCCAGACTCGGTCGAGGTACTGACACTGCTGGCCAGTGCCCACCAGGCCAATGGCGAGAAGGAACTGGCGCTGGAGAGCCTGTCGCGTGCCGTCGAGGCCAAGTCGGATGATGTCCAGGCCAGAATACGCCTCGCCCAGTACCTGGCAAATACCGGTGCCATTGAAGCGGCCAGCGAGCAGATCGACGCCGTGCTGGAGTTGGATGCCGCGAATGTCCCGGCGCTGCGCGCCAAGGCGGAAATCCTCGCCCACCAGGGTCAGGCGGAAGAACTGGAAGCGGTGCTGGGCCAGCTGGAGCAGGCCTCGCCCGAGACCGGCTTGGGTGCCTTCGGCAAGGGCCGGCTCTACAAGGCCCAGAAGAAATATGCCGAGGCCGTGGCCGCCTTCGAGGAGGCCCTGGCACGCGAGCCTGACTCCATACTGGGGCTGACCGAACTGGTCAATAGCGAGCTGGCCATGGGCAACGTGGACGGTACCATCAGCCGCCTGCAGGGTATCCTCGAGGCTTATCCCGAACACCGCGCGGCGCACGACCTTCTCGGTATCGCCTATATGAACAAGCAGGACTTTACCGCGGCCGAGGCGGAGTTCCAGAAACAGCGGAAGATCAATCCCGATAGCAGCGTGGTGTATGCACAGATTGCCCAGGCGCGTATCAGCCAGGGCAAGCTGCCGGCGGCGGTCGAGATTTACCAGACGGGTCTTGAGCGTCTGCCGAATGATGCGCGACTGCTGACCGGCCTGGCGCAGCTGTATATACGCCAGGGGGACCTGCATAACGCGGCCGAGACCTACCAGAAGGGTCTGGAGAGTGCGCCGGACAACGCGCAATTTGCGCTGGGTTTCGCCGGGGTGCGCGAACGCGAGGGCCGACACGAGGAGGCGATCGCGACCTATGAGCAGTTCCTCGTTAAGCAGCCGGACAATTTGCTGGCGACCAATAACCTGGCCGCGATGTTATCCGATTATCGCGATGATGAGGCTAGCCTGGCCCGCGCCAAGGAGCTTGCAAGCCGGTTGAGTAACGTCACTCAACCGGCTTTTCTGGATACGTTGGGTTGGGTGCATTACCGGGTGGGTGAATACGACCAGGCTGTGGAGGTGCTGACTGGCGTGGTCGAGCAACATCCCGATTTTCCGGTATTCAATTACCACCTGGGTATGGCGCTTTACAAGCAGGGCAATGCCGAATCGGCCAGGGAGTACCTGTCGAAGGCGGTGGGTGAGAAGCACAGCTATCACGGTGTGGAAGAGGCGCGCCGGGTGCTGGAAGAACTCAGCAAGTGAAACGTAATAAATCTTTGCCACGAATTTACACGGAAATATAACCACAGTGTAGGAGCGCCTTGCAGGCGCGATTTATTGAACCATAGGTCTGGTTACGCTGATGCTAATCCGACCTGCTAACTGACGGTAGGATGTCTTGATAGATACTGGCGTAATCAGTTTTGTTACCGGGGCAGTGTTTTTTCTTGTCCTGTCGATGGTGCTGCTGACCGGGCAGCAGGGCCGGTCGCGCAAGAATGCCCTGAAGTTGGCCTCGATTGCGAGTACCGTTTGGCTGGGTGTGTCGGCGCTGACGGTCTACCACGGGGTCTCCTTCCTGTCCTATCTGCTGGAGCCGTTGCGCAGCTTTGCCTGGTTGCTGTTTCTTGGATATGTGATGCTTTCGGCAGTCGCCAACACTCAACCGGCCAGCCAGCGCTTCCGCAAGATTGCACTGCTGCTGGCCAGTTATACCGTGATGCTGACCATGATTGTGGTCTATCGCATCTTTGCCGGTCCCGGTGCTACAAATTACATGGGCATCGACCTGTTGTTTGCAGGCTTTCTGATCATGGCAGTTGCCGGGCTGGTCTTGGTCGAGCAGATCATGCGCAATGCCCACGTGGAATCGCGCAGGGCGGTCAAGTACCTCTGCATCGGTCTCGGCGTGATCTTTGCCTACGACTTCTATATCTATTCTCATGCCCTGTTGTTCCAGGGTCTGGATGACACCCTGTGGGGTGCGCGCGGGTTCGTGAACGCCATGGCAGTGCCGGTCATGGGTGTTGCGGTCGCACGCGATCCGCGGCTTTCACTGGATATCTTCGTCTCGCGCCGTATTGTGTTCCATACTACCGCGCTGCTCGGTACCGGCCTGTATCTGCTGGCCATGGGTGCAGGCGGTTACTATATCCGCTCCTTCGGCGGGGAATGGGGCACGGTCGCCCAGGTGACCTTCCTGTTCGGTGCCGGCCTGGTATTGATGGTGTTGCTGTTCTCCGGGCGGGTCCGTAGCAGCCTCCGGGTACTGATCAACAAGCACTTCTTTCAGTATAAATACGACTACCGGGATGAATGGCTGCGCTTTATCCATACACTGTCTTCCGGGCAGCCGGGCGAGCGCATGCACGAGCGGGCGATACATTCGCTGGCCGAGATCATCGGCAGCCCTGGCGGGGTGTTATGGATTCGCCAGCAGTCTGACCGCTATGTACCGATGGCCAGCTGGCAGATGGAGGTGTCCGGGAACGCCACCGTGGAAAAATCCCACCCGCTCATCCAGTTCATGAGCCAGCGTGAGTGGCTGATCAATCTGGACGAATACGAGCGCGCCCCCGAACTCTATAACAACATGACAATCCCTGAATGGCTGGCAAAGATGCCGCGTGCCTGGCTGGTGGTTCCCCTGATCGTCCATGAGCACCTGCTCGGGTTTGTGGTGCTGGCCCGTTCACCCGCCCAGCGCAGCTTCAACTGGGAGGACTCCGATCTCATCAAGACGGCCGGACGCCAGGCGGCCGTCCACCTGGCGCAGCTCGAAGCCTCGCAGGCCCTGGCGGAGGCCAGGCAGTTCGAGGCCTGCAATCGCCTGACCGCTTACGTCATGCACGACCTCAAGAACCTCATTGCACAGCTTTCCCTGGTGGTGACCAACGCGGCCAAACACAAGGCCAATCCGCGCTTCATGGAGGATGCGATCAATACCGTGGACAACTCGGTGCAAAAGATGACCCGGCTGCTGGCACACCTGCAAAGCGATACCCTGCAGCCGCAGGAGGCCGAGGATGTAGAGCTCTGCGCCCTGCTGGGCGATGTCGTGAGGACGATGTCAAACGGCCGCCCGGTACCGTCGCTGGATTGTCAGGCAGAGGGGATACCGCTGAATGCCAACCGCGATCGCTTTGCCGCCATCGTCGGTCACCTCATACGCAATGCCCAGGACGCGACCGCGGACGACGGCCGGATTATCGTGCGCCTGTTCCGGCGCGACGAGAGCGCCATCGTCGAGGTGCAGGATACCGGGACCGGCATGGACTGGGAATTCATCAAGAATCGCCTGTTCAGACCGTTTGACAGCACCAAAGGCAAGACCGGCATGGGTATCGGCGTGTATGAAGCACGTGACTATGTACACAAGCTCGGAGGCGAAATCGAGGTCATCAGCCGGGTTGGCGAAGGCACCACCTTCAGGATTCGCCTGCCGATCAGTGGGGCGGCAGAAGAAAGCATGCGAGCCGGCGCGGCTTAGGCCGCGAGGGTAGCTGATTTGTCAGGAGGTTTTGATCAATATGTATGTCATGTCATTGCGAGTGCAGTGAAGCAATCTCCTGGACCCATATCAATAGTTTGCAGATTGCTTCGTCACTTTGTTCATCGCAATGACGTATAAATTAGAGATTCCTTGGGCGGTTTTTTAAGTCAGGGTCGGACGAGGGGCTGTTTAGCGGAGTTGCTCTCCGTAATTGTAGCCTCTCCCCAACCCTCTCCCTGAGGCAGAGGTAGTTGAAGGGGCGGTAGCGAGAAAGGATAAATATTTTATGGATATAGTCACAAGAAAATTACTGGTCATCGAGGACGACCCCGGGTTGCAGACGCAGCTGCGCTGGTGTTTCGAGAACTACGAGGTGTTGATCGCGGGCGACCGGGATGCCGCCATCGCAGAACTCGAGCAACACCAGCCACCGGTGCTTACCCTTGACCTGGGCCTGCCCCCGGACGCAGACGGTACCAGCGCGGGCTTCGGCTTGCTGGAAGAGATATTGACGATGGCGCCGCACACCAAGGTGATAGTCGTCACCGGCAACAATGATCGCGAGCACGCCACCCGGTCGGTTGCCATGGGTGCCTATGATTTTTTCTACAAGCCGATCGATGCGGACATGCTCGAGCTGATCGTGAATCGTGCCTACCGGCTCTATGAACTGGAAGAAGAAAACCGCCGATTGAGTACCAACCGGACGGAATCGCCCCTCGAGGGTGTGATCACAGGCAGTGACGACATGCTGCAGGTGTGCCGTACGGTGGAGAAGGTTGCGCCGACTGATGCCACAGTACTGGTGCTTGGCGAGTCCGGTACCGGCAAGGAATTGCTGGCCAGGTCATTGCATGGGCTCAGCACGCGGAATGACCAGCACTTCGTCGCGATCAACTGTGCTGCCATCCCCGAGAATCTGCTCGAGAGTGAACTGTTCGGCTACGAAAAGGGTGCATTTACCGGCGCGGCCAAGCAGACGCTTGGCAAGATCGAGATGGCCTCGGGCGGGACCCTGTTTCTGGATGAGGTCGGCGACATGCCGCTGCCCCTGCAGGCCAAGCTGTTGCGTTTCCTTCAGGAACGTGTGGTCGAACGCGTTGGTGGTCGCAAGGAGATACCGGTCGATGTGCGCGTTATCTGCGCTACCCACAAGGACCTGCATGCATTGATCGGGGACAGTCAGTTCCGCGAGGACCTTTACTACCGCATCAGCGAGGTCTCGATCGCTATCCCGTCATTACAGGAACGCGAGGGTGACGCCCTGTTGCTGGCGCGGGTATTTCTCGAGCGTATCAGCAAGCAGCAGGGCAAGAAGGGCTGTCGTTTTACCCAGGATGCCATAGCGGCCATCGAGAACTATGGCTGGCCTGGCAATGTCCGGGAGCTGGAGAACCGCGTCAAGCGCGCCGTGATCATGGCCGAGCGCAACCAGATCACCGCTGCCGACCTGGAGCTGGGTGGTAACACGCCCCAGGAACTCGCCACCTTCAACCTGCGGGAGATCCGCGAACGTACCGACCGCCAGGCCGTGAGTCGTGCCCTGAATCACGTCGGTGGCAAGGTCTCAAAGGCAGCGGAGCTGCTGGGCATCAGCCGTCCGACCATGTATGACCTGATGCGAAAATTCGACCTGAAACCGAAGTGAGGAGGTGAGAAGTAAGAAGTGAAAAGTAAAGCGCGATTAAACGATAATTAACTAGCCACGGAATCCACGGAAGACCACGGAAAGATAAAAATTATAAAAATGTAAAAGGTGAAAGGTGAATCGTAGGAGCGCTCTGCGAGCGCGATTATTCGAATAATGGTTTGCCACGGAATCCACAGAAGGGCACGTAAATCCAAATAATAATCCCCTCTCCCATGAGTGGGGGAAGGTGATCGCATCATGTCGGGCTCTTTGATTAATTAGGGGGGCTGATCAACTCATCTTCCGTCATTCCGGCGAAAGCCGGAATCCAGTAATCACCTGATTGGCAACGACTGGATTCCGGGTCTCCGCTCGGAATGACGGCTTGATCAGGGATGGTTTTGACGGGCACGGCCTGTCGGCCTTTGCCCATCCTACGGGTTAGTTATCTTTCCGTGTTCTTCAGTGGATTCCGTGTCTCTGCGGTAATTTTATGTGCCGAGGAAAATCTAATTCCCTAACGCACCCTTCACATGCTCCAGGAAATCATCGGCGTTCATGTAGCCTACCATCCGGTGGTTACGGCGTTCTTCGCCGTCCGTGCCGAAGAACAGGATGGCGGGCGGGGCGAACAGCTTGAAGTGGTTGAGCAGGGCCAGGTCGGTCTCGTCGTTGGCGGTGACGTCGGCCTGCAGCAGGGTGACGTTGGCCAGCGCCTGCTGCACGCGGCCGTCGGAGAAGGTGTAATCCTCCATCTTGATGCAGTAGGTGCACCAGTCGGCATAGAAGTCCAGCATGACCGGCTTGCCCTGCCGGTTGCTGTCCGCCAGCGCGGCATTGAAGTCGTCGATGTTCTTGATGCGTTTGAACGCCAGGTGCTGAGAGGCGTGTTCGCCACTGCCGGTGACGCTCACGGCCGTGGTAATGTTGCGCAGCGGGTCCAGGGGGTTGCGCGCCCCGGTGGCGGCACCGAGCAGCAGGATGATGCCGTAGATGAGCATGGCGACACCCAGGCCCTTCCAGAGCTTGCGCCAGCCGGAGGCCCCGGCAGCGACCGGGTCCAGGGCACCCATGTAGATGGCCGGGATGATCAGCCACAGGGCCCACAGGGCCAGGGTCACGGGACCGGGCAGCACGCGTTCCAGCATCAGGATGGCCACCCCCAGCAGGATGACGCCGAACACCGCCTTGACCGTGTCCATCCAGCCGCCGGCCTTCGGCAGCAGCTTGCCGCCGGAGGTGCAGATAACCAGCAGAGGGGCGCCCATGCCGTTGCCGAGGGCGAACATGGCCAGCGCCCCGGTCAGGTAGTCGCCGCTCTGGCTGGTATAGAGCAGCGCGCCGATGAGGACCGGCCCGGCGCAGGGTCCCACGATCAGGGCCGACAGCACGCCCATCACGGCCACACCGACCAGTGAACCACCCTTCTGGCGGTGGCTGGTCTCACTGAGTTTCGCCTGCAGGGAGGCCGGCACCTGCAGGGTGTAGAAGCCGAACATGGAGAGCGCCAGCCCGATGAAGATCAGGGCAAACAGCCCCAGGATCCACGGGTTCTGGAAAAATGCCTGCACGCCGGCGCCGAGCTGGGCCGAGACCAGGCCAATGACGGCGTAGGTGACGGCCACGGCCTCGACGTAGACCAGGGAGAGGATGAAGGCCTTGCGCACCGTGATGCTCTCGCCGTGCCCGACGATGATGCTGGAGAGGATCGGGATCATCGGGTACATGCAGGCGGTGAATGCCAGCAGCACGCCGGCGCCGAAGAAAAACAGCATGACCCACAGCAGGCCGCTTTCAGTGAGCACCCGGACGATGTCGTCCTGTTGGGTCGAGATACCGGTCGCCGCGGCCGCCGGTATGCTGTCGGCAGCCGGGGTGAACGCGGTACCGGGGGCATCCGGATCAAAGGCCGCCAGTGTGACCGGCAGCGACTTCTTGATTGGCGGGTAACAGATCCCGGCCTCTGCGCAGCCCTGGTAGCCCACCTTGAGCGTGATATCCGCCGCATCGCCCGTGCTGCGTTGCAGCGGGACCTCGGCGCTGGCCTCGTGGTAGAAGACCTGGACGTCGCCGAAGAATTCATCGTGCTTGGTCTTGCCCGCCGGAATGACGGGGGTGCCCAGGATGATGTTCTCGCCCGCGCCGAGTTCGACCTTCAGCTTGTCGCGGTAGAGGTAATAGCCTTCGGCGATGGCCCAGTGCACGGTCACGCGGTCGGGGCGCTCGGCAATTATGCTGACCTTGAAGGCCTCGTCCGGATCCAGGAACTCATCCTCGCCGGCACCACCGAAGCCCAGGCGGTCAGCGAGCGGATCCAGCGCCGCCAGCCCGGCGGCCTGGCCGCCGGTGTCCGCGGGCAGATCCAGCTGTACGACCTGGGTATGCGGGGGGTAGCACACGCCGATGTCGGCGCAGCCCTGGGAGACGGCGTTTAGCCTGAAGGACTCTGGCGCCTCGGGGGAGCGGGTGACCGGTATGTCAGCCGTGACCCGGCCTCGGAGGATGGCGATCTTGCCGAAGAACTCGTCGTCCTTGATCTTGCCCGCCGGCAGTACGGGTTTGCCCAGTTCGATCCCCGGGGTGTCGGTGCTGAAGCGGATGCGGTCGCGATACAGGTAGTAGCCGTCGGCGACCTCCCAGCTGACCCGGGCCGTGCTGGCGTCCGTGATGCTGGCCGTGAAGCTGAAGGCCTGGTCCGGATCGAGCAGCTCCGGTTCCTGGGCGTCGACGGCAAATGCCGTCGCCAGGCCCAGGCCGAGCAGGGCGATGAAGGATTTGAAGTGTCTCATGATATTGTTTTTAATGAGCCTTTTATCCAGTCAAGGTATTCCGGCAGGCCACTTTCAATTGGGACTGCGATCACCTCGGGAAGTTCGTAGGGATGCAGTGCCCGGATCCTGCGTTCCAGGTCGGGGTAGGCGCCTTGCCCGCTTTTTATTATCAGCAGCAGCTCCCGGTCGCGCTCGATGGCCTCCTTCCAGCGGTAGATCGAGGTGATGCCGGGAACGATATTAACGCATGCGGCCAGATTTTCGGCAACCAGCGTGCCGGCGATGGTCTCGGCGGTATCCTCGTCAGGGACGGTGCACAGGACGATGAGCGGTTCGGCTGCCATGGATCGAATATACCCGAGTGTCGGGTGGAAGGTGAGAAGAACTATGGGCCACGGAATCCACGGAAGAACACGGAAAAAAATAATTGCAGGAGCGCCTCGCAGGCGCGATCGGCCGGACGGAGGCGGTTAATAAAGTGAGAAGTAAGGGGTCAAAAGTGAGAAAAAAGCCACGGAAGCACACGGAAAGATAAATAATTGTAGGAGCGCCTCGCAGGCGCGATCGGCCGGACGGAGGCGGCAATTAAAGTGAGAAGTAAGAGGTCAAAAGTGAGAAAAATACACATGGAATTACGCGGAAAGATAAAAAGTCAGAAGTAATACATGAAATCTTTGCCACGGAAGCACACGGAAATACACGGAATATAATGAAAAGCCGTTAATCCTTGAGGTGAGAAGACCGGCATCGGGGTGATGGAAAAGTAAGGTTTTAAGGATTGTTTGATTGTTTCCGTGTATTTCCGTGTGCTTCCGTGGCCATTATTTTCTGATTCAGTTATGTTGCCCCCATGGCGCCGTTTCCCGTTTTTCTGCTGCTGTTTCTGAGTATCCCGCTGGTGGAGATCTATTTCCTGATCAAGATCGGGAGCTGGATCGGTGCCCTGCCGACCGTGCTGCTGGTGGTGGTCACGGCGGTGCTGGGTGCGGCGCTGGTCCGCTATCAGGGGTTTGCAACCCTGCAACGGCTGCAGATGACCCTGGCGCGCGGCGAGATGCCGGCCATCGAGATGCTGGAGGGGGTGATCCTGCTGGTGGCCGCGGTGCTGCTGCTGACGCCGGGCTTTTTTACCGACGTCATCGGTTTTGCCTGCCTGTTCCCGGCCCTGCGCCGCAGCCTGGCGCTGTGGGGACTGAAGCGCGCGATGGTCGACCCGACGGGGCAGGGGCCGTTCGGTCCGTCCCCGGGTTCCGGTCCTGGCCAGCGGACCATCGAGGGGGAATTCCGCCGGGAAGACCAGGATAAAAGTGAAGAGTAAGAAGTTAAGAGTGAAAGAATAGCCACGGAATCCACAGAATCCAAAGAAAGAATTATACATAGAAAAACCAGAAACATTTGCCACGGAAATACACGGAAATACACGGAAATACACGGAAGAACAATACAAAGTAGTCTCGCAGGCAGTCACTTCGCAGTATCGGTCACTGTCAGATCAAGTCGCGACAACTACACTTTGTCTGTTTTAATTTTTCCGTGTATTTCCGTGGCGAGATTGTTTTTTCTTCTCACTCTTCACTTTTTACTTTTCACCTGGGTTTAATCTTTCTGTGTCCTTCCGTGGATTCCGTGGCTGTTATACAGGCGTCTCTACAGTCCCGGCCGTCGATGTGACCAGTTCACGGGAGAAATACCGTATTGGCCTTGACACCCATGTATTCGCCGCTATCATTAGCACTCACTAGGGGCGAGTGCTAATAATCGCATCCGCCGTTTGTTGCTAATCAAGTGAAAGTAGCCTGAAGGAGAAGTCCAGAATGAACATTCGTCCATTGCACGATCGTGTAATCCTGAAGCGCATGGAAGAGGAATCTACGTCCCCGGGTGGGATTGTTATTCCGGATTCAGCCGCTGAAAAGCCAATTCGTGGCGAAATTATTGCTGCAGGCACCGGCAAGCGCCTGGAGAGTGGTGAAATTATTCCGCTCGATGTCAAGGTCGGCGATACGGTCCTGTTTGGCAAATATTCCGGTACCGAGGTCAAGGTCAATGGCGATGACCTGCTCGTGATGCGCGAGGATGACATCATGGGCGTCATCGAAGCCTGATTACCGAATTGTAACTATATAGAATCAAAGAGGAATTCTTAATGACCGCAAAAGAAGTGAAATTCAGCGATGAAGCCCGTCACCGCATGGTGGCCGGCGTGAACATTCTGGCCAATGCCGTCAAGATCACCCTGGGCCCCAAGGGCCGCAACGTGGTGCTGGACAAGGCCTTCGGCGCCCCGACCGTGACCAAGGACGGCGTGTCCGTCGCCAAGGAAATCGAGCTGGAGGACAAGTTCGAGAACATGGGCGCCCAGATGGTGAAGGAAGTGGCTTCCCAGACCTCCGACGTGGCCGGTGACGGCACCACGACGGCGACTGTGCTGGCCCAGGCCATGGTGCGTGAGGGCATGAAGTCCGTCGCCGCCGGCATGAACCCGATGGACCTCAAGCGCGGTATTGACAAGGCCGTGAGCAAGGTCGTCGATGAGTTGCAGAAACTGTCCGAGCCCTGCTCCGACAGCAAGGCCATTGCCCAGGTGGGCACCATCTCCGCCAACTCCGACGAGTCGGTCGGCAACATCATTGCCGAAGCCATGGAAAAGGTCGGCAAGGAAGGCGTCATCACCGTCGAGGAAGGTTCCTCGCTGGAGAACGAGCTGGACGTGGTGGAAGGCATGCAGTTCGACCGCGGCTACCTGTCACCCTATTTCATCAACAACCAGGACAACATGTCCGCCGAGATCGAGGACCCCTACATCCTGATCTACGACAAGAAGGTTTCCAACATCCGTGATTTGCTGCCCATACTGGAAGGCGTCGCCAAGTCCGGAAAGCCGCTGTTGATCGTGGCCGAGGACGTGGAAGGCGAGGCCCTGGCCACGCTAGTGGTCAACAGCATCCGTGGCATCGTCAAGGTCTGTGCCGTCAAGGCGCCGGGCTTCGGTGACCGCCGCAAGGCCATGCTGCAGGATATCGCCATCCTGACCGGCGGCCAGGTGATTTCCGAGGAAGTCGGCCTGTCCCTGGAGAAGGCCTCTCTGGATGATCTGGGTAACGCCAAGCGCATCTCGGTCACCAAGGACAACACCACCATCATCGACGGTGCCGGCCGCAAGCAGGACATCGAGGCCCGGGTGCAGCAGATCCGTACCCAGATCGAGGATTCCACCTCCGATTACGACAAGGAAAAGCTGCAGGAGCGCATGGCCAAGCTGGCCGGCGGTGTGGCCGTGATCAAGGTCGGTGCGGCTACCGAGATGGAGATGAAGGAAAAGAAGGCGCGCGTCGAGGATGCCCTGCATTCCACCCGTGCGGCCGTTGAAGAAGGCGTTGTGCCCGGTGGTGGTGTCGCGTTGATCCGCGCCAAGACCAACGTATTAGCCGACATCAAGGGCGACAACCACGATCAGGACGTTGGCGTCCAGATCGCCATGCGCGCCATGGAAGAGCCGCTGCGCCAGATCTGCTCCAATGCCGGTGAGGATGCCTCCGTGATCCTTAACAAGGTTGCCGAGAACAAGGGCAACTTCGGCTACAACGCGGCCACCGGTGAATACGGTGACATGATCGCCATGGGTATCCTGGATCCCGCCAAGGTCACGCGTTACGCGCTGCAGAACGCCTCGTCAGTAGCCGGCCTGATCATCACCACCGAGGCGATGGTCGCCGAGGCGCCGAAGGCAGAGGGTGGAGCCCCGGCCATGCCGGATATGGGTGGTATGGGCGGTATGGGCGGCATGATGTAAGTCACCCGCAGCCCGCTGCAAGATAAAGAGCCCCGCTTATTGCGGGGCTTTTTTTGTGGGGAGTGGAAAGTGAAGAGTGGGCGGTGAAGAGCGGGAAGTGAAGAGTAAAGAGTGAAAGGTGAAGGGTGAACTATGTGGGTTGGATTGGCGGCAGCGTCATCCGGCCAGGCGCTGATTTGTAGCCACGGAATCCACGGAAAACACGGAAAAAAGTAAAGCCTAAAATGTGAAATGTAATATTCAGTAACCTCTGATTTATTCGAGTATCACGTCATTGCGAGCGTAGCGAAGCAATCTCCTGGCAGCGTGATCAATTGATATGATCTTTCCGTGGATTCCGTGGCTAAATCTCATTGGTGATGTGCTATCTGATCCGGATGGCCCTCGTTTGTCATTCTGGCCTTCGCCGGAATGACAAAAGATGAATTACTTCTTGCCGAATCCGTCTGGGTGATTGCTCCTCCAATGCACCCCTGCACCTTTGTCCCGCGTTATATCCTGTTCTGATTTTTTCCGTGTATTTCCGTGTGATTCCGTGGCGGAATTATTTTTCTTCTAACTCATCACTTTTTACTTTTCACCTGGTTCTTGTCTTTCCGTGTGCTTCCGTGGATTCCGTGGCTAATCATGGAATCATAAACAACATCAAACCCCGGTAGGCAGTTTGCCGAGGACGCCGCTGCTGAAGGATGACAGGGTCTCGGACTCCTCGTCATCCGGTTCCTCATCTTCCATCAGGCTGAGGACCGTCTTGTCCTTGGGTACTGTCTCCTTTTCCTTGTTGCTGAGGCTGATTTTCAGTCGCAGGTTATTGGGCGAATCGGCATTTTTCAGAGTCTCGTCGATGTCGATCTTGCCGGCCTGGTAGAGTTTGTAGAGTGCGTTGTCAAAGGTCTGCATGCCGAGGCCTTCCGACTTCTCCATGATTTCCTTGATCTCGTGCACGTCGCCGCGGCGGATCATGTCCTGCACCAGCGGCGTACCTATCAGGATCTCGATGGCCGCCGCACGCTTGCCATCGGAGGTCTTGACCAGGCGTTGGGAAACGAAGGCGCGCAGGTTAAGTGACAGGTCCAGCAGCAGCTGGTTGCGGCGGTCCTCGGGGAAGAAGTTGATGATGCGATCGAGGGCCTGGTTGGCGTTGTTGGCGTGCAGGGTCGAGATGGCGAGGTGGCCGGTCTCGGCAAAGGCGATGGCATGCTCCATGGTTTCGCGGTCGCGGATCTCGCCGATCAGGATGACATCCGGGGCCTGGCGCAGGGTGTTCTTCAGCGCATCCTCGTAGCAGTCCGTGTCCAGCCCGACCTCGCGCTGGTTGACAATGGACTTCTTGTGGGTGTGGATGAACTCGACCGGGTCCTCGATGGTGATGATGTGGCCGGCGCTGTGAGTGTTGCGGTAGTCGATCAGCGAGGCCAGCGAGGTGGATTTGCCCGAGCCCGTGGCCCCCACGAACAGCACCAGGCCGCGCTTTGCCATGATGACGTCGGTCAATACCTTGGGCAGGCCGAGCAGTTCCCAGTTCGGGATGTCGGTGACGATGTTACGGATCACCAGGGAGATGCTGTTGCGCTGGCGGAAGATATTGACCCGGAAGCGCCCGATGCCCTGCTCCGAGATCGCCAGATTCATTTCCGGCTTGCGCTCGAATTCGGCTATCTGCTCGGCGTCCATGATGGTGTAGGCGATGGACTTGACCTGCTCCTCGGTCAGCGGGTCCGGTTCCAGCGGGGTGAGGTTGCCGTGGATCTTGGCGCTCGGCGGGGCGCCGGCGCTGAGATAGATATCGGATCCGTTCTGTTCGACCAAGGTCTTGAGATAGGCGCGAAAATGCATAAATACCCTCCCGGCTGTATATAATCGGTTTTGACACCGATTTGTCGGCAGACGGACGGATAAACTTGAACAACTAGAATGGTCAGCAACGCGCACACCCCGATGGCCGTCAACCGGCAGCTGGCAGCGGCGCTGCCGGAGGCCCTGAAGGGCTATCTGAGCGATTCCTGGGAGGCCTTCGAACAGGCCGCCAGCGAGGCGCAGTTCCCGTTGCCGCGCGATGCCGATTTCGCCACCAGCCTGCTGCGCGTCTGGGCCTGCAGCGAATTTGTCACCAACCTGTGCATTAATGAGCCGGAGATCCTCTTCGGGCTGCTCGACGAAGGTACCCTGCTGGCAGATTACGGCATCGGCGAGCATGAGCGCCGGCTCGGGCAGGCGCTGCAGGGGGTCAGGGACGACGCGGCGCTCGGGCAGGCGCTGCGCAGGTTTCGCAACCGCGAGCTGTTCCGCATTGCCTGGCGCGACCTGGCCGGCTGGGCCTGTCTCGACGAGGTGCTGGGCGACCTGTCGTCGCTGGCGGATGCCTGCATATCGGCCGCGCTCACCCACATCAACCGGTGGGCCATCGAGGAAAACAGCCGCCAGAGTAACAAACTGGCGTCCTCGCTGGTGGTGCTGGGGATGGGCAAGCTGGGCGCGTGCGAGCTGAACTTTTCCTCCGATATCGATCTGATCTTCGCCTACCCGGATACACCGGACACCTGGGATGACAGCGGGATCAGTGTCGAGCAGTTTTACCTGCAGATCGGTCAGCGGCTGATCCGTGCGCTGGATGATGTCAACGAACACGGTTTTGTGTACCGCGTCGACATGCGCCTGCGTCCCTACGGAGACAGCGGGCCGCTGGCCGCCAGCTTCGATGCCATGGCAGAGTATTACCAGCTGCAGGGCCGGGAATGGGAGCGCTACGCCATGATCAAGGCGCGCCCGGTGGCCGGCCCCGGGCCGGCGGGTGCCCGGCTGATGAAGTTGCTGCAGCCCTTTGTCTACCGGCGTTACCTGGACTTCGGGGCCTTCGAGTCGCTGCGCAATCTCAAGGAGCAGATCGCGCGCGAGGTCGAACGCAAG
>Ga0224512_10003175_pt1 | contig 14603 bp, 15 predicted proteins | sample SF_May12_sed_USG_4_FD_169103 | JGI IMG/M metagenome (GOLD analysis project Ga0224512, IMG submission 169103) | Sediment microbial communities from San Francisco Bay, California, United States - SF_May12_sed_USGS_13 | ecosystem: Environmental > Aquatic > Marine > Sediment | place: USA...
CTAGGGCCGGGGGGCAGCCGGCGAGGGCCGAAACTCTGTCTCTGAATAGTCGTCGCAATTGTGACAAGTGCATCCGTGCCGCGATGTGCAGCTGACGTGGATGTAGTTTTGAGCTCCGATCACGGAGGAAGGGGATGTGAGGACCACGGCCCTTGTGTCGGCCGTCTTGCTGGTGGTGGGATGTAGGCAGGCCGAGACGGTAGGGCCGACAGAACCATCACCCGCCACGAAGCCCGAGATGAGCTTCTTCCGCGCGACATGGAGCGAGGTCAGGAATCTGTCCTTTTCCGAGGGTCTCGTACTGCTACTCGAAATGGCCCCCGAGGAGATCCGGGGCCAGGTCGCCAGGCAAGTCGGTAACGATCCGGCCACGTGGTCGGAGGATCCAGAGGCAATCGACAATTTCATCGCTTGATGCGATAACCAGCCAGAGCCGGCAGAGCAGCTGAGTTCTGAGACAGGCAACCGGAACCAGGGTTCGTTTTCGGAATGAGCCGCCTTGTTCGATTCAGGTAACCACCCGCAGTCACGCGAACTCGAACCTCATCGGACGGGCCAGGCAATTAGACCGCCTGGCCCGCCTCGGTCAGGAAAGTGTCGATCAGATCGGCCACTACACGAGGTTGCTCGCCGATTACCGCGTGTCCGGCATCCGGGATAACACTGAGCCTTCCTCGGGCCAGTGATCGGGAAACGAAATGCGCGAGCGCCGCATAATTCTGATCTTGACCGCCGGCAATGAGCAAAACCGGCATCCGCAACTCCGACAGCCTCAGACCAAAGTAGGGCTGCGCTCCTTGCCCCATGCCAACCAGAGCGTCGGCCAGGCCCTCGGCCGTATTCTCGAGCCGGGCAGCCCGATCGTCATACCGCCAGGTGTCACCTCGCCGATCCAAACCCTCGAACATCGGCCGGGCCAGCCACTGATCTACAAACAGGGCAATCTCCCCATCCCGCAGCTCCGCCGCAAGCATTTCGTCGGCGCGGCGCCGGGCCGCCCGCTCGATATCATCTTCGATTCCCGGGTGGGTCGAGACCAAGACAAGATGTGACACCAGCTCGGGTCGCTCCACAGCCACGGCCAGCGCCACCCTTCCCCCTTGCGAGTATCCCATCAAAGGAACAGGCCTCCCGTCCGGGGCAAGCACGTCGGCAACGCCGCTCACCGCCGATGGGAAGGTAGTCGGAACCCCGGCCGACCGTCCGTGCCCGGGAAGGTCCGGGGCGATTATCTCCCTACCGAGCAGGCCGGCGAGTTCGGCGTACATATCACCCGTCTGCGTGAAACCGTGCAGCGCCACCAACGGCGGCGGTTGGCCGGGGAACCGGCGCACCCACAATCCTGCGCTTTCATGCATGAGTTGTATTGTGGCCGTTCATGAAGCGAAGTAACCGCAACTACGCCTTCACGACTGCGTTCGTCGAGGCGCTCGCGAACCTCGGGCTCCTTCACGTGTGCATCACCCCGGGCTCGCGCAACAGCCCGCTGGCCCTGGCGTTCGCCGACCACCCCGGCATCACAGATTGGATACACCACGACGAGCGTTCGTCGGCGTTCTTCGCGTTGGGCCTGGCCAACGCGGGCCGGCGGCCGGTGGCGGTGGTCACCACTTCGGGTACGGCCGCTGCCGAATTGCACCCGGCCGCAGTCGAGGCGCACCTTGCCCGGATTCCGCTGTTGCTGCTCACCGCCGATCGCCCACCCGAACTGCGGGGCGTGGGCGCTCCCCAGGCCATCGATCAAATCAATCTGTTTGGCACCGCCGCCGGGTGGTTCCACGACGCGGCCCTTCCGGACCGGCAGTTGGGCCGCTATCCGGTGACGCTGGCAGCCCGGGCCTGGGCGGCCGCCCTCGATCTTCCGGCCGGCCCGGTGCACATCAACTTTCCGTTCCGTGACCCACTCGCACCGGTGGTAGTACCCGGCGACGCTGGCGACTCCATCGAAGCCGTTTCCCCTTCCGGCTACGTACCCGGACGACTCGAAATCGATCGGGTCGCCCTCGCCGAGATTGCCCGGGCGGTATCGGGCAAGCGAACTGTCCTCTTGGCGGGCCCGTTGGATCGACCGGACTTCCCGCCAGCCATTGCGGCGCTCGCAATCCGGGCCGGCCTCCCAATCGTGGCCGATCCTCTCTCTCAGCTCAGGACCGGCGAACATGACCGGAGCCGGGTCATCACCACCGGAGATCCCCTTGTCCGGGCCGGGCGACTCGACAGAGATCTGACACCAGAAGTGGTGATCCGGTTCGGAGCTATTCCAACTTCCAAAGCCCTCTCCGCCTGGCTGGCCGACCACCCGCAGACTTCCCAGATGGTGGTCGACGATGCGGGGTGGCGGGATCCGGGAGCGAGCGCCACCACCTTCGTCCGCAGCGACCCCACCTCCTTCGCCGAACAGCTGGTCGAGATGATCGATCCCGCCCCCTCCGAATGGGCCGACATCTGGGTACAGGCCGACCGGGCAGCCCGGTCGGCATTGGTTGCTTCGGTAGTCTTCCCCAGCGAGCCTGCGGTCGTGACGGCACTGGCCGGGGCGATTCCCGACGAAACCACCCTCTATGTCGGATCTTCGATGCCCATCCGTGATGTCGACGCGTTCTTCCCTTCCCTTGAACGTCAGGTGCGTTTTCTGTCCAATCGAGGGGCCAACGGTATCGACGGACTCATCTCCTCCGGTCTCGGCGCAGCCGCAGCGGGCCGGCCGGTCGTGGTTTTGAGCGGCGACCTGTCCCTCCTCCACGACCTCACGGCGTTGGGAACGGCCGCCCGATTGGAGCTTCCCGTCACGGTGATCGTCGTCAACAATGACGGGGGCGGGATCTTCCACTTCCTGCCTCAGGCGTCATTCCCGGAACACTTCGAGCGACTGCTCGGCACCCCGCATGGAACAGATTTCCAGGCGGCGGCCGGACTGTTCGGGATCGAGCACCACCTGATAGAAGATGAGGCGGCGTTCAAGACCATCGTGGGAACACCGACCGGCCACCCCCGGCTCATCGAGGTTCGAACCGACCGCGCTGCAAACGTGGCGATTCATGAGAAGGCCTGGCAGGCGGTGGCCGCAACCTAGCCGACTGCTACGCCTCGGTGAGCAGATTCAACAGGGGTCGGAACTTGAGACGGGTTTCCTCCAGCTCCCGTTCGGGACGCGAACCGTCGACGATCCCGGCGCCGGCGTAGAGATGGGCCGTGTCGCCCCGGACCAGCGCACAGCGCAGGGCCACGGCGATCTGACCGTTGCCGGATGGGTCGGTCCATCCGATCCCGCCCGAATACCAGCCGCGGTCGATCCTCTCGGACTTGCTGATGAAGGCCAGCGCCTCGGTCAAGGGCACCCCGGCGACGGCGGGAGTTGGATGGAGTTGGCCGGCCACTTCGATCACGGATCGGGGGAACTCCAGGACGCCGATCACCTCTGAGGCCAAGTGCTGAACATTTGCCATCTTCAACAGCATCGGAGTCGCCGGTGCGGTCAACTGTCCGGTGATGGGATTCAGCCGGGTAACGATGTCATCGACGACGACCGCGTGTTCCCGGCGGTCTTTCTCGCTCGCCATGAGCTGCTCGCCCAGCGCCCGGTCGTCTTCCTCCCCTTCGCCGCGCGGCGCCGATCCGGCCAGGGGTTGGGACCGCACCCGCTCACCATGCCGCTCGATGAGCAGCTCCGGAGTGGCTCCGACGAACGTACGGTCGGCCTCCTGCCAGCCAAACGCAAAACATCCTGGATAGGCCGACCGCAACCGGCCGACCAGATCGAACGGCGCCGCCGCCACATCGGCACGAACGATCACCGAACGGGCCAGGACCACCTTGTCCATGGTCCCCTGCCCGATGGCGGCGACGGACTCGCGCACGGTTTCTACCCACTCGGTCGGGGCGGGACGTGATTCGATGGCATGGTCGGCTGCATGTATCCCCGAAGGAGGAGGCTGCTCGAGTAGGTCCGCCAGTGTGGCCAGCACCTCTCCGGCGGCGCGGCCCGGTGGCAACGTAACCATGAGGCGCCGCGCGTGCGCTTCGGAAACAACGGCCACCAAAGGGACCACTGCTGCGGTCGACGTGAACCCGTCCCACTCGGGACGGTGTGGTCCATCCGGGTCGAACGAGAAGCCAATCAGGGCCCGCACAAGCGGGCTGACGCCTTCTATCCATTCGAGGGAAGCTGCCAGCGCTTCGAAGCGATCGTGACCGTAGGGAGCAACCGTCCGCCAGGCCACACCGAGGCCGCCAATCTCGACTTCGCCGGGCCGCCCGAAGTATCCGGCCGTCGGGAACAATGCCGCTCCGGCTCTGACCAGATCGAGCGGATCGATCTCGACGGGTACGGACGCAAACCGGTATTGGCGGGCGTCACCGGCGAGACGGTCCGCGAGTTGTTCGAGGTCAGCTGACGAAATGAGCACGGTCCGGCATTCTACGTTGATCTATCCGCTCAGTCGGTGGGGAGGCGTCCGAATGCCTCGGCAATCTGGCCGGCGACCAGGTCGGGGCGTTCCATGGGCAAGAAGTGCCCGGTCCCCGGAACCACGCGATAGCTGCCGTCTGTCACCAGGGTCGCGAGGTGCCTGGAAAAAGCCTCAGGGTGAGTATCCGAGTTCTCCCCCGAGAGGATCAAGACCGGACAGGTGATTTCCGATAGACGCGCATATGCGCCGTGAGCAGTAGCCGACCGGTAAGCGTCGGCTTCGAGCTCTGGATGGCAGGCGAGCCAGACCCGACCACCGCGCTCGACGAGGCCTCCATCGACGTAACCCTGCAACGCCCGTTCATCCCAACCCGCAAACGCGACTTTTGAAGAAAAGGCCTCGATAGCTTCCCCGGCGGAACCGAATGACACCCGGCGCCGGGTGGCTCCCACGGCCAGCGGGTGCTCGTCGACCCGCTGGAAGGGAGGCGGGAACATGATCGGCTCAATCAGTATGAGTCCTTGCATGGTCCCCGGAGCAAGCAGCTCTGCCATAACCAGGGTGGCCCCTCCCATCGAATGGCCGACTCCCAGCCTCGGTCCTTTCGATGGGGAGCTCTGGACGACCTCGAGAGCCGCCCGGGCGGTGTCCCACCAATCGAAAGGTGCCTTCCAGGCAAGCGTTCCACCGTGCCCGGGTGCGTCCCAGGCGGTAACCGATCCTGTCCAGCTCATCTCCCGCAACTCGTCGACCACCGGATCCCAAACCTCTTTGCAGAATCCGGTGGCGTGAGCCAGGAAGACGTGTCCGGTCGTCGACCCCGGCCAATCGTGACGAGCGATCTGAGCAGGCAAGGGCAGCTACGTGTCGTCGATTTCGAAGGAGACGTCGCTCTCCATTCTCACAACGCCGTCGATCCGACGCACCATCTCTTCGAGGAGTCGCTGGTCGGTTCGCGTGGGCAGCACCCCAGCAAGGCGCACGATTCCGTCGTCCACTTCAACCTCGAGCGAATCTCCATCCAACAACAAGACCCGGTCGATGATGTCCTCACGAATCTCGTCCTCAATCACGTCGTCCGGCCGGGTGAATACGGTTACGACATCACCCCGGCTGATGATGCCCTGCAGCTCTCCCTCATCGTTCACCACCGGCAGCCGCTTCACATGGTGATGGGACATGACCCGGGCAGCTTCGGTGACGCTCGCCTCGGGATAGATGATGACCGGATGGGTGCTCATCACTTCACCAACCGTTTCGGCCTCCGATACCGTGTCCGGCTTGTGCATGAGAGCGTCGAGCAGTCGCCGGTGGCTCCGGTCGGCTTCCCGTTCCAGGAAATCGGCTTCCGTGATGATCCCCACCAGCTTGCCTGCCGAATCGACGACTGGAAGTCCACTCACGCCCCGCTCCACCATCAAGCGAGCGGCCGCCTTGAGGCTGTCTTCCGGAGAAACCGTCAGAACATCGATGCTCATGATGTCGAGCACCCGCATCGTTACCCTCCTTTGACCACCAGCACATCGCAGTGTGCGAGGTGCAGAATCCGGTGGCTGGTACTTCCCAGAAAAAGAGCCGCCAATTCACCACGGCCGCGCGAGCCGATCACGATCATGTCGGCCCCGACGCCTTCTGCATACTCGACCAGGGCGTCTGCCGGATATCCGGTCAGATCGACTCGCTTGACCGCAATCGATGCTTCCGCCAGCAACGGCTCGGCGGCCTCCCAAACTGAGTCGCGCTGGGCTTGTTCCAACTGGATGATGTCGGCCGGCACCTGGTTCAGGACGGCCAGCAGCGTGCCCGGAATGTGCACAGCGTGGATCACATGCAATTCGGCTTTCAACGCAGCCGCCAACTCCACAGCCCTAGCCAATCCCCGTTCACTCGGTTCCGATTCGTCGATGCCGACAACGATGATCATGGTGGTGGCTCCCCCCACTGTTCGGGTGGATACTGCTGCTCCTTGCGGGCCGCCAGCCGCGCTGCGTACGCGGCCGCTTCGGTTCTCCGCGTCATTTCCAGCTTGCTGAGGAGGTTCGACACATAGTTTTTGACCGTCTTCTCCGCCAGGAACATCTCATCGGCGATCTCGCGGTTGGTGAGACCGTCGGCGATGAGATCGAGGATTTTGCGTTCTTGAGGTGACAGCCGGGCCAGCAGCGGATCGTCCGGTTCCTCGCCGCGAATCTTGCGAAAGACGCGTTCGGTCATGGTGGGATCCAGCAGCGACTCCCCCCGCCCGACCCGGCGGACGCTTTCCACCAGTTCGTCGCCTTTGATGCGTTTCAGGACGTAGCCGGACGCACCGGCCACGATGGACGCAAACAGGGCTTCCTCGTCGGCAAACGAAGTCAACATGAGGACCTTGACATCGGGCCAGCGGGAACGGATCTCGCGGCAAGCTTCGATCCCCGTCGCGTCCGGTAAGCGAACGTCCATGACCACGACGTCCGGCGAGTCGTAACCAACCCGTCGCACGCCCTCCTCGGCCGTACCTGCCTCGCCGACGACCTCGATGTCCTCCTGGGCGTCGAGCAAGGCCATCAAGCCCTGTCGAACAATCTCATGGTCATCGACTATCAACAAGCGCAAATGCGTGGACCTCCTGGTCTATCTCCAGGCTACCTGCCGGACGGCCGCAACCCGCCGATACAACGTGGTGCCGGACGCGGGTTAGCCTGACGCCATGCATCAGCCGATTATTGCCGCAGATCGCCTGGCGAAGCTGGTTGCCGCCGCTGCCGCGGTAACCCGCCAGACCGACCTGACGGCGGTGCTCCGGACTGCGGTTGACACCGGCATGGACCTCACCGGCGCAGCCTTCGGTGCCCTCGGGGTGCTGGGCGAGCACAACGTACTCATACAGTTCGTCCACGCAGGATTGGACCAAGAAACGGCAGCGGCAATCGGCCAGCCGCCACAAGGCCATGGACTGTTGGGCACGATCACCAACGTGGGAAAGACTGTGCGCACCGATCGAATCGGCGATCATCCCGATTCGGTCGGGTTCCCACGCCACCACCCTCCCATGGAGACCTTCCTGGGCATGCCCATCACCGTTGGTGGCGAAACGTTCGGGAATCTGTATCTGACGGAGAAGCCGGGTGGGTTCACCGGTGATGATGAAGCACTCGTTGAGGCGTTGGCTGCGATCGCCGGCTCGGCCATCGCTACTTCGCGGATGCACGGCCGGCTGCGGCGTGCGGCAGTGGTCGAAGACCGGGAGCGCATCGCCCGCGACCTGCACGACGCGATCATCCAGGACCTCTTTGCCGTCGGGCTCTCGCTGCAATCACTCGGGCAGAAAGTCGAAAACCCGACGGTGAAGACCAGCCTCACCGAGTCGGTTCAACGGCTCGACGAAGCAATCTCGTCCCTCCGCAAGTTCATCTTTGACCTCCGCCCGCCGGTCTGGACGCGCCGCAGCCTCAAGAGCGAGCTGGCAGATCTGGTCGGACAGCTGGCCGAACCGTACGAGGCGAGCATCGACCTCGAGGTGACCGGCGACATCAGTGACCTTTCTCCCGAGGCAGTTGGCGACGTCGTCCAGGTGGTCAGGGAGGCAACCAGCAACGCCCTCCGGCACTCGGGAGTCGGGAGGGTGGCCGTCAGCGTCCACCGGGGAGCCGATCGGCTGGTGATCACGGTGGCCGACCGGGGCCGCGGATTCGACCTGGAAACCGTGGCCCGTGGCATGGGTCTCGACAATCTGCGAGCCCGGGCGCGAGACGCCAGCGGCGAGACGGAGATCACCAGCCGGGCGGGTTTCGGCACAACGGTCCGGGTCATTCTGCCCGCCTGATCCATCCGGGCACCGCTAGGGCTTGCCCCCGGCTGCAACCAGCCGCCGCTTCTCGATGAAACGCTCCGCCGCGGCGACGACCAGGAAACTCGCCACGGTCAGACCCAGGATCACCAGCCATTCAATTGCGTCGATCGGCACCGTGGAAAAGAGTCGATTGCCAATCGACGTGTACACCACTCCTAGCTGTAAAACGACCGGCACCAGGACGGCAATCAGCAGGGTCGGGTTGCCACCGAAGCCCACTACTCGCACGCCCGGCCCTTCGGCCCGAACATTGAAAGCGTGCAGCAACTGCACAGCCACCAGCGTCGTGAACATCAGCGTGCGGACGTACTCCCACTCGGCACCTTTCACATAGTGTCCGTAGATGGCGACCGCCAGGGTGGCTACCGCCAGAATGGAACCTTGTCCCAATATCCGCAGTAGTCGGGTGGGGGCCAGCATCTCCCGACCGCGATCCGGCGGCAGGGACATGATGCCCGGCACCGCCGGGTCCAAGCCGAGGGCGATGGCGGGAAGCCCGTCGGTGATCAGGTTGATCCACAGCAACTGGGTCGGCAACAGGGGCTCCCCCAGGCCACCGAACAAAAGGAAGCCGAACAGCATGACGATGACCTCACTGGCGTTGCACGACAACAAGAAGTAAACGACCTTCTTGAGGTTGGCAAAGATGGCGCGCCCTTCCCGCACCGCACTGACAATCGTTGCGAAGTTGTCATCGGTGAGCACCATCGCCGATGCTTCCTGGGTGACGGCCGTGCCGCTCCCCATAGCAATGCCAATATCGGCAGCCCGCAGGGCGGGAGCGTCGTTGACGCCGTCGCCCGTCATAGCCACGATTTCGCCGCGGGCTTGCCAGGCGTGGACGATCTTGACCTTGTCCACCGGATCAACCCGGGCATACACATCGTTGCTCTCGACGCTAGCGATCAAGTCTTCCTCGGATGTTTCGCGCAACTGGTCGCCGGGCATGACCCGCCCCGCTTTGCTGAGAATCCCGATCTCCCGTCCGATGGCTTGGGCCGTGACGGGATGATCTCCGGTCACCATCACGACCCGGATTCCCGCCCCGTGAGCCATTGCCACAGCCGGGCCGACTTCCGGGCGGACGACATCGCTCATTCCGACGATGGCGACGATGACCAGGTCGGTCTCGGCCGCTTCCAGATCCGCCGGCCGGTCTCCAAGTTCACGGTAGGCGAGGGCCAGGGTCCGCAGACCTCGTTCGGCCATCGACGTGGCAATGGCCAGCGCCGCGGCGCGACGCTCCTCATGGAGAGATTCAATGCCGATCTGGGACGCAACCGAGGTCGCCCGGTCCAGTACGACCTCCGGGGCTCCTTTGGTCGCCAGCAGGTATCCCTCTCCCCAAGGGTGGAAGGTGCTCATCCGCTTGCGCCTGCTGTCGAAGGCAACCTCATCGAGACGCCGATGCTCGGCTCTCAATAGCGCCGGATCGATGCCCATGTCGTCTGACAACGCAATGAGCAACGCGGTTTCCGTCGGGTCACCCAGCGGCCCGTCGGGCCCCAATTCCCCGTCGTTGCACAGTGCGGCGATCTGGGCGAACCGCTGGACCCGTTCGTCGCTGAGATCGGTCTCGGACGGGACCCGGCGACTGTCTGTGAAGGCGATCTCGTTCACCCGGATCTTGTTTTGCGTCAAAGTCCCGGTTTTGTCGGTGCAGATAACGCTGGCCGAACCGAGCGATTCAACCGCAGGTAACCGGCGCACAATGGCGTGTTCTCTGGCCATCCGCTGTACCCCGCGAGCCAGAGTGATCGTCACCACCGCCGGCAATCCCTCCGGAATGGCCGCCACCGCCAGAGCCACTGCGGTCAGGAACATGAGGGGAGCATCAAACCCCTGGAGAATCCCCAATCCGAAGATGAGAGCGGCGGTGGCCAACGCCAGAATGCCGATCCGCTTGCCGACTCTGTCGAGGGACACCTGCAGCGGCGTCGGAGGCTCGTCCTCGCTCAGGAGCTCTGCAATCTGGCCCATGGCGGTGGCTCGTCCGGTGGCGGTAACCATCACCCGGGCCCGTCCCGCCGACACCGCAGTGCCGGAGAACACCATCGAGGTATGGTCGGCAAGGGAGGCCGACTCGACAACCGCGCCCATCTCCTTTTCAACCGGCAGGGACTCGCCCGTCAGAAGGGACTCGTCTACCTTGAGGTGAACGGCTATCGCCAGACGCCCGTCGGCGGGAACCAGATCACCCGCCTCGAGCAGGACGACATCGCCCGGAACCAGGTCCGAGGCCGGAATCCGTCGCTCCGCTCCGGCCCGGACGACCCGGGCATCCGGGGCCGTCATCTCCTTGAGGGCCGCCAGGGCTTCCTCCGCCCGGCTCTCCTGTGTGTAGCCAATCGTGGCGTTCATGAACACGATCGCCATGATCACTCCTGCATCGATCCAATCGTTCAGGATGACGCCGCTGATGAAGGCGGCCACGAGCAACACCCAGATCAATGCATCGCCGAACTGGCCGAGAAAAAGCCGCAACCGTGATGGACCTCCCTGGGTCTGGAGGACATTGGGTCCAACTTCCCCGAGCCGGCGTGCTGCTTCATCCGCCCCGAGGCCCGATTCGAGGTTGGTTTCGAGATCAATCTCTGTCTGCGCTACCGGAAGGGCGTGCCAGGCCTTGATCTCCGGGGTTTCTTGGGTCGTCATGAGACACCGACTCTAGAAGACGTCCGAGCCGATGAAGTCCGGCCGACCCGTGACCCAACGACGGGCCGGGCCCCTACCGACCGTGCGGGTCGTGCCGCGCAACCCGGGTAACATACCCCATAGGGTATGCAAGGAGGTCTCGATGCAGCTCGATCAAACCACCATCGCCGATGTGATGCCGCGCCTCCGCCGGATCGAGGGACAAGTTGCGGGCATTGCCCGCATGGTGGAAGCCGACCGTGAATGCCGGGAAGTCGTACAGCAGATCGCTGCGGCCTCCAAGGCGCTCGACCGGGTGGCGTACAAAATGCTCGCCGCCCACCTGAGAAGCTGCCTCCTCGACGAGGAGTCCGCGGCAGCTTCCGGTTACACACCACAGGAGCTCGAGAAGCTCTTCATGACACTGGCCTGACGGGAGGTCGCAGATGAAACAGACTCGCTACGGAATGGTCATCAAGACAAGCCAATCGATGGAGGATGCGGAGGCAGCCGTCCGGGAAAGCCTGGCCAGTGAAGGCTTCGGGATTCTCACCGAAATCGATGTAGCTGCGACGCTCAAGGAGAAATTGGGTGTGGAACGCGCTCCTTACAAGATTCTCGGAGCCTGCAATCCTCCTCTTGCCAACCGCGGACTGGAAGCAGAGGAAGACCTGGGGCTGCTGCTTCCTTGCAACGTCGTGGTGTACGTCAAAGGCAACGAAACGGTGATTGCGGCCCTCGAGCCGCAACTGATGGCCGACATCTCCAACAACCCCGAGCTGCAGGATGTGGCCTCCGAGGCGCGGGGCAGGCTCGAAAAGGCGCTGGCGCGACTGGAAAGCTGATTTCGGCTGCCCGTCGACCCCCGGTGGTTGCGGCAACGAGTTCCTGGCTGGTAGCGGCAGCTGGTTGCCGGCGGCTGCTCGCTATTCGAGTACTAGCCTCAAGGCAAGAGGAGACGTGGTGCCGCCCAGAATTGTTGTCTTAGGTGGAGGAATCGGCGGGTTGCTGACCGCCAATCTCTTGGCGAAACGACTCGATCGCACCAAGGCTGCGATCACATTGGTCGATGCGACCGGTATGCACGTCTTCCAACCCGGCTGGCTATACGTCGCATTGGACAAGGCGAATGCCCGGTGGTTGGCGCGCGACACCAGGGCGCTGCTCCGTCGCGGAGTCCGCCTGGTCATCGACGAGGCCTCGCATATCAACCTCGCCGACCGTCGCGTCGATCTGGCTCGTGGCGATCATCTCGACTTCGACTACCTCGTGATCGCCACGGGTGCCACCCTGGCTCGCGACGAGATCCCGGGCCTGCGGCACACCACGCACGATTTCTATTCATCGGCGGGGGCCGAGCGTCTCCGGGAAGCATTGCGGAGCTTCACGGGCGGCAATCTGGTCGTGTCCGTCCCGCCCATGCCGTTCAAGTGTCCGCCCGCACCGGTGGAGTTCACCCTTCTCCTCGATGAATACTTGCGAAAGCAGGGAGTCAGAGATCAAACGAAGATCACCTACGTTTCACCACTCGATCGGGTGTTCCCCATCGCCTCGGTGGCCGGCATGGTCGAAGAACTGTTCGCCAAAAACGACATCCGTACCCAACTGGGATTCACCGTGCAAGAGGTCGAAAGCGGCTTCCTCATCTCGGATACGGGCGAAAAAGAGCCCTTTGATCTGGCCGTGAGCATTCCCCCCAACCGGGGGGCTCCCATCGCAGTCTCGTCCGGACTCGGTGACCATCAGGGGTGGATTCCCGCCGATCCGCGCACCCTGGCCGTACGGGGGGCCGATGACGTCTATGTGGTCGGCGACGCAAGCAATCTGCCCACCTCGAAGAATGGGTCAACGGCGCACTTCGAAGCCCCCCGAGTGGCTGAACAGATCATCGCCGGGGTCGAAGGGCGAGTCCCAAATCCGGTCCGCTCGCGGTATCGGGGCCTCGTGATTTGCCCGTTTGAAGTCGGTGGTGGCAAGGCAACGGTGCTCGTATTCGACTACGACCGCCCCCCTCGCCCGCTCCGACCCAATCGTTTCTGGCACGCCGCCACCTGGCTCTTCAACCGGACCTATTGGTTCACGGTGAAAAGCGGCCGTCTCTAAGATCGGTTTTGGCGCTCAACATGCACGATATTCGAGCAAGTTAGGCGCCAAAACTCAAGAAGAAGGGCAGGGACATGGGCACGGTGGAGGGAATTGGTGGAGTCTTTCTCGACAGCAACGACGCCCCGGCGCTGGCTGAGTGGTACCGGGGTCACCTCGAAATCGAGTTTGAGGAACACCCGGACGGTGGCTCCTTCTTCTTCGTCTTCCGGACCCGCGACCTTCTGACCAAGAAGATCCGGGAGAACCCGGTATTTGCCATCAACCAGACGGCCACCACCCTGGCGCCCCCCGCTCAACGCGGCCTGACCATCAATCTGCGGGTCGCCGATCTCGACAGCACGCTCAGCCGCCTCATTGCCGCCGGTGTTGAGGTCGAAAAGAAGAGGATTACCTGGGAGGGCGGCAAACACGGGTGGGTCCGGGACCTCGACGGGAACCGCATCGAACTGTACGAGGAGTTACCGCTCGCGCCGGATTCGAAGTATCGAACCGGCTAGCTCCTCCATCAGCAGACACGATCTATCCGTCCGCCTCGACCCGGCCGTTGGCCCCCCCCCAATAGGGTCTTATGGCCCCACAGTCAGCTGCAGAAAGCGATCTAGTGTGCAGGACATGCACAGTCCGCATACATCGCAGCCACAGTAGGCCCCTCCATGAGCATGCTCACCACCAAAGATCTTCAGCAACTGCTGCAGGTCGACCGCTCCACCATCTACCGCATGGCCGAGGCCGGCCACATCCCCGCCATGAAGGTTGGTCGACAATGGCGATTCCCGGCCGACCGGATCAACCGTTGGCTCGAGGACCGCAACATGCGCCCCACCGCAGACCAGCCTGCCGCGGACCTCACCATCAATGGGAGCTCTCTCAATGCCCTCCTGCCGCCCGCCTACATCACATCGATCGGTGAACTGTTCGGTGAGATGCTCGGTGTGATGGTGGTGGTGACCGATATGGACGGCGAGCCGCTGGCGACCCCCTCCAATCCCTGCGGTCTGTTTCAACTCGTCAACGAGCAACCGGGCGCCGTTCAGCAATGCGTCGCCGGCTGGCGGGAATTGGCCCACGACCTCGACATGGTCCCCCGCTTCGCCCCCAGCCACCTGGGATTGCTGTGCGCTCGCTCCTACCTTCGAGTTGGTTCAGAGCTGCGAGGCATCATCCTCGTCGGCGGTATCGCACCGGCACAATGGCCGCCGCCGGCCGCCGTGGTCGAGCAAATCTCGACCGATTTTGGAGTCGACGCCGACCTCGTCCGCGATCACCTGGGCAACGTTTTTCACCTCGACGACGAAGGACGCCAACGGGTCCTGACCCTTCTCCCCCGCCTCGCCAGATTCCTCTCTGAAGTTACCAGCGAACGCAAACAACTCCTCAGCAAGCTCGACGCCATCGCCGCGCTCGCCGGGGCTTCCTCCAGCTGACAAGGAGCTCAACAACATGAAGAAATTGCTGGTCCTGGGCGCCGGAACCGCCGGCACCATGGTGGTCAACAAACTCCGCCACCGGCTCGACGCCGACGAGTGGAAGATCACCGTCGTCGACCAGAACCCGACGCACTACTACCAGCCCGGGTTCCTCTTCATCCCCTTCGGGATGTACGGCCGTCACGACGTCGTGAA
>Ga0224512_10003176_pt1 | contig 14600 bp, 16 predicted proteins | sample SF_May12_sed_USG_4_FD_169103 | JGI IMG/M metagenome (GOLD analysis project Ga0224512, IMG submission 169103) | Sediment microbial communities from San Francisco Bay, California, United States - SF_May12_sed_USGS_13 | ecosystem: Environmental > Aquatic > Marine > Sediment | place: USA...
GTCACCACATCATGCAGGGTCAGCTTGCTGACCAGCCGGCCGGCCAGTTCCGGTTCGCCAAGCAGCCGCTCGGTCAGTTTGCGGCCGATCATGCCGGCCGCGCCGGTAATCAGGACATGCATGCGCTCAGTCCCCGTTTTCGTGCGGCTTGTTCTGCGCCCGGCTGCGCAGCCAGAATATGCCGACAAAGCCAAGCATGACGGCGACGGCGAGGGCAATGCCGCCAAGCGGCCCGGCGCCGCTCACCAGCGCCATGATTTTCGGCATGGCGAGCATGAGCGCCAATAGCGCCGCGATAATGACCGCGGCGGCGATCAGCGCTGCGATTTGCTTTCTGTCCATCCCTGATCCTTTGGCCGCCTTCGCCGCCTCACGCCGTATCGTCCTCGTCATCCTCGCCGGGCGGACGGGCAAAGGCGCCGTTGAGGACCGGCGAAGTCGTCGCCCCGGCATAATCGAAGCGCCGTGCGGCAAGCGCGTTTGCCGCTTTCAGAAAACCGCCGAGCGCAACTTTCGCCAGACCGGAGCCGATGGAAACGCGTCTGACGCCGAGCCGTTCCAGCGCGGCAATGTCATTGGAAACGCCGCCCAGGCAGCCCAGCACATTGACCGGCACCTTGACGGCGTCCACGACGGCCGCGACCTCCGCCTCGCTGGTCAGGCCGGGCGCGTAAACAGCATCGGCGCCAGCCGCTTCATAGGCGGCAAGCCGCCGCACCGCCTCGCCGAGCGGGTCTGGATGGTTGACCAAAAACGCCTCGCAGCGGCCGGTGAGCACGAAATCGGCGCCGGATTTGTCCACCGCCTCGCGCGCCGCCGCCAGCCGCCGCAATGCTTCATCGAGCGGATAAAGCCGGGCCGCGCCGCCGGCCGGAACCTGGCTGACCTCCTGATCCTCGATGGAACAGCCGGCGAGCCCGGCATCGATCGCCTGGCGGATGGTTTCGGCGACTTCCGCCGGCGTTTCGCCATAGCCCGATTCCAGATCGCCGTTCACCGGCAGGTCCGTTGCCGCAACGATTCGCGCCGCATGAGCGATCGCCTCGGCCCGGCTCACCTGGCCGGCCGCGTCCGGTTTTGCCAGCGACCAGGCCAGCGCCGCCGAGGATGTCGCCAGCGCCTCAAAGCCGAGATCGGCCAGGATACGCGCCGTGCCGGCATCCCACGGATTGGGCATGATGAACAGCTTTTGCCGCTCATGCAGAGCGCGGAAAACCGCGCCGACTGTCGTTTTAGTCACTTGACTGACTCCCAATCTGCGCCTTTGCCTGACGACATCCGGCTAGCGGTTCATCTCTTCCAGCCAGACCTTCAGTCCCACAGCCCGCCGCGCCGTCTCTTACATCAGGCATTGCGCCGCCAGCGGCCGGCCGATCGAGCCGCCTTCATAGACCGCTGGCGGAAAGGCGCAAGCCGCGTCGCGATACGCAATCCAGGCGCGCTGCGCATCGCGCAGCGCTGTTTCCGCGGTGCCGTCGAGCTGGCGCATTATATCGGCGTAATAGCGGTTGAGCAGGCAGTCCCAAACGGCCAGCTCGCGCTGCAGGCACATCACCATGCCGGCCGTCGTTTCGCCGCCCGGCAGCGCCTGGCACGGGCCGGAAATCAGCGCAAGGCAAGGCCCGTCGCGATGCCGGCCGGCGGCCTGGTTTTTCTCAAGGCAGGCCTCGACGACGGCAAAGTCGGCGGCGGCGGGAGGTTCGGCCGCGCCCGCCGCCGATACGGCCAGAAAAAGTGCGCCGGTCATAAAATTTCGGATCATCGGCGAAGTCTGCGGGATCGCCGCCGCGCATTCAAGACAATCCGGCGATTGCCTTTGCCCGCCGGAGCGCTTTAAACCGGCTGCAAAGATCACACGGGGTTCAACGATGCTGAAAACGATTGCCGGTTTTGACCGCATAGGCGAGGAAAACGCCTTTGCCGTTCTGGCCCGCGCCAACCAGCTGGCGAGCCAGGGCCGCGATATCATCAATCTGGGCATCGGCCAGCCCGATTTCCGCACGCCCGGCCACATTGTCGATGCGGCGATCAAGGCGCTGCGCGACGGCCATCACGGCTACACGCCGGCAACCGGCATTCCCGAACTGCGCGAAGCGGTGGCGCGGCGGACTTTGGCGACCGCCGGCGTCGAGGTTTCGCCCGACAATGTGATGATCATGCCGGGCGGCAAGGTCACCATGTTCGCCGCCATCTTGATGTTCGGCGAGCCCGGCGTTGACATCCTTTATCCCGATCCCGGCTTTCCGATCTACCGTTCCATGATCGAGTTCACCGGCGCGGCGCCGGTGCCGGTACCGATCCGCGAGGAAAACGGCTTTGCCTTTTCCGCCGAGGAGACCCTGTCGCTGCTGACCCCCGCCACCCGGCTGCTGATCGTCAATTCCCCGGCCAATCCGACCGGCGGCGTCACGCCGCGCGCCGAAATCGAAAAGCTCGTCGCCGGCCTGGAAGCCTGGCCGGATGTAGCGATCATGTCGGACGAAATCTACGACCAGATGACCTATGACGGCGCCGAACATGTCTCGCTGCTGGAATTTCCGCAAATCCGCAACCGGCTGATCCTCTTGAACGGCTGGTCGAAGACCTGGGCGATGACCGGCTGGCGCATGGGCTGGTCGATCTGGCCGTCGGGGGCCGAAAACGCTTCGCTTTACGACAAGGTGCGCAAGCTGGCCGTCAATGCCTGGTCGTGCGTCAACGCCCCGGCTCAATATGCCGGCATCGCCGCCATTGACGGGCCGCAGGATGCGGTGAGCGAGATGATCGCCGCCTTCGACCGCCGCCGCGCCGTCGTCACCGAACTGCTCAATGCTTTGCCCGATGTCACCTGCGTGACGCCGAAGGGCGCCTTCTATGCCTTTCCCAATGTCGCCGCGACCGGCTGGAAGGCCAAGGAACTCGCCTCGGCGCTGCTGGAGGAGGCCGGTGTGGCGCTGATCGGCGGCCCCGATTTCGGCATCCACGGCGAGGGCTATATCCGCGTCTCCTACGCCAATTCGGAAGACAATATCCGCAAGGCGATTGAGCGGATCGGGAAGTTTCTGGAAAGCCGCAAGGCCGCATAAGAACCGGTCGGCGACCCGCCGCAAGCACCTGCCTATTCCTCGGCCGGCTGCGGTTCTCCCCGTTGGAAGGCGAGGCTGCCGGGATGCCAAGGGATAGCCGTTTCGGCCGGTGGTTGTGACGCCGGCGCCAGTTCGGAGCCGGCCAGCGCGCCGGCCACCAGCCAGGCATGGCGTGCGGGAAAGTCCGCTCGTGCCACCAGAAGCCGATCATCGACCGGCGTCAGGAGGCGAAGCGGCACGGCGCCATAAGCCTTGAATCGGTCGGCGCCTTTCGCCATGGCGGCGGCGTCGGCGTGGCTGAGGATCGCCACATCCATCTGCGCAGTACCGAGCAGGCTGGCAAGCCGCCCGGCATCGGGCGCCCGGGCGACCCGCGATTTCGCCGCCGGCAGGTGCTCCCCCAGCAGCACCACGACCTGCTTGGCGAGATCATAGGTCGGCGGATCGGTCCGGTGGCAGCCGATCAGCAAGTGCTTCTTGCGATAAACCACCCACTGGCCATAGGGGGTGTGGCCGCCGGCAATCGTCGCGCCGGCGGCCAGCAGGATCAGTCTGAGCAGGTCGCGCCGGTTCACTCGTCGAAAACATCCATGTTGAGGACAGCGGTGACGATGTAGTTCGGAACGTCAACGACCTGTCCGACGCGAAGGTCGACGGCGACACTGGACAAGATGTAGGCCTGCTCGGCGGTAAGCCCATGTTGGCGCTTGAGGTAGTCGATCATCTTGATCAGCGCGTCACGGGCGGCAAGCGTCAGATCTTCAGACAGGTTCTCCAGATTGCCGATCTTCTCGCCGTCAATATAGGTGTGCGGCGCGGGCACCTCGCCGGCCGCCTTCAGCGGCAGGCCGATGGTCTGGTAGAATCGCGACGGCTCGATATCCTTGATCTGCGCGCCGCCCTCCACCTCCGGACCCTTGATGACGGCGCCCTGCCCCTTGCGGATCTCGGTCGTAACCGTCACCACTGCGCCCATCTCGATGGCCGTGCCGGAGACTTCGCCGTCGCCCTGCGCGTAATGGACATCGCCGACAAACAGGCCGCAACCGTCGATGAAACACGGCAGAAGCAGTGTCGTGCCGACCTGCATCTGCTGGACATCCATGTTGCCGCCATTCTCGCGCGGTGGAATGGTGCGCAGGCATTCATCCTTGTTGCTTCCCTGCGGCCCGCAGACGGCGGTGGGTAGGGCGCCGGTCGGCTCCGGCGGCAGCGCCACGCCGCCGGCGGCACCAAGCGCGGTCTCGCGAGCCAGCCAGGTGGTGACCTCCGGAGCGCCGGGAAGCACGCCAACTGACCCCATAAAGGCCTCATAAGGCACCTTGATGCCCGGCATCTGGTTGGACACCGCATGGGTGCGCGACAATCGCCAGTTGACCAGATAGGGCTCGGTATAGATGTCGCGGAGAAATCCGAATCCCGGCACGATAACCGTATAGCCGTACTGGTCCGGTTCGATGTCGACGAGCGTCACCGCCAGAACATCACCGCGTTCGGCGCCCTCGATGAAGACCGGCCCCGTCATGGGATGAACCAGGTTGAGATCGAGCGCGGCCATGTCGTCGGCATTGGAATCGAGCGTCAGATCGGAATCCAGAGCATCACGCGTGTGGAAGACGATCATGTCGCCCGGTTTGGCCCGAGCGGCCGGCGGGATGGCCGGATGGTAACGATTGAAACAGTTGGGATCATCGACGCAGTGCGCGCCCTGTTTTGCGATCACCACCTTGTTCTGCCACTGCACATCGGTCGTATCGGCGATTGCGAACGTTGCCGAAGCAGCGACGATTGCAGCAACGACCAACGACAAGTGATCCAGTCCTGTCATGTTTATCCTCCCATGGTTCAAGTGCTTCTGAGACTACTGTACAGGATGCCGCTTCAGACAAATTCTCACAAGTCCGCATCCAATTGCAGAATCGCAATGGTTCACTAGTGCCCATCTTGGGCGGCCTTAGGGCTTTTGGGCAGAGGATGTGTGCTAAGCCCCCAAATCCAGAACTCATGAAGCGATTGCGCGATACAGCAAAGGTGCCAAAAGCAGGCCTCGGAACCGCATCCAAGCGGGTCAAAAAAGACTTTGAACAGCACAGCTGATATTCTTATTGAGTTGCCATCATTAGGAAACGACAATGCCCATGGATGCACGGAAAATGAACCCGGACTACAAGGTGGGGCCAGCCAGACCAGAATGTTCAAAAAGTCCGAAGGGTCTGCAAGCAGAGACACAACTTCTTGGCCCTGCCGATCCGCAGCCCTTCGAGGTTGAAAACGCGGACAGCACCTCTCCATTGCTGCTGGTCTGCGAACATGCCGGCCGGGTTATCCCGCAGGCGCTCGGCAATCTTGGTCTGAGCGCCAGAGCCTATGATGAACATATCGCTTGGGATATTGGCGCAGCGGAAGTATCGCGTGGAATCGCCAAGCGCGTTGGCGCGCCGCTCGTCCTCCAACCCTACTGTCGTTTGGTGATCGACTGCAACCGGCCACCAGACGAGCCGGACGCGATAACCGCTGTCAGCGACCGGCACCCGGTCCCTGGCAATGTACAACTGTCCGACGGCGATCGCGCAAATCGGGCGCGGGAGATTTTCTGGCCATTTCAGCGGCAAATAGACTCTATGTTCGCCCGCTCTCCGCGCAGCCTAGCGGTCTCGATCCACAGCTTTACGCCGGTCATGGACGGAGTGGCACGCCCTTGGGATATAGGGCTTCTGCACCGAAAGGATTCCGAGACCGCGCCGTGTCTAAAAGATTTGCTCGCCCATCGGAGGCCCGACCTGAATATCGCTTTCAACGAGCCCTATGGCATTGATAATGCGACTGACTGGTTCGTGCCCAGGCATGCGGAGGCGCGCGGGATCCGCCATGTCATGATCGAGATCAGGAACGATCTCATCGCCACGGCGGCGGCGGCAGATAACTGGGCACAATTTCTCTCTGACTGCGTGACCGATCTTCTGACCAAGGAACCCCAATGCCTCTGACCCGCGAACTTCCACTCGATCCAGCCCAATCTGCGTTCATCTTCATCGATGTCCAAAACTTCTGTGCGCACCGTGACGGAGGGGAATTCAAGGGCCTCTCCGATGCTGACTTCGATGCAAACTACGGCAGTTTCTTTGCCGAGTTGAAAGCAAATGTCATACCGAACATGCAGCGCCTGCAGGCTGCGGCGCGTTTAGCCGGCGTTGAGGTCATGTACACGACTATAGAAAGCCTCACGAAGGATGGCCGCGACCGCTCGCTCGACTACAAGATCACGGGCTTAAATGTCCAAAAAGGCTCTTGGGACGGACGCGTGATCAACGAAATCGCGCCGGGTGAGGACGAAATTTGGCTCCCCAAATCCTCATCCTCAGTTTTCGTATCCACACATATAGACTACATCCTGCGCAATATCGGTATACGGCAATTGGTAATTTCCGGCCTGATTACAGACCAATGCGTGGAAAGCGCCATTCGCGACGCCTGTGACCTCGGCTATCTGGTTACGCAAGTCACCGACGCCTGCGCAACCTACAGCCGGGAACGGCACGACAATTCTCTGAGCGCTGTCAGGGGCTATTGCCGCCAAGTCACCACCGATACCCTCCTTGCCGAGCTACGACCCTGAGTCGACTGACACGATCACCTGGCCGGAGACGGCATTCACCTGAACAAATTCACGAAGTGCGGCGAGAAGCCATGGCGCGTCAGAGCCGGCGCGGGTGCAAACCGCAAGGTTTCCGGTAACCCGGCTCCGCACAGCGTTTCCACCCTATCCACGATCCAAGCCACAACCGCCAATACTTTCTACCGCCAGTATTACCTCCTCAAACGATCGGTGTCGAAGGAACTTCGAACCGCATTATTCACCTCTAGGAAAGCCGCGAACATAACCAATTAAGTTGGGTTCAGGTCGCCTGGATTTCGAGTCGCCATAGTCTATGTGACAATGCAGTCCAGAAGTCTTGTTCGCCACCGGCGGGGTCGGGAAGTCCGCGCTGTTCCACCAGCGCAATTGAATGCCGCAGGATAGCTCGCATCAACTGTCTCGATGTCGGTCTTACAAAAATCGGCCACCGAATCTGCCCGCCACAGGAACCGGCTGCGGCGGTTTGGCGTATGGTCAGATGGAATTTCAAATTTGATATTGTTTGGGATTCAGATACTTTCGACGAAATGGCCAGGGCGCGACAACTGCCCGGCCAGGGAAACAGGGAGGACGCTATGACTACTCGGAAGAGCATATTGGCCTATGCCGGTATTGCGGCGTTGCTGCTGGCAGCGCCGGCGGACGCAGCAGAAGACGAGATTTTGATCGGAGGCGCACTTAGCCTGACCGGCGTGCAGGCGCCGCTTGACACCCCGGGCTTCAAGGGCGCCAAGGTTGCCGTGAAGGCTCTGAACGACGCCGGCGGACTGCTCGGCAAGACGGTAAAATTCGTGAATATCGACGGCAAGTCCGATCCGGTCACCGTCGGCAACGTGGCGGTCGAGCTGATCGACAAAGGTGCAAAATTGATCGTGGCACCTTGCGATTTCGACTTTGGCGGCCCGGCCAGCCGGGAAGCGCAGTCTTCGGGTCTGGTGGGCATTTCGACTTGCGCCTCTGATCCACTCTATAGTTCCTGGTCTCTCGGCGACAAGCAGTTCACGCTGTCCATGTGGAACACCACGATGGGTGCGACCGCAGCGGACTACGCCCTAAAGGAGCGTGGCTGGAAGACGGCCTACGTGGTCACTGACCAGTTTATCGCCTACACCAAGTCGCTGTCGAAGTACTTTGTCGAACACTTTAAGACGATCGGTGGTGAGATCATTTTGGAAGACACGTATACCAACGGAGACAATGATTTTTCGGCGCAACTGGCGCGCTTGCAGGCGCTGGGCAAGAAGCCGGACGTTATCTTCATTTCCTCTTATGGCACCGATATCGCGGTGATGATCCGGGCCTTGCGCGAAGTCGGGTACGACGCACCAGTACTGGGCGGCGACTCCTATGACGATCCGGCCATCCACGAGGCGCTAGGCGAAAAACTGGGCAACGACATCTATTTCGTGACCCACACTTGGATGGGCCCCGAGGCGCATCCGGACATGCCTAAGTTCATCGAACTCTACAAGGAGATGTACGGCGAGGATCCCGACACCTCCTTCGTCGCTACTGGTTGGGACACAATCATGCTTATGGCGGAAGCCGTGAAAATGGCTGGTTCGACCGACGGTGCGGCGGTGGCCAAGGCGCTTGAGGATGGCGAATTCAAGCTTCTGACCGGCGACCTTGCATACCAAAACGCCGAGGGAGGGCATGCTCCCGACAAGGCGGCTGTGTTGGTCGAACTGAAGGCCGGCAAGCCGGGGTTCCTAGGCTGGCGTCGTCCCGCAAGCATACCCAACCCGTAATTAATCTTGTGATGCCGGGGCGACACGAGCCCCGGCGTCTTTTTTTACGAAATCTCATGCCTGACAATTCGTTGCGAGCCATTGACGTATCTGTCGAGTTCTCAGGACTGCGAGCGCTTGACGGCGTGTCCCTGTCCATCGCGCCGAGAGAGATACTCGGCCTGATCGGGCCCAATGGCTCGGGCAAGACGACATTGGTCAATGCAATCACCGGTCAGGTGCCGATGACAGGTGGCCGGGTTCTATGCGGTAACCAGGAGCTCACCGGGCTTTTGCCGCGAGAGGTCGCGTTGTGCGGGATCGCGCGCTCGTTCCAAGTGGTCCGACTTTTCAATAACCTGACCGTGATCGAGAACGTCGAGGCGGCGGCTCTGGCTCACGGTAATGGGCGTCGCGTGTCTCGAGACAAGGCTCACGTGCTGCTCGTCGAGTTCGGGCTGGAGGGGCGGGCGGAAGATTTGGCCGTCGGCCTCAGCTACGGCGATAAACGCCGAGTGGAGATCGCACGCGCGCTCGCGGCCGATCCAAAGTACCTTTTGCTCGACGAGCCGGCGGCCGGCATGAACGAGGGGGAGACGGCCGTACTATTGTCGATTTTGGAGACGTTGCCCGAGACCCGCAGCCTCAGCCTGCTAATCATCGACCACGACATGGGGCTGATCATGCGGCTCTGCAACCGCCTGCACGTGCTGGCCTCGGGCCGCACCATCGCCGAGGGCGATAAGGACAGTGTGCGCGGCAATCCCATGGTGATCGAAGCCTATCTGGGCGCCGATTCGGAGGCCACACATGCTTGAGATTGAGGGCCTTCAAGTCGCCTATGGCGCGATCCGTGCGGTGCGCGATGTCTCGCTGACTCTGGCGGAGGGTGAACTGGTTACGCTGCTCGGCGCAAATGGGGCAGGCAAGTCTTCTACCCTGATGTGCGTCGCCGGAGCCTTGCCCGCTGCTGCTGGTTCGATCCGACTCGAACGTGCGGAGGTCACCTCGGCGCGGCCTGAGGTTATGGCGCGCCGGGGCGTTGCCACAGTGCCGGAAACCCGCGATGTGTTCTCGGACCTCACCGTCGATGAGAACCTGCAACTTGGCGCTTATACCCGCAGGAATGACTCTCAGGGCGTGGCCAAGGACCGGGGCAGGATGTTCGAGATGTTTCCCGTCCTCGCCGAACGATCCGACCAACCGGCGGGCACGCTGTCAGGCGGCGAACAGCAGATGCTGGTCATCGCCCGGGCTATGATGTCGCGGCCGCGCATCTTGTTGCTAGACGAACCCTCGCTCGGCCTCGCTCCGACCATCGTCGACCAGATCTTTGAAATGATCGCGACGCTCAAGGCCTCGGGACTTACGATCCTCCTGGTCGAGCAGAACGCCTCGAAGGCGCTGGCAGTAGCCGACCGGGCCTACGTTATGCGACTGGGCCAAATCGCGGCTGAGGGCACGGCTGCCGAGATCGCCGCCGCGACCGATCTCAAGGCACTTTATTTGGCCGGCTGATCACTGTGAGCACGTTCCTCCAATTTATGATCGATGTCCTCAGCCTCGGCGGCGCCTATGCCCTGATGGCACTGGGACTGGTCATTGTCTACGGCATCCTGCGTTTAGTGAACTTCGCCTACGGCGAGTTGATCATGGTGGCGGGCTATTCGATGTACCTGGTGAGTGGCTCCGGCCTCCCTTGGCTGGTCATGGCGGCGATTGCGGTTCTGATGGCGATTCTGGCCGGTATCGCAACCGATTACGTCGCGTTTCGACCAGTTCGTGCCAAGTCGGTGACGGCGGTTCTAATCACTTCCTTCGCCTTCTCGACGTTGTTGCAAAACGCGGCGCTGCTGTTCATTTCGCCCCGGCCTCGCAACGTGCCGCTGCCAAAGATCTTCTCCGAAACGGTTCAGTTCGCGGGCGTCATCACCCCAGCGCGCAACCTGATCACCATAGCCGCAGCGGTGCTGCTGCTTGCGCTATTCTCCTGGCTGATGCGCCGCTCGGTCCTAGGTATCGCCATGCGTGCTGCGGCAACAAACTTCACCATGGCGCGCATGCTTGGCGTACCGGCCAATTTGATCATCTCCTCGGCCTTCGCGATCAGCGGCCTGCTGGCTGGGGTGGTGTCCATGCTCTGGATCGGGCGGATCGGCGCCGTGGTGCCGGGTATTGGGTTGGAGCCGCTCCTGATCGCCTTCATCGCTACGGTCATCGGCGGCATGCGCAGCCTTCAGGGGGCGGTGCTCGGTGGCTTCCTGCTCGCCTTCATGGACACAACGCTCAACTTCACCCTGCCACAGGATTTGCTCAAGTTCCGCGACGCTTTCACCTTCAGCCTAGTGATCCTGATCCTTCTATGGCGACCCCAGGGCCTGATCAAGGGTCCAGCTTCGGGCGAACGGACGTAGCACCGCGATGGTCAAGAATCTCACGACTATTGCAATCCTGAGTAGCTTGATTCTGGTCCTGGTGGTGACCACCAATCTGCTCGGCGTTCGCCTGTTCGACCGCATCGCGATCAACCTCTGCATCGCCCTGGTGTTAGTGTTGGGGCTGCAGGTGTTCATGGGAAACTCCGGAATCCTCAGCTTCGCGCATATCGGTTTCATGGGGATCGGTGCCTACACAACGGCCGTCCTGACGATACCGATTCGGATGAAGGGCATGTCGCTGCCCGATCTATATCCGATCGTTGCGGGCATCGAATTGTCCCCCTACGTGGCAATCCCGATCGGCGGGCTGGTGGCGGCGGCGGTGGCGGCGGCGGTATCCTATCCGTTGATGCGTCTTTCCGATGCCGCGGCGGTGATCACCTCCTTCGCGCTGCTGGTCGTGCTCCATACCGTGATTACCCATTGGAGCGAGGTCACGAACGGTCCCCGGACCCTGTTCGGTCTGCCGCGGGTCACCGATTTGAACCTAGCGGCCGGCGCGGCGATTTTCGCGATCGTCGCGGCGGTCGCATTCAAGGAGTCGCGGGCCGGATTGCTACTCCGCTCCAGTCGCGACGACGAGGTCGCGGCCGGCGCCATGGGCGCCCATATCCCGCGATTGCGCTGGCAGGCCTTTATCTTGAGCGCGCTCTTCGCCGGGATCGGCGGCGCCCTGTGGGGCCATTTCATCACCTCGTTTTCGCCCAAGGCCTTTTTCCTGAAGGAGACCTTTGTGATCCTAGGCATGCTGGTGATAGGTGGTGCCAACACGGTTACCGGCGCCGTCTTCGGTACCATCATTGTCACCGTCACGTTTGAAAGCCTGCGCGCCCTCGAGGCCGGGATCAATCAGACGAATATCTTTTCTGAACAGGTCGTCGGGTTGACTGAGATCGTGCTGGCGCTAGCCATGATCGCAGTTTTGGTGCTGCGTCCTGGCGGTCTCTTCGCGACAAATGAAATCGGCGCATTATTAGGACGGCACTCGCGCAAAAAGGAGAATGGGTAATGGGTTGGAAGACCGCCTATCGGTCGTTTTACTACGCCAATGCTGAAGAGCCAGATGACATATATCTCAATCCCGGGACAACGGCACTTCTGGTGATCGACATTCAAACCACTTATCTTGAGGATAAGGACACGCCGGAGGAGACCGCCCGCTGGCGGCAGTTCTACGACCGTATGCGCGATGTCGTGATTCCGAACAATGCCAGGATGATCGAGGAATGCCGCAAGCGCGGCGTCGAGGTAGTGTTTGCCCGCATCGCCTGCCATAAGATCGACGGCCGCGACCGATCCCTCAGCCAGAAGAAGCCGGGCTTCAACTATCTGCTGTTGCCGAAAGATCGTCCGGATAGCCAAGTCGTTCCGGAACTCGCACCCCAAGGCGACGAGATCGTCATCACAAAGACCACAGACAGCGCCTTGACCGGCACCAACCTTCGCATGCTGCTGCATAATATGGGGATCAAGGACGTGGTGGTCACCGGCATCTTTACGGACCAGTGCGTGTCGTCCTCGGTGCGCAGCTTGGTCGATGAAAGCTTCGGCGTCGTGGTCGTAGAGGATTGCTGTGCTGCCGCCACCATGGAGCTACACCACCGCGAGCTGGAGATAATCAACATGATCTACTGCCATGTCGTGCAACTCGACGAGGCGTTGAGTTTTTTCACGTCCTGATCGCAGATCTAGTCGCACACCAACGAATGCCTTCGTCCTGCAGCAGCTACCAAACCTCGAAACCGGCTGCGACATCAACCGGCACACGGTCCAGTAGCGCTTCCGCTAGCGCTACGGTGGGTTCGTTCGCTGCAGAGAGTGTGCTAGCACCGGCCTGGTTGGTGTGGGCTCGGTCGACCGCTTTGCGAATGGCGGCGTGTCCGTGCCCCAAGCTAACTGCACCCCAAGAAGCTGAAAAATCGAGCAGGTGGCGGCCGTCCTCGTCGATCAAACAGCCGTCCGTACCGCCGGTCACCGCGAGTGGAAAGAAACGCAGCTTCTGTAGCTTGGAAAGGGACCGTTGGTCCCTTTGATAGAGCGACATTTCAACCTCGTTATAGTAGTCCGCACGCCACGACCATGCCCCGCGTTTCAATAGACCTGTTCGTATAGGCGGCAGGCTTCCTCGATAGTTTTACCGTCAAGAAATTCCAATTCGCCGCGCTTGTGCTTGACGTATACGTCTAGGAACAGCTCTCCGAACCACGACCGTGCGGCCTCGGATTTCTCCAAGCGGTCAAGCGCTTTGGACAGGTTTTCCGGCAGTCTGACGAACCCGCGTTTCGCCAGTTCACGGGAGGACAAGAGGGACAGATCCTCCTCCGTCGGTGTCGGCGGATTCATATTACTCCGAATACCATCGAGCCCTGCGAAGACCAGCGCGGCCAACTGCAGATGCGGGCTCGACGCGGAGTCACAGGCGCGGAACTCGACATTGAACTGTTTCGCTACGTCCATTCCGTGAAGCGCGGTAACGGGGCAAATGCGCAGAGACGCTTCCCGGTCCCTGAGGCCGAGATTGTTGAAGGCCGCGCTCCAACGATGTGGCGTAAGTCGGGCATAGGAGATGAGGCTCGGCGCTAGGATGGCCGTGATGTCGGGAAGATGGTGCAGAATGCCGGCTACAAACCGCCCGGCAACCTCACTCAGGCCACCGGCTCTGCCTGCGTCGTAGGTCGCAGGGTTTCCGGTCCCGTCGACCAAGCTCATGTGGATATGGACACCGTTTCCGGCGCCATTGACATCACGGATCGGCGTGAAGGTCACAGGATCGTTCAGGCGATCTGCGGTCGCGCGAGCCAGTTCCCGGATCACGAGCGCATGGTCGGCGGCCTTGATACCGAGTTGAGGATGCATGGTGACTTCGTATTGGTGCTCGCCCCACTCCCTGAGGAAAGAGTCCGGGTCGACACCGGCCTGTCGAAGCGCGGCAAGGTAGGCCTCGCCGAACAACTTTTTTTTCCTCAAACCGGTCAGGCCGAAGCCCGGCCCATAGCCGGGCGTGTTGTCCAAGAACTGGAATTCGAGCTCGAAGGCGCTTTTCAGTTCCAGCCCGGTTTCCGCGCGCAAGGCGTCGAGCGCCTCGGTCAAGCGGGCGCGCAGGCAGAATTCCCAAGGCAATCCGTCGGTGTAGACAATATTGCCCAAAAAAAAGTGCTCACTCGGCGATCCGTCCCCGAAGTCCACACACACCTCGGTCTCAGGGTCGGGAACCATCAAGAGATCGCCCAACGAACCGAACGGCGAATCGGCAATCGAATTAAACGTCGTGATTTGGACGTTGGTGGGAACCCAACCAATGCCGCGTCCGGATCGCCGTTTGAGGTCTGTGAGCGGAAAGGATTTTCCCCTGACCTGACCGGAGATGTCTGGTGCGCACACCATCACGATTTTCTCGCGGTTCATTTTGTGGTCCTGTTCATTGCGAAATCCCCGGTGTGTCACTTCGCCCGACTAAAATCAAAGCGGCAGGTTGTGGATCGAAAAGATTTCCACCCCGGAATTTCATACAGTTCGTGAATGGTTATGTCCTTCGATGAAATAGACATGCTCTCCGAGCCTCGCTTTGGCGCACATTTTTATCGCTTGGGTTGATTTCCGAGTTGGGTCAACATGAGACCTCGACGGTTGCTGCTGGGATATCCGTTTGGCCCCCAGGAGCAGACCAATATCGTGCAAAAGAGGACCTCGGCCATCTGAACGTCCGTTTAGCCTCCAACACCAAAAGTCG
>Ga0224512_10003177_pt1 | contig 14600 bp, 15 predicted proteins | sample SF_May12_sed_USG_4_FD_169103 | JGI IMG/M metagenome (GOLD analysis project Ga0224512, IMG submission 169103) | Sediment microbial communities from San Francisco Bay, California, United States - SF_May12_sed_USGS_13 | ecosystem: Environmental > Aquatic > Marine > Sediment | place: USA...
CGGGTTGGGCCATCCCACTGTGGTGGCAAGCATCGCGGCGGTCGGCGGGCCGGTGCATCGCCTCATGGCGCTCTCGGACGAGGGGGAGGCCGTGCCCGCCCCGGGCGTGACCGTGGAGTTGCCTGAGGACCGGGTGTCGAGCGAGTTGGCGCGCCTTCGCGAGGCGTTGGGCCCGCTCGGCTTCGGCGTCTACCAGGCGGAGCAGCACTTCGGGTTCGAGCCGGACCGGCTCGCGATCGTCACCGGCACCGACCCGTACGAGTTCCTGCGGATCGTCCGCATTGATGGGATCAACTACGACCTCGAGCACGAGGCGGTGGTGGCCAAGCTTCGCGAGTGGGACAGCCGTTACGGCCTCGACTACCTCGGAGCGGGGCTGGATTGGGTGAACGCCCGGTTCAAGACCCTGCCGTCGGACATGGCGCCCTTCGCCCAAGAGGTCTACGCCTTCTGCCCGGACGTGGTGGACCAGGGCACGGAAACCGTGGAACGCCTCGCGGACGAAATGCGGCGGTCCGGGACGCTCTACTGCTGGTGGGACTGACGGCCGAGCCTAATCGCGTCGAGCCTGCGAAAGCCATGGGGCACTGGCTGCAAGGAGATCGAGAGTGAGATTCCGCAGTACTTCCATATTAGGTGGCTCCATTCTGCTGGCGCTCGTGGGACGAGCCCCTGCGTCAGGCCAGCTTGCCGAGCCGTCGCTCCGGTCGAAGATCGACAGCATCGTGGCGCCCTATCTGGCTGCCGCGGACTTCATGGGTGTTGTAGCCGTCAAACGCGATGGGGAAGCACCGCTCATCCTGCCGTACGGTCTTGCCAGCGTCGAACTCGACGTGCCGCATCAGGCTGAGAGCGTCTTCATGATCGGCTCCGTCTCGAAGCAGTTCACCGCTGCGGCCATTCTGCTCCTGGAGCAGGAAGGCAAGCTGAGCACGCAGGACCTGGTGAGTGTCCATCTCCCGACGTTTCGCCACGGCCAGGTGATCACCATCGATCAACTGCTGACCCATACATCGGGCATCGCGGACGTCTTCTCGCTGGAGCGTTTGGGCCAGTCAGCCGGTCAGGGTGGGACGTTCGAGGAGGTGATCAGCGACCTCAGCGACGCAGATCTGACGCACGCACCGGGCTCGGCGTATGCCTACAGCAACGGTGGCTACGCTGTGCTCGCGGCAATTGTCGAATCAGCCTCGGGAATGCGCTTCGGAGCGTTCCTTCGGGAGCGGGTGTTTCTGCCGCTGAACATGGCAAGCACGTGGCACGATGGCCCCGGACCGGTTCGGAGCGGTCGCGTACCTGGGTATGACCCGTGGGGCCGAGACCAGCTGACCCGGGGCATGCCCATCGCTGCCTCCTTTAGTACCGGTTCCGGATCCCTTTGGGCTTCGGCGGTGGACCTGCTTGCCTGGACCGCGGCGCTGCATAATGGCGGCATACTGAGCGACTCCGCGTATCGGAAGATGACGCACGATTACGGCAACGGGTACGGCTACGGCGTGAGCGTGTTTCGGCGCTTTGGCCGCAACGTGGTGGGGCACGACGGACGCATCGGCGGGTTCGCCAGCGATGTTGCTCGGTACGTGAATGACCGTCTGACGGTTGTCATCTTGAGCAACGTGCAATCCGTGGCCAAAGACGAGATCCGTCGGCTGGTCGCGGCTGCCGCATTGGGAGAGCCGTATGCGGTGCCGCCACCACGGCAGTACGCCATGCGGCCGTCCGCTTCCCTCTCCGAGTTCACGGGCCGCTACTCGTTCGGACCCGGGTTCATTGTGACCGTGACCGCATCAGACGGTCGGCTGCTCGCCCGAGCGAATGAGGGGGGCAATTCGGAGCTCGTCCCGCTGAACGACAGGGACTGGTTCTCGCGCACACTCTACGCCACCGTCCGGTTTGCCCGAAATGAAGACGGCTCGGTGGACAGGCTCATCTGGGGTCAAGGGAGCGGGGCGCCCGTAGGACAGCGGGTTCGAGAATGACCGGATCGAAACACGTAGCTACCGTCTGACGAATGATCCTTGCCGGATGCAGCCCGCGGTCGGTGCGCAGCTGCGTGCCGGGAGGAGGATCTCGGGGCCACCGATGTCAGGTCAGCACCTGAAGCGCGAGGCGGGCCGCGAACCGGCCCGCCTCCAGGTGCTGCACACGTCGAAAGAACTCACTGAGACCGGCTGTCTCCGGACCTCACGCACGAAGCTGGAGCTGCGGGGCGAACGGTTGAACGGGCACCCGCTTGCCGGTCGCACGATACAGGGCATTGGCGAGGGCCCCGAAGATGGGCGGGAAGGGTGGCTCTCCCAGACCCGTCGGGTCGATCTCGTTCTTGACGAAGTGAACGTCGATGGCCTTGGGGGCCTCGCTGTGACGGATGGTGCGGTACGTATCGAAGTTGGTGTGCGCCGGTACGCCGTTCTCGAACGTCATCGAACCGTACATCGCATTGCCGACGCCGTCCACGATGGCGCCCTCCGCCATGTTCATGGCGGCGTCGGGGTTCACCACGATCCCGCAATCCAGGGCGCAGCACACCCGTTGGATGACCGGCGCGCCGTTCTGGACCGTCACGTCCAGCACGTGCGCCGCATAGGAGTTGTGGCAGAAGTAGGCCGACACGCCGCGGTGCACGCCGGGCGCGGCGCCCTTGTCCCACCCGGACTTCTCACGCACCAGCTCCAACACCCCGGCAAAGCGGTCGGCGTCGTAGTCGTTGCGCTCGCCGACCGGGCGGGTTTTCGCGCGATTCAGCAGCTCGAGACGGAACGCGATGGGATCCTTCCCCATCGCTTCGGCGACCTCGTCGAGAAACGCCTGCTCCACCCCGGCGATGAAGTTGGACCTCGGCGCCCGGAATGCTCCAATGGTGATGTTGGAGTTGACCGACCATTCCTCGGCGAGGTAGTTGTCCACGGCGCCGGCCGGGAACCGGTCCGCGTGGAGCGGACTCTCCGGGATACCCCCGGCCTTCACGTGGAAGGCGATCAGGTTGTTGTCGGCATCCAATGCCGCCCGGTACGTGGCATGGTAGGTCGGACGATAGATGCCGAACGTCATGTCGTCTTCCCGGGTGTACATCAGCTTGACCGGCGCCTTCATCCGCCGAGAGATGACTGCCGCTTCGACCAGGTAGTGACTGTAGGCTCGCCGGCCGAACCCGCCACCCATGCGCGTCAATGTGATGTCGATCTTCTCGAGCGGCAGGCCAAGGCGGGCGGACAGCGTTTGCTCGATGAACTCGGGTGCCTGAACCGGTCCCGCCAACTCAGCCTTGTCGTTCGTGACGTGCGCGAAGCAGCAGATCGGCTCCATGGGGTTGTGGGCAAGGAACGGTGCGGTGTAGGTGCGCTCGACGATCTTCGCCGCCCGTGCGAACGCCGCCTCCGGATCGCCGTCCCTGCGCACCACCGTGCCGGGCTTGGCCGCCATCTCGGCCATGCGCGCGGTGTGGTCCGCCGTGCTCTCGCGTCCTGCAGGGATGTGGACGGTCTGCGTGCGGCCAAACCCGCCCACGACCTCGGTGCGGTCGGCGGCGGGCTCCCACTCGAACCGCAGCGCCCGCTTGGCGTTCATGACTTCCCAGGTCGTGTTGCCGACGACGGCGACTAGTTCCGGGAACGTGTTCGTGTCGAAGAAGTTCCGTTCGTATCCGTCTTCGAACGTCTTGAACGTGAAGATGTCCTTGATGCCGGGCATGGACCGGGCGGCCGTGTCGTCCACCGCCTTCAGCTTCATGCCGAACGCCGCGGGATGCGCGATCATGGCGACGAGCGTCCCCTCCCAGCGCTCGTCCATCGTGAACAGGGGCTGCCCCGTCACGATCTCGGGCCCGTCCACGTTCTTCTGGGACGTGCCGATGATCGTGAAGTGCTTCACCTCCTTGAGTTCCACCGCTTCGGGTACCGGGATCGTCGCCGCCGCCGACGCCATGGCACCGTAGCCCGCCGACCGGCCGCTGCTTCGATGATAGAGGACGCCTTCCTTCGTGGTGACCTCGTCCACGGGCACGCGCCACGCCTGCGCCGCCGCCTGGCGCAGCATCTGCCGGGCGGTGGCGCCTGCCGTGCGCAGCCCCTGCCACCCGCGCCGGATGCCCTGACTCCCGCCCGTGAACTGCCGGGCGTAGAGCGTCGAGTTGAAGGGCGCCTGCTCGACCACGACCTGTTTCCAGTCCACGTCCAGCTCTTCGGCCACGATCATGGGCATGGAGGTCTTCACGTTCTGCCCGAACTCAGGATTGGGCGACAGAATCGTCACGCGGCCGTCCGCCCCGATTCGCACGTAGCCGTTCGGCTCGAACCAGGACTCGGGCACGTCGTCCAGCGCCGCGAGGTCGAGTCCGGCGAGCCAGTTGAACCCCAGCATCATGCCGCCGCCGGCGAGGGCGGACACCTTCAGAAAGGACCGTCTGTTATGCGTCGTCTCGATGAGAGCCACCGGAGGTTCCTCGCGGAGATGAGGTTGAACGCGTACTACCGTTGATCGGGAACGCGCGCACGGCGGTTAGCCCCTGCCCTTCCCGGCCGCCGCCGTCTTGATGGCGGCATGGATGCGGAGATAGGTCCCGCAGCGGCAGATGTTGCCGTCCATTCCCGCGTCGATCTCTGCGTCACTCGGAGCAGGATTCTGGGCCAGCAGGGCGGCGGCGCTCATGATCTGCCCCGCCTGGCAATAGCCGCACTGAGACACATCGTGTTCGAGCCACGCCTGCTGCACCGGATGCGTCCCGTCGGACGAAAGCCCTTCGATCGTCGTGATGCGTTGGTTGCCCACACTCGACACGGGCAGCACGCACGAGCGGACGGCGACGCCGTCCAGGTGAATCGTGCACGCACCGCATTGCGCGATACCGCAGCCGTACTTCGTTCCCACCAGCTTCAGATGATCGCGTAGGACCCACAGGATGGGTGTGCGGGGATCGACGTCGACTTCGACGTTCTTGCCGTTTACGGAAAGCGTGATTGGCGCCATGGCTGCGATCGATTCAGGACGAAGGGAAGGTGAACGAAAGCGGATCGAAATGTTCGCTTTCTTGAAGCTGCCACCCGCGAACCGGAGACGCAAGGGCGTCGCATAGTTGCATAAGGAACCTCGTGAAGGCGTCAGGATCATTAGCAAAGCGCGCCATTCGTGGTCGGATTGCGCCATTCCGGGCACATGGCGTTGACAGCGGCCCCGGCGCGTCGCCTACCTTTACGCTCCCTTTGGAACGAGCGTGACCATGCTGCGATCTCCTCGCCATAGACCGCGCCGACCTGCCTCCCGGTGGGTCGTTCGGCTGCCGCTCGGGGTCGCCAGTCGATGAAGGAGTGGCACGAAACCGCCGCGATCGCGCGGAGCCTCCGCGACGCACTGGGCGCCGGGGAGGCGGTGGCGCTCTGTACCGTCGTGGCGATCGACGGGTCGGCGTATCGGCGACCCGGTGCCAAGCTCCTGGTCGGACCGACGATCCCCGGGCGCGGGGGCCTGAGCGGCGGGTGCCTGGAAGCCGACGCTCGGGAGGTTGCGCTCGAGGCGCTCGACACCGGACAGGCGCGCATCCGGCGCTACGAGACCGGCGAGGACACCGTCTGGGCACTCGGGTTGGGGTGCGACGGGACAGTCGAGGTGTTCGTGCAGCCCGTGAACCCAGGCCAGACCGCCGTGTGGAAGCGCGTGGCGGAGCTGCTTCAAGGGGAAGACGCGTTCGTGCTTGCCACGGTGGTCTCGGGACCGGCGACGGGGCAGTCCGTCGTGATCCACGGCGGCCGGGTGAGCAGCGCGACCGGAGTGGAAGGGGTGGACGAGCAGCTCATCCCCCTGGCCCGGGACCGCCTGGCCGACCGGCGGTCCCGGCTCGTGGACGTGGACCAGTGCACCGTGTTTTTCGACGTGCTACTCCCACCGCCGCGGCTCGTGATCGTCGGCGCCGGGGACGATGCCATGCCGCTGGCGCAGGCGGCCGCGGCCGTCGGGTTCCGCGTCACGGTGATCGATCACCGCCCCACCCAGCTCGCGGCGGAACGATTCCCGGAGTCGGCCCACCTCGTCCAGGCAGCGCCGGAGGACGATGCCGGCACCCTGGCCCTCGATCGGGAGTGTTTCGCCGTCGTGATGAACCACGCGTTGGTGCGGGACCGCGCGTGGATCCGCACGCTGCTCGCGTCGCCCGTGTCGTACATCGGCGTCCTGGGCCCGCGGGCGCGGATCGACAAGATCCTGCAGGAGTTCCCCCGGGACACGTCGGACCGCGTGTTTGGACCCGTCGGTCTCGACGTCGGGGCGAACGGTCCGGAGCAGATCGCCGTGAGTATTCTGGCCGAGATCCTGGCCGTTCGTGCGGGCCGCACGCCGCAACACCTGCGCGAGCGGCGAGGCCCGATCCATGGCGGCTGAACGGGAGGGGCCCGTTGCGGGGATCGTGCTCGCGGCGGGCACGTCGTCGCGGCTGGGGCGCAACAAGCTGCTGCTGGAACTCGGCGGCGAGTCGGTGGTGCGGCACACGGTGCGCAATGCCATCGAGGGCGGCCTCACGCCGGTACTGGTGGTCCTCGGGTTCGAGGCGGGCCAAACGCGCGACGCGCTGACCGGCCTCGCGTGCGAACCGGTGGACAACCCGGAGTACGCCCTCGGCATCAACCGCTCGCTGCAGGTGGGTCTCGCCGCGGTGCCGCCGGAGGCCGTGGCCGCCGTGGTACTGCTCGCGGACATGCCGCTCGTCACCGGCGCGATGATCACGGCGGTCGTGAGGGCGTACCGTCGGTCGGCCGCACCGCTGGTGATCTCGCAGTTCGGAGAGGCACAGGCCCCGCCCACGCTGTACGATCGGTCGCTGTTCGGCGCGTTCCGGGAGCGCGAAGGCGAGGGTGCCGGCAAGCGGGTGGTCACGCGGCATCGCCAGGACGCCGTGTCGATCACGTTCCCGCCGGGTGCCTTGGTGGACCTGGACCGACCCGACGACTATCGGCGGCTGCAGGCCATGTTCGCGGACAACGTCCGTGATGCCCCCAACCCCCCAACCCGATCGGGACGCCCCCGCTCCAACTAGATGAGAACCCGAGCCGGTGCGGATGGTCGGCGGCGATGGAATCAGGCACAATCCTGCCACTCGGCTCGACGGCGGCGGTACTCTGGTGGTGAAGCCCAGCGTGTGGCGCATTTCGCCAACACGTTGGCGCGGTTTGCGAATGACAGGCCCAGCCTGGCGGCCTATGTTCTGGCATCGGGCAGACCCGGCACCCGATCCCTCGCGCCCGGGCAGGTCCGACGCGGCCCAACGATGGCCCCGGAGGAGCGCCATGACGAACCGATTCCGCATTTCCGCCATGCTCGCGCGCAAGCTCGAGGAGTTGGGCGTTCAGCCGGAAGACGTGCTGCGGCAGGCGGGCCTGCCGACGCGGCTGTTCGACCGGGATGAGAAGATCATCCTCAGCACCGAAGAGTTGTTCGCGTTCTATCGCGGGCTCGCGGCCGCCAGCTCGGATCCGGCCATTGCGCTCAAGCTCGGCACGGAGCCTCGGCTCGAGCGGTACAATCCACTCGGCATCGCCGCCGTGACGGCGCGGTCGTTCCGGGACGCGCTGGCGCGGATGGCGCGCTACAAACAGATGACGTGCCCCGAAACGCTGGAGGTGCTGGACCGCGGAGACGAAAGCCGGGTGGAGTTCCGCTACCTGCTCGCGCAGGAGGCGGAGCCGCCGCTGATCGTGGACCTGGCCTTTGCCTTTGTGGTCGGGATCGCCCGTCGCGGGAGTGGCGGGGCCATCACCCCGAGGCGGATCGAGCTGCGCGGCGCCGCGCGGAACCGCCGGATGTACGAAGCGCACTTCGGCTGCCCGGTGACGTTCGACGCCCGCCACAACACGATCGTGTTCGCTAGGGCGGATCTCGATCGACCGTTCCTCACGCACAACCCCGATCTGTGGACGGCGATCGCGCCGCAGCTGGACGCCGAGCTGTCTCGGGCCCTCGCCTCGGATGCGATCGGCGAGCAGGTCAAGGGCATGCTGAAGCAGCTCCTGCCTCGGGGGCGGCCGGCGATCGAGGACGTCGCGAAAGAGCTGCGCATGAGCGCGCGAACGCTGCAACGGCGACTCGCCGAGGCCAGCACGACGTTTCAACAACTGCTGCAGGGGGCGCGCCGGGAACTGGCCCGGCATTATCTGCTCAACTCGTCGTTGGAGCTCAAGGAGACCGCCTACCTCCTCGGCTACGAAGACGCGCATTCGTTCTTCAGGGCGTTTTCCAGTTGGGAGGGCCGCCCACCCGGCGAGTGGCGCACGCGTCACACCCGGACAGCCACCTGACGATTTTCGGAGGACAATCCATGCAGAAACGGAAGCTCGGCACCAGCCAGCTTGAAGTCTCGGCCATCGGCCTCGGCTGCATGGGACTGAGCTTCGGGTACGGTCCTGCCGTGAGCAAACAGGACGGCATCCGGCTGATCCGGGCCGCGGTCGAGCAGGGCGTCACGTTCTTCGACACCGCCGAGGCCTACGGTCCGTTCACCAACGAGGAGCTGGTGGGCGAAGCGCTCGCCCCGTTCCGGGACGAGGTGGTGATCGCCACCAAGTTCGGCTTCGCCGAGGGCTTGCCAAAGAAGGGGTTGGACAGCCGACCGGAGCGGATCCGCGCGGTGGCCGACGCCTCGCTCACGCGTCTCAAGACGGATCGGATCGATCTGTTCTACCAGCACCGACCGGACCCGAACGTCCCGATCGAGGATGTGGCCGGCACCGTGCGGGACCTGATCCGGGAGGGCAAGGTCAGGCACTTCGGTCTCTCCGAAGCCAGCGTGGATACGATCCGCCGCGCGCACGCGGTGCAGCCGGTCACCGCGCTCCAGAGCGAGTACTCTCTGTGGTGGCGAGAGCCCGAGGGCAAGGTGTTCCCGACACTCGAGGAGTTGGGCATCGGGTTCGTTCCATTCAGCCCCCTGGGTCGGGGCTTCCTCACCGGCAAGATCGACGACACGACGCCGTTCGACCCCTCGGACTTCCGGCTCCAACTCCCCCGGTTCACGCCCGAGGCGCTGAAGGCGAATCAGGCCCTGGTCCAGCTGCTCGGCACGATCGCGAAGCGGAAGCAGGCGACCCGCGCGCAGATTGCGCTCGCGTGGCTGCTGGCGCAGCGGACCTGGATCGTGCCCATCCCGGGCACGACCAAGGTGCACCGGCTGGAAGAGAACCTGGGCGCAGCGGACCTCGCGCTCACTCCCAAGGACGTGCGCGCGATCGACGAGGCGGTCTCGAAGGTCAAGGTACGGGGAGCCCGGTACCCGGAGCACCTGCAGAAACAAGTCGATCGCTGAAGTTCACGGTGCGGTCGCTGAGCGGCGACGGCCAAAAGCGCGTGAAAGACCGACAATCACGGCCAAAGGCGCCGTATCAAGCGCTGACCGTTAGACGGCCCCACCGCGCTTGGACTTTCTCGTGTGCGCCCGCAGCCAGTCTGCGAGTTCGCGCTCGGACACATGCCCCTCTGCCAACGCAAACATCACCGTGACGATCTCCTCCTCCTGCGCCGCAAAGCCCAATCCATTGAGCTCGAGAAAGATCACCATCACGATGAACGCCACCCGTTTGTTCCCGTCACGGTAAGGGTGGTTCCGACAGAGGGCGAATCCATACGCGGCAGCCAGGGTGGGCACGTCCGTCGTCTCGTCGTAGTGCCACTTGTGACGCGCCCTCGCGAGGGCAGCCTCAAGCGCGTCCTCGTCCCGCATACCCGCCAACCCGCCGTGCTCTCGGACTTGATCCAGATGCACCGCGTCCACGACGAGCCGCTCGACCCACCGGGGCTCCGCCACTACTTCGCGAGCTGTCGCAGAGCGTTGCGGTACTTCTTGGCCGTCTTCGCAGCGATGGCCAGGGCCTTCTCGACAGTCGGGTCATACGGACTGAGCAGAATGCCTTGCTCGGTCTCGACCGCCAGCACGCGGTCACCGGCGGCGAGGTGCAGGCGCTCAGCCATGTCCTTCGGTATGGTGGCGCCAACGGACCCACCCACCTGGCGAAGCTTGAGTTCGCGAACCATGTTGCCCTCCATGACGCAGCGGCCTGTTGGAGGAAAGTAGCACAGGAGTGCTATCAACGACAGGGACACGAAGCGGAAGCTCGCTGAGACCTATGCCTGGTCAGTCACGACTCCGCCGCCCCCGGAATCCGATGCCGGTGCTCGTGCGTGACGCCCTCGTCCGCCGCGACCTCATGGACGCGTTCCGGAAACGGCCCCCGTATCAGCAAAACGACTACTTGGGGTGGATCGCGCGGGCCAAGCGGCCTGCAACGCGTGAGAAGCGACTGGCACAGATGCTCGATGAACTCGCAAGCGGCGATCGTTACATGAACATGGTGTACCGTGCCAAGCGGTGACGGCACCGGGTCCTCATCGCGACGCATGCGCGGGACGCGGCGCTCCTCCTCGCTCCCCCCTTGTTCGATCCGAGGGGCGACGGCCCTCCCGCTTCTTCTTCTCGGTGCACTGGCCTGCCCGTCACCAGCCGAACCCGCCTCTGGTGTCACCTTGCTCGTCACCAACGGGACTTGTCAGATGGGCGAGTGCGAGCCGCTGCTGATTCTCGGATTCCCGAGCAACCAGCCGCAGACGCCCGGGGGCTTCTGGTCGCTGGACCTCGGTCTCGTCAGTGCGTCACCGGCGTGTCTGATGCTGCCAGCCTCGGCAACCTTTCGCGTGATTGGCGTGTCCGACGACGGAACCAAGACCGATACGACGACCTACACGTGGACGACTGCTGATCCGCTCTCGTTGGCAGGCCAGCCAGCGACATCGTCACGCCTTCTTACTGCGCCCACCACAGTGGCCTTCGTGCCGGCCAACGCGGGCGGATGGAGGATCACGCTACCCGGTGAGTCCCCACCGGCTCGTAGCTCTGCCTGTGCACCCTGAATTCGCCGGCCCTCGCGCGATGCGAGATCGCCACAACAAAGGAGGTGTGACCTGCTCAAGGCTGCAATTCCCGTCCTGCATATCAGTAGCTCAGTCGCGACCGAGGCGTTCTACTGCAACCAACTCGGCTTCCAGCGGCGATTCGCGTACCGTCCCGCGACGACACCGGACCCGTGCTACATGGGCTTGACGCGGGACGGGGTGTGGCTGCACCTGTCGTCACATTCGGGCGACGGGGTCCCGGGCAGCGCGGTCTACGTGGTGGTGGATGATGTGGATGCCCTGCATGCGGAGTTGGTCGCGAAGGGTGTTCCGATCGACACCGGACCGGTAGATCAGACGTGGGGCAACCGCGAGATGTACGTCAAGGACGCTGACCGTAACAGCATTCGTTTCATCCAAGAGCGTAGCGGTTGACCACATGCCGCACCTGACCAGACCCATCGTGGTGGGCGCAGTGGCGGCCCTCGTGGTGGGGTGTGCGACCGGACATCGGCGCCTGTCGGGAGCCTCGGCGGACACCGTGCGGGTCCTCGCCTACAACATCCATCACGGCGAGGGCATGGACGAGGTGCTAGACCTCCAGCGCCTGGCGGCGCTGATCCGAGACCTCGACCCCGACCTCGTGGCGCTCCAGGAGGTCGACAGTGTGACCACGAGAACCGCGGCCGTCGATCAGGCGGAAGTGCTGGGACGTCACACGTCCCTCGAACACGTGTTTGGCGCGTTCATGCCGTATCAGGGTGGAGCATACGGCATGGCGCTACTGTCTCGATGGCCCATTGCCGAGTCGTCGAACCTCCGGCTGCCCGACGGAGCGGAGCCGCGGACGGCCCTGAGTGCTACGGTCACGTCACCCACAACCGGGCGGCGGCTTCGGTTTGTGGGAATTCACTTCTACCGGACGGATGAGGAGCGGCTCGCCCAGGCCACCAGCCTCGAGGCCCAGCTCGGCCGGGGAGATCTTCCCACCATTTTGGCAGGCGACTTCAATTCGCTGCCGGGCTCAACGGTGATGACTCACCTGGCGAGGTCGTGGCGCATCGTCGCCAAGGGCGGCGACCGATTCACGTTCCCTTCGTACGCGCCGGAACGCGAGATCGACTTCGTCCTGCTTCGACCGGCCGATCGGTTCGAGGTGTTGAGCCATCGCGTGATTGACGAACCGGTCGCCTCGGATCACCGACCCGTCATGGTCGACCTTGTGATACGGCACTGAGGGTGGATCGTTGCGTGTCGAGCCGTTGAACGCTGGGCGCGGACCGGCTTCGAGCCATGGGTGAGTTCGTGTATCGGCCGATGCGGACCGGCGAGGAGGAAGCCGTCGCGGACCTCGCCGCGCGGGTCTTCAACCAAGCCGTCGCCCCGGGCTATGCCGACGAGGGCGTTCAGGAATTTCTCCGATACGCCTCCGCCGCTCGGGTGCGCGAGCGACTGCAGGCCGACCATTTCGTGCTGGTGGCGGAACGGCGCGGGGAGCTCGTCGGGTTCATCGAGATGCGCCACTCCGAGCATGTGGCGATGTTGTTCGTGACGCAGCCGGGGCGCGGTGTGGGGAGAGAGTTGCTCCGGCGGGCGATTGCCCGTTGCCGGCAGGCCGTTCCCGACCTGACCCGCGTCACAGTCCACGCTGCCCCAGGGGCGGTCGAGATCTACGCGCGGCTCGGATTCAGGGCGCTGGAACCGGAGCGGATCGAGAGCGGCATCCGCTTCGTGACGATGGCGCTCGAGTTGGATCACGCAGTGGATGGGTCTGGGAGCGGTACCGGCTGACCGGGCACAGCCGCCACCGCAGATTGCACGTTCAAGAACACGTTCCGATTCGAGCCCAGCACGCCATCGGCTTCGGGGCGCGCATTCTCAGACGCAGACGTGTTCGCGGATGTGCGCGGGGACGAGTCGGCGTTCCGATACCACCCCGTGCACCACGGCCTTGAAGAAGTCGGCCAGGAACGTCAGGTACGACGTATAGACCGACGACCCCGCCATCCGATAGTTCTCCCGCAGTATCCGGTGCGCTCTGGGAAGGTTGTACCACGGAATCCCGGGGTACAGGTGGTGCTCCAGGTGGTAGTTGATGTTGCAGATGAGGAACGACAGCACGGGTGTCGTCGTCACGGTGCGGGTATCGGTCAACTCGTTCCCCGAGGTCGTCATGCCGTGCTCGGCGATCCCACGGACGTTCGCCACCTGACCGGCGACGATCAGCGGGAGGAGCCAGCCCTCCACCATCCATGACGAGGGAAGGAGCGCCCACCCGAGCGCCACGATGCCGATCATCGCGAGCCACTCGAGCAGTACCAGCATACGATCGCCGTTCTTCTTCGCGTTGATCACGGCGTTGATCGGCACCAGGACCAGATAGAGATACACGGCGAGGAAGAAGACGAAGACATAGAGCCATCGCAGCCAGAACGAGCTGGTGGTGATGTTCTCGATATTGTCCGGATCCCCTGCGTCCCGCACGTACTTGTGATGCAGCGGGTGCATGATCCGGTACCCGGACGCCGAAAACACGACGGGGGTACCGACCAGAAACCCGATCCAGCGGTCGATCTTCGGATTGCGGGTGAAGAGGTTGTGCGACGCCTCGTGCCCCAGCACGGACAACGTGCTGAGCGAGAGACCTGCGATGAGATAGCCCACGATGCTGACGGCCAGGGAGCCGGAGCTGATGGACAGCCACGCTGCCCCGAGCCAGATCGCGAAGTGGAGCGGAACCACCCAGTTCCATCGCTTGTCGAGGCGGTGCAGTGCCTTCAGGGCGTTGCGCTGCTCCGGTGAGAAGTCCTGCCGCGTCATCGGGGAAGCGACGTTCCCCTCAGGGCAGAAATACAGTTCGTCCTTCGCTGTTCGCCTAACCGTGTTGGCTTCGGCGACGGCCTTTCCATCCGTCGCACCAACCATCCCCTGTGACATGTGCGTGTATCGCTTCCGTTACCGTGGTCAACCAATTCCGCTTTTCGAACTCTGCTGACAAGAACACCATTGGAAACCCAAAAGTTTCGCCGCGGACGGCGGGAAAATAGTGAGGTTCTGCCGGAGAGTCGAGTCCCCTCGCTCGTCTTGCCGGGGGAGGCCACGGCGTCCATCTTGGGGCCTGCGGACCGTCTTTCTGGAGCGGAGCTTGTCAGCGATTGCGGAGATCACGGGGCACAGCGCGAGCTACCGCCCGTTCCGGGACCGCCGAGCACCGCACGTGATTGTGGCGCTCCTGCTCGCGGCCGCGTTGGGCTGCACCGGACCACACACCCGGGACGAGGAGCGTACCGTGCCCTCCAGAACGATCGAGGAAGTGCTCGCCGCTCATGCCGACTCGCTGATGGCGTTGCCCGGCGTGATCGGCACGGCGCTCGGGCAATGCGACGGCGACCTTTGCATCCGTGTGTTCGTGACGGACTCGAGCGAGACCGTGCGCCGTCGCATTCCCGATCAACTCGACGGGTATCCCGTTCGCGTCGAGGTCACGGGACCGTTCCGTCCTCGACGGGACTCGGCGTAAGCGAATCGCGTTACGCTCCGCCTACACATCCAGGCTTTCTTCTCAATGCAGCATTCAGCGCTGAAGACGCGGTTGCTCTGCATGCTGCTCGTGGGCATCGGAGCGTGCGGCCGCACGTCGCCACCGCCGACCTACGAGCTCGCGTTCGTGTCCGACCGCGATGGGAACGGCCTGGACATCTTCCCGACCACGATCGACACCGCCTCTTTCCGCAACA
>Ga0224512_10003178_pt1 | contig 14599 bp, 15 predicted proteins | sample SF_May12_sed_USG_4_FD_169103 | JGI IMG/M metagenome (GOLD analysis project Ga0224512, IMG submission 169103) | Sediment microbial communities from San Francisco Bay, California, United States - SF_May12_sed_USGS_13 | ecosystem: Environmental > Aquatic > Marine > Sediment | place: USA...
GCGTTCGCCCACCACCGTTTCGTAGTCCTGGGGCAGGGACATAATGAAGTCATGGATATTGGCCAGCCGGGCGGCCTGCTCGATTTCCTCACGGCTGGCGCCGGGTCTGGCGTAGGCGATGTTGTAGTAGAGCGAGTCGTTGAACAGGACTGTGTCCTGCGGAACGATGCCGATCACGCGGCGCAGGCTGTCCTGGGTCACCTCGCGGATATCCTGCCCGTTGACCAGGATGCGCCCGGAGGAGACGTCATAAAACCGGAACAGCAGCCGTGCCAGGGTGGACTTGCCGGCCCCGCTGGGTCCGACAACGGCAACTTTCTGGCCGGGTGCTATCCGGAAGCTGATGTCATGCAGGATGGGGCGGTCCGCTTCATAGTCAAAGGAGATGTTCTCGAAGCGGACCTCGGCGCTGCCGGCGTCGAGTTCCCGGGCGTCGGGGCGGTCGATTATTTCGGGCTTGCTTTCCAGGACATCGAACATCAGTTGCATGTCCGTCACCGCATGCTTGAACTGGCTGTAGATGATGCCGAGGAAATTCAGCGGGATGAACAGTTGCAGCAGGAAGGCATTGACCAGCACCAGGTCACCCAGGGTCATGCTGCCATCGACGACGCCGCGGGCTGCCAGAATCATGATCAGGGTGACGCCGATGGCAATGATGGTCGCCTGCCCGAAATTCAGCGCCGACATCGAGGTCTGGCTGTTCATCGCCGAGGTCTCCCAGCGCCTCAGGCAGTCATCGTAGCGCCGCAGTTCGTAGCCCTCGTTGCCGAAATACTTGACGGTCTCGTAGTTCAGCAGGCTGTCGATGGCCTGGGTATTGGCCTTCGAGTCCAGGGCGTTCATCGAGACCCGGTATTTCATCCGCCATTCCGTGACCACCATGGTGAAGACAATATAGATTGTCACGGACACGAAGGTGATGATGGCGAACCAGACGCTGTAGCGGGACAGAAGGATGACCGCGATCAGGGTGATCTCGACCAGCGTCGGCAGCAGGCTGAAGACCATGTAGTTCAGCAGTGAGCTCACACTGCGGGTGCCGCGGTCGATATCACGCGACAGGCCGCCGGTCTTGCGCTCCAGGTGATAACGCAGCGAAAGCCTGTGCAGGTGCTCGAGTACCTTGACCGAGATGCTTCGTGTGGCGCCATGGCGCACCCGCGCGAATACCGCGTCGCGCAGTTCGTTGAACAGGGAGCTTGCCAACCGCAAGGCGCCATACAGGATCAGAAAGGCAATCGGCAAAACCAGCAGCACCCCTTCCCTGGTTTCCAGGCTGTCGACGATGTCCTTCAGCACCAGCGGGATGCCCACATTGGCGACCTTGGCCAGCACCAGGAACAACAGGGCGAACAGTACCCGCCCGCGGTAATGCCAGAGAAACGGCGTCAATGACCGCAGGGTCTTGATGTCCGCGGCGCTGCTGCTGGGCATGGTGGTCGGGTGGGTGTGCATTTGCGGGCTGGTTCCGGGATAAAGAGTATGGAGGCTATTGTCACAGAATCGCGGATGCCACGAAACCACGGGAAACCATCGCCCCGGCAGTGTTATTCCGGGGCGGCCGACGTTAACACCTGGCGGTGCCAGGGGCTATAATGGCGGCCGTTTATCCACGGCGATAAGCCGTAACAGCGTGAATATACTTTAGCAGAGGGTCTGACATGCCAATCTATGAATACCGTTGCGAAGCATGCGGGCATTATCTGGAAACCCTGCAGAAGATCAGTGATCCACTTCTGACCGACTGTCACAAGTGCGGGCAGCCGACCCTGAAGAAGCTGGTATCGGCTTCCGCATTCCGTCTCAAGGGCAGCGGCTGGTACGAGACCGACTTCAAGACCGGCACCAAGAAGAATGTCGTGACACCGGACAAGGTGAGTTCTTCCAGTGGCAAGTCCGGCGACAAGGCGGGTTCTTCCGGCGACAAGGCGGGCTCTTCCGGCGGCAAGTCCAGCGACAAGTCCGGTTCCACTGCATCGACCAAGAAATCGACCGGAAGCTGAGGTGGCGTCCCATCCCGAGCGGGCGGGCCCGCTTGTTGCGCTGGCTGCGACCACCCCGTACCATTCCGCGTTTCCCATTAATAAAGAACAGGTTGTTAGCAATGCGCAGCATCTATTGTGGTGAATTGAACCTAGCCCACCTCGACCAGGAGGTTACGCTGTGTGGCTGGGTACACCGCCGTCGTGACCATGGCGGGGTGATTTTCGTTGATCTGCGCGATCACCACGGGCTGGTGCAGGTGGTCTTCGATCCGGATTTGCCCGAGATCTTCAGCACGGCGGAGCGTATCCGCAACGAGTATGTCCTGCAGGTAAAGGGGCGGGTGCGCAACCGGCCCGAGGGCACGATCAACCCCGACCTGCCGACCGGTGAGGTCGAGGTCCTGGGTCTGGACCTGATCGTCCTCAACCCGGCCGAGACCCCCCCGTTCCAGCTGGACGACGACGACATCCACGACGAGACCCGGCTGCGCTACCGCTACATCGATCTGCGGCGCCCGGAAATGCAGGAAAAACTGCGCCTGCGTGCCCGGATCACTCGCACCCTGCGGGCGTTCCTCGACGCGCGCGACTTTGTCGATGTCGAGACACCGATACTGACGCGCTCAACCCCGGAAGGTGCGCGCGACTACCTGGTGCCCAGCCGGACCCATGCCGGGGAGTTTTTTGCCCTGCCGCAGTCCCCGCAGCTGTTCAAGCAGCTGCTGATGATGGGCGGGGTCGACCGCTATTACCAGATCGCGCGCTGTTTCCGTGACGAAGACCTGCGAGCCGACCGCCAGCCGGAATTTACCCAGCTGGATATCGAGACCGCGTTCCTGGACGAGGCCGCCATCATGTCCCTGATGGAGGCTATGGTCCGTGAACTGTTCGCCGAGGTGCTGGACGTGGCGCTGCCCGATCCGTTCCCGCACCTGAGCTATGCCGAGGCGATGAATCGCTTCGGGACCGACCGGCCCGACCTGCGCATACCGCTGGAACTCGTCGACCTGGGTGACGTGATGAAGGACGTTGAGTTCAAGGTCTTTGCCGGGCCTGCCAATGATCCGCGCGGGCGGGTGGCCGCCCTGCGCGTGCCGGGGGGTGCGGGGATCAGCCGCAAGGACATCGATGACTACACCAAGTACGTCGGCAAGTACGGCGCCCGGGGCCTGGCCTATATCAAGGTCAACGAGGTTGCAGCCGGGCGTGACGGCCTGCAGTCACCGATCCTGAAATTCCTGCCGGACGACGTGGTCACGGCCATTGTGGCACGCACCGGGGCCGGGGATGGCGACCTGATTTTCTTCGGCGCGGACCGGGCCGGCGTGGTCAATGAAGCGCTGGGTGCACTGCGCGTCAAGCTGGGGCACGACCGTGGCATGGTCGAGGGCGACTGGAAACCCCTGTGGGTGGTTGACTTTCCGATGTTCGAATGGGACGAGAAGGCCAACCGCTGGATGGCCCTGCACCACCCGTTCACCGCGCCCAATGTCGCTGACCCCGCGCTGCTGGAGGAAAATCCGGGCACCGCCCTGTCGCGCGCCTACGACATGGTGCTGAACGGCACGGAACTGGGTGGCGGCTCCATCCGTATCCACCAGACCGAGATCCAGCAGGCCGTGTTCAAGCTGCTGGGCATCGGTGATGATGAGGCACGCGACAAGTTCGGCTTCCTGCTGGACGCGCTCAAGTACGGCTGCCCGCCGCATGGCGGTATCGCCTTCGGCCTCGACCGCCTGGTAATGCTGATGACCGGGGCGAGCTCGATCCGTGAAGTCATGGCCTTCCCGAAGACGCAGACCGCGTCCTGTCCGCTGACCCAGGCCCCTTCGGCCGTGGCCACCGGCCAGCTGATCGAGCTCGGTATCCACCTGCGCAAGCCACCCGAGATTGATTCCTGATCTTCTGCCTCTATCGACAGCATTAACAGAATACTCACCGCAAAGACGCGAAGGGCGCAAAGAAAGATTATTATTAATTCAAGAATAGTACCGCTCTACTCACCGCAGAGACGCAGAGAACGCCGAGAAAGATTGGTATCATCTAAGAACCTGTAGGATGGGCAAAGCGAAGCGTGCCCATCAATACCGTGCTATTCACCGCACGACTGCAGGGATGCAGGAGATAAAGCCATACAGGAGCAACTGCGGAGAGGACACAAAGCAATAAAATTCATTGCCAAATATTCTCAACATTCATTCGCTAACGGGAATTTGATTGAGCGTTTAGAGCTTGTCCTGATTTCATTTTTTTCAATTTTTCACTTTGCGTTCATTGCGCCTTTGCGGTGAATATTTTATTGCCTCTGCGTTCTCCGCGTCTCCGCGGTGAATATTATTTTGCGGTTGATTATTGAAAGATTCAGACTACAAGCGGCCCGAGTCGGTCCTGGTTGTCGTCCATACCAGGGCAGGCGAGGTGCTGATGCTGCAACGTCGCGAGCCCGAGGATTTCTGGCAGTCGGTGACCGGCAGCCTGCGGTGGGGTGAATCACCATCCGCCGCCGCGCAACGTGAACTCCACGAGGAAACCGGGCTGGAGGCGGATATCATCGACTGCTGCAAGACCAACCGCTTCCCGATCCATCCGGTCTGGCGGGCGCGTTATGCGCCGGGGACCGAAACCAACCTCGAGCACGTCTTCCATGTCGAATTCGCCAATCGACCTGAGGTCCGCCTGAATCCACGGGAGCACCAGTCTTACCGCTGGCTGGCGCGTGAGGCGGCCGCGGAACTCGCCAGCTCCTGGACCAACCGGGATGCCATACTGGACTATGTTGCGCAGCAGCCTGGGGGGTCGTAACAGGCAATGCGGTTTTTATACAGGTCATACTGATGCCGGAGACCGTGGTCCTTGTACATGGCGTCCTGATGAATGGCAGGGAGCTGGCGTTGCTTGCCCGGCGGGTGGGGCATTGTGGTTTCAGGCCGGTGGTCTTCGATTACCCGTCGCGACAGCGAACCGTTGATCAGCACGCACAGGCGCTACTGGAATTCATCGAGGGTCTGCATACACCGGTGGTCCACCTGGTGGGACACAGCCTGGGCGGACTGGTGATCCTGCGGGCACTGGGAATGTCTTCGGATCTGCCGCCCGGACGGGTCGTGCTGCTGGGTACCCCGGTTCGGGGCAGCGGGGTTGCCCGGGGCCTTAAGGGTAAGGTGTGGGGGCGCTGGTTGCTGGGCCGGAGTGCCGAGGGCGGGCTGCTCGAGGGCGCACCGGACTGGGACGGTCGGCGCGAGTTGGGGATTATCGCCGGCCGCACGCCCCTGGGGGTGGGGGCGTTGCTGGGCGGGCTGAGCGGCATGCATGACGGTACGGTCGCGGTTGAGGAAACCCGTCTGGACGGGGCGTCTACGTCCGTGGTCCTCGATACGACCCACACCGGCCTGGTGTTCTCACGACCGGTTGCCGAACGGGTCTGCTGCTTCCTCAAGGACGGCCATTTCGACGTCCCCGCGACAAGCGACTGATTCTGCGGAGCCTGCAGCCGGGAGTCTTTCGACCTTTGCTTATCTCTCCCGTCCGGCGGTGTTAGACTTCGGGCAGTTTGAATGACGAGGTAGGTGAAGATGGCAGGACACAGTAAATGGGCCAATATTCAGCATCGCAAGAATGCCCAGGACGCCAAGCGCGGCAAGCTGTTTACCAAGTTGATCCGCGAGATCACGGTGGCGGCGCGCATGGGGGATCCCGATCCCAACTCCAATCCGCGCCTGCGGCTGGCCATGGACAAGGCGCTGGCCGGCAACATGACCAAGGACACCATCGAACGTGCCATCAAGCGCGGCTCGGGTGCGCAGGACGGGGAAAACTTCGAGGAGATCCGCTACGAGGGTTATGGTCCCGGTGGCGTGGCCGTCATGGTCGACTGCATGACCGATAACCGCAACCGTACCGTGGCCGAGGTGCGCCATGCCTTTACCAAGGCGGGCGGCAACCTGGGGACCGACGGTTCCGTGGCCTACCAGTTTACCAAGACCGGGGTCCTCAGCTACCCGGCCGGTAGTGACGAGGACCAGATCATGGAGGCCGCGCTCGAGGCCGGTGCCCATGACGTGATCAGCAATGAAGACAGCTCCATCGACGTGCTCACCGAGCCCGACCAGTTTGTCGATATCAAGGCGGCCATGGTGGCCGCGAAGCTGGAACCCGAGCAGGCGGAGGTCACCATGCGCGCGGCCAATTCGATGCCGCTGGACCTGAACGATGCGGAGAAGATGGTGCGCTTGCTGGATACCCTGGAAGACCTTGATGATGTGCAGAATGTCTATTCCAATGCAGATATCTCCGAGGAGATCCTGGCGCAGCTTGGATAATTTGGCTACTTGTTAACCGCAAAGACGCAAAGGGCGCAAAGAGAATATTCACCGCACGACTCCAGTGATGGAGGAGGTAGAGCACCAAAAGTAGGCGCTTTAGGCGATGCAGGGAGCAATTGCCGAGAGACGCGGAGAACGTAGAGTCAATAAATCATTCACCACAAAGACGCAAAGGACGCAACGGTAAAATTCATATCTATGCACAAGTCATTATTCTCATCGAGATGTGATAAGTCATACTCATGCTTTTGAATTATGTAAGGAAGGTCAAATCAAGCCGTCATTCCGGGCGGAGCGTAGTGGAGACCCGGAATCCAGTAGCTGGTCATCAGGCAGTTACCGGATTCCGGCCTTCGCCGGAATGACGCAAGATGAGTTAATCAGGCCTTCCTTGATAGATTAACTTTGCGCCCTCTGCGTCTTTGCGGTGAAACAATGCTTGCGAGAATCACAACCATGACAGTTACCACTGGATCTATTAACGGCACTGGCCCGGGATGAACCGCATCATCGGCATAGATCCCGGCTCGCGTGTTACCGGCTACGGGATTATCGACCAGCAGGGTCAGCAGATCCGCTATGTGGCCAGCGGTTGCATCCGCATCAAGGGCGAGGCCCTGGCCGAGCGGCTGGGGATGATCTTTGCCGGTGTGAACCAGGTGATCGACGAATACCTGCCGGGGGAAATGGCGGTTGAACGGGTCTTTATGAACAAGAATGCGGATTCCGCCCTGAAGCTGGGCCAGGCCCGGGGTGCCGCCATCTGCGCCGGTGTGACCCGCACGCTCCCGGTAAATGAATACGCCGCCCGGGAAATCAAGCAGGCGGTGGTCGGGAAGGGCGGCGCCACCAAGGAGCAGGTACAGCACATGGTCCGGGTGCTGCTGTCACTCGACACGCAACCCCCGAGCGATGCCGCCGATGCCCTGGCCGTAGCCATCTGCCATGGTCACATCAGCGCGACCCGCAGTCGTGTGAGTGGCCTGCAGCGCCCGCAAGCGGGACTGCCCGGATGATCGGGATGCTGCGCGGCAAGATCCTCGGCAAGCAACCGCCGTACCTGTTGCTGGACGTGCACGGCGTCGGCTACGAGATCGAGGCGCCGATGACCACCTTTTATGAGCTGCCAGTGGTGGGTGACGAGGTCACCCTGTTCACCCACCTGGCGGTGCGCGACGACGCCCACACCCTCTACGGCTTTGCAAAACCCTCGGACCGCGACCTGTTTCGCAGCCTGCTGCGCGTCAACGGCGTGGGCGCCAAGCTGGCGCTCACCATTCTCTCCGGCATGGATGCGAAGGCCTTTGCCGGCTGCATCCAGCACGGTGATGCGGCCGCGCTGGTGCGCCTGCCGGGTGTCGGCAAGAAGACGGCTGAGCGCCTGATCATGGAGATGCGTGACCGCCTGGAGCTGTTCACTGCCGGGCAGGTGGGCCGGGCGCAGGCCGGCACGGGGGGTGCCCTGATGGCCAATCCGACCGAGGAGGCCGTAACCGCCCTGATCGGGCTGGGCTACAAGCCGCAGGAGGCGAGCCGCATGGTACGCGCCATCGAGACGGCCGAGCTGTCCTCTGAGGAGATCATTCGCACCGCCTTGCAATCCAGCCTGCAATAGCTTGATTCAGGCCCCGGGAGAACCGACACTAGCAACCTATGATTGAAGCCGATCGCCTGATCACCCCCAAGGGCTCACATGAAGACGAGATCCTGGATCGCAGTGTGCGCCCGCAGTCCCTCAAAGACTACGTGGGGCAGCCACAAGTCTCTGAACAAATGGATATTTTTATCCGGGCGGCGCGCCAGCGCAAGGATGCCCTGGACCACACCCTGATCTTCGGCCCACCGGGCCTCGGCAAGACCACCCTGGCCCATATCATCGCCAACGAAATGGGCGTGAACCTGCGCCATACCTCGGGGCCGGTGCTGGAGCGGGCCGGGGACCTGGCCGCCCTGTTGACCAATCTCGAGGCCAACGACGTCCTGTTCGTGGATGAAATCCACCGCCTCAGCCCGGTGGTGGAGGAGATCCTCTACCCGGCGCTGGAGGATTTCCAGCTGGACATCATGATCGGCGAAGGCCCGGCGGCGCGCTCCATCAAGCTGGACCTGCCACGCTTTACGCTGGTCGGCGCGACCACGCGGGCCGGTCTGCTGACATCCCCGCTGCGCGACCGCTTCGGCATCGTGCAGCGGCTGGAGTTTTACAATACCCGGGACCTGTCTTCCATCCTGCAGCGTGCCGCCGGCATCCTCGGTATCGAGATCGATGAAGCAGGCGCCATGGAACTGGCGCAGCGCTCACGCGGGACACCGCGTATCGCCAATCGCCTGTTGCGGCGGGTGCGTGATTACGCCGAGGTCAAGGTCGACGGCCGCATCACCGAGGAGGTGGCGGACCGTGCCATGGACATGCTGAACGTCGACAAGCAGGGCTTTGATGCCCAGGACCGCAAGTTGCTGCTGACGATTATCGAGAAATTCGATGGCGGTCCGGTCGGCGTGGACAACCTGGCGGCGGCCATCGGGGAAGAGCGCGGGACCATCGAGGACGTGCTGGAACCCTACCTGATCCAGCAGGGCTTCATTATGCGCACCCCGCGCGGGCGGATGGCCACGCGCAATGCCTATCTGCACTGCGGTCTTACCCCGCGTGCCGCGCAGACCGTGGCTGAATCACTCGAGCTGTTCACCGATAGCGGTGGTGAGGATAATTCGCATTAATCGGTTAGCGTTCGCCCGGTCGTTCACCCCTGCCAGAGCCCTGCGTTGCCGTGTGGGTGAGTCCCGGGAATTAATCGGCCCGGGTGTGGTCCTTAAAGAGGACATGGCCGGCGGTGGCTGAGTTTCACTGGCAGGTACGGGTCTACTATGAGGACACGGACAGCGGTGGCGTGGTGTACTACGCCAATTACCTGCGCTTTCTGGAGCGTGCCCGGACCGAGTGGATGCGTGCGCTGGGCTTTGAGCAGGATGAACTGATCAGGGATGATGGGCTCTTGTTTGCGGTAAGATCGGCCAGCCTGGAATATCAGCATCCCGCCCGTTTCAACGACTTGCTGACGGTCTCGGTGCGCGTTGTCGAACGTCGCCGTGCCAGCCTGGTATTTGAGCAGCGGGTGAGCCGTCTCGACGATGAGCGAGGTCCCCTGTGCAGCGCGACCATCAAAATCGCCTGCCTGGATGCCGACTCGCTGGCCCCGCGGCCCATACCGGAAAAAATTTTGAGGGAGATACCGGATGTCGACTGACATGTCGTTTTTTCACCTGATCTCGGGTGCCAGTTTCGTGGTGCAGTTGGTGATGTTGCTGCTGCTTGTGGTTTCGATGGCCTCATGGACCATGATTTTCAAGCGCCGTTCGGCATTGCGCGATGCGCGCGTGGCCGCGAACGAGTTTGAAGGACGCTTCTGGTCGGGTGGCGACCTGGCTACGCTGTTTCGTGAGGTGTCGGCACATGACCAACAGGCCAAGGGCACGGCGGGGATCTTTCAGGCGGGTTTCAATGAATTCGCGCGTCTGCGTCAGCAGGCGGGCATCGAACCCCGGGCGATCGTGGAGGGCGCGCAGCGGGTCATGCGCGTCGCCCTGTCGCGCGAGATCGATGACCTGGAGACGCACCTGTCGTTCCTGGCCACGGTCGGCTCGACCAGCCCCTATGTCGGTTTGTTCGGAACAGTCTGGGGCATCATGAACGCCTTCCGCGGCCTGGGTAATGCCCAACAGGCGACCCTGGCCATGGTGGCACCGGGTATTGCCGAAGCCCTGATCGCAACGGCAATGGGGTTGTTTGCAGCCATCCCGGCGGTGATCGCCTATAACCGCTATTCAAATGACGTGGAACGGCTGATCAACCGCTATGACAATTTCCTGGAGGAGTTTTCGACCATCCTGCAGCGCCAGGTACATGCCTGAGCACGCCACAGGGGAGCCGAGAAAACAGCATGGCGCGACACCGGATTCGTAAACGGCCGATGGCAGAGATCAACGTGGTGCCGTATATCGACGTCATGCTGGTGATGCTGGTCATCTTCATGGTGACGGCGCCGCTGCTGACCCAGGGCGTGAATGTGGAATTGCCCGAGGCGGCGGCCACGACCCTGGCCCCCGACCAGCAGGAACCGCTGGTGGTGAGCGTGGACGCCGACGGATCCCTGTACCTCAATATTGGTGATGCCCCGAACGCCGCGATTGACGGGGAGACCCTGATTCAGCGCGTATCAGCGGTGTTGCGACACCGCCAGGACAAGACCGTCATGGTGCGGGGGGATCATGCCGTGGACTACGGCAGCGTGGTCACGGCAATGGTGCTGCTGCAGCAGGCCGGTGTGCCCGCCGTCGGTCTGGTCACAGAGCCCCCGGGAAACGAATAGCGCGACGATGTGGAAGGCGATACGCGAAAATCCGCGCGCCGTAGTCTACGCAGTGCTTATGCACCTAGTGCTGCTGGCGCTGCTGATGTTCAGCCTGGACTGGACGCCCAAGATCAGCCGGACGGCCGGAGAGTCCCAGCCGATCCAGGCCGAGTTGATCGATCAGCGCCGGCTGGAAGACATCGAGCAGCGCAAGCGCCAGGCGGAGCTGGAGACCAAACAGAAGGCCGAAATCGAGCGCCAGCGTCAGGCGGAGCTGGAGGCCAAACAGAAGGCCGAGGTCGAGCGCCAGCGCCAGGCGGAGCTGGAAGCCAAACAGAAGGCCGAGGTCGAGCGCCAGCGCCAGGCGGAGCTGGAAGCCAAACAGAAGGCGGAGTTGGCGGCCAAGCAGAAAGCGGAGCGGGAAGCCAAGCAGAAAGCGGAGCTGGAAGCCAGGCAGAAGGCGGAGCTGGAAGCCAAGCAGAAAGCGGAGCTGGAAGCCAAGCAGAAAGCGGAGCTGGCGGCCAAGCAGAAAGCGGAGCGGGAAGCCAAGCAGAGAGCGGAGCTGGAAGCCAGGCAGAAGGCGGAGCGGGAAGCCAAGCAGAAGGCGGAGCTGGAAGCCAAGCAGAAGGCGGAGCTGGAAGCCAAGCAGAAAGCGGAGCTGGAAGCCAAGCAGAAGGCGGAGGCGGAACGCAAGCGCCAGGCGGAGCTGGCGGCCAAGCAGAAGGCGGAGGCGGAGGCCGCGTTGCAGGCGCAGATTGCTGCTGAACAGGCGCGCCTGGATGAGCAGCGCATACAATCTGTGCTGGGTGAATTTATCGGTTATATCGCGGATAAGGTGGAACGCAACTGGCTGCGCCCGGCGGGCTCGTCCAAGGGATTGAGATGCAAGGTGAATGTCAAGGTGATCCCCGGTGGTGATGTGGCCAGTGCCCGGGTGATCGAGAGCAGTGGTGATCCGGTGTTTGACCGCTCGGCAGAGAATGCGGTATTGAGGGCCTCGCCGTTACCGATGCCCGAGGATGCTGCCATTGCCAGGCACTTCCGCGACTTCAACTTCAATTTTGAACCGTACTAACTAAGGGAAGGCTTTTCATGCGTATGATTTTCAGGGCAGTTTTGCTCTATTTGACCATCGGGGCCAGCGCGGCTCAGGCTGCACTGACCATCGAGATTACCCAGGGGATGGAGGGTGCGATGCCGATTGCCGTGGTCCCGTTCGGTTGGACCGGCAGCGCCGCTGCCGCACCCGAAAATATCGCGGCCATCATTTCATCCGACCTGAGTCGAAGCGGGCGCTTTGAGCCGTTGCCCGACCGCGACCTGGTGGCCCATCCCACCAACGCTGAACAGGTGCAATTCCACAACTGGCGCATGCTCAATGTCGATAACCTGGTGATCGGGCAGGTCACGGAAACCGGCGCCGGAGGCTATAACATCCAGTTTCAGCTGTTTGACGTCTACCGCGGCAAGCAGCTTATCGGTCAAAGCTTCCCCACCAGCCATGCCGACCTGCGTCGCGCGGCCCACCACATCAGTGACCTCATCTATAAGGAGTTGACCGGTGAGCCCGGTGCCTTCAACACCCGCATCGCCTACGTGACGACTGCGGACAGGGGTGCACAAAAGTCCTATACGCTGCTGGTCGCGGACTCCGACGGTTATAATCCCCAGACCATCCTGCATTCCAGCCAGCCGCTGATGTCGCCGGCCTGGTCGTCAGACGGCAAGCGGGTCGCCTATGTCAGCTTCGAGAACAAGACGGCAGAGATCTACATCCAGGATGTGGCCAGCAGCACGCGCCGCAAGCTGGCCTCGTTCAAGGGGATTAACGGTGCACCGGCCTGGAGCCCGGACGGACGGCGCCTGGCATTAACGCTGTCACGAGACGGTAACCCGGAAATCTATACCATGGACCTGGCCAGCCTGGCGCTGAAGCGGCTGACATCCAATGCCGCCATCGATACCGAGCCGGCCTGGTCGCCGGACAGCAGGAGCCTTGTGTTTACCTCGGACCGCGGGGGATCGCCACAGCTCTACCGGATAGCCTCGAGTGGCGGCCAGGCGCAGCGCTTGACCTTTGAAGGCAAGTACAATGCCGGAGCGGATTTCTCGCCGGATGGTCGTAAACTTGCTATGGTGCACGCCGAGGGCGGGGCGTACCGGATTGCTGTGCTGGACCTTGATACCAGCCTGCTGCGCGTACTGACCGATGGGCAGCAGGATGAATCGCCCAGCTTCTCGCCCAACGGCAGCATGATCATCTATGCGACAGGTACAGGTAACCGTGAGGTGCTGGCGGCTGTTTCCGTGGATGGCCGTTTCCGTCAGCGTCTGTCGCTGCAGGCGGGCAATGTGCGTGAGCCGGCCTGGTCGCCGGTTGCGGGTAAGTAACAGGGTTGTTTGGACAGGGCGTATTTCCATGTCTGGGAGAGATATAATGAAAGATCTGATGAACAGTTTGTTTGTCGTTGTGTTGGTTGGCGTACTGGCGGGTTGTTCCACCACGGGAGGCGGCAAGTCTGCTACCGGTGAGGCAGCGGTTGAGGACCGCAGTACAACGGCCGAGGGTGGGGCTGTGTCCAGGGGGGCAGCTGCTGGCGGCAGCTTCGCCGGTTATTCACTGGACGATCCGGCCAGCCCGTTATCGCGCCGGGTGATCTACTTTGAATACGACAGCAGCAATGTCACGGCGGCAGACCAGGACCTGCTGGCCACCCATGCCGGTTATCTGGCCAGCGATGCCGGCCAGACGGTGACCCTGGAAGGCCATGCCGATGAGAGCGGCTCGCGTGAATACAATATCGGTCTGGGTGACCGGCGCGCCCAGTCGGTGCGACGCATACTCGAATTGCACGGTGTTGCTTCGCACCAGATCAACACTGTCAGTTATGGTGAAGAGAAGCCGGCCGCGGAAGGGCATAGCGAAGCCGCCTGGCGCCTGAACCGCCGAGTCGAGATCGTTTACACGGCACGCTGATATGCGCATGTGTTGTAAACGCCTGGCACTGGCCGCTGTGCTGCTCTCCCTGTTCACGGCGACACCCGCACTTGCGATAAGTAAACAGGAAATCGAGGCGCGCCTTGACAGCCTCGACCGCAGGATCGAGAGCCGTAGCCTGGTCGATATGCTGAACCGGATCGAACAGCTGCAGCGCGATGTCCAGCAGTTGCATGGCGAGATCGAGGTGCAGACGCACACCCTGGAGGATATGCAGCGCCGCCAGCGCGAGCTCTACCTCGATATCGATCGGCGCCTGCAGCAGTTGGAGTCAGCACAGATGGCCCAGCCGCTAGAGCCTATGGAGCCGGGAGCAGATGTGCCCGTGACAACACCCCCGCCATTGCCAGTCCCGGGGCGCGTGCCCGCATCACCCGTAGAACCCGTGGCACCCGTAGCACCACCCTCCGCACCCTCCGGCGAGGAACAGGCGGAGTACGAGAAGGCTCTGGCGATTCTCAGGGAAGGGCGTTATGCAGATGCGGCGATGACCTTCAGCCAGTTCCTGACCACGTATCCCGGCAGCGCCTATGCCGATAACGCCAGTTACTGGTTGGGCGAGACCTATTATGTCACCCGTGATTTCGATCGTGCCCTGGCAGCTTTCAGCAAGCTTGCAATGAACCACCCGCAGAGCCCCAAGCTGCCGGATGCCCGGCTCAAGATCGGCTACATCCACTATGAAAAGAAGGACTGGGCCAGCGCCCGGCAGGAACTCACTGGCCTGGTAGCCGATTTCCCGGAGACCACGGCTGCACGCCTGGCCGCTGACCGCCTGGCGCGCATGAAAAAAGAAGGGCATTGATACAGAAGCTCACCGTGGAGAGCGGAGGACTCGGAGAAAAACATAAAACAGAGCAACCGCGAAGACGCAAAGGGCGCAAAGAAAAGAAATGAGTATTTCAATAAATTTATGCAGGGTGTAGGTTTTGGGCAAAG